>Ga0308160_10001857_pt1 | contig 27587 bp, 27 predicted proteins | sample PhyFR1_FD_201036 | JGI IMG/M metagenome (GOLD analysis project Ga0308160, IMG submission 201036) | Phyllosphere microbial communities from UC Gill Tract Community Farm, Albany, California, United States - DLSLF.R1 | ecosystem: Host-associated > Plants > Phyllosphere > Unclassified | place: USA... | reverse complement strand
TCCCCGTCTCGTCGAGCGCCCACCTGCGGCTCGTCGGCCTGTTCTTCTCCGAGCCGGGCTCGGCCGCCGACTTCGACCCCGGCGCGACGTTCACCGCGATCACGCAGCTGGGCACGGAGCTGGCCGTCGTCATCTACTTCTGGCGCGACATCACGCGCATCCTCACCAAGTGGTTCCAGGGAGTCACGGGGAAGATCCCCAAGGCCGACCCCGACGTGCGCATGGGCTGGCTGGTCATCATCGGCACGGTCCCGATCGTGCTGGTCGGCTACCTCGCCCAGGACTACATCCGCACGGTCTTCCGGTCGCTCTGGATCGTCGCCGTGGTGCTGATCGTCTTCGGCCTGCTGCTCGGGCTCGCCGACCGCCTCGGGCGCAAGGAGCGCTCCTTCGAGCAGATGAGCTACGGCCACGGCATCGCGGTCGGGGTCGCCCAGGTGCTCGCGCTGTTCCCCGGGGTGTCCCGGTCGGGCGCCACGACGACGACCGCGCTCGCCCTCGGCTACTCGCGACCGGCTGCCGCCCGGTTCTCGTTCCTGCTCGCCGTCCCCGCGGTGTTCGGCAGCGGCCTCTTCGAGCTCGTCCAGAGCTTCAGCGACCCCGGCCCGTACTCGCTCGGCGAGACCCTCGCCGCGACGGTCGTCGCCTTCGTGGTCGGCTTCGTGGTGATCGCGTTCTTCATGAACTACATCTCGAAGCGCAGCTTCCTGCCCTTCGTCGCGTACCGCATCGTGCTCGGCGTCGTCCTGCTCGCCCTGCTCGGCACGGGCGTGGTGGCCGCGTGAGGGCCTGGACGCGGCCGACGGTCCCGGCGCTGCCCGGCTCGGCGCCCCTCCCCGCCCTGCACGACACCGCGACGGCCGAGCGCCGCCCGACCCGCGTCGTCGACGGCGCGGCCTCTCTCTACGTCTGCGGCATCACGCCCTACGACGCCACCCACCTCGGCCACGCGTCGACGTACCTCGCCTTCGACACCCTCGTGCGGATCTGGCTCGACGCCGGGGTCGCCGTCACCTACGCGCAGAACACGACCGACGTCGACGACCCGCTGCTCGAGCGGGCGGCCGCGACCGGCGTCGACTGGCGCGACCTGGCCGCCTCGCAGACCGACCTCTTCCGCAGCGACATGCAGCACCTGCAGGTGCTCCCGCCCGACCACTACGTGGCCGTCACCGACGTCGTCTCGGACGTGGCCCGGGCCGCGGCGCGCCTCCTCGACCTCGGGCTCGCCTACCGGGTCGACACGCCCGGCTCGAGCGAAGGCGACGACGTCTACTTCGACGTCAGGGCCGCTGAGCGGTCGACGAGCTGGCACCTCGGGCTCGAGAGCCGGTACGACCTCGAGACCATGACCCGCTTCTCCGCGGAGCGCGGCGGCGACCCCGACCGCCCCGGCAAGCGGGACCCGCTCGACCCGCTCCTCTGGAGGGCGGCGCGAGACGGCGAGCCCTCCTGGCCGTCCGCGCTCTCCGCCGGCCGCCCGGGCTGGCACATCGAGTGCACCGTCATCGCGCAGGCCCACCTGGCCGCTCCGATCTCCGTCAACGGCGGCGGCAGCGACCTCGTGTTCCCGCACCACGAGATGAGCGCGGCGCACGGGACGGCGATGACGGGCGAGCCGTACGCCGACCTGTGGGCGCACACCGGGATGGTCGCCTACCAGGGCGAGAAGATGAGCAAGTCGCTCGGCAACCTCGTCAAGGTCAGCGAGCTCGTCGCGGCCGGCCACGACGCCCGCGCCGTCCGGCTGGCCGTCGCGGGCCACCACTACCGCTCAGACTGGGAGTGGTTCGACGGCGACCTCGAGGCGGCCGAGGCCCGGCTCGACCGCTGGGTCCGCTGGGCCTCGGCGGCCGACGACGCGGCATCCGACGACGAGCCGACGCCGCTCCTGGCCGCGCTCCGTCGCGCACTGGCCGACGACCTCGACACGCCCTCCGCCCTCGCGGCGGTCGACGCCCGGGTCGCCTCGGGCAGCGCCGCCACCGCGGTCGACGTGGACGCGGTGCAGGCCCTCCTCGGCGTCGACCTGCGCCGCTGACCCGGCCTCGACCCGCAGCCGTCCGGGCGGTGACGGAACCTCGCGACACATGACCGTCTGACATACTGACGGGGATGTCCCTCGTCGTGCCGCCTCCCCAGGACCCCGGGAGCGCCGATCGCCCGAGACGTCGCCTCACGCGCCGCGACGCCCGGGTCGACGCCCTGGTCGCCCTCGGCCTCCTGGCCCTCGGGGCGCTCACCGCGGTGCTCGCCCTCGTCGTCGTGGACGGGGAGCCGACCGCGAGCACGGCGCCGGCCGAGACCTTCGCCTGGCTCGTCGCCCTGTGCGCCCCGGTTGCCCTGCGACGCCGACGCCCCCTGGTCGCCATGGTCCTGGTGGCCACCGTCGTGGTGGGGGCCTCGCTCCGGGGCTACCCGGACGACCTGGCCCCGGCCCTCGCCCTCTTCCTCGTCATCTCCACCGCCAACGCCTGGGCCGCCTCCCGCCGTCGCGCGCTCGTGACGAGCGTCGTCGTCTCGGCCGCGCTCTTCGCCCTGCTGGTCGTCGGCCTCGCCCGCCGGGCGGGAGAGGCCGAGGGCGTGCCCGTCGGCCCGCTGACCGCCTCCGTCGTCTACTCCGTGGTGTTCACGGCGCTCTTCTTCGCGGGGGCCGTCCTGGTCGGGCGGTCGTCGCGCGTCTCGGCCGCGCGCCTCCACGCCCTCGAGCGGGCGGGCGTCGACCTCCGGGCGGCGCAGGAAGTCGTCGCCGACCAGGCCATCGACGAGGAGCGCTCTCGCATCGCGCGCGAGCTGCACGACGTCGTGGCCCACAACGTCGCCGTGATCGGCATCCAGGCGGGCGCCGCGCGTCGCACCCTCGACCGGCCCGACGTGGCCCGCGGCGCCCTCAGCGCCGTCGAGGCGACGGCGCGCACGACCGTCGAGGAGCTGGAGCGACTGCTCCGCGTGCTCCGCACCCGCGACGGCAGCTGCGCCGCCCCGGCGGGCCTCGCCGACCTCCCGCAGCTCGTCGACGACACCCGTCGACTCGGGCTCGACGTCCGCTGGGCCGTGGAGGGCGACGTCGCCGACGTGCCCGAGAGCACGGGCGTGACGGTCTACCGCGTCGCCCAGGAGGCCCTGACCAACACGCTGAAGCACGCCTCCGCCTCCGTCGCGGTCGTCCGGCTCTCGCGGCACGACCGCACCGTCGAGATCGAGGTCGTCGACGACGGTCGGGGCTCCGGCGACCACGGGGCGCCCGCGCCGACGTCCGCGACGGGCACGACGGGCACCGGGCTGGGGCACCGGGGGATGCGCGAACGGGTCGACCTGCACGGGGGCGAGCTCGAGATCGGGCCGCTGCCCCGCGGCGGCTACCGCGTCCGGGCGGTCCTGCCGGTCGCGTCGTGCGCGGTGCCCGGCCGCGAGCCCACGCCGGCGAGCCCCGCGCAACGGTCGTCCGGGGTCGCCCGGTGACGGCCCGGCAGCCCGTCCGCGTCCTCCTGGTCGACGACCAGGAGCTCGTCCGGGCCGGGTTCCGCATCATCCTCGACACGGCCGACGGGCTCGAGGTCGTCGGGGAGGCCCGTGACGGGCTCGAGGCCGTCGAGGTCGCGCGCGAGACGCGGCCGGACGTCGTCGTGATGGACATCGAGATGCCGCGCCTCGACGGGCTCGAGGCCACCCGGCGCATCCTCGCCGAGCGCCCCGTCGACGGACCCGCCGTGCTCGTGCTCACCACCTTCGGCCACGGCGACTACCTCTTCCGGGCGCTCCGGGCGGGGGCGAGCGGGTTCCTGCTCAAGACCTCGGGCCCGGAGGAGCTCATCGACGCGGTGGGCGTCGTGCACCGCGGCGACGCGCTGCTGGCGCCGGAGGTGACCCGCGACGTCGTCGCGCGCGCCCTCGCCGGCCCCGAGCACCGCCCGCCCCCGCCGAGCCCGCGCCTGGCCCTCCTCACCGACCGGGAGCGGGAGGTGCTCGACCGGCTCTCCGTCGGCGAGTCCAACGCCGAGATCGCCCGGGCGCTCTACCTCGGCGAGGCCACCGTCAAGACGCACGTCTCGAACGTGCTCGGAAAGCTCGAGCTGCGCGACCGCACGGCGGCGGTCGTCTTCGCCTACGAGAACGGCGTGGCCGTGCCCGGCGAGAAGCGCTGACGACGGCGCCTCGCGCCGGCGGGGCTCAGACCGCGGGCGGGAACCGCGGGTCGTCGCGCCCGTCGCCGGCCTTGCCGTCGCGTCGGCGCAGGTACCGCTCGAACTCCTGCGCGATCGCCTCGCCGCTCGCCTCGGGGGAGTCGACGGTGTCGCGGGCCTGCTCGAGCTGCTCGATGTAGCCGGCCATGTCGTCGTCGTCGGCGGCCAGCGCGTCGATGCCCTGCTCCCATGCGGCGGACTCAGCCTCCAGCTCGCCCCGGGGCACCTGCACGTCGGCGACCTCCTCGAGCTTCTCGATGAGGGCGAGGGTCGCCTTCGGCGACGGCGAGGCGTGCACGTAGTGGGGCACGGAGGCCCAGATGGCGAGCGTCGGCACGCCCGCCTGCTCGAGGGCGTCGCCGAGCACGGAGAGGATGCCCACCGGGCCCTCGTAGCTGCTGCGCTCGAGCCCGAGCCGCGTGCGCACCTCGTCGTTGTCGCTGCTCACGAAGACGGAGATGGGCCGTGTGTGCGGGACGTCGGCGAGCATGGCGCCGAGGAAGACCACCGACGTGACGTCGTGCACGTCGACCAGGTCGACGATCTCGGCCGCGAAGCTGCGCCAGCTGCGGGACGGCTCCGCGCCGAGCAGCACGAAGACCTCGGTGCCCGGGGCGTCGACCGGGGCCGCCGCGAGCGACGTCGACGAGTCCGGCGTGGCGTGCAGCTGGATGCGCGGCCAGACGAGGGAGCGCCCGCCGTCGTCGTCGAGCCCCACCTGGGGCCGGTTGAACTGGTAGTCGATGTACCGCTCGCCGTCGAGCTCGGCCACCGCCTCGAGCGACAGCGACTCGATCACGCTCCTGGCGACGCCGCTGGCGGCCTCGCCGGCGTCGTTCCAGCCCTCGAAAGCGACGACCAGCAGTCGTCCCGTCGCGAAGTCAGACGTGTCAGTCACCGTGTCCTCACCGAGTCGGGGAGGGGCCCTCGACGTCTCGGACCACGATAGACCGAGCACGAGGAGGCGCGGGTCGCCCGCCGGGGGAGCCCCCTCCCGTAGACTCCTCCGTCGTGACCGATCTCCTGCCCGCCGCCGTCCTCTGGGACATGGACGGAACCCTCGTCGACACGGAGCCCTACTGGTTCGAGTCCCAGGTCGCCCTGGTCGGCTCGTTCGGCGGCACCTGGACCAAGGCCGACGGCGACACGCTGATCGGCTCCGGCCTGTGGCACTCGTCGCGCGTGCTGCAGCAGCACGGCGTCGACATGTCGGAGGACGCCATCATCGACCACCTCACGACCGCGGTCCTCGAGCGCTGCGCCGTCCACGTCCCGTGGCGCCCGGGCGCGAAGGAGCTCCTCGCCGAGCTGCGGGCCGCCGGTGTGCCGACCGCACTCGTCACGATGTCGATCCGCCGCATGGCGCTCTTCATGGTCGACGCCATCGAGTTCGACGCCTTCGACGCCGTGGTCGCGGGCGACGACGTGGAGCATGCCAAGCCCCACCCGGAGGCCTACCTCCGGGGGGCGGAGCTGCTCGGCGTCGACGTCGCCGACTGCGTCGCCGTCGAGGACAGCGTCCCGGGCCTCGCCTCCGCCGTCGCGGCCGGCGCCGTCGCACTCGGCGTCGAGCACCACGCGCCCCTCGCCGACGACGCGGGCTACGTCCGCCGCACCACGCTGGTCGGCACCACCCTCGCCGACCTCCGCGAGCTGCACGCCGCGGGGCGCCGCCTGCGCGAGCAGCGCACGACCGACTCCTGACCCCCGGGGCGCACCGCGCGCCTCCTCGACGCCCCGGCCCGCCGGGCCGCGCACCGACCGAAAGCAGCACCGCATGACCGCCACCCGCCGCCAGTCCGGGCCGTTCCTCGAGGGCGACAAGGTCCAGCTCACCGGGCCCAAGGGCAAGATGAACACGGTCGTGCTGACGCCCGGCGCCGTGTTCCACACGCACCGGGGCATGATCGCCCACGACGACATGGTCGGCCTGCCCGACGGCTCGGTCGTCGCGAGCACCACCGGCGACGAGTACCTCGCCCTCCGGCCGCTGCTGAGCGACTTCGTGATGTCGATGCCCCGGGGCGCGGCCATCGTCTACCCGAAGGACGCCGCCCAGATCGTCGCCTTCGCCGACGTCTTCCCCGGCGCGACCGTCGTCGAGGCCGGCGTGGGCTCCGGCGCCCTCTCGCTCTGGCTGCTCCGCGCGATCGGCCCCGAGGGCCGACTCGCCTCCTTCGAGCGCCGCCAGGAGTTCGCCGACGTCGCGCTCGGCAACGTCACGAGCTTCTTCGGCGCCGAGCCCGAGAACTGGACGGTGACCGTCGGCGACCTCGTCGAGAGCCTGCCCGACGTGATGCCCGACGGGACGGTCGACCGCGTCGTGCTCGACATGCTCGCGCCGTGGGAGTGCGTGGAGGCGACCACCGCGGCCCTGAAGCCCGGCGGCCTCGTGATCTGCTACGTCGCCACCGCCACGCAGCTCTCGCGCGTCGCGGAGGCCCTCCGCGCCTCCGGGTCGTTCACCGAGCCCGACGCCTCGGAGACGCTCGTGCGCGGCTGGCACGTCGAGGGCCTGGCCGTGCGACCCGACCACCGCATGATCGGCCACACCGGGTTCCTCATCACCGCTCGCCGGCTCGCGCCCGGCGCGGTGCTGCCGCAGCTCAAGCGCCGCCCGTCGAAGTCGGACTACTCCGACGCCGACGTCGAGGCCTGGACGCCCGGCGCCCTGGGCGACCGCTCGGCCAGCGACAAGAAGCTCCGCAAGACGGCCCGTCAGGCGCGCACCGCCGCCGACGCCGCGATCGGGGCCGCCGAGGCCGCCGCCGCGGGCACCGCGCCCGACGCCGAGGCCGAAGCCTCGACGAGCGAGGCGACCGACCCGCCGCGCGACGCCCAGTAAGCTGTCCGACGCATCCCGCGGCTCCCGGCCGCTCCTCGCGGCCCCGCCGCCCCCGAAGCACCCGCGGCCCGGCCGCACCATGGAAAGAGGCCCCGTGCGCACCATCCCCGCCCTCGTCGTCGCCGTCGGCCTGCTGGCCTCCCTCACCGCGTGCGCCGGCGACTCCGGACCGGGTTCGTCGGGCTGCCCGCCCACGGGCGACGCCGCCTCGGTGGTCACCGCCACCGGCTCGTTCGGGGAGAAGCCCGACGCCGACGTGCCGAGCCCGATCGTCACCACCGAGACCCAGGTGTCGACCCTCATCGAGGGCGACGGCGAGCGTCTCGTCGACGGCTCGCCCGTCATCATCGACTACACGCTCTACGACGGCGCCACCGGGCGCGAGGTGGAGGACAGCGGCTACGACGGCACCGCCGCCAACCCGATCACGGTCGGCGGCCAGGCCCTCGCCCCGCTCGCGGCGGCGCTCGAGTGCTCGACCGTCGGCTCCCGCGTGGTCGTGGCCGTCAAGGCCTCCGAGCTCTCCGCCTCGATCCAGGGCTCGGCCGTCGAGCCGACCGACGACCCCGACGCCGCGTACGTCGCGATCGTCGACGTCAAGCAGGCCTTCCTGCCGAAGGCCGACGGCCGCCCCGTGCCCGGCGAGAGCGGCCTGCCGGCCGTCGTCACCGCCCCGAGCGGCGCCCCCGGCATCTCCGTCCCCGACTCCGACGCGCCGACCGCGCAGGAGACCCACCTCGTCCGCGAGGGCTCCGGTCGCGAGCTCACCGCCGACGACACCGCCGTCGTGCAGTTCACGGCCGTGACCTGGGCCACGCCCTCGACGGTCACGGCCTCGACCTGGAACAACGGCGACACCGCCACGACGGTCGCCCTCGGCGACCCGGCCCTCCCGGCCCCCATCCGCGACGCCCTCGTCGGCCAGAAGGTCGGCTCGCAGGTCATGACGGTCATCCCGGCCGCCGAGGCCGGCGGCGCGGACAGCTTCGTGTACGTCTTCGACGTGCTCGGATCCCTCTGAGCCCGTCCGCGGCCCCGGAGGCCGGTGCCCCGCACGGCGGGTCGCCGACCTCGGCCGTGGCCTAGGATCGATCGCGTGCCCGCCGCCCGCGCCCCCCGGATCCCCGTCGAAGAGCGGTTGTTCAGCCTCGTGCTGGCCCTGCTCGCGACCGACACCGGGCTGACCAAGTCGGAGGTCCTGTCGACGGTCCAGGGCTACCGTCAGAAGTACTCCTCGGCCGGCGACAACGCCGCCCTCGAGCGACAGTTCGAGCGCGACAAGGACGACATCCGCGAGCTCGGGGTCCCGCTCGAGACCGTCGACGACCCCGCTGCCTCCGGCAACAACCAGCTGCTCCGCTACCGGATCCCGCGCGGCAGCTACGAGCTGCCGCTCGACATCTCGTTCTCGCCGGAGGAGACGGCCCTGCTGACCCTGGCGGCCATGGTCTGGCGTGAGGGCACGCTCTCGGGCGAGTCCCGCCGGGCCCTCCTCAAGCTCCGCTCGCTGGGCGGGACGGCCACCGTGCCCGAGCTCGAGTACGCGCCGCGCATCCGGTCCCGCGACGCCGCCTTCGAGCCGCTCCGCACCGCCCTCGACCGCGGGGTCGTCGTGCGGTTCGACTACCTGAAGCCGGGGGAGGCCCGGCCCCGCCGCCGCGAGGTCGCGCCGTTCGCGCTCGTCCAGCACCAGGGGCGCTGGATGGTCCCGGCGATCGAGCCCGACACCGGCTCGCGGAAGAACTTCCTCCTCTCGCGCATCGTCGGACCCGTGACGGTCACCGGCCGCTCCTTCCCGCGGCCGGCGGACGCGACCGCCGACTCCGCCCTCGCGGGGCTGGAGGAGCTGCGCCGGTCGAACACCGCGCTCGTGCGCGTGGTCGAGGCGTCGGACGCCGAGACCCGGCTCTCGAAGCGCCGGGGGACGGAGTCCCGGGGCGCCGACGTGCTGGCCGTCCACTACTCCGACGCGTCCATCCTCGCCGAGGAGCTCTCGTCGTTCGGCCCGGAGGTCACCGTCCTGGAGCCCGTGAGCCTGCGCGAGCTGGTCGTGCAGCGACTGAGACGCCTCGTCGCCGACCACGACGACGACGCAGCGCGGCCCGTGGGCTCCTCGACCGAGACCTGGGCCCGATCGTGAGCGATCGCCGACCCGCGCTGCAGGCGACCGACAAGCTCGCCTTCCTCCTCGCCCTGGTCCCGTGGCTGATCGACCACGAGCGCGTGAGCGTCGCCGAGGCGGCCGAGCACTTCGCCGTCGGCACGGCCGAGATCCGCCGGGCCGTCGAGCTCATCGCCGTCTCCGGCATCCCGGGCGAGACGTCGCAGTACCAGCACGGCGACCTCTTCGACATCGCGTGGGACGACTTCGAGCAGAACGACGTGATCGTGCTGACGAACCTCGTCGCCATCGACGAGTCGCCGCGGTTCTCGTCCCGTGAGGCCGCGGCTCTCATCGCCGGGCTCCAGTACCTGTCCTCCCTGCCCGACCACGCCGACCGGGCCGCCGTCGCCTCGCTCACCGCGAAGCTGTCCCGAGGCGCGTCGAGCGAGCCGAGCCAGGTGGCCGTCGCCGAGAGCGAGTCGGACGAGGCCCTCGCCGTCGTCGGCCGGGCGGTGGAGGCGGGGGTGCAGCTGGAGTTCGACTACGCCGGCGTCCGCGGTCGTGCCGAGCGTCGACGGGTCGACCCGCTGCGGGTCGAGTCCCTGGACGCCGACTGGTACCTCCGCGCCTGGGACCACGTGCGCGAGGGGCTCCGCACCTTCCGCGTCGACCGGATGTCACGACCGGCGCTCACCGACGCGCCCATCACGCACCGCGCCTCCGACCTCTCCCTCCCGGACACGCTCTTCGAGGGCTCTCCCGACGACGTCGTCGTCACGATCGAGATCGACGACGCGGCCGCCGCCCTGCTCGACGACTGGTCGCCGACCGACGTCGAGCGAGCGGACGAGGGCCGCACGCGCCTCTCGCTCCGGGTGTCGCACCACGGGACGGTAGCCCGGCTGGTCGCCGGGCTGCCGGGGCGGGCCTGCGTCGTGGCACCGCCGGAGGCGCGGAGGGCCGTCGCGGAGTGGGCACGTCGTGCCGCGGCCGAGTACGACGCCGAGGGAACCGCCGCGGGCTGACCGAGGCCGCCCAGGGACGGCACGGTACACTTGCCACTCATCCGTCCCGCGAGGAGGACCTCATGCTCGGCAACCTCACCGGCTTCCACCTGATCATCATCCTGGCGATCATCCTGCTGCTCTTCGGTGCGCCCAAGCTCCCCGGGCTCGCGAAGAGCATCGCCCAGTCGATGCGCATCTTCAAGAACGAGATCGGCGACGACAAGAAGACGGCCGACGACGACGTCCGCCGTTCGACGGTCGACGACGCACCGCGGTCGACGTCCTCGACGACCACCCGCCCCGTGCACGGCGACGATCTGCCGCCGAAGCTCTAGCGCGTGGCCGCGACCACCAGCACCGGCACGAGCGAGGGCGGCGGTGCTCCTCGTCAGCGGTCCCGTGACGGCCGGATGTCGCTCGGCGCGCACCTCGTCGAGCTCCGCAAGCGGCTGTTCCGGTCCGCCCTCGCGCTGATCCTCGCCAGCGTCGCCGGCTTCGCGCTCTCCTCCTGGGTGCTCGACGTGCTCCGGGGGCCCATCACGCAGATGGCGGTCGCGCGGGGCACCGAGGCGACGCTGAACTACCCGACGATCGCGGGCAGCTTCGACCTGCGCCTGCAGATCGCGGTCACCGTCGGCGTCATCCTGTCGAGCCCCGTCTGGCTCTACCAGGTCTGGGCGTTCATCGTCCCCGCGCTCGTCCGACGCGAGAAGGTCTACGCGGTCAGCTTCATCGGCTCGGCCATCCCGCTCTTCCTCCTGGGCTGCGCCAGCGGCTACTACGTCCTGCCGCACATCGTCGAGGCGCTCACGGGCTTCGTCGCGGCGGAGGACGCGGCGATCATCGACGCGAAGCAGTACTTCGACTTCGTCCTCAAGCTGATCCTCGCGGTGGGCATCGCGTTCGTCCTCCCCGTCTTCCTCGTGCTGCTCAACTTCGTCGGCGTCATCTCCGCCGTGGGCATCATCAAGGGCTGGCGCGTCGCCATCCTGCTCATCGCGCTCTTCACGGCGATCGCGACCCCGGCCGCCGACGTGTTCTCGATGTTCCTGCTCGCGATCCCGATGGTGGTGCTCTACTTCGCCGCGGCCGGGGTCGCCTGGCTGCACGACAGGCAGGTGGCGAAGAAGGTGGCGGCCCTCGACGCCGAACTCGCGGGAGGATAGCCAGATGACCAGCAGCGACCTCAGCCCCGCCGAACGGTTCGCCGCCTCGAAGACCCGGGTGCGGTCGCCGCAGCTGCAGTCGTTCCGCTCCCGTCTCGGCTTCGCGCTCGATCCCTTCCAGGAGGCCGCCTGCGCCTCCGTCGAGGCGGGCAACAGCGTGCTCGTGGCCGCGCCGACCGGGGCCGGCAAGACCCTGGTCGCGGAGTTCGCGATCCACCTCGCCATGCAGCACCCCCGCGACAAGGTCTTCTACACGGCGCCGATGAAGGCCCTGAGCAACCAGAAGTTCCAGGAGCTCGTCGCCGAGTACGGCGCCGGCGAGGTGGGGCTGCTGACGGGCGACACGAACGTCAACTCGCGGGCGCGCATCGTGGTCATGACGACCGAGGTGCTCCGTAACATGCTCTACGCGGGCTCGGAGATGCTCGACGACCTCCGCTACGTCGTCCTCGACGAGGTGCACTACCTCGCGGACCGGTTCCGCGGCGCCGTGTGGGAGGAGGTCATCATCCACCTGCCCCTCGACGTCCGCCTGGTGTCGTTGAGCGCGACCGTGTCGAACGCGGAGGAGTTCGGCGACTGGCTGCAGACCGTCCGCGGCGGCACGGACGTCATCGTCAGCGAGGACCGCCCCGTCCCGCTCGACCAGCACGTGCTCGTCGGGGGCAAGTTCCTCGACCTCTTCGACTCGAGCGGGCAGGCCGCCACCAACCGGGTCAACCCGGAGCTCCTGCGGGCGACCTCCATGTCGCGGCGGGGCGGAGGGCCCGGCGGGCGGGGCCGCGGCACGAGCGACCGCTGGTCGGGGCGCAGCCCCCGAGGCCACGTCGTGCCGCCGACCCCGCACCAGGGCGGCCGCCTCGACCGGTGGCGGATCGTCGAGATGCTCGACGACCAGAACCTGCTGCCCGCCATCTTCTTCGTGTTCAGCCGGGTCGGCTGCGACCAGGCCGTCAAGCAGGTGCTGCGCTCCGGCATCCGGCTGACGACCGCCGATCAGCGCGACGAGATCCGCGAGATCGTCGAGGCCCGCTGCCGCACCCTCCGCGACGAGGACCTCGCCGTGCTCGGCTACTGGCAGTGGCTCGACGGGCTCGAGCGCGGGGTCGCCGCCCACCACGCGGGCCTGCTGCCCGCGTTCAAGGAGGTCGTCGAGGAGCTCTTCCAGAAGAAGCTCGTCAAGGTCGTCTTCGCGACGGAGACCCTGGCGCTCGGCATCAACATGCCCGCCCGCACGGTCGTGCTCGAGAAGCTCGAGAAGTTCAACGGCGAGGCCCGCGTGCCCATCACGCCGGGGGAGTACACGCAGCTCACCGGCCGGGCCGGCCGCCGCGGCATCGACGTCGAGGGCCACTCGTTGATCCAGTGGCAGCCGGGGCTCGACCCCCAGGCGGTCGCGAGCCTCGCCTCCCGCCGCACGTACCCGATGAACTCCAGCTTCCGGCCGACGTACAACATGGCCGTCAACCTGATCGAGCAGTTCGGCCGGTCGCGCACGCGCGAGATCCTCGAGACCTCGTTCGCGCAGTTCCAGGCGGACCGCGCCGTCGTCGACCTCGCGCGGAAGGTGCGCACGCAGCAGGAGAGCCTCGACGGCTACGCCCGCAGCATGACCTGCCACCTCGGCGACTTCGGCGAGTACACGCTGCTCCGGCGTGAGCTCGGCGACCTCGAGAAGCAGGGCGCGGCCCGCGCCGAGGCCCAGTCGCGCGGCGAGCACGACAAGCGCCAGCGGAAGCTCACCGAGCTGCGCAAGCAGCTGCGCCAGCACCCCTGCCACGCCTGCCCCGAGCGCGAGCAGCACGCTCGCTGGTCCGAGCGCTGGTTCAAGCTGAAGAAGCAGACCGACCAGCTCTCGGCCCAGATCCGCAGCCGCACCGGCGCGGTCGCGAAGGTCTTCGACCGCGTCACCGACGTGCTGCTCGACCGCGGCTACCTCGTGCCCGCGGCCTCCACCTCGGCCACGCCCGCCAGCCGGGGAGGCGCGGGGCGCGACGGGCGCACCGCCGAGGTGGCCGTCGCCCCGGCCGGCCGCACGCTCCGCCGCATCTACGGAGACCGCGACCTGCTCGTCGCCGAGTGCCTCCGGCTCCGGCTCTGGGACCAGCTCGACGTGCCGTCGATGGCTGCCATGGCCGCGACCCTCGTCTACGAGCCGCGACGCGACGAGGGGCAGCTGTCGGAGCGCTTCCTGCCGCGGGGCGCCTACCGCGAGGCCCTCGACGCGACACAGCTGCTCTGGGCCGAGCTCGACGACCTCGAGCAGGAGCACCGGCTGCCCGGCAGCACGCCGCCGGCTCCCGGCCTGGCCCTGGCCATGCACCGCTGGGCCCGGGGCGCGAGCCTCGACTCCGTGCTGGAGGACGCCGACCTCGCCGCCGGCGACTTCGTGCGCTGGACGAAGCAGACGATCGACCTGCTCGACCAGCTCTCCGTCGTGGCCGACCTCCCGGTGGGCCCCGTGGCGCGTCGGGCGCTCGACGCCGTGCGGCGCGGCATCGTCTCGTACTCGGCCGTCTGAGGCACGGGGGCCGGGCGCCCGGGCCGACCCGCGCCTCCCAGCGACGGCCACCTAGAATCGCACGGTGCCCACCCGAGTGACCGCCCTCCGTCTGCCGCTCTGGCTCGCCCTCGTGGTCGCGGCCGGGTCGGGCGTCGTGCTCGACGCCGGGTTCCCCGACGGCGACGTGTGGCCCCTCGCGTTCGTCGGCATCGGCCTCGTGCTCGTCAGCCTCCGCGGCCGACGGGCCGGGTCGGCGTTCCTGGTCGGGCTCGTCGCCGGGCTCTCGTTCTACCTCGTCCACATCTCGTGGACGAGCCTCTACCTCGGGGCCCTGCCGTGGGCGGCCCTGTCGACGCTCGAGGCCCTGTTCTTCGCCGGGGGAGCCGTGCTCGTCACGCTCGCGTACCGCTGGGTGCCGCGCATCTGGCCCGGGGCGGTCGGCACGACCGTGCTCCTCCCGGTGGTCGTCGCCGGCCTCTGGACCCTGCGCGAGTTCGTCGCCGGCAACTGGCCCTACGGCGGGTTCGCCTGGGGCCGCGTGGCCCTCAGCCAGTCGCAGAGCCCCTTCGGCCCGCTCGTCGCGTGGGTCGGCATCTCCGGTCTCTCGTTCCTCATGGTGGCGCTCGTGGCGGCGGTCGTCGAGCTGGCGCTCCGGGCCGACGTGCGGGCGTCCACGCGGGTCCTCGCCGGCGCGGTCGCCGTCACGGCCGTCCTCGCCGTCCCCGCGTGGCCGACGACGTCGTCGGGCACGGCCACGATCGCCGGCGTCCAGGGCAACGGGCCCGCGGGCTACTTCGACGAGCGCGAGCCCGGCGACCTGCTCAACTCGCAGGTGCTCGCCATGTCGGGGCTACCCGCTGGCTCCGACCTCGACCTCATCGTGTGGCCCGAGGGCGGCAGCGACCGCGACCCCACTCGCGACGCCTACGGCCGCTACGTCTTCGACGCCGTCAGCGACGGGTACGACGCCCCGCTCCTCTCCGGCGTCATCACCCAGTCCGACGACGGCGAGCAGGCCTGGAACTCGTCGATCCTCTGGGAGGACGGCGCCGTCGCCGGCCAGTACGACAAGAAGCACCCCGTCCCCTTCGGCGAGTACGTGCCCGACCGCTCCTTCTGGCGGCCCTTCGCCCCCGACCTGATCGACCTCATCGCTCGCGACTACACGCCGGGCACCCGCCCGGAGGCGATGCCGATCGGCGACTTCGTCGCCGGCATCTCGATCTGCTTCGACATCGTCGACGACCAGCTCATCACGAACATGATGCGCGACGGCGCCCAGGTGATCGTCGCGCAGACCAACAACGCCGACTTCGGCGACACGGACGAGAACGCCCAGCAGCTGGCCATCACGCGACTGCGGGCCCTCGAGACGGCGCGACCCGTGGTCAGCGTCTCCACGGTGGCCTCCAGCCGGGTCATCGACGCCGACGGGCAGATCGTGGCCGGCGTCACCGACTTCACGGCCGGCACCATGGTCCACACCGTCGACCTGGGCACCGGCACGACGCCCGCCGTCGTGGCGAGCCGCGCCGTCGAGCTGTTCGTCTCGTTCCTCGGGCTGGCAGCCCTCGTGCTCGCCCGGGTCATGATCGGTGGCCGCCGGTCACGCCGACGCCGCGCCCTCGAGACCGCTGCCTGGCCCGAGCTGGCCGACCTGCGCCTCCGCCCGGGTCGTCGGCCGCGCTCGCTCGACGAGGACCTCGACGACCCGAGCCAGTTCGACCTCCCTGCCCGCCGCTGACCACCCGGCACCGACCGCCCCCGGGCACGACGACGCCCGGTCACCGTACGGTGACCGGGCGTCGTGGGGGAGCGGCGTCAGGCGCCGATCGTCAGGCGCCGATCTTCAGGCGCCGATCTTCAGGCGCCGATCTTCTCCTGGCCGCGCCGGGCCCGGAGGAACGTCAGGCGCTCCTGCAGCAGCTCCTCGAGCTCGTCGCGTGAGCGGCGCTCGAGCAGCATGTCCCAGTGGGTCCGGGGCACCTTGACGACGCCCTCCTCGATCTCGACGGGCTTGCCGTCGGCCGACAGCAGCCGGCCTTCCTGCCCGCTCTTCGGCGACTGCCAGATCTCGGGCACCTCTGCCTCAGCAGAGAACACCATGTCGAACGTCTGGCCGTCCTCCGTCTGGTAGACGGCTTTCTTCCGGGGGGAGAACTCGACTCCCTCTTCGCTCTGGAGGCTCTGACTACCGAGTCTCATCCCGCGCAAACTGCGATCTGCCATGCGTGTGGTCTCCTCTCGCGGTGCGATCTCCCGTTCTAACGTCAGAGCGTGCCGTGATGTTTCAGGTGAGAGACATTCACAGTCTGTTCACAGAGGATCGGCAGCACCCCGGCCGACCTCCACGAGGGCGAGGTCGGCCCGATCGGTGACGATGCCGTGCACGCCGAGGGCGAGCAGGCGGCGCATCGCGACGGGGTCGTTGACCGTCCAGACGTGCGTCTCGACGCCCACGGCCGCCAGGTCGGCGACGCGCGCCGCCGTCACGACGCGCAGGCGCCCCCAGCTCTCCGGCACCTGCACGGCGCCGCAGCCGCGCAGGACGCGCCGGAGCAGGGCGTGCCGCACGGCCGTGACCGGGACGAGGGAGGCGGCCATCACGCCGACGACGCCGGGGGAGGACGCCGAGGTGGCCACGCCGGCCAGCGCGTCGACCACCCGACGGCGGATCCGCTGGTCGAACGACGTCAGGAGCACGCGGTCGTGCGCACCGACGCGACGGATCGCGCGCACGGTCGGGTCGACCGCCTCCCTCACCTTGACGTCGACGTTGAAGCGGGTCTCCGGGAACGCGTCGAGGGCCTGCTCGAGCGTCGGCACCTCCTGGTCGTCGGGCAGGCGCACGAGGCTCAGCTCGGCGAGGGTGAGGTCCCGGACGCGCACGGGCCGACCGGCGACGCGACGGAGGTCGTCGTCGTGGCAGACCACGGCCACGTCGTCGCGCGTGGCGTGCACGTCGGTCTCGACGTAGTCGGCACCCGCCGCCACGGCACGCCCGAACGCGAGCATCGTGTTCTCCGGCGCGTCGACCGCGAGGCCGCGGTGCGCGAGCACCCGGGGCCCGGCCGGGCCGAACCAGCCGGAGGCGCCGCCCGCCTCCACTACGGAGCGGCCGGGGCCGCCGGCGGCGTGGTGCCCTCGTCGGGCGTCGCCGCGTCGGCCGTGGCCGAGCCAGTGCCCGAGCGCATGCCCGTGCCCGTGCCACCGGTCTCCGGACGGCTCGTGCTGCCCGGCGTGGTCGCGGTCGGGAACCCGAGGTCGGGCTCCGCCTCGAGGTCGACGGTGGTCGCGAGGTCGGGGGTGGTCGACATCTCCGAGACCTTCGTGGTCGGCTTCGGCGTCCAGCCGGGGGCGTTCGGGTTCTTCGGGGCGAAGAAGCCCTGGCCGATGCCCGACAGCGCCTCGGTCAGCTCGCTCGGGATGATCCAGAGCTTGTTGGCCGACCCCTCGGCCAGCTTCGGCAGCGTCTGCAGGTACTGGTAGGCGAGCAGCTTGGGGTCGGGGTCGCCCTGGTGGATGGCGTTGAAGACGGTGTCGATGGCCTCCGCCTCGCCCTGGGCGCGGAGCACCTGGGCCTTCGCCTCGCCCTCGGCGCGGAGGATGGCCGACTGGCGCATGCCCTCGGCCTCGAGGATCTGCGACTGCTTGGTGCCCTCGGCGGTGAGGATCGCGGCCCGTCGGCTCCGCTCGGCGCGCATCTGCTGCTCCATGGAGTCCTGGATCGAGGCGGGCGGGTCGATGGCCTTGAGCTCGACGCGGCCGACCCGGATGCCCCACTTGCCGGTCGCCTCGTCGAGGACGATGCGCAGCTGGCCGTTGATGTTGTCGCGGCTCGTCAGGGCCTCTTCCAGGTTCAGGCCGCCGACCACGTTGCGGAGCGTGGTCGTCGTGAGCTGCTCGACCGCCCCGAGGTAGTTCGCGATCTCGTAGGTCGCGGCCCGGGCGTCGGTGACCTGGAAGTAGACGACGGTGTCGATCGACACGACGAGGTTGTCCTCCGTGATGACCGGCTGCGGCGGGAAGGAGACGACCTGTTCGCGCATGTCGATGAGGGGACGGACCCGGTCGATGAAGGGCACGAGGAGGTTCAGCCCGGGGAGGAGGGTCTTGTGGTACTTGCCGAGCCTCTCCACCACGCCCGCGCTGGCCTGCGGGATGATGCGGACGGCCCGGAAGAGCACGACCAGGACGAGGATGACGACGATCGCGACGACCACGATCGTCGCGATGGTGCCGGCGCTGACGGAGGAGTCCATGCAGGGTCCCTTCTAGGCGGGGACGACCAGGGCGGTCGACCCCTCGATGGCGGTGACGACGACGGTGCTGCCGGTGTCGAGGACGGCCGGGGGCAGGGCCCCGGCGGGCGTCTTCGCCGACCCGGTGGGCAGGAGGCGCGCCGTCCAGGTGTCGCCGTTGGTGAGCTTGACCTGCCCGGCGTCGGGGCCGAGCGCGACGACGACGGTGCCGCGCAGGCCGAGGAGGGCCTCGACATTGCTCGGGGTCGGGTCGCCGCCCCGGCCGAGGGCCCGGAGCAGGGGAGGCCGGACGGTGAAGAGGAGGAGCACCGCGAGGACGGCGGCCACGACGATCTGCAGCCACCACGGTGCGCCGAAGAGGTCGGCGAGCAGGCCGCCCACGCTGCCGATCGCGAGCATGAGGAACGTGAGCTCGAGGGTGGTGACCTCGACCACGACGAAGAGCAGGACCAGAGCGATCCAGATGATCCACGCGTACTGGGTGACGACGTCCACGTCGACCTCCTTCGTTCCCTCGACGCTAGCGCACGTCGCCGACATCCGTCGGGCGGTACGCTCGGACGGGTCGCCTGGCGACCCCGAGCCGCCACCCCGGCGCCGCGACCGAGCCGGTGCCGCCCCACAGACTGGAGCCCCCGCCGTGTCCAACCCCCTCGCCGTAGGATCCCTCACCGGCACGCGTGCCCTGGTCACCGGCTCGTCCCGGGGCATCGGGGCCGACACGGTGCGCTACTTCGCCGAGGCCGGCGCGTCCGTGGTCGTGAACTACCGCAACAAGGAGAAGCGCGCCCAGCAGCTCGTCGAGAAGATCGAGGCCGCGGGCGGCACGGCCTTCGCGGTGGGTGCCGACCTCACCGACCCGGAGAGCGTCGACGCGATGTTCGCGACCGTCTCCGAGCGCCTCGGCGGCCTCGACGTGCTCGTCATGAACGCCTCCGGCGGCATGGAGAGCGGCATGGCCGAGGACTACGCCCTGAAGCTCAACCGCGACGCGCAGGTCGCCCTCCTCACCGCGGCGCTGCCCCTGATGCAGCCGGGCTCGCGGGTCGTCTTCGTGACGAGCCACCAGGCGCACTTCATCCGCACCACCGAGACGATGCCCGAGTACCTCCCCGTGGCGCTCAGCAAGCGGGCGGGGGAGGACGCGCTGCTCGAGATGGTGCCGCAGCTCGAGGCCGCCGGCGTCGAGTTCGTCGTGGTCTCCGGCGACATGATCGAGGGCACCATCACGGCGACGCTGCTCGAGCGCTCGAACCCCGGGGCCATCTCGTCGCGCAAGGAGAGCGCCGGCAAGCTGTACAACGTCGCCGAGTTCGCCGCCGAGGTCGCCTCGGCCGCGGTCGACCCGGTGCCCGCCGACCGCACGCGCCTCGTCGGCGACACCTCCGACTTCGTCCCCGTCGCGTAGGCGGCGCCTCGTGACCGAGCGGATCGTCCGGCCGACGTCGCGCCTCCTCGTCCTGGACGAGCACGACCGCCTGCTGCTCATGATGACGAAGGCGCCCGACACGAGCGGCGCAGCCCGCTGGATCACGCCGGGAGGCGGTGTGGACCCGGGGGAGTCGCACGAGGAGGCGGCGGTCCGGGAGCTGCACGAGGAGACCGGCCAGGTGGTCGCCGAGGTCGGCCCCGTGGTCAGGGTCGACGACTTCGAGGTGCCCTGGGACGCCGCCGACCACACGCACGGGCACGCCGAGTTCTTCGTCGTGAGATTGCCTCACTTCGAGGTCGTCGACGATGACTGGACCGACGACGAACGGGTCGACATCCTCGAGTCGCGCTGGTTCAGCCTCGACGAGCTGGAGTCGACGACCGACCCTGTCGAACCCGTCGACCTCGCCGTCACGGTGGCCGACGTGCTGCGCGGCGGTCGCTGAGCGGCGTCCTGCACGAAGCGGGCCCTGACGGCGTCGACCCCACCCCTTCCGGCTGGTCCGCGCATGACCGATAATGCACATTATGTCAGCTCGAACGTGAGCGACGACTCATCTGGCCCTCCCCGGGCTCCTCACGGCATCTCGCGCGCCGCCTCCTGAGCGACCACGGCCTCGAGGTCGTCGAGCCCGCGCATCTGCCGCAGCGGGTTCCGCATGCGGGCGTTGTCGCGGAGCGCCGGCTCGGCCCGGTGCAGGAACGCCCAGTAGCCCGCGGTGAACGGGCAGGCGTCGTCGCCGACCCGGACGGTCGGCGAGAACCGGCACGAGCCGCAGTGGTCGCTCATCTTGTCGATGTAGCGGCCGCCGGCCGCGTAGGGCTTGGTCGCGACGACTCCGCCGTCGGCGTGCTGCGACATCCCGACGATGTTCGCGGGCATCACCCAGTCGGTGCCGTCGACGAAGACGTCGGTGAACCACTCGGTCAGCTGGTCCGGCCGGTAGCCGCGCTGCAGCGACCAGTTGCCGAGGATCATCAGGCGCTGGATGTGGTGCGTCCAGCCGTGCCGCGAGACGACGTCGATCGCGTCCGACAGGCAGGCCGCCTCGACCTCCGACGAGTCGAGACCGCGCCACCACGCCGGCAGCTCCACCCGGGCGCCCAGGGCGTCGTTGTCGTCGACGTACGACTCCCCCAGGTGCCAGTAGAGGTGCCACACCCAGTCGCGCCAGCCGACCACCTGACGGACGAAGCCCTCGACGCTGGCCAGGGGCGCGCCTCCCTCGAACGCCCGCAGCACCCGCTCGACCACGTGGCGCGGGTCGAGCACGCCGAGGTTCATCGGCACGCTCAGCAGCGAGTGCGCCATCGTCCAGTCGCCCGACAGCATGGCGTCCTCGAACGGGCCGAAGTCGCCGAGACGCGTCTCGACGAAGTCCTCGAGCGCCGCCTCCGCCTCCGCGGCCGTGACGGCGAACCGGCGTCGGTCGTCCTCCCCCACGAACGTCACCAGGCCGGCGTCGCGCCAGGCGTCGAGCTGCTCGCGCACCTCGGCGTCGATCTCGTCCTCGACGGGCCAGACCGGGTCGGGCAGGCCCAGGCCGACCGCGCCGCGGGGAGGCGCGTGGCGGTTCTCGTCGTCGTAGCTGAACCGGCCGCCGACCGGGGCGGGCCCCTCCATCAGGAAGCCCTCGCGCCTCCGGACGGCCTCGTAGAAGTCCTCCATGAGGAGGCGGCCGGGGCGGGCGGCGACCCAGTCGGCGAAGTCGGCCTCGCTGGTGACGAAGCCGCGGCTCGACAGGACGACGACCGCCGGGGAGGCGGCGCGCACGACCGCGCGGAGGTGGCGGCTGGGCGGGTCCACCACCTCGAGGTCTCCGCGCCCGACGAGGGCGTCGGCGAGGCGGTCGACCCGGACGTGCTCTGCACGGTCGCCGAGCTCGGCGACCCGGTGACGGAGCGCCGAGAGCCAGAGATGCGCCTTGGCCCGGTGCAGCGGGCGGCGGGAGAACTCGTCGAGGGCCTCGACGACGAGCACCTCTCCCCCGTCGTCGAAGGCGGGCCCCCACTGGCCGGGCAGCAGCAGCCGTCGTCGGGCGGGGCGGTCCGGGGTCGTCGTCACCCCGCGGACGCTACCCGCCGCCCCGGTGGTTGGGTCGGGTCATGGACGACGAGACCGCCCCCGTGACCCCCGGCTCCCCCGACGCGACGACCCGCGACTCCCCCGCTCCCTCCCCCGTTCCCGACGACGGACCGGACGACGAGCACGTGCGCCCCGCGGGCGTCGACGACGCCACCGTCGAGGCCCTCGGCAAGCTGTCGGAGGCCCTCGAGGCCGTGGAGCACGCCCGGGGCCTGCTCTACGGCTTCCACCGGCTGACCGGAACCGCCGACCTGGCGCTCGGCGAGGCCGTGGACCTCCTCCGCGAGGCGGGGCACCACGAGCACGCCGACCGCCTGGAGCGCGACGTGGTGGGCCGCAACGTCGTCGAGGGCCGCTGGACCTTCCAGCTCGTCGAGGACTACGACGCCGGCTACTGGAGCGCCCTCCGGGCGGGCGAGGCGGCCGTCCGCGAGGACCTCGTCGGCGGGCGCCGTCACCTCTTCGAGTCGGAGATGAAGGAGGCGCGGCGCAGCCACGGCCGACGCCACCACGAGTCGCGCCCGGGCTCCGACGGCTGACCGCCCCGCCGGTCGACCGTCACCGGCCGCGCCGCCGGTCGGGGCCGCTGATGCACGGCTGACGTCCGGGCGGGGGCCTGCGACACTGGCTCCATGAGCCACTCCCCCGTCGACCGGCCCCGCATCGAGGCCGCCGTGCTCGAGATCCTCGCGGCCGTGGGCGACGACCCGGGGCGCCCGGGCCTCCACGACACGCCCCGGCGCGTGGCGGAGGCGTACGCGGAGTTCTTCTCGGGGACGGGCACCGACGCGACCGAGCTCGTCCGTGCCTCCTCGGTGCCGGCCGAGCCGGGCCAGCTCGGCGAGGTCGTCGTCGTCCGCGACGTTCAGTTCCGCTCGGTCTGCGAGCACCACCTGCTGCCGTTCCTCGGCGTGGCCCACGTCGCGTACGTCCCCGGCGCCTCGATCGTCGGCCTCGGCAGCGTGCCCCGCGTCGTCGACGCCCTCGCCTCGCGGCCGCAGCTGCAGGAGAAGCTGGGCGAGGAGATCGCCGACGCCTTCGACGAGGGGCTCTCCCCCACAGGCGTGCTCGTCGTGCTCGAGGCGGTCCACGGCTGCGTGACGACGCGGGGGCCGCGCCAGACGCAGAGCTCGACCGTGACGCTGGCGAGCCGCGGCAGCCTCGGCGACGCGGCCGCCCGCACCGAGGCGATGGCGCTGATCGGGGCGCCCCGTGGCTGACCCGGAGCCCCTGCCGGTCAGGCTGGGCACCGTGCCGCTGCGGGTTCCCGTGCGCCGCATCGGACGTCGCACCTTCGATTTCTCCCGCCAGGTCGCCGTGATGGCGATCGTCAACCGGACGCCCGACTCGTTCTTCGACCAGGGGCGCACCTTCGCCCTCGACACCGCGGTCGAGGCCGCCGTGGCCGCTGCGGGGCAGGGCGCCGACTGGGTCGACGTCGGGGGCGTGCCCTTCAAGCCGGGGCCCGAGCTCTCGGCGGCCGACGAGGTCGACCGCGTCCTGCCGGTGGTGGAGGCGCTGGTCGCCGAGTCGGACGTGGTCGTGTCGGTCGACACCTTCCGCCCCGAGGTCGCGGCCGCCGCGATCAGCGCGGGGGCATCCGTGATCAACGACACCACGGCCCTGCACGACCCCCGCCTGGCCGACGTCGTCGCCGACAGCGAGGCGACCCTCGTGGTCACCCACAGCCTCGCCCCGCCGCGCACCACGTGGCCGCACCCCCGCTACGACGACGTCGCGCGCGAGGTCGTCGACCTCCTCTCGCGGCGCGTCGACCTCGCGCTGGCCCGGGGGGTGCCCGAGGAGAGGATCGTCGTCGACCCCGGCCACGACCTCAACAAGGCCACCGTGCACACCCTCGAGCTGACCCGTCGCCTGGGCGAGGTCGCGGCCCTCGGCTTCCCCGTCCTGGCCGCCGTCTCGAACAAGGACTTCATCGGCGAGATGCTCGACCGCGAGAAGCCCGACCGCCTGGCCGGCACGCTGGCGGCGGCGACCGCGTGCGTGCTGCTCGGCGCGCGCGTCGTGCGGATGCACGACGTGCCCTCGGCGGTGGACGCCGTCCGCATGCTGGAGGGCATCCTGGGGTGGCGGGCCCCGCTGCTCGCCCGACACGACGTCTAGGAGCCCCCGTGCCCGACCAACCCGCCGCCGACCCGGCCGTCGACCCGGCCGCCCTCCGCCGCCTCCTGCCGCCCGACCCGACCGGCGTCCCGCTCGACGACGACCAGCTGCTGGCGATGATCGACCCCGGCGACCGCGCCGAGCCGCGCCTCCGCGTGAACTTCGTCTCGACGCTCGACGGCTCGTCCACGGTGGACGGCCTCTCCGGCAGCCTCGGCGGGCCCGCCGACAAGAGGGTCTTCGACCTGCTGCGCCGGGTCTCGGACGTCGTGGTGGTCGGCGCGGGCACGGTGCGCGACGAGGGCTACGGCCCGATGCGCCTCGACGACGCCTCCGTCGCCTGGCGACGCGGGCGCGGGCTGACCGACCACCCCGTCTTCGCGCTGGTGTCGGCGACGCTGCGGCTCGACCCGGGCAGCGCCGTCTTCCGCGACGCGCCGGTGCGCCCGGTCGTGCTCACCACCGACCAGGCGGACCCGGAGGCGCGGAGGGCCCTCGAAGGCGTTGCCGACGTCGTCGCGTGCGGCCGCGACCGCGTCGACCCGCGCCTCCTGCGTGAGGCACTGGTCGCCCGGGGCCTCCGGCAGCTGCACTGCGAGGGCGGGCCGACCCTCTTCGGCGACCTCGTCGCCGCGGACGAGGTCGACGAGCTCTTCCTCACGCACTCGCCGACCCTGGAGGGCGGCGTCGGCCCGCGCATCGCCCGCTCGACGAGCGGGGACGCCCCGGGGCTGCGCGAGCTCGAGCTGGCGCACGTGCTCGTCGCGGGCGACCTCCTGCTCACCCGCCACGTGCGACGGCGGGCGCCCCGGGCCTGAGCCCGCGGCGCCCGCCGTCGGCACCGTCGTCGGCACCGTCGTGGCGGCGTGGCGACGTCGGGTCAGCCCTCGCCGAAGCCGCCCTCCACCAGGGCCACGAGGTCGTCGACGGCCCGGGCCGCGTCGGGGCCGGTGGCCATGATCGCCACCGTCGAGCCCTTGCCGAGCCCGAGGCCCATGATGCGCAGGAGGCTCTTTGCGTCGACGCCGTTCACCGTGACGTCGGCCTGGAAGCGCGAGGCGTGCGTCACGAGGTCGGCGGCCGGCCGGGCGTGCAGCCCTGACTCGTTGACGAGGACGACCGAGCGCTCGACCGCGTCGCCGCCGCGGAGCTCGCGTTCGTCCCGGTGCGGGTCGGCGACCCCGGAGGCGGTGCGGGCGGCCGCGGCGACCTCCTGCAGCGTGCCGCCGGTCTCCGCCGAGACGGCCGCGGCGACGGTGCCCTCGACGACGGGCGCGTCGGCCAGCACGACCCGCGCGGCCTCGTCGTCGTCGAGGAAGTCGACGGCGGTCTCGGTGGTGAGGATCGCCGAGCCCAGGTCGCAGAGCACCACGACGCCCTGGCCCGTGTCGGCGGCCGAGAGCGCCGCGGAGATCTTGTCGAAGCTCGTGCCGAGGCCGCCCTCGTCGGTGCCGCCCGCGGCCACGAGGGTCGTGGTCGGCGCCATCTGGCGAGCGAGCTCGACGGTGCCCTCGGCGATCGCCGCGCTGTGCGAGACGACGACGATGCCCACGCCGGCCACGGTCACGCCTCCCCGGTGGTCGTGGCGGCGGCGGGCGCCGCGGCGGCCTCGGCGGCCGCCGCGAGGATGAGCGACGACGACTGCGCCCCCGGGTCACGGTGCCCCACCGCCCGCTCGCCGAGGTAGCTGGCCCGGCCCTTGCGGGCGACGAGCGGCTCGGTCGACGCGGCGCCCTCCGCGGCGGCGTCGGCGGCGGCACGCAGCACGGCGGCCGGCTCGGCCCCGTCGGCCGCCGCGAGGCCGGCGGCCTCGACGGCCGGCGTCCACGCGTCGATCATCGTCTTGTCGCCCACCTCGGCCTTGCCGCGCAGCACGACGCCGTCCCGTGCCGCCGTGAGGAATTCCACGACCGCCGCGGAGTCGAGCTCGGTCGCGTCGCCGAGGGCCGCGGCCCCCTTGAGGTACGCCGTGCCGAGCAGCGGGCCGGAGGCTCCCCCGACGGTGGAGATGAGGGTAGTGGCCACCATCTTCAGCAGCTGGCCGGGCGTGGCGTCCTCCGGCTGCTGGCCGAGCTTGGCCCGGACGGCCGAGAAGCCGCGCTCCAGGTTCTCGCCGTGGTCGCCGTCGCCGATCTCGCGGTCCAGCTCGACCAGCGCGGCGCGCTGCTCGCGCACCACGTCGGCCGTCCGTTCGATGAAGGCGCGGGTCCAGGTCGCGTCGAGTGTCATGCGTCTCCTCCTCGTGGGGGTGCGGTGCGGGGGGCGGCGGGGCGGAGCAGCGGGCTCACCGGCCCCACCGGAGGGCGGCCGTCTCGACCGGAGCGTCCCAGAGCTCGGTCAGCTCGTCGTCGAGACGGGTCAGGGTGATCGACATGCCCTGCATCTCGAGCGACGTGACGTAGTCGCCGACGAGCGTGCGGGCGACCTCGACGCCGCGCTCGGCGAGCAGCTCGGCCGCCCGGCGGAAGGCGACGTAGAGCTCGACGAGCGGCGTGCCGCCCATGCCGTTGACGAAGAGCAGGACGCGGTCGCCGGAGGCGGTGCCCAGGTCGTCGAGGACGGCGCCGAGCAGGCGGTCGACGATGCGGTCGACGGGCTCGAGCGGCACGCGCTCGCGACCGGGCTCGCCGTGGATGCCGATGCCGATCTCGACCTCGTCGTCGGCGAGGGTGAAGCTCGGCTCCCCCGCGTGCGGCACCACGCCGGCGGTGAGCGCGACGCCCATCGTGCGGGTCGCGGCGTTCGCACGACGGGCGATCTCCGCGACCTGCTCGAGGCCGTCGCCGCGCTCGGCGGCGGCGCCCGCGACCTTCTCGACGACGACCGTGCCCGCGACGCCGCGACGCCCGGCCGTGTAGGTGGAGTCCTTGACCGCGACGTCGTCGTCCACGACGACCGTCGCGACGGTGACGCCCTCGGCCTCGGCGAGGTCGGCGGCCGTCTCGAAGTTGAGGACGTCGCCGGTGTAGTTCTTCACGATGTAGAGGACGCCGGCTCCTCCGTCGACGGCCTGCGTGGCCGCCACGACCGGGTCGGGCGTGGGCGACGTGAAGACGGGGCCGGGCACCGCGGCGCTCAGCATGCCCGGGCCGACGAAGCCGGCGTGCAGCGGCTCGTGGCCGCTCCCTCCCCCGCTGACGATCGCGACCTTGCCGCTGACCGGGCCGGAGGCGCGGGTCACGAAGGTCGGGTCGTGAGACACCCGCAGGAGCCCCGGGTGGGCGAGGCCCATGCCGGCCACCGCCTCCTCGACGACGTCCTTCGGATCGTTGATGAGCTTCTTCATCGAAGTTCCTCCCTGGAACGGGCGGCGGTGCGCAGGCTCGCACCGTCCTGGTCAGAAGCTACCCCCCGAGCCGTGCGCACCTGCTCCGTGCACATATGTGCATCTCGGGTGATTCGGCTACCTTCCTGAGGGTTGCCCGGGTCTATGGTGAGGCCACACGCTCACCGCGGTGGTGCACAGTCGCACCCCGCCCGACGACTAAGGAAGGTCGACGTGGACCTGGGACTGATTTTTCTCTCTGAAGTGGTGGGCACGGCCATGCTCATCCTGCTCGGTGGCGGCGTCGTCGCCAACGTGGCCCTCACGAAGTCGAAGGGCTTCAACGGCGGGACGCTGATGGTCAACTTCGGCTGGGGGCTCGCCGTCTTCGCCGCGGTCACGGTGTCGTACTCCTCCGGCGCGGCCCTCAACCCGGCCGTCAGCCTCGCGCAGCTGATCCTCGGCAACATCGACTTCGTCGCTTTCCTCGTGTACCTGGCCGCCCAGATGATCGGAGCCGTCATCGGTGCCGTCCTCGTGTGGCTCGTGTACAAGAACCACTTCGACGAGGAGCCCGACCCCGCGGCCAAGCTCGGCGTCTTCTCCACCG
>Ga0308160_10001854_pt1 | contig 27599 bp, 23 predicted proteins | sample PhyFR1_FD_201036 | JGI IMG/M metagenome (GOLD analysis project Ga0308160, IMG submission 201036) | Phyllosphere microbial communities from UC Gill Tract Community Farm, Albany, California, United States - DLSLF.R1 | ecosystem: Host-associated > Plants > Phyllosphere > Unclassified | place: USA... | reverse complement strand
TACTTCGAGGTGCTGCACGAGCTCAAGCTGATCGTCGACCTGATCTGGGAGGGCGGCCTGGCCAAGCAGCGCTGGAGCGTCTCCGACACGGCCGAGTACGGCGACTACGTCTCCGGCCCGCGCGTCATCGACCCCTCCGTGAAGGAGAACATGAAGGCCGTCCTGGCCGACATCCAGTCGGGCGCCTTCGCGAAGCGCTTCATCGACGACCAGGACGCCGGCGCCCCCGAGTTCAAGGAGCTCCGCGCCAAGGGCGAGGCGCACCCCATCGAGGCCACCGGCCAGGAGCTCCGCGCCCTGTTCGCCTGGAAGCAGACGGATTCCGACTACGTCGACGGCAGCGCTGCGCGCTGACGTCGACGTAGTCGACGCACGCTGGCGACATCGGTCGGCTCCGCCGACGGGCGACGGCAGCGCTGCGCGCTAGCCCGTCCCCGAGCGATGACGACGCCCCCCTCCGACCGGAGGGGGGCGTCGTCGGTGTCGGGGCGACCAGGCGGCCCGTGGCATGATCTAGGGCATGGCGATGAGCAAGAAGGCAGTGCACTTCGGTGCGGGCAACATCGGTCGTGGCTTCGTGGCGCAGTTCCTGCACGCGAGCGGCTACGAGGTCGTGTTCGCCGATGTGAACGACGAGCTGATCGGGCTGCTGCAGTCCCAGTCGTCGTACGAGGTGCACGAGGTCGGTGAGGACAGCCGGACGACCGTCGTCGACGGCTACCGGGCCGTCAACAGCCGCACCGACGAGGAGGCGCTGGTCGCCGAGATCGCGACCGCCGACGTCGTCACCACCGCGGTCGGCGCCCGCATCCTGCCCTTCGTGGCTCCGGTCATCGCCCGCGGGCTGGCCCAGCGTGACACGGCGCTGCCGCCGCTCACGGTCATCGCGTGCGAGAACGCGATCAACGCCACCGACTCCCTCGCCGAGGCCGTGCGCCAGGCCGACCCGGCCGACAACGCGGTCTTCGCGAACTGCGCCATCGACCGCATCGTGCCCGAGCAGCCCGCCGGGTCGCTCGACGTCACCATCGAGTCCTTCTCCGAGTGGGTCGTCGAGAGCGGCCCGTTCGGCGAGCACCGCCCCGAGATCCACGGCGTCACCTGGGTGCCCGACCTCGAGCCCTTCATCGAGCGCAAGCTCTTCACCGTCAACACGGCCCACGCCGCCGCGGCCTACCACGGCTTCGCGCGCGGTCTGGGCAGCATCCGCGAGTCGCTCGCCGACGAGGCCGTCCACGCCGAGGTGCGCGCCGCCCTCGCCGAGACCAAGGCCCTGCTCGTCGCGAAGCACGAGCTCGACGCCGACGAGCAGCAGAGCTACATCGAGAAGAACCTCGTGCGCATCTCGAACCCCCACCTGCCCGACACCACCGAGCGCGTCGGCCGCGGCCCGCTCCGCAAGCTGAGCCGTCACGAGCGCTTCGTCGGCCCCGCGGCGCAGCTCGCCGAGCGGGGCCTCCCCAGCGACGCGCTCGTCCGCGCCGTTCGTGCCGCCCTCGACTTCGACGTCGCCGACGACGCCGAGAGCGTCGAGCTCCAGGCGCTGCTGCGCTCCGGCCGACCCGCCGACGAGCTGACCGTGACCCTCACCGGCGTCGAGGCGGGGCACCCGCTCTCCGCCGCCCTGGTGGAGGCGGTCTCCTCCAAGCTCCCGGCATGACCGACCCCCGGCCCTCCGGGTCGGCCGGCCGCCACGACCACCCCGACGCGACCTCGTCCGACGAGACCGATCTCGAGCTCGACCCCTACGACGCCGACGCCGACGCCGACGCCGACGCCGACGACGCGCTCTCCTGGGGCGACGAGTCGGACGCCAGCCACGTCGAGGGGCCCGCGGCCGCGTCACGGGACGACGAGATCGACCCGGACGCTCCCCAGGTCATGAGCAGCGCCTCCCTCGTGGGGCACGGCGTGCTCGGCGGCGTCGCCCTGCTCTCGAGCGTCGGCTGGATCGTCTCGCGCGACCAGTTCCTGATCGCGTTCGGCGGCGGCCTCGTCGAGCACGTGCAGACGACGCTGTGGCTGACCGGCGTCTTCCTCGCCCTCGTCGCCCCGCTGCTCTGGTTCGTCGCGACCATCCTGCTGGTGCCGGCGCAGCGCTCCGGCCGCCGACTGCTCGTGATGGCGGTCGGCGCCGTGCTCCTGGCCCCCTGGCCCCTCGTGATCGGGGGCGGGGCGTGACCGCCGCGCCCGGCGGGGCGACCGCCTCCACCGGACCGCGCCGTGCCCGCCGGGGCCCCCGCGTCGGGTTCGTGCTGATCGCCGTCCTCGCCGGCCTGCTGGCCGCCTACGACCTCTCGGAGGCCGTGACCAACCTCGTGCTCGTCCCGCAGGACGTCCGCTACCAGAACAACGCCTTCTTCGACGAGGTCGGCGTGGGGTCGCTCGCGGCCTCGCCGCCGTGGGCCGCGCTCTGGGCCAACGTGCTGCTGCCCCCGGTCGCGTATATCGTCGCCCTCCTCGTCGCTCGGCGGCGGACCCTCGGCCGGGCGGCCCTGGTCTTCGCCACCGGCCTCGCCGCGGTCGCGGCGGCGTCGCTGAGCCTCACGGCGTACGTGCTCAGCATCTGACCGGGCCCGTCGGGGCCGACGACGGCCGCGGACGACGGCGGGGGAGTCGCGGTGCAGGCCCCCGTGACCGCTGGCGTCATCTGCGCCTGGGCCCTCCGACGAGTCGCTAGAGTGACCAGCAGCCGCGCCCACGGCGCGTCGCGGCGCTCCCCTGCACCCTCTCGTTAGGACCCTGTCTCCGTGGCCAAGCCCGTCGTTCTGATCGCTGAAGAGCTCTCACCCGCCACCGTCGAGGCCCTCGGCCCCGACTTCGACGTGAGGAGCGTGGACGGCACCGACCGGCCCGCGCTGCTCGCCGCCCTCGCGGAGGCGAACGCGATCCTGGTCCGCTCCGCGACGCAGGTCGACGCCGAGGCCATCGCCGCCGCGCCGCACCTCCAGGTCGTGGCCCGTGCGGGCGTCGGCCTCGACAACGTCGACATCAAGGCCGCCACGACGGCGGGCGTCATGGTCGTCAACGCGCCGACGTCGAACATCATCTCGGCCGCCGAGCTCACCGTCGGCCACATCCTCAGCCTCGCGCGCCACATCCCCGCCGCGCACGCCGCGCTGGCCCAGGGGCAGTGGAAGCGCTCGAAGTACACCGGCGTCGAGCTGTTCGAGAAGACCGTCGGCATCGTCGGCCTCGGGCGCATCGGGGCCCTGATCACCGCGCGCCTCCAGGCCTTCGGGGTGAACGTGGTCGCCTACGACCCCTACGTCACGCCGGCCCGCGCGCAGCAGCTCGGCGTCACCCTGCTCTCGCTCGACGAGCTGCTGGCCACCGCCGACTTCGTCACCATCCACATGCCGAAGACGCCCGAGACGACGGGCATGATCGGCCTCGAGCAGATGAAGGCCATGAAGCCGACGGCGTTCGTCGTCAACGTGGCCCGCGGCGGCCTGATCGACGAGGCCGACCTCTACACGGCTCTCACCACGGGCGAGATCGCCGGTGCCGGCCTCGACGTCTTCACCTCGGAGCCCCCCGTCGACCAGGCGCTGCTCGGCCTCGAGAACGTCGTTGTCACTCCCCACCTCGGCGCGTCGACGGACGAGGCGCAGGAGAAGGCGGGCGTGTCGGTCGCCAAGTCCGTCCGCCTGGCGCTCGGCGGCGAGCTCGTGCCCGACGCCGTCAACGTCGCCGGCGGCGTCATCGACCCGTACGTGCGCCCGGGCATCCCGCTGCTCGAGAAGATCGGCCAGGTGTTCGCCGGGCTCGCCGACTCGCCCCTCACCAGCATCGACGTCGAGGTGCGCGGCGACCTCGTCGAGCACGACGTCAGCGTGCTCAAGCTCGCGGCCCTCAAGGGCGTCTTCACGAACATCGTCAGCGAGTCGGTCAGCTACGTGAACGCGCCGCTGCTCGCCGAGCAGCGCGGCATCACCGTGCGGCTGCTCACCGACCCGACGAGCGAGGAGTACCGCAACGTCCTGACCATCCGCGGCTCGCTCAGCGACGGCGGCCAGATCAGCGTGTCGGGCACGCTGACCGGCACCAAGCAGGTCGAGAAGATCGTCGAGATCAACGGCTACGACGTCGAGGTGCCGATCGCGGCGCACCACCTCGTCATGGTCTACGGCGACCGCCCCGGCATCGTCGCCGTCTACGGCAAGGAGTTCGGCGACGCCGGCATCAACATCGCCGGCATGCAGATCGCCCGTCGCAGCGCGGGCGGCCAGGCCCTCAGCGTCCTCACCATCGACAGCCCCGCCCCCGACGAGCTGCTCGAGACGGTGCGCGTCGCCATCGACGCGCAGCTGCTGCGCGAGATCGACGTGACTCTCTAGCTCACGTCGAGGAGCCCCCGTGACGGCGCCCCGTCTCCCGGTCGGGAGGCGGGGCGCCGTCACGCGGTGCAGGGGCCGGGAGCCGCGGGAGTCGCGGGTCAGACCTCGAGGGACTCGTGTGCCGCCAGGACGACGGCCGTGCCCCCGAGGGCCTCGACGCTCGCCCGCAGCCGGTCGGCGTGCATGCCGAAGCCCGCCGCCGACAGCGTCTGCTCGTGGACGGGGAAGAGCCGCGTCGGCGCGACGGCCGTCACGTAGTCCATCGCCTCGCCGATCTTGAGCCAGGGCGCGCCGACCGGTGCCGCCAGGGTCTCGACCGGCACCGACGGGACGGTGAACGCGTCGCCCGGGTAGAAGAGGCGGCCGTTGACGAGCACCCCCACGTTGTCGATGACGGGGATCGACTCGTGGATGACGGCGTGGCGCGAGCCGTGGAAGGCGAGGGTGAAGGGCCCCGCCTCGACGGTGTCGCCGTCGGCCACGACGTGGACGTCGAAGCCCTCGGCGGCCTCCGCGAGCCCGGCCGGGCCGTAGATCGTCGCCCCGGGGTTCGTGGCGAGCAGGTGGCCGAGCTGGTCGGGGGTCCAGTGGTCGGGGTGCTCGTGGGTGACGACCACGGCGACGACGTCGTGCAGGTCGACCTGTGGCGTGGTGAAGGAGCCGGGGTCGACGACGAGCTTCCGCCCGTCCTCCTCGACGACGAAGGCGGCGTGCTCGAGCTTGGTCAGGCGCATGCGGCCGACTGTACGCCCGCTCCGCGACACGCGGGGCGGGCTCGATTTGTACTCGTTCGGGAGGCTGTGGCATACTCGACGAGTTGCAAAAACGGCCCCATCGTATAGTGGCCTAGTACGTCGCCCTCTCACGGCGGTAACACGGGTTCGAATCCCGTTGGGGTCACCGATCTGTTCGGTCACCACCACCGTTCAGCAACCGCGAGATCCCGCCCGGCACACGCCGGGCGGGATTCGTCGTTTCCGGGGGCTCGTGCTCTCCCGGGTCTCGTGGCCCCCTGGGGCTCCTCGCGTCCGGGCCCTGCCCGCGCTCCGTCGTCACGTCTCGGTCACGACCCGGCCGCCGCCCTCGACGATGGGCCCGCCGTGCTCGATGCTCGAGCCATGCCCAGCGACCGGACCACGCGCGCGGGCCTGCTCGTCGGGCTCGCCTGCCTCGTCGTGGTCACGCTCGGCGCGGTGCTGCTCGCCCTGAGGTCGATCGGAGGGCCCGTCGTCGCCTGCCCGGCCGTCGCCTGGGGCACGACCGTGGTCGTGGAGGTCTCGGGGGCCGCCGAGCGCGTGGCGGTCGTCGAGCTGGTGCCCGTCGGAGCCGTCGTGTCGCCGCCCGTGCCGCGGGAGGGCCCGGTCGACGACCGGTCGGCCGCCGACGGCCCCGACATCGGGCCGTGGCTCTGGCCCGGCCCGGCCGAGCGGGCCCCCGACGGCACCTGGGCCATCTCGTCGTGGGGCGGGTCGTCGTCGCCCGACGGCTCCTTCCCCGACGAGGTCGACGTGCGGGCCTGGTCCGACGGCGGCGACGTCGGTCTCGTCCTCGTTGCGTCGCGCACCGCGGGCCTCCGCTTCGAGCGCGTCGGCGGCGACACCGTCTGCGGCGGCCCGGGGGAGGCACGGGTCGCCCTCGAGGTGCCCCCGGCCGCCTAGCGCCGGGCCGGGGTGCTCGTCGTCACGCCCTCGGGGCCGCGCCGGCCTGCGCGGCGCGCCCCGCGACTCCCTCGTCCCACCGGGGGCGGAACTGCACCGAGATGCGCGGCCCGACCGCCTTCCTCGTCTTCGCGATCGCGTGCTCGTGGGTGCGCTGGCAGCTCCCGCCCATGACGAGCAGGTCGCCGTGGCCGAGCGGGAACCTGTCGACCCGCCCCGTGCGTCGCGAGCGGACCGCGAGGGTGCGGGGAGCGCCGAGGGACAGGATGCCGACCATCGTGTCGCGGCCGAGGCCGGAGCCGACCCGGTCGCCGTGCCAGGCGATGCTGTCGTCGCCGGTGCGGTAGAAGCACAGCCCGGCACGGCGGAAGAGCTGCTCGTCGGGCGCGCCCCGCCGGGCGTAGTGGTCGTTGAGGTCGTCACGGGCCGCGGCGAGGACGGGGTCGGGCAGGGCGTCGCCGACGCCGTACGACGAGACAAGGCGCGGCACCTCGACGACGCGGTCGTACATGGTGCGGCGGTCCGCCTGCCAGGGCACGTCGGTGACGAGCCGCTCGAAGAGGGCGTCGGAGGCGGTCGCCCAGCCGGGCACCAGGTCGAGCCAGGCGCCGTCGCCGAGCTCGAGCCGCCGCACACGGTCGGCGAGCGGGAGCAGCTCGGGGCCGTCGTCGAGGGAGTCGAGCAGCGAGGCGGTGAAGGGGATGACCATGGCGTCACCCTACGCTCCGTTCGAACACGTGTTCTAGTCCGGGCCCGCCCCGGGCGCGTCGCTCACCCGCCGGCGACGACCCGCGCCTCCGGGGCGGCGAGCTCGCCCGCCCGGCCCTCGACGTCGACGTCGACCGGGTGCCCGGCCCAGATCGAGACCTGCAGCTGGCCGGTGTGGGTCCACAGCCGCTCGCCGCTCGCGAGGTCGTAGGCGACCACCGTCGAGCGCCCGCCCGAGCTGCCGTAGGCGAGTGCGTAGCCCACGGTCCGGCCGACGGCGGCGAGGACGGCGCCGGTGGGCAGGTCGAAGCGGGTCCGGGTGCGCCCGGTCGCGCCGTCCAGCGCCTGCACCTCGAGCGGCCGGTCGCCCGGCGCCGACGAGCTCGCGTAGACCCGGTCGTCGGTCTGCCCGACCACCCCGGCCGCGCCGGTGGCACCGAGCCCCTCGCGGCTCCAGGTGGCCCGGCCGGTCGTCCACGAGAGGCAGGTGAGCCGGTCGCGGTCGACGTCGCTGACCAGCAGGCACGACCGGCCCTCGTCGAGCGTGCCGCGGACGTCCGAGGGGGAGCGCCACCGCACCTCGCCGTCCGCGCCCCGGGCGGTCACGCCGCCGCCGGCGCCGGTCGGCCCGATCAGCAGCCCGTCGTGGACGAGGTGCCCCGAGAGCTCGTCGAGGCGCGTGCCCCAGGGGCGGGCGACGCCCGAGGTCGGGTCGACCTGCAGGGTGCCCTCGGGGGTGGCGACGACCAGCCGGTCGTCGAGGGCCAGCACGGTGCCGCTCGTCGTGCCCCGCCCCGCCCAGGTCACCCGGCCCAGGTCGCGCACGTCGCGCAGCTCGTAGCTGTAGCGCGCCCCGGCCGCCGGCTGGCGCCCCGTCACGACGACCGTGCCCGCGGCCTGGAACCTGTCGGTCTCGGTCGTCGCCCGCGGCTCCGACGCCCCGACCGTCGAGCCGTCGGCGAGCGACAGGGTGAGCAGCACGGCTCGCTCGCCCGCGACGACGCGGACGACGACGAGGCCCGTGTCGCCGGCGAGCGAGGCCGCGGCGACGTCGACCGGCCCCTCGAGGCCGAGCCGGGCGGCGTCGTCGGCGACGTCGTGCACCCAGCTGAACGCGCCCCGCCCGGTGTCGAGCAGCGCGAGCCGGGAGCCCACGCCGGTCGTCTCGCTGCCGCAGCCCGCGTCGTTCGCGAAGCCGTACGTCCAGCCCGGCCCCGCGCTGACGAGCACGCGGCCGGTGTCGACCGTCGCGGTCGGGAAGCGCAGGCACGCGGGCCGGAACCCGGGCGCGAGGGTCTCCGCGAGCGCGACGGACCACCCGGTGGTCGGCTCCTGCCGCAGGTCGACCGTCTCGACGCCGCGCCAGGGCGGCTCGGCGCCGTACTCCGGCTGGCCCGGGGCGAGGAGGGCCGCGGGCAGGGCGGCGGCCAGCAGCAGCGCCGCGTAGCCGAGGGCGAGGCGGCGACCGCGGGAGGCGCGGTGCCACCAGGCAGGCCGTCGCGGCCCCGGGGCGGCCGGGCCTCGTCCGGGCCGTCCGGCCCCGTCGTCGTCCCGTCCGGGCTCCGTGGGCGTGGCCGTGCCGTCCGACCCGCGCCGGGCGGCCTCCCACACGGCGACGTCCGGAGTCGGCCGCGCCGGAGCCCAGCCGGGCCGCGCCTCGGGGCTCACGCCGTGCCTCCGGCCGACCAGGGGGCCACCACGCGCGTGCGGTCGACGAGGCGCGTCGCCACGCCGCGGCCGTCGATCGAGACCAGGCCGCCGCCCCAGAACGACACCCGGTCGTCGGAGCGGAGCGACCAGAGCCGGGCCCCCGTCGCGGCGTCGTAGGCGCTGAGGCCCCGCCCGGCCGTGGGGGAGCCGTCGGTGCGCACGTAGACGACCGTGCGGGAGGCCGCGGCGACCTCGTCGAGGACGCCCAGCGGCGCCCGCCACCGGACGCGGCCGTCGTCGGCGGCGAGGGCGGTGAGGCGGGCGCCGTCGTCGGACTGGACGACGGCGTAGAGGTCGCCGCCCACCTGGCCCGGGGCGGCGGCGGCCGAGAACGCGGCGCCGAGCTCGGTCGTCCACCGGCCCTGCCCGCTGCGGGGGTCGAGGCAGGTGGCGGTGGTGCCGCCGTCGTCGGTCGTGAGGACGCAGCCGTCGGTGGCGGAGAGACGCGGCGTCGGGCTCGGCACGGACCAGAGGAGGTCGCCGGCGGCGTCGATCGCCGACACGGAGCGCCGGCCGTCGGCGTCTCGGCCGAGGGTCCACGCCACGTCGCCCCCGTCGGGGGCGGTCGCGACCACGTCGGCGTCGGCGGCCGACGGGCTGGCCTCGCCCGTCCGCCCGTCGACGCGCACGGCGCGGCCGTCGACGACGACGAGCAGCCCGTCGGGCAGCAGCTGGGGCGTCGTGCCCGCGTCGACCCGCCCCTCCCAGACCGGGTCGTCGAGGGCGGCCGCGTCCACGAGCGAGTAGCGGTCGGGCGAGCCGATCGCGCCGGAGGAGGTGCGCAGCTGCAGCCGCCCCACGGTCGAGACGCTGATCGAGGGCACGTCGCGGCGGCCGCGGGTGGACTCCAGCGCCCGGCCGTCGCCGAGGTCGAGGGCGACGAGCACGGTCGACCCGGTGGTCTGGGTCTGCACCAGCACCCGGCCGGCCGCCGGCACGACCTGGCTCGCCGGGATGCTCAGGGGGTCGGTGTCGTCGAGGTCGTCGGCCAGGTCGTGCACCCACCGCACCCGGCCGTCCCGCGAGTCGACGAGAGCCACACGGCTCGCCCCGTCGTCGAGGGCGGCACGGCGGCAGTCCGGCCCCCCGGACGCCGTGCCCGGGTCGAGGTCGACGGAGGCGCCGACGGCGACGAGGCCGTCCACGGCGGCGGAGGGCCAGAAGTGCAGGCAGCGCCGGGGCACGTCGGGGGCCAGGCGCTCAGCCAGGTCGAGCGACCAGGCCGTGCCGGTCGGGGCGTTCCGGAGGTCGTCCACCGCCGTGCCTCCCCAGGGCGCGCCGTCGGCGTAGCGCGGCGACGCGGCCGTGCCGCCGACGGCGACGAGGGCGCTCGCGGCGACCACGGCCAGCGCGGCGACGACGACCCGGCGCAGGGGCGACGGCCGCGGCGTTCGCGCCCGCGTCGTCCCGTCCGCTCCCGCCATGCTGTCGTCGGCCTCCTCGTCGAGGGCCCCGCCGACCGTGCGACGGGTGCCGTCATGCTATTCGGAACCCTCGCCGGGGGCGCTCGGGGGCCGCTCGGCGGCTGCTCGGCGGCGCGGGAATGCGGCGTCGGCCCCGCCGCTTGCACCTCACGTCGTCGGGCAGGCCCTGGCGTAGACTTCGACGATCATTCCGCTGAGAAGAGCTCTGGAGAGGGGCGTGCCCGTGGGCAGGACGCTTGCCGAGAAGGTGTGGGACGACCACGTCGTCGTCAAGGGGGAGGACGGCGCGCCCGACCTCCTCTACATCGACCTCCACCTCGTGCACGAGGTGACCAGCCCGCAGGCCTTCGACGGCCTCCGGCAGGCCGGTCGTCCGCTCCGCCGCACCGACCTCACGATCGCGACGGAGGACCACAACACCCCGACACTCGCCATCGACCGGCCGATCGCCGACCTCACGAGCCGCACCCAGATCGAGACCCTGCGCCGCAACACCGCCGAGTTCGGCGTCCGGCTGCACCCGCTGGGCGACGCCGAGCAGGGCATCGTCCACGTCGTCGGCCCGCAGCTCGGCCTCACCATGCCGGGCATCACGGTGGTGTGCGGCGACTCGCACACCTCGACGCACGGCGCCTTCGGCGCGATGGCGTTCGGCATCGGCACCAGCGAGGTCGAGCACGTCATGGCGACGCAGACCCTGCCGCTCAAGCCCTTCAAGACCATGGCCGTGACCGTCGAGGGCACGCTGCGCCCGGGCGTCACCGCGAAGGACGTCATCCTGGCGGTGATCGCCCAGATCGGCACCGGCGGCGGTCAGGGCTACGTGCTCGAGTACCGCGGCAGCGCGATCCGGGCCCTCTCGATGGAGGGGCGGATGACGATCTGCAACATGTCGATCGAGGCGGGCGCCCGCGCCGGCATGGTCGCCCCCGACCAGACGACCTTCGACTACCTCGAGGGCCGCGACCACGCTCCGACCGGCTCCGACTGGGACGACGCGGTCGCCTACTGGAAGACGCTGCCGACCGACGACGACGCCGTGTTCGACGCCGAGGTCTTCCTCGACGCCGACACCCTCGAGCCGTTCGTCACCTGGGGCACGAACCCGGGCCAGGGCGTGTCGCTCAGCGACTCCGTGCCCGACCCGACCGCCGTCGCCGACCCGAACGAGCGCGCCGCCGCCGAGCGCGCCCTCGAGTACATGGCCCTCGAGGCCGGCACCCCGATGAAGCAGATCCCGGTCGACGCGGTCTTCATGGGCTCCTGCACGAACAGCCGCATCGAAGACCTCCGGGCCTTCGCCTCCGTCATCGCCGGCCGCACCAAGGCCGAGGGCGTCCGCGTCATGGTCGTCCCCGGCTCCGCGCGGGTCCGGCTCGAGGCCGAGGCCGAGGGCCTCGACAAGGTCTTCACCGACTTCGGCGCCGAGTGGCGCTTCGCGGGCTGCTCGATGTGCCTCGGCATGAACCCCGACCAGCTCGCCCCGGGCGAGCGCTGCGCCTCCACGAGCAACCGCAACTTCGAGGGCCGGCAGGGCAAGGGCGGTCGCACGCACCTCGTCTCCCCGCTCGTCGCGGCGGCGACCGCGGTGCGCGGCACCCTCTCCGCCCCGGGCGACCTCGACGACCTCGCCGGCACCCCCGTGCACGACGCGCTCCTCGCCGAGCGCGCCGGGGCCTCTCCCGCGCTCGCCGAGCTGGCCGGAGGCGCCGCCTGATGCAGAAGTTCACGACCGTCACCGGAGTGGCCGCGCCCCTGAAGCGCAGCAACGTCGACACCGACCAGATCATCCCGGCCGAGTTCCTCAAGCGGGTCACGAAGACCGGCTTCGAGGACGCCCTGTTCTTCTCCGCCCGGCAAGACCCGGACTTCGTGCTGAACCGACCCGAGTACCAGGGCGCCCGCGTCCTCGTGGCGGGGCCCGACTTCGGCACCGGCTCGAGTCGCGAGCACGCCGTCTGGGCACTCCGCGACTTCGGCTTCGACGTCGTGCTCAGCGCCCGTTTCGGCGACATCTTCCGCGGCAACTCGGGCAAGCAGGGCCTGCTCAGCGCCGTGGTCGACGAGGCCGACGTCGAGCGCGTCTGGGCCGTGCTCGAGGCCACGCCCGGCCTCGAGATGACCGTCGACCTCGAGTCGCAGACCGCCACGGCGGGCGACCTGACCGTGTCGTTCGAGGTCGATGCCTACACTAAGTGGCGCCTGCTCGAGGGTCTCGACGACATCGGGCTGACGCTCCGCGACGAAGCGGCCATCACAGAATTCGAATCCCGACGCGCCGCCTGGCGCCCGAAGACATTGCCGGTGAAGAAGTGAACTCCCTTGTCCAAGACGCAGCAGCAGCAGGAGCCCGAGTGGGTCTGAAGAGCGACGAGATCGTCATCCGCGGCGGCAAGCCGCTGATCGGCCGCATCGAGGTCCGGGGCGCGAAGAACCTGGCCACGAAGGCCATGGTCGCGGCCCTCCTCGGCGACACCCCCAGCATCCTCCGCGACGTCCCCGACATCAGCGACGTCAACGTGGTGCGCGGCCTGCTCTCCGTGCACGGCGTGCGGATCACCGACCCGGCCCGCGGCGAGATGATCCTCGACCCGTCGAACGTCGAGTCGGCACACTTCGCCGAGATCGACGCGCACGCCGGCTCGAGCCGCATCCCGATCCTCTTCTGCGGCCCGCTGCTGCACCGCCTCGGCGAGGCCTTCATCCCCGACCTCGGCGGCTGCCGCATCGGCGACCGCCCGATCGACTTCCACCTCGACGCGCTCCGCGCCTTCGGCGCCGTGGTCGACAAGTCGTACAACGGAATCCACCTGACGGCCCCCGACGGCCTCAAGGGCGCCAACATCGAGCTGCCCTACCCGAGCGTCGGCGCGACCGAGCAGGTCCTCCTCACGGCCGTCCTCGCCGACGGGGTCACCGAGCTCCGCAACGCGGCGATCGAGCCCGAGATCATGGACCTCATCGCCATCCTCCAGAAGATGGGCGCCGTGGTCTCGGTCGAGCCGAACCGCGTCATCTTCATCGAGGGCGTGAAGAGCCTCCGCGGGTACACGCACCGGGCGATCAACGACCGCAACGAGGCAGCCAGCTGGGCCTCCGCGGCCCTGGCGACCAAGGGCGACATCTTCGTCGAGGGCGCCGACCAGAAAGACCTGATGACGTTCCTCAACGTCTTCCGCAAGGTCGGCGGCGACTTCGACGTCCACGAGGACGGCATCCGCTTCTTCCACCCCGGCGGTGAGCTCAAGCCCGTCGTCGTCGAGACCGACGTGCACCCCGGCTTCATGACCGACTGGCAGCAGCCCCTCATCGTGGCGCTGACCCAGGCGCAGGGCACCTCCATCGTGCACGAGACCGTCTACGAGAACCGCTTCCAGTTCACCGAGGCGCTGAACGACATGGGCGCGCAGATCGTCGTCCACAAGGACGGCCTGCCCGGCCACGACCGCCGGGTCGCTCGCCGCGAGTTCGAGCAGGCCGCCGTCATCACCGGGCCGACCGCGCTGCACGGCGCCGACATCCGCGTGCCCGACCTGCGCGGCGGCTTCAGCCACCTCATCGCGGCGCTGACCGCCGAGGGCGAGTCGAAGATCACCAACGTCGGCATCATCAGCCGCGGCTACGAGCACTTCATCGCGAAGCTGCGCAAGCTGGGCGCCGACTTCGACTTCCAGGGCTAGCCCGGCGTGAGCGACGCCGCCCGCGCGCACGGGGGTCCTGCCGACCCCGACGTGCCCGTCGTCCAGCCTGCCCGCCGCGTCGGCCGCTTCGGCCGGGGCAAGGAGAAGAGCGCGGTGTTCCGCGCCGTCGCCGCCGTCGGGGCGCCGCTCTTCGACCGCCTCGCGGTGATCGAGGTCCGCGGCGCCGAGAAGCTGCCGAACGAGGGCGCCTTCGTGCTCGCGCCCAACCACTGCACCAACATCGACCCCGTGGTCGTGGCGCGCCTGATGTGGACCCTGGGCCGCGTGCCGAGGTTCCTCGCCAAGGCGTCGCTCTTCCGGGTGCCGGTCTTCGGGTCGCTGATGCGCGCCATGGGGCACGTCCCCGTCGAGCGTGGCGGACCGACGCACGCGAGCGACCCGCTCGCCGCGGGCCGTGCCCTCGCCAGGAGCGGCGGCGGGGTGATCATCTACCCCGAGGGCACGCTGACCCGCGACCCCGACCTCTGGCCGATGAAGGGCAAGAGCGGGGCGGTCCGCCTCGCGATCGAGGCCGGCGTGCCCCTCGTGCCGATGGCCCACTGGGGCAGCCAGCAGGTCATGGGCCGCTACTCCTCGAAGCTCAGCCTCTTCCCGCGGAAGCGCATCCTCGCGGCGATCGGCGACCCCGTCGACCTGTCGCCGTGGCGCGGCCGGCCGCTCGACCAGGCGGCGTACGCCGAGGCGACGGCGCTCGTGATGCGCCGGGTGACCGAGCTGCTGGCCGAGCTGCGCGACGAGTCGCCGCCGGCCGAGCCGTGGGACCCGCACGCGAAGGACCAGAAGGAGACCGGCCGCTTTGAGTAGCAGCGACGACCGCCAGGGCACGAGCGAGGGCGCCAGCCGCGAGGACGCCATCGGCGCGCTCGGCGAGGGCGCGGTGACGACCGAGGCGATCTCCGTCGTGATGCGGAGCGCGATCCCGCGCACGGTCGCCGTGCTGGGCTCCGGCAGCTGGGGCACGACCTTCGCGAAGGTCCTCGCCGAGGGCGGCGCGGACGTGACGCTCTGGGCGCGCCGCCCCGAGCTCGCCCGCGAGATCACCGAGAGCAAGCGCAACAGCGACTACCTGCCGGGCATCAACCTGCCCCGCACGCTCGTCGCCACGACCGACGTCGCGGCGGCCCTGGCCGGCGCCGAGCAGGTCTACCTCTCCGTGCCGAGCCAGACCCTCCGCGAGAACCTCGCCGCGGTGCGGGAGCTCGTGCCGCACGGCGTGCCGGTCATCAGCCTGATGAAGGGCGTCGAGAAGGCGACCGGGCTCCGCATGAGCCAGGTCATCGAGCAGGAGCTCGACATCGACCCCGACCTCATCGCCGTCGCCTCCGGCCCGAACCTCGCCCTCGAGATCGCCAAGCGGCAGCCGACCGCGGCCGTCGTCTCGTCGCGCAGCCTCGAGACCGCCACGGCCGTCGCCGCCACGGCGACGAACCCGTACTTCCGGTCGTTCGTCAACACCGACGTCATCGGCACCGAGTTCGGCGGCGTGCTCAAGAACCTCATCGCCGTGGCCGTCGGCATCGTCGACGGCGTCGGCTACGGCGAGAACACGAAGGCCTCGATCATCACCCGCGGCCTCGCCGAGATGACGTCGTTCGCGGTGTCGTTCGGGGCCAAGGCCGAGACCCTCGCCGGGCTCGCCGGGCTCGGCGACCTCATCGCCACCTGCGAGTCGCCGCTCTCGCGCAACAACACGGCCGGTCGGCTGCTCGGCCAGGGCTACGCGTTCGGCGACGTCGTGCGCCAGATGAACCAGACCGCCGAGGGGCTCTCCTCGGTCGCGCCGATCCTCGAGCTGGCGGCGTCGCGGGGCGTCGACATGCCCATCGTGACCCAGGTCGCCGGGGTCCTCGCCGGTACGCTGGACCCGCGGAACATCGCCCCGCACCTCACCGAGACCGACGAGCCGCAGGGCGAGTAGCCGCAGGGCGGGCGACCGGCACCACGCCGGGGGCGACGCTCCGTCACGAACGCCACCCGCGCCTCCCACGGTCACCCCGTCGGGCGCGACGACCCAGAGGGGCCCCATGAGCAGCGAGACCGTGACCGAGACCGGCGTCGGCACCGAGACCAGCGCCCTGCCGGGCGGCCCGCGACGCCGGCGCGTCGTCGTGCTCTTCGGCGGCCGCTCCAGCGAGCACTCGATCAGCTGCGCGACCGCCGGCGGCGTGCTCGCGGCGATCGACCGGGATCGGTTCGACGTCGTCCCGGTCGGCATCACGGCCGACGGCGCGTTCACGCTCCAGCCCGACGACGCGGCCCTGTTCGCCCTCGACGCCGAGTCGCTGCCGGTCGTGCGCGACAACGGCACGCGCGTCCGCTGGCCGGAGTCGTCGTCGAGCCGTGAGCTCATCGTCGTCGAGGCCGACGGCAGCGTGCGGCTGCTCGGCGACGTCGACGTGGTCTTCCCCATCCTGCACGGGCGCTTCGGCGAGGACGGCACGGTGCAGGGCCTGCTCGAGCTCGTCGGCCTGCCCTACGTCGGCGCGGGCCTGCTGGCCTCCGCGGTCGGCATGGACAAGCACTTCACCAAGACCGTCCTGCAGCAGGCCGGCATCGCCGTCGCCCCCTGGCGGACCGTCCGGGCCGGCGAGTGGCAGGCCGACCCCGAGGGCGTCACGACCGCGGTGGCCGAGCTCGGCTACCCGCTCTTCGTCAAGCCCGCGCGCGCCGGGTCGAGCGTGGGCGTCTCGCGCGTCGACGGCCCCGACCAGCTCGCCGCCGCGATGGCCGTCGGCCTCGCGGAGGACGTCAAGGTGCTCGTCGAGGCGGGCCTCGTCGGCCGCGAGCTGGAGTGCGCCGTGCTCGGCGGCCGCGCCGGGGGCGCGCCGCGCACCTCGGTCGCCGGCGAGATCGTGCTCGGCTCCGACACGTTCTACGACTTCGAGTCGAAGTACCTCGGCGGAGCGGGCGCCGACCTGGTCTGCCCCGCGCCGCTCTCCGACGACGAGCTGGCCGAGATGCAGCGCCTCGCGGCCCTCGCCTTCGAGTCGATCGACGGCACCGGCCTCGCCCGCGTCGACTTCTTCCTCACCGCGGAGGGCTGGGTGGTCAACGAGATCAACACGATGCCCGGCTTCACGCCGATCTCGATGTTCCCGGCCTGCTGGCTGGCGAGCGGTCTCAGCTACCCCGAGCTGATCACCGAGCTCGTCGAGCTGGGCCTCGAGACCGACCGCTAGGTCGCCGGGCCCGTGCGCGGCCCTCTCCGCCGCCTAGGGCGTGGGGGAGTCGCGGGGCGCCGCCTAGGGCGTGGGGGAGTCGCGGGGCGCCTCGGTGGACGCACCGCCGTCGGTCGGGCCCTCGGTGGCGGTGCCCCCGTCGCTCCCGTCAGCACCGGCGCCGTCGCCGCCCGGCAGGTCGCCGACGCCCACGCAGGCGCGCCCGTCGTTCGGCAGGTAGCCCACCGCGTCGGCGAGGTCGAAGAGGGGCGTACTGCCCACCTCGTCGGTGACGATGACCTGCACGGCCGGGGTGCGGCCGTAGGTCGTGAAGATGTAGGTGTCGGGGTCGTCGGGGTCCTGGTCGCTGAGCCAGTCGACACCGGCGACCGGGTAGCAGGGCAGGTCGGAGACCGCGGGCGCGGTGACCCCGCAGCGCAGCAGCACGGCCGTGGGGGAGCCCCAGGCGCCGGTCGCCTGCGCGTCGGTCTCACGCCGCTGGTAGGGCGCGCTGTCGGGGCCGACCTGCTCGGGCAGGTGGACGGTGACCTGGGCGCAGGCCGGGTCGTTCGCGTCGTCGGCGGCCGTCATCGGCACGGCGGCGGTGCAGCCCGCGAGCACGGGGGCGACCAGGGCGACGGTGGCGGCGAGGAGGGGCAGGCGCAGGCGCCGGGCGGGGCTGGACATCCCGGCCAGGCTACCGTCGTGCACATGGAACGCACCTCCACGTCCGCCGAGCCCGCCGACGCCGCCGACGGCGCCCCCGTCCCCGCCGATCGGGGCACCGCCGCCCCCTCCGCCACCGACACCGTCGAGAGCGCGGGCGAGCTCGCGACGCTGGCGCGCATCCTGCCCCGCCTGCCCCGCGGGCTCGACACGCAGCTCGGCCCGGGCGACGACGCCGCCGTGGTGGCCGCGCCCGACGGTCGGTTCGTGGTGACGACCGACCTCATGGTGCACGGCCCCGACTTCCGCCTCGCGTGGTCGACCCCGCACGACCTCGGCTGGAAGGCCGCCGCCTCGAACCTCGCCGACGTGGCCGCGATGGGCGCGCGGCCCACCGCCCTCGTCGTCGCCCTCGCCGTGCCGCCCGGCACCCTCGTCGCCGACCTCGAGCGCCTGGCCGACGGGCTGCGCGAGGCGTGCGCCGAGATGGCTCCCGGCTGCGGGGTCGTGGGCGGCGACCTCTCGGTGTCGACGACGTTCACGGTCGCCGTCACGGCGTTCGGCGACCTCGGCGGCCGCCCGCCGGTGCGGCGCGACGGAGCCCGGCCGGGCGACGTGGTGGCCGTCTCCGGCGCCCTCGGGCGGGCGGCCCGGGGCCTGGACCTGCTGTTCCGCCTCGGCGTCGACCACGAGGGGGCCCCCGACGCCGACCTCGCGGCGGCGCTCCGCGAGCGCGACCCCGACGTCGGCTGGCAGCTCGCCCCGACGCCGCCGATCGCCGACGGCCGGCTCGCCGCGACCGCGGGGGCGACGGCCATGCTCGACCTCAGCGACGGGCTCGCCCTCGACGCCGCCCGGGTGGCGCGGGCGAGCGGCGTCGTCGTCGACCTCGACCCGGCCCGCCTCGGCGCCGACCCGCGGGTCGCCCTCGGCGGCGGCGAGGACCACTCGCTGTTCGCCACGTTCCCGCCCGGCACCGACCTGCCGGGCGGCTTCCGTCCGGTCGGCGTGGTCCGCGAGGCCGGAGGAGGCGCGCCCCGCGTCACCGTCGGGCGTCGCGACCTCGACGAGGTCGGCGGCTGGGACCCGTACCGTCTCTGGAGCGGGCAGGCGGGCTGAGGCCGGGCCGCGACTCCGCGGCGCCCTGGTGCCCCGGTGCCTGGTGCTCAGTCGCGGACGGCGAACCAGACCGTCGTGTCGCCGTACTTCTTCCGCACGTCGAGGCCGAGCCCCGTCGGCCAGGTCGGCTCCCCGTCGCGCGAGGCGCGCTCGACGACGACGAGGGCGCCGTCGGCGAGCGACGGCAGGAGGGCCTCCAGGTCGCCCGCGAGCTCCGTCGCGGAGACCTCGTAGGGCGGGTCGAAGAAGACGAGGTCGACCGGCGCCGCGCTGCCGACGAGATAGGCGCGCACGGGCATGGCGACCACGTCGACCCGCGGTGCCCGGCCGCCCGGGGCGCGCCCGACCACGGCGTCGACGTTCTTCCGCAGCACGCGGGCGGCCGCGGGCGCTTTCTCGACGAGCGTGACCGTCGCGGCACCGCGCGACGCGGCCTCGAGGCCGAGCCCGCCGGTGCCGGCGTAGAGGTCGAGCACGCGCCGCCCGGCGATCTCGTCGCGGGCGTCGAGCGACGAGAACAGCGCCTCGCGCACCCGGTCGCTCGTCGGGCGCGTGCCCGTCTTGGGCACGGCGAGGGTCAGGTTGTCGGCGAAGCCGGAGATGATGCGGGACACACGGCCATCCTGACGCATCGGCCGGGCCGTTCGAGCAAGTCGACAACGCGTCGGCGGCCCGGCCGGTGAGCGGTCGTGGAGGTGGCACAAGGCGTTTGGCGGTCGACGTCGCGGCGGGCACGATCGGCCCATGACCAGCGTCGACCGCACCGTGAGGCCCTCGTTCACCAAGTCGTTGTTCGCGGGGCGGATCGCCTCCGAGCTCGTGCTGCCCTACCCGCACATGGCGCCGCAGGAAGCGGCCAGGGTCGAGGCCGCGGCCGCGTCGGCCCGCGAGGTGCTCGCCGGCTACGACCCGCTCCGCGCCGAGCGCGAGGGCTGGGTCGGCGACGACACGATCCGCGAGCTGGGCGACCGCCGCCTGACGGGCCTCTTCGTCGCCGAGGAGTACGGCGGCCTCGGCCTCGGCCAGAGCGCGTACTGCCGGGTGATGGAGGAGTTCGGCCGGGTCGACGGCACCCTCGCCACGGTGATGGGCGTGCACCAGTCGATCGGCACCAAGCCCCTGCACCTCTACGGCACCGACGACCAGAAGGCCCGGTGGCTGCCCGACCTCGCGAGCGGCCGCAAGCTCGCGGCCTTCGTGCTGACCGAGCCGAACGTCGGCAGCGACGCCTACGCGCTCGAGACCCGCGCCGAGCGGCAGCCGGACGGCAGCTGGGTGCTGAACGGCGAGAAGCGCTGGATCGGCAACGGCGACAAGGACGTCCTCACCGTCTTCGCCCGCAGCGAGCTCGGCCACGTCGCGCTGGTGGTCGAGAAAGGCGCCGAGGGGCTCAGCACGGGCCCGCGCTTCGAGACGCACGGCCTCAAGGCGAACCACCTGCAGCGCGTGCACTTCAAGGACGTCCGGGTGCCGGCGGAGAACCTGCTGGGCGAGCCCGGCGACGGCTTCCGCATCGCCATGAACACCCTCAACAACGGCCGCATGTCGATGGGCACCGCGATCTCCGGCGGCATGAAGCGCTTCCTCCAGCTGTCGGTCGAGCACACGGAGGCGCGGCGCCAGTTCGGCCGCCCCCTGGCCGACTTCGAGATGGTCGGCGACAAGCTCGCCTGGATGACCGAGCAGATCTACGGCGTCGAGTCGATGTCGTACCTCACCACCGGTCTCGTCGACCGGGGCGACACCGACTTCGCGCTGGAGTCGGCGATGACGAAGGTCGTCGCGAGCGACACGGGCTGGTTCGCGCTCAACCGGGCGGTGCAGCTGCACGGCGGCGAGGCGTACATGGAGGGGCACCCGCTGTCGAAGGCCCTCCGCGACTTCCGCATCTTCCCGATCTTCGAGGGGGCGAACGACGTCATGCGCGCGTTCGTCGCCCTCAACGGCCTCAAGGCCCTCAGCGAGGAGCTGCCCGACGTCGCGTCGCTCCGCATCGGCGAGCCCGCCCGGGCGCTCGGCGTGCTCGCGCCTTACGTGGCGGGGCGGGTGCAGCGGCGCATCTCGCCGGAGCGGCCGGTCGGCGTGCACCCGTCGCTCGCCCGCAGCGCCGCGGCGGTGGGGGAGCAGGTCTCGCAGCTGCGCGAGCGGGCCGAGGCGGCCCTCCGTCGGCACGGCCGCCACGTGCAGGAGAAGCAGCTCGTCCAGAAGCGCCTCGCCGACGCCGCCTCCGGCGTCTACGCGCAGATGGCCGTCCTCTCGCGCGCGACCACCAGCCTGCAGGAGGCGCGGGCCGGCTCCGCCGACGAGCGTCACCTGGCCGTCGGGTTCTGCAAGCGGTCGGCGCGGGAGGTCGCCCGGCAGCTGCGGGCCCTCGAGGTCAACGACGACCGGCACGTGACGGCGCTCGCGGAGTCGACCCGCGCCTCCGGCGGGTACGCGGTCGCGCTCTGACGCCGTCGCGCTCCGACGCTGTCGGGGGCGGGCGCTAGCGTGGTGGGGTGCCCGACTCCCCGCTCGACGCGTCGCCCCTCGACGCCTCGCTCGCCGGTGCCCTCGGCGGGCGGACGGCTCAGGCGATGCAGAAGGCCTTCGGCCTCCGCACGGTCGGCGACCTGCTCTCGCACTACCCGCGGCGCTACGCCCGGCGCGGCGAGCTGACCGCGCTCGACCAGCTGCCGCTCGGCGAGTCGGTGACGATCGTCGCCCAGGTGCTCGACGTCCGCGAGCGCACGATGCGGGCGCGGCGTGGCTCGATCCTCGAGGTGCGCATCGGCGACGGCCAGGGCATCCTCACCCTCACGTTCTTCAACCAGGCCTGGCGCGCGAAAGACCTGGTGCCCGGGGCGCGGGGCATCTTCGCGGGCAAGGTCGGCGACTACCGGGGCCTCCGCCAGCTGGCGCACCCCGACTACGAGCTCTTCGACGCGTCGCACGAGGCCGTGGCGGGCGTCGGCGACGCCGAGGCGCAGGCCTGGGCGAAGCAGCCGATCCCCATCTACCCGGCCAGCGCCTCCGTCGCCTCCTGGCAGGTGCAGCGCTCGGTCGAGCTGGTGCTCGACACGCTCCCGCCGATCGACGACCCGGTGCCGGCCGCGGTGCGGGCCGAGCTCGAGCTCGTGTCGCTGCGCGACGCGTACGAGCTCGTCCACCGGCCTGAGAGGGACCGAGACCATCTGCGTGGCCGTGACGCGCTGCGCTTCCAGGAGGCCTTCGTGCTCCAGGCCGCCCTGCTGCAGCAGCGCGCCCTGCTGCGCACCGCCCCCGCGACGCCGCGCGTGGCCGGGCCGGACGGCCTGCTCGCGCGCTTCGACGCCGCGCTGCCCTTCGAGCGGACGGCCGACCAGGTGCTCGTCGGCTCCGAGATCAGCCGTGACCTCGAGGGCGACGTGCCGATGAACCGTCTCGTGCAGGGGGAGGTCGGGTCGGGCAAGACCCTCGTGGCGCTCCGCGCGATGATCGCGGTCGCCGAGAGCGGCGGCCAGTCGGCCCTCCTCGCGCCGACCGAGGTGCTCGCCGCCCAGCACCTCCGCTCGGTGGTGCGCTCGCTCGGCCCCGACCTCGCGGCGCGGCTGCGGCCCACCCTGCTCACCGGGCAGATGTCGACCGCCGAGAAGAAGCGTGCGCTGCTGTCGATCGTCAGCGGGCAGTCGCACCTCGTCGTCGGCACGCACGCCCTCCTCAGCGAGGCCGTGGGGTTCTACGACCTCGGCCTCGTCGTGGTCGACGAGCAGCACCGCTTCGGCGTCGAGCAGCGCGAGGCCCTGCGGCAGAAGGGCCGCACGCCGCCGCACGTGCTCGTCCTGACCGCCACGCCCATCCCGCGCACGGTGGCGATGACGGTCTTCGGCGACCTCGACGTCTCGACCATCACCGAGCTGCCCGCGGGCCGTCAGCCGATCGAGTCGTTCGTCGTGCCGCTGGCCGACCGGCCCGGCTGGCGCGACCGCGTCTGGCAGCGCTCGGCGGAGGAGGTCGCGAAGGGCCGCCAGGTCTTCGTCGTCTGCCCCGCCATCGACGCGGCCAGCGTCGAGGCCGGCGAGGAGGCGCCGGTCGACGACGCGCCGGAGGGCACCTCCGAGGGCGCTCCCGACGGCGACGTGCCCGCCCCCGAGCGTGCGAGCGTCGAGGGCGTGCTCGCCCTCGCCCGGTCGCTGCCCGTGCTCGCGGGCGCCCGCGTCGAGCCCCTCCACGGCCGCATGTCGGCCGACGAGAAGGACGACGTGATGCAGCGCTTCGCCGCCGGCCTGATCGACGTGCTCATCGCGACGACCGTCATCGAGGTCGGCGTCGACGTGCCGAACGCGTCGACGATGGTGGTGCTCGACGCCGACCGCTTCGGGGTGTCGCAGCTGCACCAGCTCCGCGGCCGCGTCGGGCGCGGCGGGCACCCGGGCCTCTGCCTCCTCGTGACGCACGCGGCCCCCGACACGGTCGCCCGCGAGCGCGTCGAGGCGGTCGCCGCCACGCTCGACGGGTTCGAGCTCGCCCAGGTCGACCTCGAGCTGCGGCGGGAGGGCGACGTGCTCGGCAGCCTGCAGTCGGGCGGTCGGTCGTCGCTCCGCCTGCTGCGGGTCGCGACCGACGGCGACCTGATCACGACCGCCCGTGAGCACGCCGCGGAGGCGCTCGAGGGCGACGCCGCGCTGACCGGGCACCCGGCGCTGGCCGCCGCCATCGCCCGCCGCCTCGACGACGCCGACCGCGAGTACCTCGCGAAGAACTGACCGCGCGGCCGCTCCCGTCCGCCGACCGGTCGCGACGGGCCCCGGGCGACGTCGCTCCGAGTTCGCCGGAAGGCCCCCGGGAGCGACATCTGCACGGGCTAGGGTGTGCGGATGAACAGGATCGCCGTCGTCCCGGGGTCGTTCGACCCGGTCACCCTGGGTCACGTCGACGTGATCGCCCGGGCCGCCCACGTCTTCGACGAGGTGCACGTGCTCGTGGTCCACAACCCCGACAAGTCGGCGCTGCTGCCGCTGCCGAAGCGCGTCTCGCTCCTCGAGCGGTCGCTCCGCGAGGCGGGCCTCCCGCCGTCGGTGAGCGTGCACAGCTGGAGCGTCGGCCTGCTGGTCGACTACTGCACCGAGGTCGGTGCCTCCGTGCTCGTCAAGGGCATCCGGTCGCAGGTCGACGTGGCCTACGAGACCCCGATGGCGATCATGAACCGCAGCCTCGCCGGCGTCGAGACGGTCTTCATGCTGCCCGACCCCGCCCACGCCCACGTGTCGAGCTCGCTGGTGCGCCAGGTCGCGGCGCTCGGCGGCGACGTCGCCCCGTACGTCCCCGCCAGCGTCGCCGAGTACCTCGCGGCCACCTGACCCACCCGCACGGCAGCGTCGCCGGCCCCCGGCCCGTCCTCCCGTGCGACCCGACCACCCCCGCACGCCCGCCCGACGCCCTCCGGGAGAGACCATGAGCACGACCAGCGACACCCGACCGTCCGACCGTGCCCTGCGGGGCGACGGCGACCTCGACGTCATGCCCCTGCCCGAGGTGCAGGCCGCCGCGCGCCGGATCATGGAGGCGGTGGCCACGGTCATCGACGGCAAGGACGGCGCGATCGGCACGGCCCTCACCGTCCTGCTCGCCGAGGGGCACCTCCTCATCGAGGACGTCCCCGGCGTCGGCAAGACCCAGCTCGCCCGCGCGCTCGCCAAGGCCGTCGACGCCCGGGTCACGCGCATCCAGTTCACCCCCGACCTGCTGCCGAGCGACATCACGGGCGTCTCGATCTACGACCGCGACCGCGGGGGCTTCGAGTTCACGCCCGGCCCCGTCTTCGCCAACGTGGTGATCGGCGACGAGATCAACCGCGCCTCCCCGAAGACGCAGTCCGCCCTGCTCGAGAGCCTCGAGGAGCGGCAGGTCACGGTCGACGGGGTCACGCACCCGCTGCCCGACCCCTTCCTCGTCGTCGCGACCCAGAACCCGGTCGAGATGGAGGGCACGTACTCGCTGCCGGAGGCGCAGCGCGACCGGTTCATGGCCCGGATCTCGCTCGGCTACCCCGACACCGAGAGCGAGCTGCGCATGCTGCAGCAGCGCGAGCGCGTCAGCCCGCTCGAGAAGGTGCGGCCCCTCGTGTCGCTCGACGAGCTGCGCCGCATGATCGCGGCGGTGCGGACGGTCTACACGGCCGAGCCGGTCGAGCGCTACGCCGTCGACGTCGTCCAGGCGACCCGTCGCCACCCCGACGTGCGGCTCGGCGCGAGCCCCCGCGCGACGCTCCAGCTCATGCGGGCCGCCAAGTCGTGGGCGGCGCTCAACGGCCGCGGCTTCGTGGTGCCCGACGACGTCGACGCGATGAGCGGGCCCGTGCTCGGCCACCGGATCATCCTCGCCGGGCGCGCCGGGGCCGGCGCGGTGTCGGCGGCGTACGACGTGGTGGCCGACGTCGTCGCCTCGACCGACGTGCCGCTCGGCGACACGGCCGGCCGACGCTGACCGTGGTGCGCGGGGGAGTGCCCACGCCGACGCGGCGCGGCGCGGTCGTGGTGGGCGCGGGGCTGCTGCTCGCCGTCACGGGCGCGCTCCTCGAGTCGCCGCCCCTCGTCTTCGCCGGCGTGGCGCTCGTGGCCCTCGTGGTCGCCGTCGTGCTGTCCCTGCTCGTCCGCGGGGTCGACGTCGTCGTCGGCCGCCGGTTCACTCCCTCGCGGGGCGTGGCGGGCTGGTCGGCGGTCGAGACCCTGACGGTGACGCCCCGCTCCGGGCGCCCCCAGCAGGCCGCCCTGCGCGAGGAGGTGCCGTGGGGCCGCGCCCGTCGCTCAGCGGCCGTGCCCGTCACGCTCGAGCCGGGGCGCACCTCCACCGTGACCTTCCGCCACCCGGAGCTGAGCCGGGGGCGGCACCGCGTCGGCCCGCTCCACGTCGAGCTCGTCGAGTCGTTCGGCGTGGCCCGTCGCCGCGTCGTCGCGCCCGGCACCGCCGAGTTCGTCGTCGTGCCCGAGGCCGTCGACCTCGGCCTCGCGCGTGAGTCGAGGTCGCTGGGCGACGGCGCCCGGCGCCAGCGCGAGCACAGCCTCTCCGGCGGCGAGGACGACCCGATCACCCGCGAGTACCGCCGCGGCGACCCGCTGCGCCGCGTGCACTGGAAGGCCACGGCCCGCCACGGCGACCTCATGGTCCGGCAGGAGGAGCAGCACGGGCTGCCGAGCGCCCGCCTCGTGCTCGCGCTCGGGTCGGCCGGCTGGTCGGACTCCGTCTCCGCGTCGGGCGCCGCGAGCGCCGACGCGACGGGGGCCGACGTCGCCCGCAGCGACGCCTTCGAGTGGGCGCTGTCGGTCGTCGCGACCCTCGGGGTCGAGTGGGGCCACGCGGGCTCCGTCGCCGTGCTCGGCACGCCGGGGGGCAGCCTCGTGGCGCGCCACGACCCCGACGCCACCGGCGCGTGGCTCGACGCCCTGGCCGACCTCCAGCTCGACGACGCCAGCGACTCCCTCGCGCCGCCGCCCGCGGCCCGGGAGCCCGTCACGGCGGTCGTCTCGGGCCTCACCCGCGCCGAGCTCGACCAGCTGGGCCGCTCCCGCGCGGCCGGGTCGACGGCTGTCGCGCTCGTGGTCTCGCCGACGCTCAGCTTCACCGCCGTGGGCGGCGGGGCCGGCTCCTCGTCGACGGAGCCCACCGCCGTCCTGTCGCCCGAGGCCGTCGCCGCGTCGCTCCGCGAGGCGGGCTGGCGCGTCGTGGAGGCCACCCCGACCGAGCCGGTCGGCGACGCCGTGCGTCGAGGCGGGCTGCTCCGTGGCTGAGCCGCGGCGGTCCCGGCGTACCGGGGGCGAGGCCGAGGGCGCTCGCTGGCCCGTGGTCGCCCTCGTCTGGCTCGTGCTCGTCGTCTCGCTCGCCAGCCTCTCGTCGCTCTTCCTCGGTGCCGGCTGGTGGTTCGCGGGGGCGGGCGTCTCCGCCGTCGTGCTGGGCGCCTCCGGCCTCGTCCGCGCGCTCCGCGGCTCGCCGTGGCTGGCCTGGCTCGTCGGGCTGCTGGCCGGCACCGCGACCGCCACGGCGGTCGTCTCGGGCGGCACCGCCGTGCTCGGCGTCGTGCCGACCGCCGCGACCCTGCAGCGGGTGCGCGACCTCAGCGACCAGGCGGCCCTCACCATCTCCGACGGCACCGCCCCGGTGCCCGTCGACGACGGCGTGCTCGCGACCGTCGTGGGCGCGGTGCTCGTCGTCTCGCTCCTCGTCGACCTGCTCGCCTCGGTCGGCCGCCTCCCCGGGGCGACCGGGCTCTTCCCGGCGGTCGTCCTCGCCGTCCCGGCCTTCGTGCCGACGGCCGAGACCCGGTGGCCCTGGGTCGTCGCCACCGTGCTGCTCTACCTGCTGCTCCTCATGGTCTCGTCGGGGCGCCGACCGACCCGGGCCGGGGCCGTCGGCGCCGTCGCCGCCGTGGCCGTCGCCGGCCTCGTGACGAGCCTCGTGCCCCTCGGGGGCGTCTCTCCCCTCACCGGCGTCGCGTCCGGCACGGGCCTCGCCACGGGCGTCAACCCGATCATCGACCTCGGCGACGACCTGCGGCGCGGCGCGCCCGTGAGCGTCCTCACCTACCGCTCGTCGGACGAGCAGGGCACGTACCTCAAGCTCGTCGACCTCGTCGACTTCTCGGGTCGCAGCTGGAGCCCCGCCGACGTCGAGCTCGACCCCGACGCCACCGTCGACGTCCTGCCGGAGGCGCCCGGGGTCGACGCCGACACCACGCGGCGGGCGGTCGAGACGCAGGTGACGATCGGCGTGCTCCGCAGCCCGTACCTCCCGGTGCCCGTGCCGCCGACCGAGATCACCGGCATCGACGACGGCTGGTCGGTCGTCGACGAGTCGGGCGTCACGGTGCGGAGCGACGACGAGAGCACGCAGGGGCTCGAGTACACCGTGCGCAGCCGCCCGGTCGACCCCACGGAGGACGAGGTCGTCGCGACCCTCGGCGACGCACCGGCCGACATGGCCCCCTACCTCGCCGTCGACGGGGTGCCCGCGACCGTCAGCGAGCAGGCGGCCGCCGTGACGGCCGACGCCGCGAACCCCTTCGACGCGGCCGTCGCCCTCCAGGACTGGTTCCGCGACGGCGACTTCACCTACTCGGAGGAGACCCCGGTCGACCAGGGCTACGACGGCAGCGGCCTGGACG
>Ga0308160_10001852_pt1 | contig 27639 bp, 28 predicted proteins | sample PhyFR1_FD_201036 | JGI IMG/M metagenome (GOLD analysis project Ga0308160, IMG submission 201036) | Phyllosphere microbial communities from UC Gill Tract Community Farm, Albany, California, United States - DLSLF.R1 | ecosystem: Host-associated > Plants > Phyllosphere > Unclassified | place: USA... | reverse complement strand
TTGAGGCAGAAGAAGTCGTACGAGCGCTTCTTCAGCAGGTCGGAGAGCGAGGCGAGGTCGGCGACCGTCGTCGTGTCGACGTAGCGGACCCGGGCGGCCTCCTGCACGATCGCGCGCCCCGTCATCAGCGAGTAGTAGTGATAGAGCGAGTTGGTGACGGAGACGTTCTCCTTCGCCCGGAACGGGCTGGCCGCGGTCGCCCGGAACTCGTCCGCGAACTCGTGCTCCATCTCCGACATCACGCTGCGGCGCAGGGGCGCGGCGGTGTGCTCGAGGTGGCGCGTGGTGACCCGGCCGAAGCGCTGCTGCAGGAGGCGCCGGTTCACCCGCGCGGCGTTCTCGAAGCCGCTGCGCTCGGTGTTGTTGACGCCGAGCCCGATGCGCGTCTCGGCCTCGATGAACTTCGTCACCGAGCCCGGCGAGAAGAACATCGACGGCGCGACCGGGCGCCCGAAGAACATGTCGTCGTTCGAGTAGAGGAAGTGCTCGCTGAGCCCCTCGATGTGGTGCAGCTGCGACTCGACGGCCTGGGAGTTGTGGGTGGGGAGGAACGACAGGTCGGAGAAGAACTCCTCGCTGCGCACCACGCGCACGCGGGGGTGGTCGCCCAGCCACTCGGGCACGGGCGAGTCGGTCGCGACGTAGATGTTGCGGACCCACGGAGCGAACATGTAGACGCTGCGGAGGGCGTACTTCAGCTCGTCGATCTGGCGGAACCGGGCCGGGGCGTCGTCGCCCTCGCCCACGACGTGGCGCTTCGCCTGCGCGGCGCGGGCGCGCTGGTACTCGACCGAGTTGCCGTCGACCCAGGAGAAGACGATGTCGATGTCGAAGGTGATGTCGGTGGCGTGGTCGTCGAACATGTGCTCGAGGGTCGGCCACTCGAGGCCGTAGCGCTCGACGGTCGTCTCGACGGCCTCCTCGCGGGGCAGGGAGTAGCGCATCAGGGAGTTCTCGACGGGCACGAGGACCTCGTCGTCGGTGAGGATCCAGAACTCGACCTGGACGGCCGTGCCGGCGCCGTAGCGGAGGCGGCCGATGGGCTCGACGCGGGGGCGGTAGACCTTGAAGGCCCGCTCGGTCTCGGACTCGAGGCCCCCCTCGGCGACGAGGACGGCCTGGCCCTTGCGGGGCTTGGCGTAGAAGGGCTCGGAGCCCGACGCGGCGATCATGGCGTCGATGAAGGCACGGCGGTGGACCACGTCGACCGCCAGCACGGGGCGCACGTCGTTGCCGCGGACGAGGAGGAACGGGATGGCTGCCTCGTCGAGGACGCGACGGATGAAGAGGAGATCCTCGATCATCGACTGCTGCGGCGTGAGGTGACCGTTGAGGAGCGTGAACTGCCCCTTGCGCACCACCACGTCGTCGCGGTCCAGACCACCGGGTCGGGGACGAGGCGTCAGCAGAGGACTCTCTGTCGTACCGGTGATCTCGGTGACCATTCAGACTCAACTTCCCGTGGGGGCCTCGGGACGGCCTCCGCACTCTAGAACGAACTGATTTTAGCTGGTCGAAGCGGGTTCTCGTGCACGCCGGAGCGCCTTGCCCCGGTCAGCGACGTCGAGCAGGGCGAGCATCGCCCGCCGCCTGCTCCGTCGGCACCTTCACGAGGACGCCCACCACCACGAACGCGACGGCGCCGGCGAACTGCAGGGCGGCCCACGGCTGACCGGAGAGCGGCACGACGACCACGGGGTTCCAGACCACCGCGACGGCCGCGAGGACGGGCAACGCCCACCACGTGCGGCCGCGCCAGGCGAAGACGAGCATGATCAGCGCGAGGATCGCGACCGCGAAGCGCACGATCGTGAACGTCGGCGAGTCGAGCAGGAACGCCCCGACCGTCAGCACGATCGCCCCGAGCAGCCCGGGCGCCAGGGCGGGTCGCAGGAAGGCGGGAGCGGTGGGCGTGGGCACGGGCGGTGGACCTCTCGTCAGGCCGCGGGCGCGGCGCGGACGAGCCTATCGGGGCGCCCTGGGCGCCCCGACGCCCCGGACTCAGTCGATGTCGTAGGGCACGTTGAGCACCCGGAGCGGCGCGCTCATCGGCGGCTCGTCACGCAGCCGTGCGAGCCCGGGCACGAGCTCGGCGAGCCACGCCTCGTAGCCCGCGGCCGTGAGGTGCAGCTGGTCGTCGCTGAACTCGGGGCGGACGGCGTCGCCCGACTCGTCGGCCAGCGCGGGCCAGAGGTCGAGGTACTGCGCCCGGACCGTCGACGAGAACTGGCGCAGGTGCCGGTTGGCGTCCTTGATGCGCGGGGCGTAGTCGGCGCCCCGCGGCATGATCGACTGCAGCAGCAGCCGGGTGCCGGGCAGCTCGCGCCGCATCGTCACCATGATCGACTCGACGCCGCGCACGACCTGCTCGACGGTGCGCCGCTGGCCGAAGTCGTTGGTGCCGATGAGCAGCACGACCGAGTCGGGCTGAGCGGCCACGACCTCGTCGAGTCGCTCGGCCAGGCTGGTGGTGGTGTCGCCGTCGACGCCGAGCTCGACGACGTCGTCGTCGGGGAACCAGGCGGTCCAGTCGCCGCCTGCCGTGATGCTGTCTCCGACGAAGACGAGTTTCTCGCCGTGCGCCATGGGGGCCTCCTGTCGTCGTGGTCGCGACCGGCCGTGCCGCCCGAGGGCGGCGCCACCGGTCGCGGGGTGGTTCGACGCTACCGCGTCAGTCGCGGAAGCGTCGAGGTCGATGGGACGAGATGCGGTCGAGGCCCCGGCGGACGCCGGGCAGCAGCACGACGAACGACGCGACCACGACGACGATCCCGAGGGTCACGCCCAGCCACAGCGGCACGGGCGAGGCGGGCCCGTCGCCCGCGGGGCCGAACGGCGACGGGGTCGGCGTCAGCGTCGCCGACGCCCGCAGCAGCGGGGCCAGCAGCGGGGCGGCGAGCAGCGGCGTCACGACCCGGCCGCGCTGCCGCCGGGGCCGTCGTCGGCGGTGACCCGCGCCTCCCGGGCTGCCTGCCCCCCGGGCAGGTCGTCACCGTGGGAGGCGGCGGCCGCGTCGCGCTCGGCGGTGGCGGTGATGCGCTCGAGCATGCCCGAGAAGATCACCCCGTGGAAGGGCAGGATCGCGAACCAGTACAGGCGCCCGCCGAGCCCCTGCGGGAAGAAGACGGCGCGCTGGCGGTAGTGGGAGCCGCCGCCCTCGCGGGGCGTGACGGTCATCTCGAGCCACGCGCCGCCCGGCACCTTCATCTCGGCGCGGAGCCGCAGCAGGTGGCCCCGCTCGATCTTCTCGACGCGCCACCAGTCGAGGGCGTCGCCGGCACGGAGCGTGCTGCGGCTGCGGCGGCCGCGCTGCAGCCCCACTCCCCCGACGAGCCGGTCCATCCAGCCCCGCGCGGCCCAGGCCAGCGGGAACGAGTACCAGCCGTTCTCGCCGCCGATGCTCTCGACGACCTTCCAGAGCTCCTCCGGAGGCGCGGTCGAGTCGGTCTCTCGGTCGTCGGTGTAGACGATGTGGCCCGACCAGTCGGGGTCGCTGGGCAGGAGGTCGCTGGGCGCTCCCGACACCGAGCTGTCCTGCCAGCTCGTCTCGACCTCGCCGTCCTTCTCGCGCTGGAGCGCCAGGCGCACGGCCTGGCGGTAGCGGAGCAGGCCCTCGGCCGGCGCCGGCACGTACTGGTCGATGTCGTTCTCGTGCACGACGCAGTCGTACTGCAGCGAGGCGATGATCGGCACGGCGAGGGCGCGCGGCACCGGCGTGACGAGGTTGACCCACTGCGAGGCCAGCCACGGCGTGAAGACCGGCAGCGAGGCGATGGGGCGCTGCTTGAGCCCCGCCTCCAGGGCGTAGCCGTTCATCATCTGGCCGTAGCGGAGGACGTCGGGGCCCCCGATGTCGAACGTGCGGTTGACGTCGGCGGGCACGTCGGCGGCGCCGAGGAGGTAGTGCAGCACGTCGCGGACGGCGATCGGCTGGATCTGGTTGCGGACCCACTTCGGCGCGGGCATGTAGGGCAGGACGTCGGTGAGGTGGCGGATCATCTCGAACGACGCCGAGCCTGAGCCGATGACCACGCCCGCCTGGAGGGCGACCGTCGGGACGCCGCTCGCCAACAGGATGTCGCCGACCTCCTTGCGCGACTGGAGGTGCTTCGAGAGCTCGCCCTCGGGGTGCAGGCCGCCGAGGTAGACGATGCGGCCGACGCCCGCCTCGCGGGCGGCGTCGGCGACGGTGTGGGCGGCCTCCGCCTCCGCCGCCTCGAAGTCGCCGCGACCGCCCATCGCGTGGGCGAGGTAGTAGACGACGTCGACTCCCTCCATGGCGGGGCGGACGGTGGAGGCGTCGGTCAGGTCGCCCTCGACGACCTCCACGTCGCCGGCCCACGGCACGTCGACGAGCTTGCCGGGGCTCCGCACCAGGACGCGCACGTCGGCGCCGGCCGCCACCAGTCGGGGCGTCAGCCGCCCGCCGATGTAGCCGGTCGAGCCCGTGACGAGGACACGGCGCCGCGCGACCGCGCCGTCGTTCTCGCGCACGACGGGGTCGGCGGCGGGGCGGGGGTCGGACGGGACGGGGTCGGTGGCCATGTGCCCAAGCTACGCTGGCAGCATCATGACTACCCAGCAGCTCCCCACGGTCGCCGCCGTCGCCGGCATGATCGACCACGCGATCCTCAAGCCCGAACTGACCCGCGCCGACGTCGACGAGGCGCTCGACACGGCCGCGGCGCACCACGTCTTCAGCGTGTGCGTCCGCCCCTCCGACGTCGCCCACGCCGTCTCCCGCCTCGAGGGCACCGGCGTCCTCGTCGGCACCGTCATCGGCTTCCCCCACGGCACGACCTCGACCGAGGCCAAGGTCGCCGAGTCCCGTCAAGCCGTCGCCGACGGCGCCGTCGAGCTCGACATGGTCGTCAACGTCGGCCGCCTGCGCAGCGGCCTGCTCGACGACGTCGAGGCCGACGTCCGCGCCGTGGTCGAGGCCGCGGGCGACCTCGTCGTCAAGGTCATCCTCGAGACCGCCCTCCTCAGCGACGACGAGATCGTCGCGGGCTCGGAGGCCGCCGAGCGGGCCGGCGCCGCCTTCGTCAAGACCTCCACCGGGTTCGCCGGCGGCGGCGCGACCCTCCCCCACCTGCGCCTCATGCGCGACGCGGTCGGCGAGGCCGTCCAGGTCAAGGCCTCCGGGGGCGTGCGCGGCCTCGACACCGTCCTCGAGATGCTCGACCTCGGCGTGACCCGCTTCGGCACGAGCGCCAGCGGCACCATCCTCGACGACCTCGCGCACCGGCTCGAGACCGGCAGCGCCTCCGGCGCCGGGGACGACACGACGTCGTACTGAGCTGACGCCGGGGAGCCCCCGGTCGACGCCGACGCCGCGACAGAGCAGGAGGCCCGCACGACGATCGTCGTGCGGGCCTCCTGCCGTCCGGGCGCACGCGGTGCGGGCTCATCCGGCCGGCGCGGGCGGAGGCCGCACGGTGCGGGCTCAGGGCGCGGGCGCCCCGAGGATCTCACGGCACCGCACGACGTCGGCCCGGATGTGGGCGATCAGCGCGTCGAGCCCCTCGAAGGCGACGTTGCCCCGCACCCAGTCGACGAAGTGCACGGTGATCTCCTGCCCGTAGAGGTCGAGCGTCACGTCGAGCAGGTGAGCCTCGACCTGCTTCTCGGGCACGCCCTCGAAGGTCGGGTTGTTGCCGACGGAGACGGCCGCCGGGTACAGGGTGTCGCCGACGAGCACCCTGGCGGCGTAGACGCCGTCGGCGGGCACGAAGCCCTCGCTGTGCGGCTCGAGGTTGGCGGTGGGGAACCCCAGCTCGCGGCCGCGCTGCTCGCCCTGGACGACGACGCCCCGCACCGCCGGCTCTCGGCCGAGCAGCTCGGCGGCCTCGCGCACGCGGCCCCCGTCGAGCAGCTCACGGATCCAGGTCGAGGAGGCGCGGCGTGCGCCCCCGGGGCGGACGTCGTCGATCGAGACGACGCGGAGCCCGCGGGTGGCCCCGAGCTCGCGGAGCGTGTCGACCGTGCCGCTGCCGCGGACGCCGAAGCGGAAGTCGTCGCCGACGAAGACGACCCGCGCGTGGAGGGCGCCCACGAGGATCCTGTCGACGAACTCCTCGGGAGCGAGGGCGCGGAGCTCGTCGTCGAAGGTGAGCATGAGCGTCGCGGCGACGCCCGCCTGCTCGAGCAGCTCGCGCTTCTGGCGGTTGCTGACCAGGGCCCGAGGCACGTCGCCCGGTCGCAGCACGGCGAGCGGGTGCCGGTCGAAGGTGACGACGGTGCTCACGAGGCCCTCGTCGGCGGCCACCTGCTCGAGGAGGTCGATGACGGCCCGGTGGCCGACGTGGACCCCGTCGAACTTGCCGATGGTCACCGCGCTCGGCCCGAAGTCGGCCGGGACGGAGGCGACGGTCTCGAAGAACTGCACGTCGCCTACTCGGGCAGGCCGGTGACGGACTCCGGCTCGCCGTCGTGCGCGCGCTCGGCGGCGGTCGGTCGGGTGCGCGCGAGCCAGATCATGCCCAGCACGGGCAGCAGGAGCGGCACGAAGCCGTAGCCGCGGCCGAAGAACGACCAGACGGTGTCGTCGGGGAAGAGGGCCGGGTCGAGCGCGGTCACGAGCCCGACGATCAGGACGCCGGCGAGCTCGAACGAGATGGTCGCCCAGGCGACGGCGTAGGAGGTGGTGCCCCGCTTCACGAGGGCCACGGTCGCGACGATGTACACGACCGCCGAGAGGGCGCTCAGCGTGTAGGCGAGCGGCGCCTCCGAGAACTGCTCGGCGATCTGGAACACGGAGCGGCCGGTGGCCGCCAGGGCGAGGAGGGCGTAGACCGCGACGAGGACCCGGCCGAGGCCGACCGCGCGCGTTGACTTCTGAGTGACCATCATCGACCAGGATAGGTCGCGGTCGCCGTGCGCGCCGACACGGGCGGCAAGGTCGACGGGATGCGGCTCGACGACGGCGTCACGCGACCTGCACCGTCCAGATCTGGAGCATGCGGTAGACCATCACGGCGACCGCGAACACCGACGCCGCGAGCACGAGGTTGCTCCACCGGGTCCGGTCGACGAGCGCCCAGACCACCGCCAGGGGCGGCAGGAGGATGGCCGACACGAGGTAGATGTAGAACTCGACGACGTTGCCGGTGGGCGGGTTGCCGACGAACGGGGCCACGATCGCGACGACGAGCTGGACGAGCAGCAGCACGAGCACGAGGGCCGTCGCACCGACGGTGACGTCGTTCGGCAGCTTGCGGGCGAACCCGGCGACGACGCAGACGAGGCCGGCGACGCAGGCCACGACGACCTGCACCCAGGTGAACCACTCGATCATGCCGACACCTCGTCGCTCGGGAAGTTGACGATGGGCACGGCCTGCCCCCGCCGCACCTCGACCAGGCCGGCGAGGTCGCCGGAGGGCGTGACGGCGGCGACGGGCCCGGCGGTGTCGTCGATGCCGACGGTGACGCGCTTGCCGTGGCCGAGGTCGACCGTCTCGTCGGAGGACATCCGCCAGACGGGGAAGAGGCGCTCCGCCACCGCGGTGGGGGGCAGGAGGGCGGGCGCGACGTCGATGCCCTCGAGCACGGCGGCGTCGGCGACGTCGAAGGGGCCGACGGTCGTGCGGCGCAGGGCCGTGAGGTGCCCGCCGACACCGAGCCCGGCGCCCAGGTCGCGGGCCAGCGCCCGCACGTAGGTGCCGGACGAGCAGCGCACCCGGACGTCGAGGTCCCGGACGCTCACGGTGCGCCCGGCCTCGTCGACGACCTCGGCGGTTCGCCGGTCGAGGACGGAGAACTCGGAGATCGTCACGTCGCGGGCCTTGAGCTCGACCTCGACGCCCTCGCGGGCGAGGTCGTACGCGCGACGGCCGTTCACCTTGATGGCGCTCACGGTCGTGGGCACCTGGCTGATCGGTCCGCTCAGGGCCCGCACCCCGGCGTCGATCGCGTCGTCGGCGACCGCGGAGGCGTCGTGCGTGGCGGTCGTCTCGCCCTCGGAGTCGTCGGTGGTCGTCGCGACGCCGAGGCGGATGGTCGCCTCGTAGGTCTTGTCGAGGCCGACGAGGAAGGTCAGGAGGCGCGTCGACGAGTTCAGGCCGAGCACGAGGAGCCCGGTGGCCAGCGGGTCGAGGGTGCCGGCGTGGCCGACCTTGCGGGTGCCGGCGGCCCGACGGACGCGCGACACGACGTCGTGGCTGGTGATGCCCTGCGGCTTGTCGACGAGGAGGATGCCGCTGTTCACGCGACGACGCTACCGCACCCGCGAGGGGCGGACCTCAGCACGCGTCGTCGAACACGCGGCGCGGGTGCTCCGGGTCGCTGACGTCGACGACGGAGGTGGCCCGGGCTCGGAGGCCGCCGCGGTGGGCGTCGGCCGTCACCCAGACGCTGTAGTTCCAGAGACCGGCGAGCTCGGGCTCGTTGAGCCCGGCGCCGTCGACCAGGAGGAGCGCGTCGGCGGGCCCGGTGACCCAGCGCGGCTCGACGGCCCGACGGGCCTCGCGGTCGTACGCCGCCTCGACCCAGCCGGTGCTGCCGCCGAGGCGGAAGGGCTCGATCAGGACGCGGCGGAAGAGCTCGGGCGCGAAGGCCGGGTCGGCGACGCCGACGTCGGGCGACGAGCCCGTGTCGACGGGGACGAGGAAGTCCTCGACGGAGGCGCGGAAGGCCGCGTGCCCCAGCTCTCGGAGGGCGTCGGCGAGGTCGTCCGCGAACGCGGCCTGGCCGGCGCCGGGCAGGCCGTCGACGGCGACGAAGGCGCGGCCCCTCGAGTAGTTGTGCAGGATCTCGGTCGCGAGTGCACGGAGCGTGTCTTTCTTGGCGGGGGCCCAGCGGGTGGTCATGAGGTCACCCTAGGCCGCGGCACCGTGCGGCGGCTCAGCGGCCGGTGATCACCCGGCCCTCCGCGTCGAGCCAGCGCACGGTGGTGAGCATCGCGTCGAACAGCTCGACGAGCGCGTCCGCCACGGCGTCGCTGGCGCCGTCCGTGTCGGTGGTGCGCTCGGGGGTCTCGAGCACGGTCAGCGTCGCCGACACGAGACGGTCGAGCTGCCCGGTCACCCTGCTGAGCATCGTGCGCCGGCGGACCACCCGGCCCGGGGAGTCGCGGGCCGGCTGCCCACCGTCGGTCTCGCTCCACACGACCGCCGGTTCACCTCCCACGCCCAGGGCTGTCGCGCCGCGGCCGACCCGCCCCAGCAGCAGCCGATCGAGGTCGTCCGTCGACCGTGCGACGACCGGCACCACCGTGACCACGATGCTCGCGGTCGTGCCGGTGTCGGGCAGCGGCCCTGCGGTCACGTAGGAGTCGAGCACGTGGCCGTCGACGTCGGCGGCGCGGGCCTCGATCAGCCCGCTGCCGACCCTCTGGGCGAACTCCGCCGGGACCTCCCCGCCGAGGACGCTGCCGAGCTGGTCGACGACGGCGTCGAAGGCCATCTCCGGCCGCAGCTGCCCCGGTATCTGCACCCAGCCCCGCGGCACCATCACCGCGTACCCGACGCCGACGACGCCCGGCCCCCGCCGCACCCACCGCGGCGCGCTCATCGGCCTGCCCCCGTCCCGCGGAGCAGGCGAGCCCGCACAGGGTCGAGCGAGTCGGCCGACTCATCGACAGGCGGGTCGCCTCGGCGACGGGCGAGTAGTCGGTGCACGCGACGGACGACGTACAAGGCGAAAGCCACGGCTGCGGAGACCAGCATGATCAAGCCTGATATCCCTGCCGGCTCCGTCCAGAACACGCCCACGTCGAAGGCGGATGAGTGCGCTACGCACAGGAAGGCGTTCATGGCCCAGACGAACGCCATGAAACCCGGCTGAGCCCCGCTCGGGGTTCGAGATCGTCGAGCGAGCATCTCGACAGCCATTGCGGCGATGGGAGCAGAGAGGAGGACGAAGACAAATCCTGGCACCTGGAAAGGCGGCCAACCTGGAGACGGATCAACTATGGACTCCAAGTCCTGGGGCCGGAGTCCGTCACGCTGCCATCTGTACTCGATGATCGTGTAGGAGATGTTGATCCCTTGTGTCACGAGGACGGGCGCGAGACTGAGGTAGTAAGCCACGAGCCATGTCGAGCCGAAACGACGCCGGGTGGTTCTCTCCGCCCGCCTGCGGCCAGATGACGCTCTGAGGGTCACCTCGCCCTCACCTTCTCCAGGCCCGCCTCGACGTGAGGCCGCGCCATGCGGACCGCTGAGATGACCGAGTCTGAGGCGTTGAGTGCGCGAGCCGTCCCGACGTCTCGGAGGATGCGGCTGACCGCGACCGGATCATCGAAACATGCTCCGAGTCGATCTCGGCGGAGGAAAGTCTTGATCTGCGCCATGTCGACGTCACCCAAGTTCTGCCGGAGGGACTTGCTGAGGATGCCGGGCGCCGCGCGGTCCCACGTCGCCTTGACCCACGCGGTCGCCAGCGACCGCGACTGGCCCGACGCGACCAGGCCGTTGACACGGTTCACGGCGATGCTCTTGGCGGCGACCTTGGCACCACCGACGAGGACCGAGCCGGTGCCGAAGGTGGCCAGGGACAGCGCCGCGAAGGCAACGTCCGCCCACGTCCCCGTGCCCGCGACAGCCTGAGCGGTCGTCACGGCCATGATTCCGACCATCAGACCGAGCGCGAGGACGTTGATCCCAGGGATGAAGAGAGCTACGACGGCCAGCGCCATGCCCACGAAGCCCGCCACGGTCACGACGGTGTCGATCCACGAGTCGTTGTCCTCCATCCACTGCTGGAAGCCGACGAAGGCCACGCCGGCGGCGCCGCTCACGTCGTCCCAGAACGAGTCTCGGGGCCCGTCGGCCTCGAGGTCGTCGAGGCGGGCGATCGCGGTCGTGGCCGCGGCCTCGACCGCGGCGTGCGCGGCGTCCACGCGGCCACCGTGGAGCACGACACGCTCGGCAGCCTCGGCGAGGCGCAGGCGCTGCACGCGAGCGAGCTCCTCGTAGTCGGCCCGCGCCTCCTCGCCGACCGCGACCAGGGCCATCCCCTCGTACTTCTCGACCAGCCGTCGAGCCGCGTCGTGGTCGTCGACCGCGAGGCCGTGCTCCCGGAGGGCGGGTGCCGAGGCCGTCTGCGCCTCCGCCAGGGCGGCGGCGTAGGCCCGCAGCGCCTCCCCCGCGCCCTGGTAGCGCCGGTGCACCGTCCGCAGCTGCTGCTCGACCTCGCCGGCCGCGGCGAGGAACGCCTCGATCGCGTCGCTCTGCGCGCCCTCGGCGTCCAGGGAGCGCAACGACTCTGCCGCCGACCAGATCAGCTCGGCCGTCGCCCCCCACCGCACGGCCAGCGCCAGCACCTGGCCGGGATCACCGGTGACCCGGGGCTTCGACAGGTCGCCCGCGAAGCTCACGATGCCTCGTCGCACGCGGTGCGGGGGCAGCAGGCTGTTCTCATGGCGGGGTCCTGTCTCACGGTGGTCGGCGGGCTGCCCACCAACATTCCACATGTACCGTTCTGTCGCCACTCGGCCCCCGGCTCTGGGGACGACGACCGGGGCACCGCGCGTGGGGAGGGCGCGCCTCCGTCGAGGGCGCGCGGCCTAGGATCGTCCGGTGCCCCTCGCCTCCCCCGTCGCCGCCTGGTTCCGCGAGAACGGGCGGGACCTGCCCTGGCGCCGGCCCGGCTTCACCGCGTGGGGAACGCTCGTCAGCGAGGTGATGCTCCAGCAGACGCCGGTCGTCCGCGTCGTCCCGCGCCTCCGGCAGTGGCTCGAGCGCTGGCCCACGCCCGCCGACCTGGCCGCCTCCCCCGCCTCCGACGCCGTCCGCGCCTGGGACCGCCTGGGCTACCCGCGTCGCGCCCTCGCGCTGCACGCCGCCGCCGTGGCGATCACCGAGCGGCACGGCGGAGTCGTGCCCGAGGAGGTGCCCGACCTCCTGGCGCTGCCCGGGGTCGGCGACTACACGGCCCGGGCCGTCGCCGTCTTCGCGTACGGGCACCGGCACCCGGTCGTCGACACGAACGTGCGTCGCGTCCTGGCCCGTGCCGTCGAGGGCCTGGCCGAGCCCTGGGCGCCGTCGGCCCGTCGTGACCTGCCGCTGATGGAGGCTCAGCTGCCCCTCGACCGAGAGGAGGCGCGGGTCGTCAGCGCAGGAGTCATGGAGCTGGGTGCCCTGGTCTGCACCGCGCGCTCGCCCCGCTGCGACGAGTGCCCCTTGATCGCCGAGTGTGCGTGGGTCCTCGCCGGACGCCCGGCGCACGTCGGGCCGCGCCTCCGCACCCAGGCGAAGTTCGAGGGATCGGACCGCCAGGTTCGCGGGCTCGTCATGGCGGAGCTGCGGGCGAGCGACGTGCCCGTCACGGCCGCGGAGATCGCGACGGTGTGGCCCGACGCCGCCCAGCGCGACAGAGCCCTCGCCGGCCTGCTCCGTGACGGGTTGGTCACGGGCAGCGCCGACGAGGGCTGGGAACTGCCGAGCTGACGACGCGAGGCGCCTCCGCCTCAGGTCAGCGGGTGCCGCCGTCCGGCTCGACGAAGCCGTCGCCGACCGGGGCGTCGCCCGCGGGGGCGTCGGCCGACGGCGCGGGTTCGGCGTCATCGGCCCCGAGAGCGTCGTCGTCCTCGTCGTCGTAGTCGTCCTCGTCACGGGGCTTCACGTACGGGTCGGCGTCGCCGGCGTACTCGGCCGTGGCGGCGATCGTCTGGCTCTCCTGGTCACGCTGACGCGCCTCCTGCAGGAGGCGGTCGATGGACGCCGCGTTCTCCGGCAGGGCGTCGAGGATGAACTCGATGCTCGGGGTGAGGCGCGCGGTGATGTTCTTGCCCACCTCGCTGCGGAGCATGCCGGTGGCGGACTTGAGGGCGGCGCCGGTGTCGCGGCGCTCCTCGTCGGTGCCGTAGACCGTGTAGAAGATCGAGGCGTGCTGGAGGTCGCCCGTCACCTTGACGTCGGTGATCGTGACGAAGCCGAGACGCGGGTCCTTGATGCCCTTGTCGAGGCGTCGAGCGACGATCTCCTTGATGCGGTCGGCCATCTTGCGGGCGCGCTGCGGGTCAGCCATGTCGGGCTCCTTCTGCTGGTCCGCTCAGGGCGAGCGGTGAGGGGTGAGGCCCCGCCCCGACCGGAGTCGGGGGCGGGGCCTCGTTCAGTGCTGTGACGCCGGGGTCAGACCCGCGGCTTCTCGACCATCTCGATGGTCTCGATCTCGTCGCCGATCTGGATGTCGTTGAACTTGCCGAGGCCGATGCCGGCCTCGAAGTCCGTCCGCACCTCGGTGACGTCGTCCTTGAAGCGACGCAGCGAGTCGATCGCCAGGTTGTCGCCGACGACGACGCCCTCGCGGATGACCCGAGCGCGGGCGTTCCGGGTGATCGTTCCCGACCGCACGATGACACCGGCGATGTTGCCGACCTTCGACGAGCGGAAGATCTCGCGGATCTCGGCCACACCGGACTGCTTCTCCTCGAACTCGGGCTTGAGCATGCCCTTGAGCGAGTTCTCGATGTCCTCGAGGGCCGCGTAGATGACCGAGTAGAACCGGACGTCGACACCCTCGCGAGCAGCGCGCTCCCGGGCCTTCGTGTCGGGGCGCACGTTGAACCCGATGATCACCGCGTTGTCGACCGTGGCGAGGTTGACGTCGCTCTCGGTGACGGCGCCCACGCCGCGGTGGATGATGCGCAGCTGCACGCTGTCGTCCACCTCGATCTTGAGCAGCGACTCCTCCAGCGCCTCGACGGCACCGGACACGTCGCCCTTGATGATGATGTTGAGCGCCTCGACCTTGCCCTCCTCGAGAGCACGGGTGAAGTCCTCGAGCGAGATGCGCTTGCGGGCCTTGGCCAGCGACGCGTTGCGCTCGACGGCCTCGCGCTTCTCGGCGATCTGACGGGCCGTGCGGTCCTCCTCGGTGACGAGGAAGGTGTCGCCGGCGCGGGGGACGCTCGACAGGCCCTGGACCAGCACGGGCCGGCTCGGGTAGGCCTCGTCGACGGCGTCGCCGTTCTCGTCGACCATCGCCCGGACGCGGCCGTAGGCCGTGCCGGCGACGATGGCGTCTCCGACGCGCAGGGTTCCCGACTGGATGAGCACCGTCGCGACGGCACCGCGACCCTTGTCGAGTCGAGCCTCGATCGCGACGCCTCGGGCGTCCTTGTCGGGGTTCGCCCGCAGGTCGAGACCCGCGTCGGCCGTGAGCAGGACGGCCTCGAGGAGCGCGTCGATGTTTTTGTTGTCACGGGCCGACACGTCGACGAACATGACGTCTCCGCCGTACTCCTCGGCGACGAGACCGTACTCGGTGAGCTGCTGCCGGACCTTCGCCGGGTTCGCGCCCTCCTTGTCGATCTTGTTGACCGCGACCACGATCGGCACGTTGGCCGCCTGGGCGTGGTTCAGGGCCTCCACCGTCTGCGGCATGATGCCGTCGTCGGCCGCGACCACGAGGATCGCGATGTCGGTGACCTGGGCACCACGGGCACGCATGGCGGTGAACGCCTCGTGGCCCGGGGTGTCGATGAAGGTGATGGCGCGCTCGACGCCCTCGTGCGGGGCCCACACCTGGTACGCACCGATGTGCTGGGTGATGCCACCCGCCTCACCGGCCACGACGTTGGCGTTGCGGATCGCGTCGAGGAGTCGCGTCTTTCCGTGGTCGACGTGACCCATGACGGTCACGACGGGGGGACGGATCTGCAGGACGGACTCGTCCTCGTCCTCGAGCTCCTGCTCGAGGTCGATGTCGAAGCCCTCGAGGAGCTCCTTGTCTTCGTCCTCGGGCGAGACGACCTGGATGTTGTAGCCCAGCTCCTCGCCGAGCACCTGGAAGGTGGCCTCGTCGAGGGACTCCGTCGCCGTGGCCATCTCACCGAGGTGGAAGAGCACGGTCACCAGGTTGCCGGGGCTGGCGTCGATCTTGTCGGCGAAGTCGCTGATGGACGCGCCGCGACGGAGACGGACGATCGTGCTGCCGTCGCCGCGGGGGACGCTGACGCCGCCCAGGGACGGCGCCGACCGCATCTCGAACTCGGCCCTCTTCGTCCGCTTCGACTTGCGTGCCTTGCTCTTGCCGCCACCACGGCCGAACGCACCGGCCGTGCCGCCGCCGGGGCCGCGACCACGGCCACCGCCGCCGCCCGCGGGGCGGGGAGCGCCGAAGCCGGGGCGGAAGCCGCCCGCGGCACCGGGAGCGCCGCCGCCGGGGCGCTGGAACCCGCCGCCGGCACCGCCGGGACGAGCACCGGCGCCGGCCGGACGCTGGCCGAAGCCGTTGGGGCGGGGGCCCGCGCCCACGCCGGGGCGCGGTGCGCCCGGACGGGGAGCACCGGGACGGGGAGCCATCGGGCGGGGGCCCGCGGCGCCGCCGGGGCGCGGCATGCTGCTCGCGGCGCCGGAGCCTCCGGGACGGGGCGCGCTGGGGCGACCCATGCCCTGGTTGCTGGCGAAGGGGTTGTTGCCGGGGCGCGGGGCACCGGGGCGGGGGCCACCGGGCTTGGGGCCGGCGGCACCGGGCTTGACGGCGTCCGCCGCGGGGGCGGAGGCGGCCTCGGCGGCGGCAGCGGCGCGCTGCGCCTCTGCCTGGGCCTGACGCTCGGCGACGGTGAGCGGCGCGACGGGGGCGGGTGCCGCCTCCGCCTCGGGCTCAGCGGCGACGGGAGCGGGCTCCGGAGCAGCGGGCTGCTCGGCGACCGGGGGCTTGGGGGTGGGCGCCGCGGGGCGGGGCGTGCCCGGCTTGGGAGCCGAGGACGACGCCGCGGTGGCGGGCTTGGCGGGCGCCTTGGGGGCGGGCGACGCCGAGGCGGCACCTGCGAAGGCCTGGCGCAGCTTGCGGGCGACGGGGGGCTCGACGCTGGAGGAGGGCCCCTTGACGAACTCGCCCATCTCCTTGAGCTTCTCTAGTGCGGTCTTGCTGTCGATCCCCAGCTCGCTGGCGATCTCGTGTACGCGTGGTTTAGCCACAGTTCTCCTGTCTCGGGCCCCGCCCGATCAGGGTGGAGCCGTCAGTTCTGGACGGGTCTCATTTCGAGCCGCTCATTAGTTGTCCATGTGCCTGTCAGCCTGTTCTGTCTGGGCTAGTGGTCGTGGTGGAACTCGGGGTGGTGCATCGGGAGTGGTCCGTGCCACGAGGTGGTCGCGGAGCTCCTGCGAATCGGGGTCCGAGTCGAGGCGGAACGCACGGCGGAAGGCCCTGCGTTTCACTGCTGACTCGAACGCCTCCATCGAAGGCGTCAACCACGCACCCCGCCCGGGGAGCGAGGCGGTCTCGTCGACCACCAGGCGTCCGTCTCGGACGACGATCCTCACGAGTGAGGACCTCGGAGCGCGCGTTCGAGTGCCGATGCACGTTCTGACGGGTTCCACCTTACCCCCTCGGGTCGCGGGACGGGAGACGCCGGGGGCGAACGGCGTGGTGCCGCCCTCCCCCGGCGTCGTGGTCGACGACGTACCTCAGTCGTCCTCGAGGATCGAGTCGGGCTGGATGTCGATCCGCGCGCCCGTCAGCTTCGCGGCGAGGCGGGCGTTCTGGCCCTCCTTGCCGATGGCGAGCGACAGCTGGTAGTCGGGCACGAGGGCGCGGACGGCCTTGGTCGACTTGTCGATGACGAACGCCGACGACACCTTCGCGGGCGACAGGGCGCTCGCGACGAAGGTCGGCAGGTCGCTGGAGTAGTCGACGATGTCGATCTTCTCGTCGTTCAGCTCGGTCGTGACGGCGCGGACCCGCTGGCCCATCTCGCCGATGCAGGCGCCCTTGGCGTTGACGCCCGCCTCCGTGGCCCGGACGGCGATCTTGGTGCGGTGGCCGGCCTCGCGGGCGAGCGACACGATCTCGACGACGCCGCTGGCGATCTCGGGCACCTCGAGCGCGAAGAGCTTGCGCACGAGCGAGGGGTGGGTGCGCGAGACCGTGATCTGCGGCCCCTTCGTGCCCTTGCTGACGCCCGTCACGTACACGCGGATGCGTGAGCCGTGCGCGTACTTCTCGCCGGGCACCTGCTCCTCCGGGGGGAGGATCGCCTCGACGGTGCCGAGGTCGACGTGCACCATGCGGGGGTTCGGCCCCTGCTGGATGACGCCGGCGACGATGTCTCCCTCTCGGCCCTTGAACTGGCCGAGCACCTTGTCGTCGCCGATGTCGCGCAGGCGCTGGTTGATCACCTGCTTCGCGGCGAAGGCGGCGATGCGACCGAAGTCGCTCGGGCTGTCGACGGCCTCGCCGACGACGGCGCCCTCCTCGTCGCGCTCGATGGCGAAGACGGACACGTGGCCCGTCTTGCGGTCGAGCTCGACGCGGGCCGCGGGCACGCGGCTCTCGGGCTGGTTGGTGTGCTTGAGGTAGGCCGTGAGGATGGCCTGCTCGATGATGCCGACGAGCTCCTCGAAGGGGATCTCGCGTTCGCGCTCCATGAGGCGCAACACACTCAGGTCGATGTCCACTGAGGGCCTCCACTGTTCAGATCTGCAGGCTGCGCGCGCGGTGGCGCACACAGCATCCCCCTACGGTACCCGAGTGCGGGCGGGGGACGCACCGCCCGGACGCACGACACCGCGCCTCCTCGTCAGGACGACGGGGAGGCGCGGTGTCGGTGGTCAGGAGGCGCGCGGTGCCGAGAGCGCCGCCACGGCCTCGGCCACGGTGACGGGGGTGCGCTCGCCCGTGCGGCGGTCCCAGAGCTCGACGACGCCCTCGCTGGCCGAGCGGCCCACGACGACGATGCGCGGCACGCCGAGCAGCTCGGCGTCGCCGAACTTGACGCCGGGCGACACCTTGGGGCGGTCGTCGTAGAGGACGTCGAGGCGGTGCTGCTCGAGCTCCGCGGTCAGGGCCTCGGCCACCTCGAAGACGACGGGGTCCTTGCCGGTGGCCACGACGTGCACGTCGAAGGGCGCCACGTTCTCGGGCCAGACGAGGCCCTTCTCGTCGTTGTTGGCCTCGGCGATGACGGCGAGGATGCGGGTCACGCCGATGCCGTACGAGCCCATCGTGACGGTGACCTGCTTGCCGTTCTCGTCGAGCACCTTGAGGCCGAGGGCCTCGGCGTACTTGCGGCCGAGCTGGAAGACGTGGCCGATCTCCATGCCGCGCGCGGTCTCGATGGGGCCGGAGCCGTCGGGGGCGGGGTCGCCCTCGCGCACCTGGGCCGCCTCGACGACGCCGTCGTGCTCGAAGTCGCGACCGGCGACGAGGCCGGCGACGTGGACGCCGGGGATGTTGGCCCCGGTGACCCACGAGCTGCCCTCGACGACGCGGGGGTCGACGACGTAGCGGATGCCGGCTCCCCAGCCCGCGCCTCCGGGCCCGATGTAGCCCTTCACCAGGCCGGGCGCCTTCGCGAAGTCCGCGTCGCCGGCGGCGTCGACCTCGGCCGGGGCGAACGCGACCTCGAGCCGCTTCATGTCGACGTCGCGGTCGCCGGGCAGGCCGACGACGACGAGCTCACGCGTGCCGTCGAGGTGCGTGAGCGCGACCACGACGTTCTTGAGGGTGTCGGCGGCCGTCCAGGGCCGGCCGTCGGCACGCGGGTGCGCGGTCTCGAGCTGCTCCACGAGCGAGGCGATCGTGGGAGTGTCGGCCTTGTCGAGCATCACCGCGGCGGGCTGGCCCTCGATCGGCACGACCGCGGGCACCGTGGTGGTGAACGCCTCGACGTTCGCCGCGTAGCCGCCGGCGGAGCGGACGAACGTGTCTTCGCCGACCTCGGTCGGGTGCAGGAACTCCTCCGAGCGCGAGCCGCCCATGGCGCCCGCGTCGGCCTGGACGATGACGTACTCGAGGCCGAGTCGCGTGAAGATGCGCTCGTAGGCGTCGCGCTGGGCCTGGTAGCTGAGCTCGAGGCCCTCGTCGCGGACGTCGAACGAGTAGGCGTCCTTCATCGTGAACTCGCGACCGCGCAGGAGGCCGGCCCGGGGCCGTGCCTCGTCGCGGTACTTGTCCTGGATCTGGAACAGGGTGAGCGGGAGGTCCTTGTACGACGAGTAGAGGTCCTTGACGAGGAGCGTGAAGACCTCCTCGTGCGTGGGCGCCAGGAGGTAGTCGGCGTCCTTGCGGTCCTTCAGGCGGAACATGCCCTCGCCGTACTCCGTCCAGCGGCCGGTCGCCTCGTAGGGCTCGCGCGGCAGCAGGGCCGGGAAGTGCACCTCCTGGGCGCCGGCGGCGGCCATCTCGTCGCGGATCACGGCCTCGATGCGGGCCTTGACGCGGAGGCCGAGCGGCAGCCAGGCGAACACGCCCGGCGCCTGACGGCGGATGTAGCCGGCCCGCACGAGGAGGCGGTGGCTGGTCACCTCCGCGTCGGAGGGGTCTTCTCGGAGGGTGCGGACGAAGAGCTGGGAGAGGCGCGTGGACACCCGACCAGCTTAGGGGCGCGGCGGCACCTCACCACGGCTTGCCGTCGTAGTCCCCCGGGTTCTGCTCGTAGTACCGCTCGCGGTCCTGGTCGCGCTGCTGCTCCTGCTGGCTCTCCTCGCCCTGGTCCTGCAGCTGCTCCAGGGGCGTCTGGCCGCCGGCTCCGTCGTCGCCCTCCTCCCCGTCGCCGGGGGCGGGCTCGCTCCCGTCGCCTCCGCCCGGGTCGCCGTCGCCCGGCTCGCCCTGGGCCTGCTGCTCCTTCTCGCCGAGGCGTCCCTCGGCCTGGTCGAGCGGCTCGGACGTGTCGGGCTGCTGCGGGTCCTCCGGGGGCCGGAAGCAGCCCTCGGGCGCCTCCTCGATCGTCGTCAGGCCGAGTGCGTACAGCGCCTCGGCGTCCGCGTAGCGGAGCTCGAGGAGCGCGGCGTCGCCCTGCGCCTCGATGGTCAGCACGAGGTCGGTGCGGATCACGCAGGAGACCGTGTCGTCGTCGGGGGCGAGGTCGAGGGCGGTGACGAACTCCTGCCGCGCCACGTCGAGCACGCCGATCTGCGCGTAGGCCGTGCCCCGGTCGAAGTGGTGCACCCAGGGCTCGACGACGTTGGCGACGCCGAGCGGCCCGGTCAGCGACGCGGCCCGCTCGAAGTCACGGGCGCCGTAGGCCTGCTGCGTGAGCGCGGCGGCGATCGGGAGCGACAGCAGCTTGACCGCGACGAGGAGGACGACCAGGGCGACCGGGGCCGACCACAGCAGGAGGTGACGACGCAGACGGCGCCGGTACTCCTCGACCGTCGGGGCAGGGACGGCGACGCGGGCACGCGCGACCTCGTCGACCGGGGGCGGGGGCAGGGTGTCGGTCACGGACGGGCTCCGGTCGTGGGTCGGCGGGCGTCGGAGGCGCGGGGCGGCCGGTCGGAGCCGGCGGCGCCCCCGGGCCGGGGAGGCCGGGCGGGCCTGACCTCCGCCAGGGCGCGGGCGACCTGGAGGGCGTCGACGAGCACGAGCAGGAAGAGCGGCACCGCGGCGATCCAGTACAGGTCGGTCACCGTCTCGGACCGGGTCGCGTCCGACGCGACGCTGCCCGAGCGCACGTCGGCGACGACGGAGTCGACGCTCGTGGCCGCCGAGCGGTGCTCGTACGACACCCCGAGCTGGTCGGCGACGGTGCGGAGCGCGTCCTCGTCGATGCGCGAGATCGCCTCGGGCTCCCCCGCCGGGGTCCGGTCGAGGATGTACTCGTCGCTGCTGTACTCGTCGCCGTACCCGTCGAACACCTTCATCGGCCCGCCGGCGGCGGTGCCGTAGCCGAGCACGGCTCCCCCGTCGACGTCGCCGGCCGCCTCGGCGAACGACTCGGGCTCGTCGCCCGAGGTCTGCTCGCCGTCGCCCAGGTAGTAGACGACGTTCGCCCGTGCCGGGTCGGCGTCGCGGGCCTCGGCCAGGCGCTCGGCGAGGAGCTGGTTCGCCTCGCTGATCGAGCTGCCCCGGGAGTACGTCGTGATCTCCTGGTTCATGACCTCGGCCGCCGACACCACGGCGGCCGCGTCGTCGGTGAGCGGCGTGCGCAGCACCGCGGTGCTGTCGAAGCTGATCAGCGAGAACCGCGCCCCGGCGAGCTGCTCCGTGACGGCGGCCACGTCGGCGCGGACCCCCGTCAGCCGCGGCTCGCCGTCGCCCCAGTCCTCAGCCGCGATGCTGGAGGTGGTGTCGACGACGAAGAAGACGTTGACCTGCGCGACCGACGCCTCCGCCGAGCCTCCCGGAAGGCCGGGGCGGGCGGCCACGACGAGGAGCAGCGCCACGACGCCCAGGCGCCGAGCCCAGGCCCGGGCGAGCCGCCGGTTCGACCGCTCCGCGACGAGCCGCCAGGCGGTGAAGCCGAGCAGGGCGACGCCGACGAGGGCGAGCAGCCACCAGGGCAGCACGGGCTGGAACACGACGGCGCGGGCGACCCCCGTCGAGGCGGTGACCAGCGCCTCCCCCGTGCCGACCGCGCCCAGAGTGCCGACCGCGCTCACAGCCGCACCCGCCAGAGCAGGAGGAATGCTCCCGCGACGCCCAGCAGGGCCGCGATGACGAGCCCCTGGGGCCGGTCGGTGACGACGAGCCGGCGCGTGCCCGTGAACAGCCCGGCCTCCCGCTCGTCGATGGCGTCGATCACCGCGGAGACCGTGTCGTCGTCGTTCAGGGCGTAGTAGGCCCCGCCGGTGTCGACGGCGACCTGCTCGAGCTCCCCCGCCACCTCGTCGGCGACGGCGTCGGACGAGTAGTCGGCCGGGTTCAGCGCGTAGACCCGCACGTCGCGCTCGGTGGCGAGCTCACCGGCCTCGGCGAGGGTCACGAGGGCCTGGCCGTTGACGTAGTTGTCGGTGGCCAGCACGACCGACTTGGGCCGGGTGCTCTCGCTGCCGCCGTCGAAGCCCAGCACGCACGACGCGAGGCCGTCGCCGATCAGTGAGGCCCCCTCGCCGAGGTCGGTGCCCGACCAGTACCGCGTGCCGTCCTCGCCGAGGGAGTCGAAGGAGGCGCCGTAGCGCCGGAGCTGCTCGGTCACGAAGTCGTAGTCGTCGGTGAGCGGGAAGGCCGTCACGGCCGAGCTGTCGAAGAGGGTCAGGCCGATCCGCTCGCCGTCGAGCCCCTGGGCCAGCTGGGCGAAGGTCTCGACGATCTGGGCGTCGACCTCGGTCATCGACCCGGAGACGTCGAGGCAGAGCACGATGTCGCGCTTGTAGGACGGCGGCTCGACCACCTGGGTCGACGAGGGGCGGGCGGCGAGCAGCGCGCCGACGCCGCCCAGGGCGACCAGGGCGACCAGCGCCGCCACGAGCAGCGCGCGGTACCGGCGCACCAGCCGGCGGTACACCGGCAGCTCGGTGAGGCGCTCGCTGTGCGCGACGGGCGTGCCGAGGCGACGGAGGCGACCCCGTTCGCGACGGAGGCGCCGCACGGTGAGCCAGACCGCGACTCCCGCGACGACGAGCGCCACGAGGGGCACCCACCAGAAGATCAGGCCCACGAGGTGATCACCTCCCGTGCCGTGGCGACGGCGTGGCGCGCGTCGCCCGGGTACGCCGGCCGGAAGGCGGGCGGGTAGTACTCCTCGACCGCGCCGGTGAGCTGCGGCAGGTCGGACTCGCGCAGGTCGGCCAACGTCATCACGTGGGTGTCGACCCCGGCGGTCTCGTGGGCGAAGGAGCGCAGCAGGAGGCTCAGTCGACCGTGGACGGCGCGGTCGTCGAGCCTGCCCGCCGCGGCCGCGGCCTCGACCTCGTCGACCAGGCCGAGGTACCGGGCCCGGACGCTCGGGAGGTCGACGGCGGCCGCCCGTCGGGCGGCGCGCTCGGCCGGCGGGAGGCGTCGCGCCGAGAACCGCGCCACGAACACCCACCACCCCACGACGAGCGCCAGGAGGAGGAGGCCGAGGGCGAGCCAGAGCCCCCACCACTGGTACTGGTAGGGGCCGAAGAAGCCGTCATCGTCGAGCACGGCGGTGCTTCTCGATCAGGGCGGAGAGACCGGGGACGACCTGCGACTGGGCGGTGAGGCGCTGGCTGCTGATGCCGAGGGCCTGCAGCTGGCGCTCGGCGTCGCCGACCCGCCGCTCGGACGAGGCGTCGAAGGCGACCCGCAGGGCTCCGTTCTCGCGGAGGTACGCGGGGAGCCCCGAGGCCTCCTGGACGTCGTAGAGGTCGCGCGCGTGGCCCGCGCGGCTCATCAGGTCGGCGTCGCCGACCGTGAGCCAGAGGATCTCGTGCTGCGCACGGAGCCGGCGCAGGAGCTTCTCGAGCGCCTCGTCGACCACGACGTCGTCGGCCACCACGAGCAGCATCGACCGCCGACGCACGCCCCGCGCGACCCACGACAGGACGCCGTGCAGGTCGCTGCGGGGCGCCTCGAGGCTCACCCGCTCGTCGACGCGCCGCAGCAGCATCTCGAGGTGCGCGTCGGTGGACCCGGCGGGGTAGGCCCGCGTGCCCGACTCGTCGCCCGCCACCAGGCTGACGACGTCGCCGTGCTGCGCGGCGATGTAGCCCAGGGCCCCGGCCGCCATCACGGCGATGTCTTTCTTGGTCTCGCCGCCGGCGGCGGTGGCGGCCATGTTGCGGCCGGTGTCGACGACCAGCACCAGGTGGCGGCGACGGCTGGCGATGTAGCGCTTGACGAGGGGCTCGCCGTGGCGGGCGGTGGCCTTCCAGTCGATGTCGCGCACCTCGTCGCCCGGCACGTACGCCCGCAGGTCGTCGAAGTCGTGGCTGCGCCCGTGGTGGACGGAGGCGTAGCCGCCCTCGAGCAGGTCGAGGGTGCGTCGGTGGGCGAACAGCGACATCTTCGTGCGCACCCGGAGCAGCAGGCCCGGCACGGCGTCAGGGGGTCTGCACCGCGCCGAAGACGGCGTCGATGACGGTCTCGGGCCGGACGTCGTCGGCGGCGGCCTCGTAGCCGAGGATGACCCGGTGCCGCAGCACGCCGTGGCGCAGGTGCTTGACGTCTTCCGGGATGACGTAGTCGCGGCCGTGGAGGAGGGCGAGGGCCCGCGCGCCCTGGACGAAGGCGATGCTGGCGCGCGGGCTGGCGCCGAACTCGACGTAGTCGGCCAGCCCGGCCGGCAGGTACTGCTGCGGGTGCCGCGTGACGTAGACGAGCTGGACGACGTAGTTGACGATCGCCGCGTCGACGTAGACCCGCTTCGCGAGCTCCTGCAGGAAGACGACGTCGTCGAGCGTCACCCCGGTCGGCTCGTCGGCCCGGCCCTCGTCGTAGACGCCGGCCTCGATGCGGCGGATGACCTCCGCCTCCTCGGCGGGGCTCGGGTAGTCGAGCACCTCCTTCAGGAGGAACCGGTCGAGCTGGGCCTCGGGCAGCTGGTAGGTGCCCTCCTGCTCGATCGGGTTCTGCGTCGCCAGGACGAGGAAGGGGCGGGGCAGCGCGTAGACGCGGCCGCCGATGCTCGTCTGGCGCTCCTGCATCGCCTCGAGCATGGCGCTCTGGGTCTTGGCGCTCGAGCGGTTGATCTCGTCGAGCAGGACGAAGTTGCTGTGCACGGGGCCCAGCTGGGTCACGAACGTCGACTTCTGGGCGTCGTAGATCTGCGTGCCCGTGATGTCGCTCGGCAGCAGGTCGGGCGTGCACTGGATGCGCGTGAAGCTGGCCTGGACCGCCGACGACAGGGTCTGGGCGGCCGTGGTCTTCGCGAGCCCCGGCACGCTCTCGAGCAGGACGTGCCCGCCCGTGATCAGGGCGATCAGCAGGGTGTCGCGCAGGGCCGTCTGGCCGACGACCTTGCGGGAGAAGGCCTCGGAGACCGTGCCGAGCACCCGGTGCGCGCGCTCCATCTCGGCCGGGCTGATCGGACCGGCTTCGGCCGCGGCGGGCTGGGGAGTCGTCGTCGTGTCGGTCACGCGCTCCACTGTAGACCGGACGTCCGTCAGGCCCGACCCCGCCGGGACCCCCCGTCAGCGTCGCAGCGCGCGACGGGCGAGGGCGTTGCCGGCGAACTGGACGAGCTGCACCAGGACGATGATCAGCAGCACGGCCGCCCAGGTCACGACCGGGTCGAACTGCCGGTAGCCGTAGAGGAGCGCGAAGGCCCCGAGCCCCCCGCCGCCCACGTAGCCGGCGACCGCCGACATGTCGACCAGCGCGACGAAGACGAAGGTGTAGCCCAGGATCAACGGCCCCAGTGCCTCCGGCAGGATGACGCTGCCGATGATGCGGAACGGGCCGGCGCCCGCGGCCCTCGCGGCCTCGACCACGCCGGGCTGGACGGTCAGCAGGTTCTGCTCGACGATGCGGGAGATGGCGAACGACGCCGCGAGCGAGAGCGTGAAGATGATCGCCGTGTTGCCCACGCCGGTGCCGAGCACGGCCCGGGCGAGGGGCTGGGCCGCCGCGAGGAAGATGATGAACGGGATCGGCCGGAAGACGTTGACGACGACGTTCAGCACGCTGAAGACGGGTCGGTTGGCGAAGAGCGCCCCGGCTCGCGTGAGGTACAGCGCGAGCCCGAGGAGGAGGCCGCCCAGGCCGCCCAGCAGGAGGGTGAGGGCGACGATGTAGACGGTCTCGTAGGCCGCCTGCCAGAGCAGCGGCTGGAGCTGGAGGAGGGAGTCCACGGGTCAGAGGCCCTTCTGCGTCGTGACGGCGGCGGGCGGGAGGAGCTCCGTGGCCGCGGGGCCGAGCTCACCGACGGCGGCCTCCACGGCCCCGTCGTCGCCCGCCAGGGCGAGGGTCAGGGTGCCGAAGGTCCGGCCGGCGATCTCGTCGATGCCGCCGAAGACGATCTCGAAGGAGACGCCGTGCCGGGCCAGGACCCCGAACACGTGCTGCTGGCTCACCCCGCCCTCGGAGACCCTGACGGTCACGAGCCGACCGGGGTGGCGTCGGCGCAGGGCCGCGAGCTCGTCGCCCTCGGGGCTGCCTGCGACGACCGTCGACACGAAGCGGCGGGTGGAGGCCTCCCGGGGCTCGCTGAAGACCTGGAAGGTGGGGCCCAGCTCGACCACCTTGCCGGAGTCCATCACGGCCACCCGGTCGGCGATGGACTTGATGACGTCCATCTCGTGGGTGATGACGACGATCGTGATGCCGAGCTCGGCGTTGACCCGCCGGAGGAGCCCCAGCACCTCCTGCGTCGTCTCGGGGTCGAGGGCGCTCGTCGCTTCGTCGGCGAGGAGGATGCGCGGCGACGTGGCGAGGGCCCGGGCGATGCCCACGCGCTGCTTCTGCCCGCCGGAGAGCTGGTCGGGCCTGGCGTGGGCCTTGTCGGCGAGGCCGACGAAGTGCAGCAGGTCGCTGATCCGCCGCTGGTGCTCGGCCTTCGGCACCCCGGCGGCCCGCAGCGGGAACTCCACGTTGCCCCAGACCGTCTTGGACGAGAAGAGGTTGAACTGCTGGAAGATCATGCCGATGCCGGCCCGCACCCGCCGCAGCTCGCGCTCAGGGAGCCCGGTGACGGGCGCCCCGTCGATCTCGATGCGCCCGCTGGTCGTCAGCTCGAGGGCGTTGATCAGGCGGACCAGCGTGCTCTTGCCGGCCCCGGAGTAGCCGATGATGCCGAAGATCTCGCCGTCCGCGATCTCGAGGCTCACGCCGTCGACCGCGGTCAGGGGCGCGCCGCCCTTCTCTCGGGGCGGGTACGTCTTCACGACGTCGGTCAGGGTGATGGCGGGCATGGTTCTCCTCGTCAGGGGCGGGACGGCCGGACCCGTGCACCAGGGTGGCACACGGGTCGGGCGGGGCAGGTCGGGCCGGGCGTCAGCCGTTCTGCTCGACGAGCTCCTTCGTCTCGTCCAGCGACGACTCGAGGTCGGCGACCGGCACCTTGACGGTGACGGCGGTGCCGCCCGAGTTCTCGACGACGCCGTCGGTGACGGCCTTGGTGTCCTGGTAGATCTGCACGAGCTTCTTCAGCGTCGGGTCGTCGGCGTCGTCGGCACGGGCCGCGAACACGTTGACGTAGGGCAGCGCGGCGGGGTCGCTCGGGTCGTCCTGCGCGATCACGTCGTCGGTCGACAGGCCGGCCTTCGTCGCGTACTCGTTGTTGATGATCGCCCCGGCGAAGTCGGGCAGCGACGTCGCGGCGAGGTCGGCGGCGACCGTCGTGACCTTGACGGTGGACTCCGCCTCGTCGATGTCGTCCACCCCGGAGAAGATGTCGCCGCCGTCCTTCAGCGTGATGAGGCCGTTCGACTGGAGCACGAGCAGCGACCGGGCGAGGTTGCTGGCGTCGTCGGGGACGGCGACGGTGTCGCCGGGCTGGAAGTCGTCCACCGACGTGTACTCCTGCGAGTAGAGGGGCAGCGGGTAGATCGCCGTCGAGCCGATGGGCACGAGGTCCGCGTCGGCCGCGACGTCGTACTGGGCCAGGTAGACGATGTGCTGGAACTGGTTGAGGTCGAGCTCGCCCTCGGTGAGCGCCGGGTTGGGCTGCTCGTAGCTGGAGAAGTCGACCAGGTCGACCGTGATGCCCTCCTCCGCCGCGGCGTCGGTGAACGTCTTCCAGTACGGGTCGCTCGCGCCGACGACCCCGATGCGCACGGTCTCCCCCGCGGCGCCGGAGCCGCCTCGGCCGGCGACGGCCACGCCGATCCCGATCGCGGCGGCGATCACGACGACGGCGACGACGATGATCGCGATGAGTCGACCGGGGCCCTTCTTCGGGGCGTCGATCAGGGGCGTGGCGCTGGACATGGGTCTCCTCGGTGTTCTCTGCGGCGACGAGCCGACTGCGGTGGCCGACCCGGGTCGGCGCTCGCTCGGGCGTCCCCTCCATGGTGGAGGCTGCGCGGAGCGGGGGCGCGCGGGCGCGTCACACGACGACACATGCGTCGCGGTGCCCGGCCCGGACATGCGGGAGGGGGGGGGGGGGGGGGGGCGCGCCCCCCCC
>Ga0308160_10001851_pt1 | contig 27649 bp, 31 predicted proteins | sample PhyFR1_FD_201036 | JGI IMG/M metagenome (GOLD analysis project Ga0308160, IMG submission 201036) | Phyllosphere microbial communities from UC Gill Tract Community Farm, Albany, California, United States - DLSLF.R1 | ecosystem: Host-associated > Plants > Phyllosphere > Unclassified | place: USA... | reverse complement strand
TGTCGACCCGCCGTCCGCTTGCCCTTCGAGAAGCCCGCTTCTGTGCCGGCCGTCGTCCGCACGAGTCGGGACTGACCGCTTACTCCGACGAGATGGACGAGACAGCGCACCCGAGCACGGCCTGCACCGAGGAGGCTGCTGACCGGCAGAGTGGCCGCTCTTCCGGTCGAGTCGCAGCTGAGACGGGCCGCTCGCGTCCGAGGGCTACGCAAGGCAGGGTCCTGACTGAGCTGGGCTTAGCAGCTCGCCTGTCGCCTGCCCGCCGGGCAGCAGCGACGAAGCTCGGTAGCAGCCTGCGCAACTAGTCGAGATCAGTTGATGGCCTGCCTTTCGTCATGCTCGTGCGATCTTGCGCTGCCGAGACCCGGAGGCGCGATGCTGTCCAGGGTTGGAAAGGCCGACAGTCCCGTCTCGACGCGTCTTCCCCGCTTTCAATCTCCGCGTTGGCGTACGCACGGCGCTCGGTCCACTTGCTCATCGCTCATCGTCATTGACCCCTCGCGTCAGGCAGCACGCTAGCCGCCCGAGTAGTCGGCCTCGGTCAAGACGTGCCGTGAGAGGCAGTCGGAGCCGTTGGCGCAACTGCCTGCGCAGAAGTGGGTCAAACAGGCGCCTGGGCCGAGCCGAGGGAGGACGCCCGCGGCAGCGTCGTCGGCGTTAAGCGTGTGCCGCGCAAGGCAGTCCCCGCCGTTGGCGCAATCGCCCAATAGCATGTGGTTCGGGCAAGCGCCAGCGCCGAGCGGGAGGAGAAGAGGCTTTGGCGACGGGACCGATGGCGCACGCTCGGGCGCTCGGTCGACCGACTCGGCGGCAGTCGAGACGATGGCGAGCGGCGCAATGTCAGCCGGGGTCGGCGGTGGCAAGACGGACGAGCAGCTATGGAACGAAGGCTTGCTCATGATGGGAGCGTGCCGGATGAGCTTCATCACTGGTGCTGAAGGTAGCGACGGCTTCCGACTAGCCTTGGCCGACTTGGGCTTCTGGCTAGCAGAAGAGACCTTGACCGCAGAGGGCGGAGGTGCAGGAGCCTTGGGCGCCTCAGGCGGGCGGTTGGCATCCGCAGGCGGCGAGTGGAGCCAAAGGCATCCCGGCCGGGTGCATCGCCGGCCCGACGCCTCTTGCTCGGGGCACAGAGTCACTGTGTGAAAGAGAGAATGTCAACAAAAGGGAAACAGCAGCTCGAAACGACGAGACACGCACCTTTTCGTACTGCGACCGGAGGGTCGAGCTCGCTCAGGCCGTGAGCCATGACGCAGTTTTTGAGGTGCCAGCAGGTCGAGTGCATCCAGTTGACGCAGAGGCGCTCTGTTGGCCGGGCAAAGGGTGTTCAGGTCAGATGGAGCCGAGCATGCTCAGCCTTCGACCGCACGTACCCTTGAGCTTGTACTGGTACGGTCGCTGAGGGTCGTTACTCAGGGCCAGGACCGCCTGGAGGATCTCTGGGCTCGTCCGCTGCTCCTCCTCGCCATGCGCCATCTTGCAGCGGCTTCCGGAGCCGCACCCCTCCGCGGTATAGTAAGCTTTGCAGAGCGAGGCTGCGCGAGGTTGCAGTAGGCTCCGTCAGTCGACACGGGCCTGAGGGGCAAGCAGACCACGGAGAGATTGACGCACTCTTTGTGAGGTCGACTACTTTGTTCATCTCTAGCAGATGGCAGCCGGAGGCGGTTTGCTCGCCGACGTTTCCCGAGGAGGAGCGGCAGCGGCGACCGGCTCTGCGCATCGAAGAACAAAACGGCAGTCGTGTCAGCACAAAACAAGAGAAGTGGAGGGGTCAGTTTCCAGCGAGCTCACCGTCCGCAGCCAAGCTACCGGATGAAGCGCCAGACGAGCTGACGGTAGACGGGGCCAGGCCGCCAGCTTTGATGACCTTCGGTCTCATCTTGTTGACGACAATGGCCTCCTCAGGGAGAGGCACGCGGATGTCGTGCGACCTGGGAAAGAGACACTTCTGTGAGCATATAGGAGGCACTGAGAGGGCGCAAAGGGCTCACATCCGGCAAGTGTCGCCGTTCCAGCAGTAACCGGACGAGAAGTACTGGCACGGGCCTGCCCGGACGCGACCCTTCAGTGTCTGACCGGCGGAGCATGACTCGCAGTCGGACGACGCACGCTTCAAGTCATCCCACGCCACCTGCGAGACGTCGGCTGGGTCCGACGGTGCAATATGGAGGAACGTGCAGTGGTTGCCCCAGCCGCAGAAGCCTTTGTGGAAGAATGAGCGGCAGGGCGCGGCTAAGCGTGGCCGAGAGGGGATCAGAGGGGAATCAGCTTACAGCCTCGAGGTGACCGGCACAGGCGCATCAGGACGCACTGCGATAGTTGCTTGGCTGACCGGGCTTGGTCGAGCCCGACCTTGTGCCCTCGATTAAAGGCAGAGGAAAGACTGGTGCTGAAGCAGGGCAGGGTAGGGCCGGGGTCGTCAGAATTGCCAACAGACGGGGCCAGCTTCGCAGACTCACCCTTCGTCGGTTCAGCGGCCAGTAGGACGGCAGGCTCCTTAGCGGCGACCTGAGCGAAGGCCGTCGCCTGCTTGCCCCCGTTGGGCCTATGGATCAAGCGCGTCGAATTTGGCTTCGTGGAAGCCTTGTCGATCAGGAGCGACCGGAAGACGGATCGATCGACCATCGGCGCAGCCGACTGAAGAGCGATGTCGGCCGATCAGCACTGGTCGACCGGCGAACGAAAGGAAGGCCGCAGACACACCTCGTCGGCCTTAACAATCTTCCTGATCGCCTCTCGTAGGCCAAGCACCCTCTCGGGCTGGACCTTGCCGTCGCACACCGCTCCTTCCGCCGCTCGCAGCTTGTCCGCGAGCCACTCGCGCTCCTCGTTCCACTCGAGCAAGCGCACGACCCGTGCATCGACGTCCTCCTGATCGGAACCCTCAGCCATTACGAGCAATTCGACGGCCGACTCGGTTCGCTCGATCAGGCTGATGAGGTTGGCAAGCGATGCGGCGATGAGGGAGAGGGCGTCCGCTCGGGCCTGGTCGCCCGGACCGCCGCCATCGGCAAATGGAGCTCCGCCCGAGATCTCAAAGACGTGCAGACGGTCCAGTCTCTGACGAAGGAAGTAAGTCAAGTCGGTCGTCCGTCAGAGCCTGTCTTCGCCAACGGGGGCCGTCTCGCTTGACGCGTCGACACGCACGGCCTCGATGAGCGCCAGCTGGTCCTTAACCTCGGCGCCTTCGACCATCGACGCGCCCATCTTGGCGAGCAGCTCGCTGAACGCCTTGCTGGCTCTCTGAAGCTCGGCGCCGGCGGCCTGCAAGTCGGCCGAAAGCTTGTCTTGCCTGCGCGTTGGCGCCGAGGAGAGCTTGCTGCCGTCACCGCTGCCGTTGCTGGCCGTGGGGCCGCCAGAGGTGCTGCTGCTTGCCGCGGCCGAGGTAGCGCGCGCGAGCGCGTCGTCGAAGGTGCTGAGCGAGTCCCGCGACCGACGCAGCTCAGAGTCTGCGAGAGGAGAGTAGCGAGAGTAGAGGGCAGGACCGAGCTAGGGGAGGTCAGCAGCCGGCCTCGGGCTTCAGTCCGTCGCTCGGACCCCGCTCGCGAGGCCCACTGAGCAAAAGGAGTAGGTTAGACGGACGCACTCTTAAGCATGCTTTCTCTGCGGGTAAGGCCGAGCACCGGCATCTTGCTTCGTCTCCGGATTCGTCCGTGTCGAGCGAGAGGTGGGTGTCGAGAGGCGAGCTGGAGGAGGGTCGGGCATCAAAGGGGGTCCGTTCGCGCGCGAGGGGCTGGGGGCGCAGTCGGCCTCGGCATGCGTACGCGTCGCTCGCGAGGTCCACTTGAGAGAGGTGCGGAAAGAGATGAGAGCCCTGTCTCTCGCAGGAGAGGACAACTGGCTGCTACGGCTACAAGCTGACATGATTGCATGCGGATGCAAACATCGAAGGAGCGTCAAGGCCGAGCGATTTCTCCTTCTCGAGACGGGCGGGGGGGCAGTCCTGATGAAAGCAGCAGACAGCCAAGGCCAAAGCGTCGCCCTCAACGGCTCGACTGAAGACGTCGACGAACAGCTCGTGCGTCTACGGCGGAAGCCGAAGAATGAGATCGGGTAGCAGCAGCTTGGTGACTCGGCTGGCCGGTGCGACGGCTGGCTTGCAACGAACGCGCCGCGCGAGGATGTGGACGGCAGAGAGCCAGCCAGGCCCGACGTTCAGCTCGACCTCCGTCAGCTGTACATCTCTGAAGTGGCGTCCTTGAAGTCAGCTCTCGAGAGGGCCGTTGACAAACAGGCCAGTCGTTGGCAGATGGCCGTCTGGGCGGTGCATGTGCCTGGTCGAAGTCCACGTCATGAGCGGCGGGGGCAGATAGCTGAAAAAGCACTGACGACGCCACCTTTCATCTGAGAACCTCGCGCCCAGTGCCGCCGCGCCGCCCGCCCCTGCACGCGCGCGCGCGGCGAGCCATCCGCAAGCGGACCGCCGGCCGCGCGGCCGCCGCGGCGCGCTCGAAGAAGACGACGGCCCCAGCAGCAGCGCCGCCCCCTCTCGCCCCCACACACCCCCCTCCTCCGTCCCCCGTCTTCCTTCCCGCGCTGCCCTCCGTGCTCTCGCCCAGGTCGGCCCCGCCCGCCGCCCCAAAGGACGACCTCTATGACCGTCACCCAGCGGGCAAAGATCGTCCCGAGGGAGGAGGACCAGCTGAGTGAGTCTCGCGCCGCCTCGCCATCGCCTTTTCCCACGGGCCCGCCGCGAGCTCGACGCAGGTCCCGGTCGGTGGTCGGTCGGCGGTCGGGTCGGCGGCCTACCCGCCCGTGGACGCGTCGTCGTCGGCTCATGCTTCGAGCCTCCTCTCGCCTCGACACCCGCTTCGCCTCTGCTAAGAACGAGACCCCATCGCTGACCGACCTCTTGCCCTCGTCTCCTCAGATCTAACGAGCGGCATCCAATGTACGTCGATACGGGAGAGGGCCTCCGCGCCGCGAGTCGCGCCTGGAGACGCGGCGCAAAGACGCGACCGGATCGGGCAAGCTGACCGCCGTCTGCCGCTCTCCTCTTCCTCCTTGTCACGCTTCGAACCCGACCTGCCGCTCGCTTCTGCTCTGTCGCCGACGCTCCCAGTCAATTGCGACTGGTGCCATCAGGACATCGTCCGTCCCCCTCGGCTTGTGATCCCCAGCTGGCCGGCCGCGGTCTCGCAGCTCGCGCGCGCCGCGCTTCGGTCCGAGCTCGCAGCATCCTGACCTCTGTGCTGCTCTCGCCGCCTCCTGCAGACCCACTCGGTCCGGATCAAATGTGCGGCCGAGGACTGCGCCGAGGTCGACATGTGCCCCTCGTGCTTCTGCAAGGGGCGCGAGGGTGGCAAGCACAAGGCCTGGCACGACTACAAGGTCGTCGTGCGTAGCGCTCTTGCCGTCCCGTCCTCGCCTGGCAGTCCAGCATGGCCCCAGACTGACCACCTCATTGCGCGCCTCCACCTGCGCACCTCAGGAACAACACTCGTATCCGATCTTTGACGAGTCGTGGGGCGCCGACGAGGAGCTCCTTCTGATTGAGGGTCTCACGCTCTTTGGCCTCGGCAACTGGCAGGACGCCGCCGAGCACGTCGGCACGCGGACCAAGGACGAGTGCGAGCGCCACTACCGCGAGGTCTGGATTGGCCAGGGCGGCGAGGCCGAGGGCTTTGGCGGCGCGATGGAGGACGAGGGGCTCGGCTACGTGCGTCTCTCGCTGATGGACTGCAGACGCTGACCGCTCGGACTGACCCTCCTTCTCTGCACTTCTGTCAGCGGCCAGACATCAAATTCGACATCGACACCGACACCTTCCAGCAGCGCAAGAAGCGGCGGATCGAGGACATGCGTTCGCAGATCAAGGAGATCCCCTCTGGCTCGACCAAGAAGCCTCTTGTCTCGGGCCCGGTCAACCACGAGATCGGCGGCTTCATGCCCGGCCGGCTCGACTTTGAGCACGAGGTCTACATGGACGATGCCGAGGAGAAGGTCAAGGAGATGGAGTTTGGCCTCGTCATGGCCTACGGCGGAGACGACCAGCCTGGCGAGCCGCCCGCGCCGGCCAAGGACGAGAGCGAGGCCGGCAGCCCGGCCGCCACCGGCTCGACGGCCGCAGCAGCAGCGCCTGCTGCGCCGCCTCCACCAACAGCAGCGCCGTCAGATCAGACGCTCCCCGCTGCCGGCGCCGAGCCGCAGTCTGCATCGGCCGTCGGGACGCCCGCCGGTGCCGGCGCGCCCTCGCCAACCAAGATGGACATCGACGAGCAGGACGCTGACGCCGAGGGCGAGGACGACGATGACGACGACGACGACTTTCCCTCGCAGCCGTCGGCATCCAAGCTCCCACCACCGAACTCGGCCGCCGGCGCCGTTGCTGCCGCCGCTGCGCCCGTTGCTGGCCAGAGCCATCGCGGGCTGAGCTCGGGCGCGGGGAAGAAGGCGGCGAGCAGCAAGGCCATGGCTGCCGGAGGTGTGAATGGGGCCGACGGCTCGGCCTCGGCGCTCAAGACGGCGAGCAGCAAGAAGACGATGCACCCGCCGTCGAGCTTGCCGAGGCACATCCTCGCCGCCCAGCAGCGTGATCGGTCCGTCTCCGAATCGGCGACGCCCGAGCCAGAGGGCCTTGCCTCGACCGAGACGTCGCCGACGCCGTCAACAACTACAACGGCGATGGGCGACAAGACGCTCCCGCCCGGCAGCGGCTCGGCCACGCCGTCTCTCCTCCCGCCGACGCCCTCTATGGCCCAGGCGCTCCCGACTGCCGCACCGCCTCCGAAGCCGCCCGTTTCCGTTGCGCCGCCGCCGATGAACCTCGTCACCGACTCGGCCGACCACCCGGAAGACCCTGATGACCTCGAGCTCAAGCTCGCCGTCCTTCGCATCTACAACGAGCGCCTCGACCGCCGGCGCGAGGTTAAGAACATCATCTTCCAGCGCGGTCTGATCGAGCACAAGAAGGTGCGTGCGCGTCGAGTGTGTCGTGCCGGTGGCCTCGAGGACCCCGACGAGCTGATTTCTCCCACGCGCACTCCCACAGATCCAGGCGGCAGACCGCAAGCGGCCGCAGAAGGAGCGCGACCTGATTCAGAAGCACAAGGTGTTTGCCAAGCTGCAGACGGCCGAGGACTACGAGATCCTGCTCGACGGCCTCATCTACGAGCAGACGCTTCGCGCCCGGATTGCCCAGCTCCAGACGTACCGGGCCAAGGGTATCTCAACCATCCTCGACGCCGAGCGCTACGAGTCGCAGCTTGAGCTCCGCAACTCCGGCATCGCCGACGTCAAGATCGCTCGGGGCGGTGGGGCGGCTGGCGGTGCTGCCGGGGCGGGGGCTGCGGCCGGTGGCGCCGGTGGCAAGCGGCAGAGCGTCGGCCCGGAAGATGGCGGACACCTGTCGGCCGCCGTCCGCAACCAGTACACCGCTGCGACCGGCTCGCGCAAGCCTCGTGCGTCTCCTGTCGTATCCCGTCGGTCATCCGAGCGCCTGTACTGACGTCCGTCATCTTGTCCTCCACCCGCGCTCCAGCTGCTCCGCTCAACCTTGCGTCGGCCGCCTCGCTCCACCTGCTGACGCCGAGCGAGCAGGCGCTGTGCTCGACGCTCCGAATCTTGCCCAAGCCCTACCTGATGATTAAGGAGACGCTCATCCGCGAGTACGTCCGCCGGGGCGGCCAGCTCCGCCGGCGTGAGGCCCGGGGGCTCATCAAGGTTGACGTCAACAAAACGTCCAAGATCTGGGACCTCCTCTCCGAGATGGGCTGTTTCACGCTCGACAGCGGCGCCGGCCCTTCCTCGCCGGCCGAGATGCCGACCCCGACGGTCGCTGCTGGCAGCCTCCCGGCGGAGAAGGTCGCCGCCGCCGACGGCATGGACGTCGACCCTGCGCTGCTTCCGGTTGAGCCTTACTCGGGCACGGCGACGCCAGCTGCCGGAGAGGCCGCAGCTCTCCCGGCGCTTGCTCCCGCACCACCCACGCCAGCGCCTGCTGCTGCCTCGACGCCGGCGCCTGCGACGCCTTCTGTCGCCGGCAAGACGCTGCCGCCGACCTCGCTGCCGCCACCGCCACCGCCGCCGATGGAGACGCCCCCTCCGCTGCCGCCATCGTCGGCGCCCGAGCCCGAGACGCCGATGGACGGCGTCGTCAAAACCGAAGAGGACGTCTGAACCGAAGGTCGCAAAACGGCCCCCTCTCCTCGGCATCAACCGCACATCATTGCTCCGGCGGCCCGTCAGCTGCTGGCTGCTGCTTCTCTCGCCGCAGCCGCAAGAGCCGACCGTCAACCTGCCCTGGGCGGCCCTTGACGGCCTGCCTCAATCGACACGACACGCCGCCTGCGGGCATGCGCGACAGCCTCCTTTTCTAGGCATGCGCCGCCATCGCTCCTGCGCCCGAAGTCATCTGCCTTGGCCATGACACCGGCACGCACTTGAACCTCGTCGGTCGCCCCTCGGCCGTCCGTGTCCAGACGGCACGCCGGGCATTGCGCCCACTGAGACCTCACCCTCTGCCCGAGGGTCGTCGCCGTCGGCTGCGCATAGGCCGAACCGACGCGACCGACCCCCCCTCTCCTCTCTCCCTCCCTATACCCCCCTTCTCGTACGCCTTGATACCCATGTGACGATTCTCCCCTGCCCTGCCCGCCGCCGTCTGTGAGCTCGTTCGGGTGTTTGGCCGTGAGACGGGGTCGCGGAGCCGAGACTTGTCACGCGTGAGAGTTGGCGAGCTGACAGCAGCAGAGGCGCGCCGGTCGAGACGGCCGCTGCCCTCGCTGCAGACTCTCGCTCTCCCTCCATCGCCGACCGCACATTCCTTCCCGCCTCCTGATCTCCCACCGGACGCCTCGAGAACTTCGGCTCAACATGCAGTCGGGCAGCTTCGTCAACCTCTCGCGGCAGAGGAAGGAGCAGGCCGCGGCCCGGGCCCTCCAGGAGCAGCAGGCGGCTGCTGCCGCTGCGGCGGCGGCTGAGCAGGAGCAGCATACCCCGGCCGCCGCCATCGGTCCGACGCTGTCCCTCGACCAGGCCGGCTTTGGCCAGCAGCAGCAGCAGTACTCTCAGCAGTCGCCGTATCATGCGCCGCAATCGACGTCGTCGTATCTCGGCGCGACTGGCTCGGCAGGGTCCTCGGTCACGTCGTCACCGCTCGTCTCGCCCCCGCCCGGCGGCGGCGTAGCTCCCGGCAGCTCGAGCTACCTCGGGAGCAGCAGTCTCTCGCCTGGTCCGGGCGACCCGCCGCTTACTTCGCCGCACGACTACTCGGGCTATTCGACGTCCACCGCCAATGGCAGCAGCGCCCCTGGCGGCGGCCCCTCGATTGCCTCCACGCTCGTCAGGCGGCATCACACGGTCGGCTCGCGTCCGCAGAAGTACCTGAGTGCGACCCAGAAGGAGCGGCTCGACGAGGAGGATAGCTCGCGCGCGGGAATGGACGACTTTGACGACGGCGCCTCGACTGGCGCCATCGAGGGCAGCTTCGACGGCCACGGTGGGCCCTTTGCGGGTGTCCATGGCCTTGGGGCCGGCGGACTCGCGCGAGCCGGCAGCCTACCATCCAAGCCAAGTGGTGCGATGACCTTAGCGACGAGCTCTCCCTCTTTCCCTTGCGACGCCCATGACTGACCCGATCGCCCATCTATCGCAGCCTCCTACATCCAGTCGTCAGGCTCGATCTCGCGATCCCAGGGCGTCCAGCGTCGCCCGTCTCTCGGCGCCAATCGGCTCGACACAATCCCGGCCTCGGGCATGCTCTACCCAGGCTCGCCTCCGCCAGACGGCAGAGGTTCGGGTCAAGACGACGACGTCGAGTGGGAGCGGGCGCTTGCGCAGAGCCGGATGGGCGGGCACCTCTCGGTACGTCACGCTCGCCCAACAGCGCGCAACATCGAGCCCGGCGAAGGGCTGCGCTTTGCGACCGCATTCGACGCTGATGCCCGCCTGACCTGTTGCAACTACCACAGGATCTCGGGCACGACTTCCGCTACGCGCCTAGCGCTGGGAGCAGGCTGCAGTCGCATCGGTCCCTCCAGTTCCCGCCAGGAAGTTACCACCCGCCAGCGGGCTACTCTGAGTGGCCAACCTCGCCACCTCCGACGGGCTCGACCTCCATGCACCAGCGTTCAAACTCTGGCATCAGCGACTCGCACCTCTATGCGCCTGCTTCGTCCGACCCTGGCGTCCGCCGAGTCCAGAGCCTGAACCAAGGCCCAGTCAACGTGCGCTTGACCGACCGCCTGGCCGTCGTTGCACCCGGCAGCAGCCGCAGCGACGACTTTCACGGCGGCCTGGTCAGCAACGCCAGTCTCTCCCGCCAGAACTCGGCCAATCGGCTCAAGGCGAGCGAGCTGCCTCCGCCGATCAGCCCGACCAAGGCCGGTCCGTGGACGTCGTCTGTCAGCCCGCTCCCGCCGGGTGTCCGGCAGAGTCGCACCTGGGCGGCGCCAGGCGCATCGACCGCGGATGACGACTTTGGTGGCCCTCTGAGCCCTGTCCCGCAGGCGGGAGGTCCAAGCTGGCGCGCCGGTGTCAGCAGCCTTGAGGCCGCCTTCCAAGGCCCCCCCGCCGGAGACTACTACGACGGGCAACAGGCGGCGCAGCGCGGTCCGGCGCCTATGAGCCAGGAGGAAATGCAGAACGCCGTCCGTACTTGTCCCAACCGGGTCTCCTGCCGTCCCTCGCTGACCATCTCCGACCTCCTCTCAACCTCCAGTTCGACGCCATGACGCTCGGCCGCTCGGTCGGAACCTCATCGGTGTATGCGCCGTCGCCTCAAAGCTTGCATGGCGGCCAGCTTCAGGGCAACGGCCAGCATGCGCCGATGCTCCACCCTCCTTCCATCCGCTCGCAGTCTCGGAGCAGCTCGCGCGGGCCGTCTCGCAACAACAACCGTTCGCCAGCTCTCGCCCCGCCCCGCTTTGCCTCACCCGGCTACGGGCCATCCGGCCCAGACGTCGACCTCACGCCGCCTTTCGCAGGACCCTCGCTCGGCCCGCCTTCGGGCTTCATGCCGAACGGCGCGTCCTCGCACGACCGGTCGCAGGGCGGCGCGTCGGCCGCAGCGGTGAAGCTCTCGCTGCTGACCGACTCGTCGATTCTAGGTGAGGGTCCTCAACGGCCGGCCGGACCGGTCAGCGCGTCCGCCTTCGTACCGCCGATCGGCCACACGAGCTCCGGTACCCAACCTTCGCAGCCAGGGGGCCCTTCCTACGGTGGCGGGTTGCCACCGAGGGAGGCTGCCACCTTTGAGAAGCCTCTGACGGCGTCCGGCACCGGCTGGGAGCAGAAGCACGCCCTCATGGGCGGCTCTGTCGGCCGACCGTACGGACAGCCGCAGCAGCACTTTGATGTGGCACTCGCAGCTCAGGCCCAGGCCATTCTTGCCGCCCAGGCCGGCCGGCCGCAGCAGATGCCTCAGTACATGCAGTCGCTCGGCAGTGCGACCGGCTTCCTGCAGAGCACCGGCCTCCTCCAGCCCGGATCGGCTCCCGATCCGGCGCTCATCAACCAGCTGGCTGCGCTGCGCAGCGGCAGAGGGCCGATGCCCGGAGGCCCTGCGCCTCACATGCCGTCCCAGAGCGACCTCAACGCGCTCATCCAGGCCAAGGGCTACAACCCGACGACGTTTGACACGAGCCCGGCCCAGGCGCGCTTCTTCGTCATCAAGTCGTTCACCGAGGACGACGTCGCCAAGTCGCTCAAGTTTGAGATCTGGTCGAGCACGACGTTTGGCAACAAGCGGCTCGACCTCGCCTTCAAAGAGTCGGCTGCCGACATGGTTCGTGAGATCTCGGGCTTCTCTCGCCAGCCTTCTCACCGACTGACACTCTTCCTCCCCCTCCCCCCTCTCCCTCTGGCTGCAGCCAATCTACCTCTTCTTCTCCGTCAATTCCTCAGGCCGCTTTGCCGGCATGGCCCAGAGTGCGTCTAGCTCCAAGTTTCGGGCCCCGGAAGCCTGCTGACGAGAGTATCTCCACCCGCAGTGCTCACGGACGTCGACTACAACACAACATCGACCGTCTGGGCCCAGGACAAGTGGAAGGGCGTCTTCCGGCTCAAATGGATCTACATCAAGGACATCCCGAGTGCGTCCGGCACAGCCCTTGCTTCGTTCCTCCTTGCCGTCATTGGCTGACTGTGTGGCGCTTCTTCTCGCCAGACGGTGCCCTCCGTCACATTCGGCTCACCAACACGCCCGAGCAGAAGCCCGTCACCAACTCTCGCGACACGCAGGAGCTCCCGTTCGAGGGCGGCGTCGAGATGCTCAAGATTTTTCACGCCTACCAACCGCGGACGACGGTGCGTGGCCGGCCTACCCGGCGGCAGAGACTCGTCAGACCTCAAACGACTGACCCACCCGCCTTCTGCTCGTCTTGCAGCTGCTCCAAGACTTCTCCTTCTACGAGTCGCTCGAGCAGCAAAAGTCGCTCCAGCAGCACGCCGAGGCAGCCCGCCAGCCGACCGCGCACCTGCCGTCAGTCCTTCACTCGCCCTTCACCATCGCCCAGGCGCACGACGGCTGACTCCCCTCGTCACTCTTGCCAGGCCGTTCCCGGGCCAGCAGACGGTGCCGTCGCAGCAGCGCCCACCCTCCGCCGGTCAGACAGACGGCCACAACAGTGGCCCACCCCCTCGCGGCGACTTCGGCGGCGGCGGCGTCGGCTACCAACAGGCGCAACGTGACGGCCTATCCCGCGGCGGCGGCGGACGAGGCTACAGCGGCCCGTCGCCCCCACAGGCGCGCTACTGAGGGCGCTGGCCTCCGACGGCCACAACCCACGGGAACACTTATCGACCCCTTGCCTCGCTACCTCAACATAGATCTCCTGCCCGCCCATCACCTCAATCGAACGCTCCCTAGGTCACACATTCTCTCCCAAATTACACAAACTTGTACCACCCTCCGCACGACTTCGGCCCTCCTTCGCCCTCCCGTTTCGCCCGCGCGCGCATGCATCGCCGCCTCCTGCACTCTCCTCGGCCTGTCTCGGCCGCCCCAGCCCAAGGACCCTCTCACCGGCGCCCGCTTATACCCTTCGGCCCGTGTCGGGTAGTGGCCTCTTCCCTCCTATGTGTTTCTTTCTATGCAGTCATCGCTTCGTACGACACCCACTCGGCTCGCTCGACCCTCGCCAACCGCGATCGAAGGAGCTGCGCGCGCGCGCCGAGAGCGAGCCGGCCGCACTAAGGTGACCTGTGCCACCTTCGCGAGCCTCGAAGCTGCTCATGGCATCCTCTCATCCAAGTGAGGGTCGCCCGTCCGCCTTTTGAGTGCGCCTGAAGCAACAATGACAGGCCGGGCCGGGGCGCAGACAGACGGACCGTCCGGCGCGTGCACGCGTCGCCGCTCGTCGCCCACGCGCGGGCCTTGTGCTTTTCGACCAGGCATCTCGCAAGGCTCGCCTCCACCTTCGACCCGACCTGCTACCCTCCCCCTTCTCCTTTGCCTTCAACCGACCTTAGCAGCCACGAGGACATGCGCGAGATCAGTCAGTAGCCCCTGGTTGGAGGTCTGGAGCCATGTTCGTCGGACGGCGGGCATTTGCGGCCACTGACGCTCTCCTCTCCCTCGTCTCTCCCTTCCCTTCCCTCCGACCTGCTCCCGGCCCTCCTTGCCCTCAACTCCCTGCAATGCCTCGTCTATCAACCACGCCTCATCTAATCTCGCCGTCTGCTCACTCAATCTCGCGGTGGCTCTCCTGCCTCTCCTCCCCGTCACGGGTCCATGCCGCTCGCTCTCCCCCACTGCGCTGTGTCTCGACCGCAGTCAACCTTCAGGTTCGGCCGTCTCCTCCCCTCCCTCCGACGAGCTGCTCCTGCAAGCTGACCCATTCACATGTTCGGCTCTTCAGGTCGGCCAGGCTGGCAACCAGCTCGGCTCGAGCTTCTGGGAGTTTCTCCTGATGGAGCACGGCCTCGACCAGGACGGCCAGTACGTCGGCCAGGACGACCAGCAGCTCGTCCGCAGCTCCGTCTACTTCACCGAGGCCGGCAACAACAAGTTTGTGCCGCGCTCGGTCCAGATCGTGCGGCCTCCTTCTCCTCCTCCATCCCCTTCGCGCGAAGTCGTCCTACTGACGGAGACTACCTTTCTACGCTCCACTTGCTCGCCCGGTAGGACCTCGAGCCGGGCACGATGGACACGATCCGCAACGGCAAGAACGGCAAGCTCTTCCGGCCCGACACCTTTGTCAGCGGCCAGAGCGGCGCCGGCAACAACTGGGCCAAGGGCTACTATACTGAGGGTGCCGAGCTCGTCGACCAGATCCTAGAGACGGTCCGGATCCAGGCGGAGCAATGCGAGATGCTCCAGGGCTTCCAAACGCTGCACTCGCTCGGCGGCGGGACCGGCTCGGGTCTCGGCTCGCTCCTGCTCGGCAAGCTCCGCGAGGAGTACCCCGACCGGATCAGCAGCTCGTGGTCGATCCTGCCCTCGCCCAAGGTCTCGGACACTGTCGTCGAGCCCTACAACGCCCTTCTCTCCTTCCACCAGCTCGTCGAGAACTCGGACCTGACGTTCTCGATCGACAACGAGGCGCTTTACGACATCTCGGTCCGCACGCTCAAGATCCCGGCGCCGACCTACGCTGATCTTAATCAGACGATTGCTAGGGTCATGGCCGGCGTCACGACGACGCTTCGCTTCCCCGGCCAGCTCAACTCGGACCTGCGCAAGCTCGCGGTCAACATGGTGCCTTTCCCGCGACTCCATTTCTTCCTGACCGGTGCGTCGTCCGTCTTGTCGCCGCATCCGTCGCTCGGCGCTGACTGCCTGCCTGCCTACCCGTCGTTTGACGTCTCAAAGGCTACGCCCCCTTGACGGCGCCTGGAAGCGTCGCATATCAGACGTCGTCGGTCGCCGACCTGACGGCCCAGATGTTTGACCCCCGCAACATGATGGCCGCGACCAACCCGAACCTCGGCAAATGGCTCGCCGTCGCCGCCATCTATCGCGGCAAGAAGGTTGGCATGCGCGACGTTGAGGAGGCTTCGTACCAGCTCCGAGCGAAGAACGAGACCGGTTTCGTCGAGTGGATCCCCAACTCGGTCATGACGTCCGTCTGCGACGTCCCGCCGGTCGGTGCCGACCGCGGCGGTGCGGCCAACGCCGGCACGTTTGTCGGCAACTCGACCTCGATCCAGACGCTCTTCCAGCGCTCGCACGCCCAGTTTGCCGCCATGTACCGGCGCAAGGCCTTCCTCCACTGGTACATTGGCGAGGGCATGGACGAGATGGAGTTTAGCGAGGCAGAGTCCAACATGCTCGACCTCGTCTCCGAGTACCAGTGCGTTGCTCCGACCGGGGCCTGCCAGCGCGCGCTTTGGACCTCGGATCGAGACCGGCTGCTGACGTCGGCCCGACCCTTCCGCAGGCAATACGAGAGTGCGACGGCCGATGACGAGGAGTACTACCAGGAGGATGCCGAGGGCGGCGAGCAGCACTACGAGGAGGACCAGTAGCCTGCACGTGCGCAACTCTTGCCGCATCCGAGCCGTCGCTCGAGCTCGCCGCTGACCTCAAGGGCCAAGCACCCTTTTCTCCTCCAGCCTCCTTCTTCCCATTCCTCTCCTTGCGCCTGCTTGCTTCGCTTCCCTCGGCCCGCCCCGGCAAGTCCCGACAGCCGACGCTCGCCCCTTCTCTCTTGTACGACGACGACCGATCCCCGCCCCACCATTTCTCTCACCACCGACGCTTGCAATCACCGGCTGCGCTCCCCGTCCTAGATGGTGCTCGTAGAAGATTGACGACCGATACCCCCCCGCGCCTACCTTTTGCTTGCGGAGCCGTCGCGTGCGATCGTCCGGCTGGCGGTCGAGATTGCACCGGGCCCAATCGGCGCTGATCCAGAGCTGACATCGCCGCTGCTTCGAAACTGGCCTCGGTGGGCGAGATTGTCGTCTCCGCGCCTGCCAGCCGTCCATCCTGTTTGAGAGCAGCCATTCAAGAAGACGAGCAGCATCCAGACGAACACACGGTGTGTCGCGGTGAGAACGAGCAGACGACCGCCTAACGCTGCCAGCGTTGATCGGGCGGCATGTCGCGGAAGTCACGGGCACGGTCGTAGAAGCCGGCCGGCGGGGGCGGCGGCCCGCGCTCCCAGTTCCGGCCAGCAGGTGGCGGCGGAGGCGGCGGCGGCGCACGGCGATCGACCGGCACACGCGGCCCGTAGTCAGGTCGACCGGCAGGAAGCAGCGACGGAGGCGGCGGTGGCGATGGCGCATAGCCGTAAGGCGGATCGTAAGCCGCGCCAAAGGGGTAGGAAGGAGTTTTGGGAGGCGGCGGATGACCAGGCCAGGTCGGCGGAGGTGGAGGAGGGTAGTGGTGCGCGTCCACGGGCGGCGGAGGAGGTCGTGCATCATTGCGAGGCAGGCCAGGCGGGGCCGGCCGGTGCAGAGGCAGCGGCTGGACCGGCACCGGCACGTAGGGGAAGTGACGGTCGTCGACCTGGAGCGGCGGCGGCGGCGGTCGGTGGAAAAGGTCGACATCTCGGGGCGGTGAGGGCGGTCGGCCCCAGGCAGACGTCGGCGGCGCACTGGGCGGCGGCGACGCCGGTCTGCCAGAGAGAGCTGCGCGAGCGAAGCGGTCACGATGCGAGGGAGGCGAAGCCTGGCGAGCGGGGTAGCTAGGACTGGACGAGAGGCAGTGTCGTTCAGCCGGGTCATAGAGGGAGAGGAGGCCAGGGCTGACGGACCGTTCGGCGTCGCGGAGAAGCGAGCGGTCGTAGACCGGCCTGTCCCAGCCATGCGGCTCGGGCTCAGTACTTAGCCTTCGAACGAGCGGCAACGGATCGGCCGCACGCGAGACCGGAGCTGCGACCGCATCCGTCGCTGTGCTCGGGACCTGGCGGTCCTGCTCGTTCTTGGCCTGGAGGTAGCGCTTGGCCTCCTCCTCGCGCTGCAGTCGGGCCCGCTCGGCGGCCTTCTGCCGGTCGCTCATCTTGCGCTCCTGGCGAAGGCCCTGACGCTCCTGCTCGGGCGAGCTCGTCTTTTCGCTCCAACTGGCCTTCAAAGGGGGCTCGCCCCGAGTGGCGGTTGCATGGCCCAAGGACGCATCACTCGATACGAGCGCGGGCGGCGGCACCTGCGGCCGCTCCGGCAGGGAAGCGTGAGTCGTCAGCGAGGTAGGCCTCGCTGAGGATGTGAGCACGCCCGGCTTTGTCTCGCCCGCGAGGGGAGGCAGGTCGGCGATCCGCTGGAGTAGAGACCCCGGACCTGATGCCTCGGCTGCAGGCTCGGTGACGCCGATGGGCGACTCAAGTCGAGCCAGGAGGGAGGGAGGATGGTGTTTGGCGGCCGCAGCCTCGCCTGTCAGTCGCGCGTGTCCACTGAGGGTTGGACCGTCGGATCCTTTATCCGGCTCGGTAAGACGCGCAAAGGGGAGGAAGCTCGAGATGCGACTGAGCAGACCCGGCAGGTTGGCGGCCGTGAGGGGTGATGTGGGAACCGAAGGCCGGTCAGCCGGCGACGACGCAGACTGGTTCGTCACCGCCCGAGCGGCCGAAGTGTTTGCTGCCGTCGAGAGGTCGATGCGGTCAAGTAGCGAGTTTTTCGTCGACGGCGGGAGGCTCGCAAAGGAGATGCGCTCCTCGAGTGCACGCTTGGCCTCTTGCGGCAGCGAAGGCTGGTCAGCAGGGCGGGCAAGTCTGGCGTCCGGCTCGGGCAGCAGCTCTGGCAACGACTCGGTAGGCGGCGAAGGTGGGGCGTCGGACAGCAGGCCGATGAGCGCATCGACCTCGTCCGCCTCGGGATCGAATGCGTCGAGGCTGCTAGTCGCGGTCGGCAGAAGATATCGATGCTCGAGCAAAGGATATGCTTGTGCGTCGGCATTACTCGTCTGCTGCGGCGGTCGAGTCTCATGCGAGACGGACTGGCTCGCCGGAGCAGGCGACGCCCGCGGCAGATCGCCCAGCCGGAGCCGTTTGTTGCTGTCGTCGCTCCTCGGCTCCCACGAGGGCTCGCGCTTGGTCTCCGCGCTTGCCTTACCCGCGCTTGCCATACCCTGAGCTGAGGTTGCGATTGAGGTCGGTGCGGGCGGCGGTGAGACCTGCTGGGGCGCCTCTGCGTGTCGGTTGTCGGCTGCGGCGACCCAGTCAGCGATCAGCCCCCCGTGTCTGTTCGAGGTTCTCCGGTCGCAAGACGCACGAAGAGCAGCGTATGACCAGCCTGGCAGCGCTGTAGGCGCGGGGCTCGACGTTGGCTGTCGGGCGCCGAGCGGCGGTGAAGCTGCCAACGACGGTGGCAGCGCCGGCGGCAGTGGCGGAGGCGTTCCCTTAAACATGCCGGCGAGGCTGATTCGATCATTAGCACCGGCCGCCCTAGGATCCCACGATGCCGGACTACCGCGCCGAGCGGGTTGCAGAGTGGCGGGTGCCACGGCTGGCGGAGGAGCAGGCGCTTGATACAATGGGGCAGCCCGGGCGACTGGGGACCATGGGAAAGGGGAGAGCACGGGCCTGTTGAACGAGCCGCCTCGAGCAGCAAAAGAGAGATGAGGAGGTAAACGCACGGTAGGCTTTGTCGGCCTCCTCCTCGGCCAGCTTGCGCTTCCGGAACTCCTCCTTGATCCGACGCGACTCGTCGAGGATCCGGAGCCGCTCTGCGTCCTTGGCGTCCTGGATCATCTTTGCCGTCTCGGCCCGAGCGCGAGCCTGGGCGTCCCTGGCCTCCTGCTCGACACGCCGGCGCTCGCTCTCGACCTTCTCCTTCTCGAGCCGGACGGACTCTTCGGCCGCTTGTTGCTTGGCCTCCTCCTCCTCGCGCCGGGCGCGGGCGAGGTCAGAGGCCTCGGCTCCGCTCAGTCCGTCGCCAAAGGCGAGCTCCCACTGGTGGTCGGCTTCCTCACGGCTGACGGTGACGGCCTTCTGGGCGGTCGGCTTGATGATGGCCGAGAACTCGGGGTGCGCGCCCGAGGCGATCGTCTGCTTGAGCTTGCGGAGCAGCTCGAGGTCCGACGGCAACGACGACGAGAACGACGAGTGCTTGACGATCGCCTTGGCCGCCGCCTTGCCGCCAGCTGGCTTCGAGCCCGGTGCGCCAGCCGACGAGCTGGGCTTCGGTGCAAGCGCTGAGGCCATCACTCGGTCTGCGGCTTGTTCGGCCGCCGCCGTTGGGGCACCTGGCTTCGGCTGCATGGACCGCTTCGGGGCGGGGCAAAAGGCTGCCGCGACGTGGACGGGAGCGAAGCGGGTCGGGTCGAGCCCAGACGTGAGGCCGACGAGGTCGAGTCGTGACTCGCCAAGAAGGTTGTTCGGCGTCTCCAAAAGGCTCCCCTGGGGTCGAGTGCTGGCGCTTGAGGCACTGCTGGAGCGGGTCGGGGCGTAGAGGCGCGGTCAGTGTCGTGCGCCAGGTCGGGCGAGCAAGCAGCTGGCCGAGAGCTTCGTTCCGGACGGCGAGACGACGTCGGGGCCTTCCTGTCCAACATCGACCCGCTCCCTCCTGACTTGTTTCAGAGCTGCAGGGCCTGCCTTCCAGACACTCCTCCAAAGACCGGACCAGAGCAGATGATGCTACAGAAGCGACGCCGGTCGGCCTCGGTCTCGTCGGCCTCGTCCGCTGCGTCGACCGCCAGCGGTCGCAGTGATGGTGGCCGCAGCACCTCCTCGTCGTCGTCGTCGTCGTCGCTCTCGACGCCAGCCCACAAACAAAGCAGGCTTCCGGTTGCCGAGCAGTCGGGAAGATCATGGACATGCTCGCTCGAGCCGACGTGCTCAGCCAAGCCGCAGCACTTTGCGACGGCGAGGGAGCTCGAGGCGCACTACGCCCGCGTCCACGAGCTCGCCTGCGAGGCCATCGTCAACAGCGGCGGTAGCGGCGGCTCAAGGCCAGATGACGTCAAAGGCAAGGGCCGCATGCAGGACGGACGCTGCGGCTGCGTTTTTCCAGAGCGGCGACTGCTCGAGCTTGTACGTCCCGACCCGAGGCAGCTCGCTCATGCCGCCTCCCTGTTCTCCGTGCGCAGAACTCTCGCCCTGACGCCTCCCCCCCCCACCCCTTGGCGCGGGCCGAACAGCACCAGAACGAGTTTCACAACCCGCTGATTGCCGAGCTAGCTGCTCGAGGAGAGCGAATCGTCAGTCGTCTTGGCTGCTAAACTTGCTGCTCTTGCCCTTGCTAACCTTTCGCCCTGTCCCGCCCGCGCGCAGTACGAGTGCCTCCTGCCGCCGACGCTCTGCAGCCATCGCTCCCGGACGCCAAAGGGCCGCCGGCTGCATATGATCGACAAGCATCTCTACCCAAAGGAGTACTTTTTTGGCGTCATCAGAATCGGGGTGCGTCTTTTCTGCTACCGACTGTCCCTCTGCTGCAGCGGGGATCCCTGACGCTGACGAGATCGACCCTCCTCCCGCACTCGGCACCAATTCGAACCCCAGATCGGCCAGCTGCTCATGACCCAAGGCATGGGCGCCTCGCTCCTGCGGCCGCCTCACGTGGCTTCGACAAAGCCAGGACGAGACGCAGCGACGAGTCCCACCGAGCCCAGCCGACCGTCGGCCCTGCCTGTCATCTCACAGCAACAGCGCGCGCCCGCGACGACGGCAGAGGCTCGCATGGAGGCCGACGACGACGACCTCGACGGTCTAGCGAGCCGGATGGCCGCCAGCCTGGCCTTCACGCCCCGTTCGGTCCAGCGCAAGGGCAAGATGGTCGTCAAGTGAGACGCGGATCGGGATGAAGAAGAGGGGGACGAGGACCATGGCATGCGCAGCGGGAGTGCAAGCGACAGGATGCGAAGCAGAGGAGACGAAAGCAGGCGGTCGTGGCAACGGGCGTCAAGTGTTCGTGCGAAGGGCGGCGGCGGACAGAGAAGAGAAAGGGCCAGATGGGGAAAGCGAACAGATGGCGGAGACGGGCCCGCTCAGAAGACCTCTTGGGCGTACTCGCAGTCCTCGGTCGCGTGGCCGTACGCCTCGCAGTCCTCGCACCACGGGCCCTCGTCCGCGCCGCCGGCCGATCGACCGCTGTCGGACGACTTGTGCGCGAGCGGCGAGCGGCCTTCGGTGGTCGAGGTCTGGCCGAGGCTGCCAGAGAAAACTGCGAGCGAGGAGGACGACGATTGGGGTGAGCACGGGCGAACGTGGCTGAGCGAAGCGCCGCGCAGCAGTAGCAGGACTCACGGGGGCAGTACTCGATCTCGTGCCCAGGCTCGTCGCAGAGCTCGCAGGTGTCTTGCGGACGGAAAGCAGGGTCGGTCAGCTGCAGGCTGCGATGGTCGGACGCAGAAGGGCCACAGTCAACGGACCTTGCAGGCTCGCCGTCTTGGCGGCAAAGCTGCCGAGCGCCGGCGCAGAGTCGTCGCTCTCGCGCCGCCGGTGGGACGACGACGATGACTCGGCGCGCGAGGCCGACGACGCCCGGGCGAGCTCGTACCGGAGCGTTTCAATCTCGCGCTCGAGCTCATCCTCGCGGTAGATCTTGGACTCGATCAGGCTCTCGAGCTGCATCGCAGGGGCAAAGGGCTGTCAGCACGCGCGAGAGCAAGCGGGATAATACAGAGGCGAAGCGACCGACCTCCTGGACCTCCTGCTGATTCTGCCGGTCAATGTCGCCGACCTTCTTCTGCAGGTGGTCGAAGTCGGACTGCCGAGCGGAGGTTGTCAGCTGGGGGCCGTCTTGCAGTAGCGCGGGAGCGTCGCACACCGTGGCTCACCTGGTATTTGAGCGCCTGCGACTCGATCTGGGCCTGGGCCTCGGCGAGAGCGTTGCGCAGCTTCTCGGTCTCGGCCGACGAGCGTTCGTCCGACGCAGCGACCCCATCGAGCTTCGACTCCTCGGCCAGGATCTTGTCCTCCATGAGCTCCTCGAGCGACCTGACGGCCTGAGGGTAGTACGGGGAGGGAGCGCGCAGTCAGAGCGCTGCTCGCCAGCAGAAGATGGAGGCGGCAGACGGACCTCGCGCAGGTCCTCGACCTCGGCAAGCAGGAGCCGATTCTCCTCCTCGCCCGCCTCGACCCGTCGGCCGAGGTCAGAGCTGTCGCGGTCGACACCAGCAGCGGCGCCTCCGGCCGAGGCCGCTGCCCGAGCCGCTTCGAGCTCCTTCTGCAGGTCGCGGACCTTGTCGCGGAGCTCGATGTTCTTGGTCTGCTGGTCGTGCAGCGCCTCAAGCCCGTCGGTGTCGGCCGCTTTGGCCTTGAGGTCCTCAACCTGCTGGAGCAGGTCGTCATTGTCGTCGAGGGCCGTCTTGAAGTCCGACTTGAGCTCGGCCAGCTCGGCCCGGAGCTGCGTGGCTTCGGCCGCCGAGGACGAGACGCTCGCGGCCGTCTCGCGCTTGGCCGTCTGCGAGTCATCGACGAGAGCTCGGAGGCGGCCGATCTCGACCTTGAGGAGCGAGCGCTCGTGCTCGGCGTGCTTCTCGACCTCGCGCGCGCGGTCATCGCCTTGCGAGGCGCCCTGCAGGTTCTCGAGGTTCTGCAAGTCAGATGGTGGGCAAAGACTGTCAGCGATCGGTCGGTCGAGCACCTTGGCTGAGGCAGCAAGGAGACACGCACGGCGACCTCGGCCCGCAGGCTCTCGATCTCGGCCCGGGCGCCCTCGAGCGTCGACTTGTTGCTTGCGAGGGCGACCTCGATCTCTTCGACGCGCTGCTTGGCTGCCGCCTCGGCCTGGCCAGCCTCGTCCCGCTCGGCTCGCATAGCGACGAGCTCGCCGTGCAGCTCGCGCTCGGCCGCCCGCGCCTTGTCGAGCTTTGCGCGGAACGTCTCCTCGTCGCGCTCGGCCTGGGCCTGCAGGTCCTCGATCTGGTCCTCGAAATCGACGATCCGCTTGTTGAGGTGGGCGACCTGCTCCGTCAGGTTCTCGTTGTCGATCTCGGCCGCCGTGCTCGGCTGCCGGAGGAGCCGCGGCGGCGAGGGCGGGACGTCGGATCGATCCGTCCGAATACTCCGGTTGAGCTCCTCGTCTCGGGCGCGGACGAGGCTCTCCATGTCGAGCCGCATCGCCTCGGCCGCGTTCAGGCGTTCCTCGTACAGCGCGATCGTGTCCTGCAGGGCCAGTAGATGAATCTTCGGTCAGTGGAGCTGACTGAGAAGTCGCCCAGGAGACGTCGGGAGACATACTTGGCCGGCACGCTTCAGCCCTTCGATCTCTTCCCTCAGCTCGCCGCGCTCGCGGTCAAGGTCGCCGCCCAGACGGGCAACCTTACCCTGCAGGATCTCAATCTCCTTTGCCTTGGCCTGGACCTCGGCCGAGTGGTCGCTGTCGCCCTTCGTCTGCGCTTCGACCGCCTGCTTGAGGCTAGCGACGAGCGCGTCGGCCTCCTCGAGCTTGGCGGCCGCGTCCCGAGCGACCTGCTTGGCCTCAGCCTCGGCCCGCGCGCGATCCTCGCCAGCGGCAGCCGCCGCCCGCTCGAGCGCCTGGATCGAGGCTTGGAGGTTCCGCGACGTCGACGAGGCGGCGCTCAACTCCGACTCGAGGATCGTCAGCCGCGTCGCGTGTGCCTGGACCTGGCGCTCGGCGTTGACCGCTCGCGACTCGGCGGCCGCGACGGCTGGGTCGGGTGCGGCTCCTCGCACAGCGTCGCCTTCATCCGGCAGAGGGATCGAGGTCTTGACTTCGGGCGTCTTGCCCTGGTCGAGGACGAGGCTGAGGTTCTCCTTCTCGAGCGCGTCGATCCGCTGGAGGAGCTGGTCGATCCGGCCCTGCTGGTGCGGCGACGTCACCTTGAGGTCCTCCTCGGTCAGGAGCGACGGCCCGTTCAGCAGCGACAGCCGGTTTGTGGCCGGCGAGGAGGACGAAGTCGAGGCCATCAGGCTCGAGATGCGGTCCTGGAGGGCCGAGCCGCTCGCATCGAGCGCCGAGAACGAGGCCTCGAGCGGCGTCGGCGGCCGTGACTCGGACGCGCGGCTCGCCGGCCGAGACGAGAAGGCATCCGACTGGCGGCTCGCCGGCCGACCGTAGCCTGACGATTTGATCGACTTGGTCGGCGACGGCGGCGGCGGCATCTCTGGCACTGGCCCGGCCGGTCGTCTGTTGCCAGCAGCCGACGTCCGGCCGCTTCGCGCAGGCGTAGCGAGGTTGGACATCGACATGCGCGGTCCAGCCCTCGTCGGGGTCGGCTGGCCGATGCCTACCGCGCCCGAAAGCCTCGGTGCGCGGGGCGTCGCACTCATCGACTTGTTGAGGCCGTTGGTCGACTTGGCGAGCGTGCTGGTCGAGCGCGAGAGCGAGCCGATCGTGCTCGTCGTGCTCGAGTCGAGCGTCGAGCGAGCGCTGAGCTGCTTTGCCGTCATCCCTGCGAAACGAGAAGCAGAGCAGCCGATCAGTGGACGCTCTGGGGTTGCAGCGGGGCAAGGGGGCAAAGGCAAAGACGCACCGACATATCTGCTCGCCCGCGAGCCGACGGTGATGTTGGCCTGGGCCGCCGCGCTCGCCTCGGCAGACGTTTTGGCTGCTGCGACCCTCGGCTGGCGCGTCGACGTCGCGAGCGGCGTCTGGCGTGACGGCGGCGGCATCCCGCCGTGCGAAGGGGTCGACCGGCCCGAGATGGACGGCGTCGCTCGGCCCGTCAGGGAGGGCGTCGCTGAGCGACCAGAGATGGACGGGGTCGCTCGGCCGCTCTCGCGGACTGAGCTGCGCGACGAGGCAACCGAGGCTGGTCGGGGGACGCTCCCTGGACCACCGACCGTCGCTGGCTCGAGGCGTGCGTAGATGGCGAAGACGCCGCACAGCGGAGGGCAGGAGAAGTACGTCTTGCTGCAGGAGTGGCGAGGTGGGGGCTGGGGGATCAGAAACGAAAACGCGCAGAGGGAGGCGCTAGCACGACTGGACGCACCCGTCGACGCTGCCGTCGTTCTTCCCTCGGCCGGTGAAGCTACCGCTGAGCTCGACGCCGGCCCAAGTGCCTTTCTTGCCGTCGATCTCGCCGATGAAGCGCAGCGCGCCCTCGGTTCCCTGCGAGGCAATCCGCACGCGGTCGCCGAGCTGGAAGTTCTGTGGCGACGGCGGCAGAGAGCTCTGCGAGAGCGACGACGACGGCTTTGGCCGGTCCTCGTGCCGGCTCTCTGGCCGGCCGGCGGTCGAAGGCGCGAGCGAGGACCGTCTGGCCGCGGCCCCGCGTGCGGTTGGGGTCGACGGGTACGCTGCTGTGTTGCTCGAGCTCGCATTCGCGCTCCGAAGGATCGAAGGGTGACCTGGCGTCCGTGGGAGAGGAGGCGCCATGGCGCCTGCTACCGGTCGGCGAGCAGCGACCGACGGCGTCCGGCTGAGGGCTGAGCCGCCGGGAGCAGGCGACGACGAGCCGCCGGACGAGACGGTCGGCGACCTGTACGTCGACGGCGGGTTATGGCGCATCGCCTCGGCCAGCGCGCGTGACGACTCTGCCTCGCTCGACGCGCTCGAGTGGGCGTGCGCGTGGAGGGCTCCGCCGAGGCTGCGACGGGAGGGCGTCGGGACCCCCGAGGCTCGTGAGGGCGTCGGCAGGCCGGTCGGAAGCCCAGACAGGCGAGGAGCCCGCGGGGTCGATTGCGACATGTCCGTAGGAAAGGAAGCGGGGTCGACCGAAAACCAGTCAGGTCAGTCTTGAGTCCGGGAGGTGCCGGACGCTGGAAGGTAAGGAGGAGAGGCGTCATCAGCACGAGGGCAGCTCTTGGATGAGGTAGGGTCGCTCTCGCCCGGCCGAGGGACGCTGCGGGCGGGTGCAGCCGGCTCAGACCAGCCCCTCGTCGACCGAGCGCGATGAAAGGAGAGCGAACTGACTCTGGAAACGATGCGGGCTACGTCGGAACCTCGAGTGCTCGGCTGGCGGCGGCCTTGGGGTCCGTCTCTGGGAAGGGCCCGTCTGCTGGAGGTTGACCGAGCGACGCGACCGGCCGGCAGAGCACGCGCAAAAGCGCCTCTGAAGCACCGATCCGTCCGACCGGTCCGACCAGCATCTCCTCCTCCTTCGCCGTTCGCTCGACCTCTGCACCCGACGACCCACGGCAAATCCGACACAGCGCACTTCCGCTGCCAGCCATCAGTCTACTCGCTTTGAAGAGGTCGCTCTCGTCGCTCTCCTCGGTCCGCCACCGCCTCGTTCACCCCCGCCAGCCGCTGCTGCTGCTGCGCAAGATGAGCCTCCCCGGCGCCTTCCCCGGCGTCCCGCCCGCGGCCCTGCTCATGGCCGACCACGTCCTCGTCAACCTCAGCCGGCATCGCGAGCAGCACGCAAAGGCCGAGGTCGTCCCGCCTTTGTTCGTCGGCGTCCAGGGCCCGCAGGGGTCGGTCAGTCGAGCGCTCTCCCCTCCCGAACCGGCGGCGCCCGAACTCGCTGACTCCCCCCCCCCCCCATCTCTCTCGCTCTGCACACGAACGCCAGGGCAAGACGTACCTGACCGATGCGCTCCGCGACCTCCTCCGCGGGGGCTCGCACGACCTCTCGGTCGTCTCGTACTCGATCGACGACCTCTACCTCCCTCACGCGCAGCTCGTCGAGCTCGCCCAGGCCCACCCGGCCAACGCGCTCCTGCAAGGCCGAGGCCTGCCGGGCACCCACGATCTCGCGCTCGGCTCGCAGATCCTCGAGTCGCTCGCCCTCTCGGGCCGGCCGGCATCGACGACCAAGACTGATCCGTCCGACGCGGTGACCGTCATCCCCTCGTTCGACAAGAGCTTGTTCCGGGGCGAGGGCGACCGGGCGCCGCCGAGCCGGTCGACCGTCGTCCACGCGCCGGTCGACGTCGTCCTCCTCGAAGGCTGGATGCTCGGCTTCCAACCCCTCGATCCGGCCGTCCTTGCCGAGGGCTACGCTCGCGCACAGGTGGGGGCGGCGGCAGAGGAGCGTTACTTCCTGCGCTTCTCGCTCGCGAGTCTGACAGAGACGAACGAGGCGCTCCGGCCGTACGACGAGTGGTGGCGGGCGCTCGACACCTTTATCCAGGTGAGTCGGCAGGGCCCGGGGGCGTCCTCTCCCCTCTTGGGAACGTCATGCCTCGCCCCCTTTGCCTGCTCGCTGACGGCCGGGCCTCCGGTCCTCGATGCGCCCCGCGCGCAGATCGTGCCCCCGGCGCTCGAGACGGTCTTCCAGTGGAGGCTTCAGCAAGAGCATGCCCGTGCGTTCCCCCGTCGCAAGCGAGACAACCGCCACGTCCGTCGTCGAAAGGAAAACTGACCTGATCGGTCGCTCTTCTTCGTCTGAGCCCCGTCCAGTCCAAGCACGGACGAGCGCGCCCGTCATGACCGACGAGCAAGGTGCGCGCTCTGACCTCGGCCACCCTAGACTGGCCCCTGACCCCCTTCTCCCCCCCCCCCTCAATCCGGCCTTCTACCTTTTTGATCCACCAGTGCGAACTTTCATCCTCCGCTACATGCCCGCCTATGAGCTCTGGCTCCCTGGCGTCCGACAGCCCACGCAGCGCTGGGCCGGCAAGGCCCTCGAGGTCCGCCTTGGGGCCGGGAGGGAAGTCGAGGGCGTTGGGCTGTTCTAATCGGGGGCGAAGTCCGGCCGGCCTGACGCGCAGGGCGACGGGTTTTGCGAGCGATGGCATCGCGACCCGGCTCGCCGGCGTTCCATGAAAGGGAGGGATGCGCGTTGGCTTCGAAGTGGCTCGGTCGGGTGGTTCGGGGGGTTGGACGACGACGACGACGACGGCCTACCGTACCCCTCCCTTCCGACGCCTCTCGCGCAAGCAGCACTCCGTCATACAGAAGCGGGCCCCTTAGCGGCCGGCCGGTTGCAAAAATCCAGAGGGATGGACGGAAGCGCCCGTTGGTCGAGGCCGGGGCGGGG
>Ga0308160_10001850_pt1 | contig 27650 bp, 39 predicted proteins | sample PhyFR1_FD_201036 | JGI IMG/M metagenome (GOLD analysis project Ga0308160, IMG submission 201036) | Phyllosphere microbial communities from UC Gill Tract Community Farm, Albany, California, United States - DLSLF.R1 | ecosystem: Host-associated > Plants > Phyllosphere > Unclassified | place: USA... | reverse complement strand
TTTTCTAAACACTGCTGTAATCCCCCAATTGGGCCCTAGTTTATGGAACCCAATTTCACAGTACAAAAGCTGCGTTGTCATCACAAGACTTGATATTTTTGCAGGTTCGGATAGGGTGTGCCGCTCGCCGCGAGGGCATCTCCTTTGGACGCCAAGCGAGCAATAGGCGACGTGGTCTCGACGTGCCTCTCGGTGGCGCGAGAGGCGTGCGCGGGTATGTCATCTATGACCGACGCCAGGGCGTGCAGGGCCATGGTGACTCGCACTCGAATAAATCCCACCGGGGTCAACCGCCTCTGGAGCAGCTGCAGAAACTGGCAGATCTAGCGCGCGAAGCACCGAAACGAGTGGATATGGCGGCGGCCGGGAAGTCTTGGCTGGTGCGTCGACGGCTCAACGACGAGCTGGTCTCCGAGATCGTGTCGAAATATCGCGCTGGGATAGGAACTCCGCAGCTGTGTCTGGACTATGGCATCTCGAAACCGAGCATGCTGGGTCTGCTTCACACGCAGGGGGTTCAGATGCGCCGGCAACCACTCACACCCAAGCAACGGACCCAAGCAGTGGAACTCTACGCATCAGGTCTGGCGATCAAACCGGTCGCTGACCGCCTCGGCTCAAGCTTCGGTGCGGTTCACCGAGTGCTCATCGCCGAGGGTGTGAAGCTTCGGCCGCGCCCTGGTCGTTAGGGCTGCTCGCGCTTCTTGCGCTCCTCTGTCTCGACGTACTCCAAGAACGCTTTCGCGAGCAGTGCGTGCGCGTGCTCGCCCCAGAAAATCGACTGCGGTCGCGCCTTTCTCATCGGGCAGTGCTTCGGTATAAGCCAGGCGCGTATGCCCGTCGATCGCAGAGTGTAGGTAAACGTAGCCAATGCGCTTGCCCTTCTTAGCTCGACCGGCGGCTTTCGCTTCTGGACTGCCCCGTCCGTGGACGCGCCAACCACCGCCGTCGGGGATGCGGCCGGCCTTCTTCACGTCGATGTGGACCATGTGCCCAGGATGCTTCGCAACAATCCTTTGGGGTTCCCGGTTGGTAGCTCCGCTCGGATCGATGAAGCGAGGATAGTTCAGTCCGAGTTGGCCGAGGAGGCGCGTCGCGGTGCGTCGACTGAGGTGCAGTTGTTCGCGCTGAAGCTCGAATGCGATGCGCGAGGCTGGCCACTTGTGTTCGCGCCGCATCGCTTCGATTCGAGCTACCAGGTCGCCGCGCGTCGCAGTGGGGTTCCGGTTGGGAGCGGACGACCGATCGACAAGCCCAACCGCGCCGAACTGTCGGTATCGATTGACCCACTTGGACGCGGTTGCCCGCGAGATTCCCATCTCGCGGGCAACGTGAGCGATCGGTCGGGTCCTGCAGCGTTCTACAAGTCTGTAGCGCCCCTCAACCGTGAGTGGAGCGTTCGCGTGCGTACTCGACCTGCGGCCCTGTCGGGCGGATATCCCCTCAGCCAACCGGAATGCCGAGATGGCGGGCGAAGAAGCGTTCGGCATCGTCACCCGCGAAATGTGGGACACCTGTATGACCGCCCATGTTGGCGTTGAGGGTCTTTTCCGTCGATCCGAAGGCGTCAAATAGATCGAGAGCCATCCCTCGGTCGTTACCCTCGTCATCCCACTGCAGGAGAACGTGCAGCGGGATCGTCACCTGACGCGCCTCTTCCATTGTCCTGCGCGGCACGTAACTGCCGGCAAAAAGACCGGCAGCTAGGATGCGCGGGTCGATCGCTGCCAGACGCACTCCGATCGCGATCACCCCGCCGGAGAATCCTACTCGCTCGCCGATTTCGGGAAGGCCGAGGATCTCGTCGAGCGTGGTCTGCAACTCCGGCACGGCTTTGTCTACGAGCGGAAGGATCAATCGGTCGATGACATCGTTCGCCGGTTGTTCCCCTGCGGAGATCGCACGGGTGAGGTCAACTCGGGCTTCCTCTGCGCCGGGGAGCGCGGTTCGGTCACCTGCTCCGGGCAACTCGACTGAGACCGCCGCGAATCCTTGCGCTACGGCGCTGCGTGCTCGTGCTGCGAGTCGGGGATACATCCGTCGCATCCCGAGCCCGCCGGGTTGGCCCATCAGGATGAGTGGAACCGGGGCGGACGAGGAAGCGGCTAGTGGCGTCCACAGGATGCCAGAAATGTCACCGAGGGTGAACTCGCGCTCGATTATTAGGCCGTCAAGATTGTGTTCAGAAGTGAAGTGCATGGTCGTGCCTTTCGGGAATGCTGCTGATAAGCGGCGCTCCCGGACGACCTATCGTCCGACCGTGACTCCCCAGAGGAGCACCATCGTCAATTCGTTCACAGGTACCACCTCCTCAAATTCCTACACGGATCACAGAGCATATCAGCGCTGGTAGGCCCTGCGGGACCGCCAACGCGGCCAACCGAGACGTATCCCGCTCTCGTCTGGGATCGAACGTTAACAACGTCATGGCCAGCAACATCTAGCTGTACTGACCGGAGAGGTTGATTGATTCTTGTGGTGGCTGCGCTCGACTCACGTCGTTTGACCTGAACCTCGGTTCAGGGGCGAAGCTTGAGGCATGAATGAGCCGGATGAGCTGTTCGGGATTGCCGAGGTCTCGGCGCAGATCGGCCTGGAGCCGGACACGTTGCGCTACTTCGAGCGCCAGAGAGTCGTACCGTCTCCACGGCGCGACAGCGCGGGACATCGCCAGTACAAGGCGGCCGACGTCGAGTTGATCCGCATGCTGGTTCATCTCAGTGAGACGGGGATGCCTCTGGCTGATATCGCGCAGTTCACGGGCGCAGACAACAAGGTGGCTGATCTGGCCAGACTTCGAGTGGAGTTGCTGACGGCCCATCGCCGTCGCGTCCAGGATAGGCGCGAAGAGCTAGAGCGCGCGCTCGATGTAATCACGCGGAAGATCATGGACTTCAGTGATCGGATCACCGGCTCGGTGGACCTTTTCGACCGAACAGATTGCACCATTGCCTTCGGAGTTCAGGGCGAGGGGCCCCTGTTGTTCCTGGTCGGTGCGCCGGCGGGGCGGGCCGCCTTCGCGCCGCTGGCGCATGAGCTTGCAGACCGCTATACCGTCGTCACCCACGACCCGCGTGGTATCGGTGCCAGTCGTGGCATTTCAGGGATGGCCGCGCCCACGCCCGAGGTACTTGCCGAGGATCTTGCTGCGCTTGTCGACCGGTTCACCGGAGGTCCTGCTCTATTCGTCGGTACCAGTGGCGGTGCCGTGACGCTGCTGGAGCTGGCCAAGCGGCATCCTGACATGGTTGGCCGGGCCGTGTTGCATGAGCCGCCACTCGTGTCCCTCCTAGCTGACGCGGCGCTAGCGGACAAAGCTGCAGCAGCGTTCGAAGCCGCGGAGGCTGATCCTCAGCGGGCAGTGCAGGAGTCCTTTGACCTCAGCGGCGCTGCCCACCATACGGGACCAGATCAGACACCTCCCGCTCACATGGCGCTACCCGAGCTACCGGCCGAGGAACTCGAAAAGAATCGCTACTTTCTGGGGCAGATGGCCGGTCCAACGATTTTCTACGTACCCGATATTGAGGCCGTCCGACGTGTTGCGGTGACGCCGTGTGCCGGCTCGCTGAGCCATCATCAACTCGCGCGCCGGGCCACCCAAGTACTCGCTGAACGTCTAGGACTACCCCTGGTCGACATGCCAGGTAACCACCTCGGCGCAAGCGCAGAGCCGCAAGAATTCGCCCACGATCTCAAGCGCCTGCTCGAACCCTGAGCACAACCTACTGGCCCCTCCTGGGCCGAACGGCTAGGGGCCCAGGTTCAGCAGCGTAACAGATATCTCGCCTTCCACAACCAGCGGAAATGAGGACAGCGGCATCTATTCGCTTGTCGTAGGGTGTTCAGACGGAAAACTATTAGGGGAAACATGACTATTACGTCGCGCATCCGTTATCGCTCAGTCACTGTCGGCTGCATCTTGGCCGCGGCGCTATCCGTCACGCTAGCGCCACCAGCCCAGGCCAGCGAAGTCGATACCCCACAATATGTCGCGGTAATGAACGGGCAAGAGTTCCAATTGACCGCACCAGTAAATTCTGATAATGCGTCCCGAGCCTCGGCCACCACCGCGCCCGGATGCGCGGGCAAAGACGCCGACTGGCGAATCAACGCGTTCAGACACAAAGAGTTCGGGGATGCACCCTCGGGCGTAGCCACTCTCAAGTGCGGAATCGGCACTGAGGACGGCTGGGGCTGGAGTCACATCGCCTACGGCCACACTTCAGATTGGTCTGTGGTTGCTGCGCCTACCCCTGGAACTTGGGACCAGATGGCTCAATGGGCAATTGAGCAGACCCTGCTCGCCCCAGCAGCAGCGAAAGCACAGAAGAACGAAACCTATCGATACACAGCTCCGGTCGAGATCAGGGACAGTCAGACAGGAGAGGTAGCCGCAGAGTGGCTAGTGCTCGTCTCATTCGGGCGAGTGAACCAAAACATCATTACCGCATACCCTGTGACCTACTGATGTCGCTGTGATGACAAGACATATTCTGCGCGAGTTAGCCTCATATCTCGATGATCCCGACAAGGTCGTGAGCTTCATCGCTGAACCCGAGGCCATCATTGTGTCATTCGATGGCGCGGTCAAGGCTGGTCGGTCGATGCCCCTGGAGGTCCTAGTTCCGCTCGACGCACTGACTGCAAGGTTGCCTACCTTGGGCGCGAATGCCGCGATGCTATTTCCAGGAAAGTCACATGAGTCTGCCGGGTTACTTCTCTTGGCCGCGCTCATTGACGAAGTTGCACACGATAGTCGTCTGGCCGGAGATCGTGGATTTGTTTTTACTGCCGAGGGGAAATTTGCTCGGGCTGACTGATGAATTCTGGTGCGCGCAGGTTGGCGCGCTAGATATATCGAGTCTTCGAGTAGGCCGTGTTGCTACACGCGTTTCGATGGCGTTCGGGTGATTCTGGATGTCGTGTCGCGTGATGTGATCTCGGATGAGGTGTGGGCTGTGATCGGCCCGTTGCTCCCGAAGGTGAAGTGCACCGGGCGGCCGCCGGCGGATCGGCGTTCCGTCGTTGAGGCGACGGCGTGGCGGTTCAGGACCGGGGCACCGTGGCTGGACGTGCCGGAGCGGTTCGGGAACTGGAACACGATCTATAAGAACTTCAACCGGTGGTCCGAGCAGGGCGTGTGGGCACGGGTGTTGGAGAAGACGCAGTCCCTCGCGCAGCAGTCCGGTGACTTGGACTGGGTCACCTCGATCGACTCTACGATCGTGCGCGTGCATCAGCACGGCGCGACTCTGCCCCGCACCACAGGGGGCACTGTCGAAGTACAAGAAGTTCGGTGATGAGCCGCCTGATCATGCCATCAGCCGCTCCCGAGGCGGGCTGACGACAAAGAACCACCTGGTCTGCGACGGCAAGGGCCGTGCACTCGCGTTCATCCTCACGCCTGGGCAGGCGGCGGACACCAGCATGCTGGCCGCGACACTAGAGCAGATCCGGGTGCCGGTCGGGCGCGGTCGCCCGCGGACCCGACCGGACCGGGTGATGGCAGACAAGGGCTACCCGTCGAAGGCGAACCGCGCCTGGCTACGTCAGCGTGGGATCGCGGCGACGATCCCGGAGCGTGACGACCAGATCGCCCACCGCCGCGCGCGACGCGGGCGACCGATCGACTTCGGTGACGGGCAACAGACCCGCTACGGCGGACGCAACGTCGTCGAGCGGTGCTTCAACAAGCTCAAGCAATGGCGAGGGATCGCGGTGCGCTCAGACAAGACCGCCCGCAATTACCACGCCGGCCTGTGCCTCGCCGCGACACTTCATTGGGTCACCACCGGCTTCATCGCCAGATGTCATCCGAGCGCTTCGACAAAGTCGTGAGCGAGTGACTCTGTGAATTCTCGATGATCAAGGCCTGGGGTCGGAGCTACCGTCGGCGGGAGGACGCTGAGGAAGTCGAAATGACCGACCCCCGCGTATGTTCGCACGCTGACTACCGTCGGGGCTTCGCGCAAGATGTCCGCTGTCTCCGGGGGCGTGACCACGTCGGCCGCCCCCATCATGACGGTGACGGGAACGGTGAGTTTGTGGAGCGCGCCGGGCGCGCGGAACCAGCCAAGTGGCGGCGCTAGCGCAATCACTGCGGATACTCGCGAGTTGACCGGGACAGGAATGGGGCGCCCGTCCCGGCTCCACGGTTGAGCACCGGCAACGCACAGCGCAGCCCACCCTCCCACCGAGTGCCCCGCCGCAATGACGGGGAGATCAGGATGACCGACTTCCTCGAGAACCTGTGCGAGTCCGATTGCACGTTCGCGGACATGCTCGTCTGTCGCGGACCTCACATCGAAGCGCTCATGAGCAGGTGCAGCGACGATGAATCCCGCGTTCCGAGCGGCACCAATCAGCGCTTCATAACGTGCAGGTTCGCCACCGGCACCGGGGGCGAACAACACAATTCCGCGAGGCTCGCCAGAGGGGAAGAGGATCATGGCGGAAACATATCAGCTTCCTGTTGCCGCGGCCTGACGCCGCCTCAGCAAGACAACATGCGTTTATTAACACGCCCTAGGGGCCCCTCTATGTCGCACCGCAACGGCCGCACTGACTCCGCGCCATCGTCTGAAGGTCGCGCTCCTTGTCGTCGAGGACGGGTAGCCGATCAGTGAGGTTGCGGCTCGGTTCCAGGTTTCCTGGCCGACCGTGAAGAGGTGGGTCGACCGCTATCTCGCGGTCGAGCACATGTGTGACCGCTCGTCACGTCCGAAGACCTCGCCGCGCAGGACGAGCAAGGCGGTATCCAAGCGATGCATCAGCCTACGCATTCGATTGCGGGAGGGGCCGGTCCAGCTCGCCACCAGGCTTGGGATCGCTCCGTCTACTGTGCATCGCATCCTTAACGCTGCGCGACTCAACCGGTTGTCGCATATCGACCGCGCGACTGGTGAGCTCGGTCCGCCGCTACGAGCACCCGTACCCCGGATCGCTGGTGCACGTCGACGTGAAGAAGCTTGGGAACATCCCCGACGGCGGCGGCTGGCGCTACGTCGGTCGGAGGCAGGGTGAAAGGAACCGAGCTGCGACGCCCGGCAAGGCGAAGAATAAGTTGAGCAGCCCCAGGATGGGCTAGGCCTTCGTTCACACGGTCCTCGATGACCACTCCCGAGTCGCGTACACCGAAATCCACGACGATTATGCCGCTGTCACCGCAGTAGGTGTCCTGCGCCGCGCCGTCGAATGGCTTGCACAGCGCGGTGTCACTGTTGAACGAGTCCTGTCCGACAACGGAGGCGCCTACCGATCCACACTGTGACGCGAGACCTGCGAGACCCTCGTCATTCGACCGAAGTACACCCGCCCGTACCGGCCGCAGACGAACGGCAAAGTCGAGCGCTTCCACCGCACCATGGCCGACGGGTGGGCATACGCGAGGCGCTACCAGTCAGAAGCGGAACGCCGCGCCGCTCTTGAGGGATGGCTGCACCACTACAACCACCACCGCCCACACACGGCCTGCGCCAACCAACCACCCTTCACGCGATTAACCAACGTCCCCGGTCAGTACCTTTAGCGGTCCGGGTCGATGCTGACGGCACGATCACGCAGCGCTTCATTCATGGCGAGGAAATCGGGTCGGGTGTTCTCCTCCAACCACCCGGTCAGGAACGGAACGGTGAGCCCCCGGAAGCTCTCAGACTGGGTCAGCCGGGTGCCGCCATTGGGCAAGGGATCGAGAACGAAAGCGTGCTCTCCGTCGAACAGACCGGGCACGATCAGGTGGCCCTCCCAGCGCAGATGCTCGCCTTGCCTCACTTCCTGGACCACTGGTTCGAATGTGAGCGCGTCGTCGCTGGCGTCGGTCGAGAACCGGAGGGTGTTGCCGACTTCGAGCTCTCCGGTCATTCCGACCAAGGCCGGATTCCATTCCGGGTATGCGTCGAAGTCAGTGAGCACCTCCCAGACGACATCCGGCGGAGCATCAATCTCGATCTGGGTCACGATCGTGAATGGATTCGCTCGCTGCCACGCGGTCGCTCCGATCAACGCCGCGAAGAGCACGATGACAGCCAGAACAGTTCGCCTTTGTCGTCGTTGTCGCCGCGTCGATCCTTGCGGAGGGTGCGTATTGGTCATGTCGGCAGGCTAGATGCTCCACGTGAACACGCGATGTCGGCATATACAGGCGTATCGGTCAGTGCTTGCGGGCGGCCGTCGTTGAGGCGGCGAGTCCGGCAATACCGAGTACGGCGAACACGGCGACAACCACCCAGTTCTGGATGGCAATCCCGAAGATGATGAGCGCGACAGCGATGACCACTGTCACGACGCCCGCAGCGTGGTACAGATTCAAGTCCGTTCCCCCGGTCACGCCTGGCACCTTTCTCCTGCTGCTCTCGAACGTCGGAGAACAGCAGCCACTGCACATCCGTCGGGCGGGGGAATGCCTCCCGACCTACCCTTGCTCGAGGAAGGCATCAAGCGCACGAGTGCTGGGCGAGCCTCACCGAGCCTGGCTGTCGGCGGCGGGGAGTTCGACACGTTCGAGGAGGGTGGCCTTGTTCATGCGGGAGTAGCCGGCGATGCGCTGCTGCTTCGCGAGCTGGCGCAGCACGATCATCGTCGGAACGCCACCGGTGGGAGCCGGCAGCGGAGGCGTCAGCAGAGATCTCCGCTGCGTTCTCAGACGTGACGATGCTTCGTCTGCTCGCGTTTGCTGTTCGGCCAGTGAGGCGACGGCTTTCTCGTGCTTGGCCGTGAGCTTCTCCGTCCGCTTCGCGAGCGCTGCCGCCTGTTTGCGGAGTTCCTTGCTCGAGGAGCGAACCTCCTCGCGGGCGACGTCCACTGCCTGTTCGGCACGCGTGAGGGCCTTCTCGGCAGCGCGCCGCTGCTGCTTCTCGGCCAGCTTCGCCGCGGCCTTGGCGTCCTGCTTCTTGTCGGTCTTCTTCTTGGACATCGCACATACCTCCACTGGCTGAACCCGCTCGATTGTGCACCACGGTACCCATGATCGACTGCGCATTCCAGGTAGACGAACTGCACACTATAGGAATCAGAGCCGCGATCTCACCGCGCCGCGTCTCGAGTATCCCGATGCGGGGCAAGTCCTCTGGTTTCACACCGAGCTCCGGGGCACGTCCGGTCAATCCCTGCGGGCAAACAGCCTTGACGTGATGACAGCGGCAACACAGAGTACGGCGAATATCACGACAATGGCCCAGTCCTGGACCACGATCCCCAGAACGATGAACGCGCCAAAAATGAATGCCGCCAGGATGACGTGTGCCCTCCAGCCGCGCACGATCGTTGCTTTGACGCCCTGATCCAGGACGGCACGATTCTTCTCGGACTTCTTCTCGGACATCGCCCGTACCTCCACTGACTGAACCCGGTCGGTTGTGCTCAACGGTACCCACGATTTGCAGTGCATTCCAGGCGTGTGAACTGCATACTGTGAGCATGCAGAACCAGGACGAAGCACAACAGATCGTGAACGTGGTCGATCGTCTCACGCAGAAGTTCCCCGACACTCCGCGAGACGACGTCGCTCGGGTCGTCACCGAAGTGCACCGGGAGCTCGACGGCAACCCGATCCGCGACTACGTGCCGGTGCTCGTCGAGCACGACGCCCGGCAACGTCTGCGACGCCGATAGCAGTAGCCACCGTGGGAGGCTGGGCAGCGTGAAAGCTCTCCGCGCCACCGTTCGACCGCGATCCGGCCCGTACGCGCTGCGAAAGCTTCGGCATCGCTTCCTCGCACTGGAACACATCGTGACGGCACCGGGCGAATACCTCGTGCAGCTGCCGGGCGCCGGTGCCGTGGTCGTCACTGAGGACGGCGCAGCGATCACGATTGACATTGCCGTTCCGAGCGAGGCTGCCAAACTCACCGCTATTGGCGCGATTGAGCGGTTCATCGCGGATCACGACTCGAGCATCATTGTGACGTGGACGACGCTGGACGCTGTGCCCATGGCGCTCCGTTGACTCGGGTGACCATCCCGATATACAACGGCCACTTCAATCCTGACCGACAGGAACACACGGCCACTCGCCGTACCGACCCACACGCCGGCTACAGCGACCAGCGACGGACTCCACCTGATTCGTTGAACGCCTGGCAGCCCAGCCAGACTGACCCGACCGCTCCGGCCATCGCGCTGTCCCTCAAGGCGACGACTAGGTGTAGTTCCCAGGGACGTTGCGAACACGTCTCAGTGGAATCGGGCGAATCGTTCCTCAATGGCGCGGAGCATGTCGAGCCGCTGGCGGTCTGAGCGATCAGCGACGCCACTGTGGTTGATCCATGTCAGATTGCGAACGCCGATCTTGCGGAAGGTGCCACGGAAGGCAATTTTCGTCAGGGGGTTACCGAACCACCATCGATAGATGGGTGTCGGCGTGCTCATGACGGTGATCAGGGTTACTCCGGCGAGCCGGGGCAGTTTGTTGACGAACGGTCGGCTGGGCTTCGGCTCGTCGTAGACGATTCCTTTAGTAAGTACCCGATCGAAGAACCCTTTCGTGAGAGCGGGCATCGCTTCCCACCAGATCGGGAAAGCGAAGATGATGTGATCTGCGGCGAGCACGCGCTGCTGGTAGTCCAGCACCTGGGGGTCGATCGCGCGCTTGGTTCGCCAGGCGGATAGGTCCTGAGCACTCATGACGGGGTTGAAGTCGTCCTCGTGCAAATCGATGATGTCGACCTCGTGTCCCGCGGCACGGAGACCGCGTTCCGCGGCCGCAGTCAGAGCGGCGGTGAAGCTGCGCCGATGCGGCACGTTCTCGGACGCAGCGCGGGTGTATGGGTGGTCGAACACGATCAGTACGCGCATGGGCTTACTCCTCGATAGTTTGATACTCAACTAATACCAACCCATTGGTTGAGTGTCAAACCGTTGCACGCTAAACTGTCGTCATGATGACTGATGCGTCGCTCCCCGAGCAGCTGTGGTTCGAAGTCCGCAAAGCCGCCACCTTGATGGAACGTCGCGCGGAGTCCGTTGTGATGGCGAAGACGGGGGTGACGCTGGGACTCTTCATGGTGTTGAGCGTCCTGCACGCGCGTGATACGCCGGTCAGTCAACAAGCCGTCGCCGACCGGCTCGGGCTGACCAAGGGAACAGTCAGCCGGCTGCTGGAGTCCGCGCGAAGGGAGGGGTATGTGACCTCCGAGGTCGCTGCAGCATCACGCAGAGAGCGCGCAGTCGCGCTCACCGCATCAGGGCGAGAAGTCGTCGAGGCAGGCGATGCCGCCCTAGCACTGTCGGACCTTGCCCACTTCGCAGCGAAGGACCCGGCTACGGCACTCGCGCTGATCGGCGGCCTGCGGGGCTTCATTGCAAGCATGGAAGTGAATCCATGACGCACCCGAACGCTCCGCAGCAGTTCCCGACGCTCCCGGACTACATGACGTACGTCGAGGATTCGGAGATGGGATCGATCAGCGACGTCGTCGAGCCAGCGCTGAAGGGTGACTCAAGCGGCATCGTGAGTGATGCGAGGAACCGTGGGTATTTCTGCGAGAACCAGTAGCCTCGAATGACATCCCTCGCTGTGTGGGCGGGCGCTTCAGTACCTGTCCACTCGGCGAGGCCGTATCACAGCACGGGGAAATCATGAGCAAACCGTCCGTCCGACGCCTGGCCGTCGTGTCCACAGTTATCGTCCTCGGCGTCAGCCTCGCAGGCTGTACCTCATCGTCGTCGCCTGAGCAGACCGCCGCGGCAGGCAGATCCGGCTCGGCAGTCGCGGCAGCTACGACCTGCGGCGCTGTGTCCGTCATCTTCGCGAACCTCCAGAGCGCAGACTCGGACTTCAGGGCCGGCCGCATCACGGACGCAGAGTGGGTTGCCATGACCAACCTTGCCAAGACGGATCTCGACGGCATACGCAGGTTCCGCGACTGGGGCCTCCATGACGAGCTCAGTGGACTGACCGACTACATGACGACTCATGAGGCGCTCCCGTCTGGCGCACAGTTCGACTCGACAACCGATGAGTTCGGTGGGCTCCAGAACGACGTTCGGGACGCCTGCGAAGCCAACGGCTCGCCGGTCACGACGTTCGCAACCTCGGGCGGTTGAGGGTCGGGTCGGAGCTGTACCTTTGGTCATCGCACCACGATGAATCACGATCGAACCCTCCGCCGGATGCTCGGAGCGCCGGGGCGCCGGGCGCGCGATGCGGCAGACTCGGGGCATGACTGATGCGCCGAACTCCTTCCCACCGCTCATCGTCGGCACGGACGCTGCGTCGGTCAGACGGGTGTACCGAAACACGATCGCGCTGACCAGTGTGCTCGCCGTCCTCTCAGGCGTGGGGGCGATCGCCCTGGGGATGACTCAGAGCAGCCTCGTCGCGGGACTCTTCGCCGCCGGCCTGGTCCTGCTGACCACGGGCTACCTGGTGTTCGGAACGGTGCACCTGATCCGCACGGCCCGGAAGCGGGCATCGCTCGGCTCCGTCCTCACACTGGACGCAGCGGGGATGGAGTGGAGGATGCTGCAGGGCACGATCTTCCTGCCGTGGCACCTGATCGCTTCCGTCTCCTCTCGCAAGCGGGCCCGGCACCGTGTGCTCACCTACCGGGTCGCGAACGGCGTCACGGGCACCACCGAGGGCGTGCGGTCGACGCTCGCACCGAAGCATCAGCGTGTGATCAGCAGACTCGGACTCCAGGTCGGCTCAGCCGGGATCGACGTTCCGGTCGAGACGATCGCCGCTGCAACCGCCGCCTTCACACACGGCCGCCTCGATCCCCGCTAGCCCTTCAACCTGCACTGGCTCGCAGGCCCGTTGGCGTCACCTCAGGAGGGGCCCGCACAGGCAGGGACCTGTCTCACCTGCCCGGTCTGTCGAGCCAAGCGGCCTGCGGAATGCGCTCTGCAAGAGCTGTCAAGAGGTCGAGTTGGGCAACAATCGCGCCGGCATCTCCAACCGGGTCCCCATAGCAGATCAGGTAGGGGCCGGTTGCGGCAATGCCGCGTGACTCACCACCCGCGGCGTTCAGCACGGCGCGGAACGTGTCGCTCATTAGAGCGGTGCTTCGAGTCGGGTCATCGGATTGAAGACGCCAGAGGTTCCCTGGTTCGAGATGACGAGTGGAAACCGCGGTCATGGGCCGACCATAGTCGCTGGGCAAGGATCGGTCGACGATGCGAACGTCCGGTAGCGCATGGGGGAGGGTGATGTAGACGATGTTTGTACTCGCGCTTCGGCCCTTCATCTCCCTGCCCGGGAGTTGTTTCTCGTAGCCGCTGAGGTGCATCGCGACGAATGCGTGGCCGCGCCAGTCACCTCGGACGACCTCCGAAGCGGTCACCGGCACGATGAGACGTTTGTCTTCGGCGAAGGTGATGGCACTGATCTCCGCAGGCGGCAACGGCGCAGTGGTCTCAAAGCTGCCAGCGATGGAGGTCGCCCACGCACCATTGGCGGCGCGTAGTTCACGGTAGCGGTCATCAACAGAGCGTTCGATGAGCTGGAAGACTCGCCCGATGCCCCAGACGGACCCAGCGAGAACACCGATGAGAATCACCGTCGCAACGGTCGGATCCTGCCCCAATCGCGTGACGAAGAAGGCTGCCCCTCCCAGCACAACGACGACAGACAGGAGTACGAGACGGCCATAGATGGCCTTGGTTCTGTCGGAGCCTAACGCTCGTCTGCGCCGCATGTGGTCGTTCACGGCTGGACGACCGCCGTTGGGTGAGGCGGGCCCGCTCGGCGCCATCTGGTTCAGATCCTCATCATCCGTGGGCACTCTCTAACTGTATTCACTGGGGCACGCACCTCTGGCCAGAGAAACAGGGCTTCGTTTGCTTCGCCAAACTCTCGTTGAGCACAGACCGCTCGCGCGCCTGAAGACGATCGCGCTGACCAAGCTCCGAATCCTTCGCACTCGATGTCCGCGGTGTCATCGAACGGACGAGGGCCGCGCCGGGAAACACCGTCGAGGTCTCCGCTGCTGACCCTCGCGTTTGATGATGAGCGAAAACCCAAAGCGGGGATCGGCGCGTCGCGTCAGGCCCTCTCGTCTGGCCTGTCTACCAGCTCCAGGCAGCTCGGTTGGTCGGTGAACCGATGACGCAAATGTTCCCAGTTGTGAGCAAGGAACCATCGGCAAACGCATCGAGCTACGTGTCTCTAAGCAATTTGGTTGTGGTCTCCTGGTTCACAAACCACCTCTGGCTTCCCTAAGCAGCGAGGCCACTAGGCCGTGTTGCTAAACACCTTCGTGCCCTTCGTCGGTGAGTCTTGAACGTGTGTCGCGTGATGTGATTTCTGACGAAGCCTGGGCGGTGATCGGACCGCTGTTCCCGACCGTGAAGCCGACGGGGCGACCACCTGTGAATCGCCGCGCCGTGGTTGAGGCAACGGCATGGCGATACCGGACCGGCGCGCCGTGGCGGGACGTGCCCGAGCGGTTCGGGAACTGGAACACGATCTACAAGAACTTCAACCGGTGGGCCGAACAGGGTGTGTGGGCCCGGGTTCTGCAGAAGGTGCAGTCACTCGCCCATCAGCGCGGCGAGTTGGATTGGGTCGCGTCTATCGACTCGACGATCGTGCGTGTGCATCAGCACGGCGCGACCCTCCGCCGGGACACAGGGGGCTCGGTCGAATTACAAGAAGTTCGGGACGGAGCCGGCTGATCATGCGATCGGACGCTCCCGCGGCGGGCTAACGACCAAGAGCCACCTGGTCTGCGACGGCAAGGGACGAGCGCTTGCGTTCATCCTCACGCCGGGTCAGGCGGCGGATACGAGCATGCTGATCGACACGCTCTGCGAGATCCGCGTGGCCGGTCGTGTTGGCAGGCCCCGTTCGCGGCCGGACCGACTGCTGGCGGACAAAGGCTACCCGTCGAGGGCAAACCGAGCCTGGCTGCGCGACCGAGACATCGCCACCACTATCCCCGAGCGCGACGACCAGATCGCCCATCGACGGAACAAGCCCGGACGGCCGATCGACTTCGGGCACGCACAGAAGGAGCGATACAAGGGCCGCAACGTCGTCGAACGCTGTTTCAACAAGCTCAAGCAGTGGCGGGGTATCGCGATGCGCTCAGACAAGACCGCCCGGAATTACCACTCCTCACGCTGTTTCGCTGCGACGCTCCAGTGGCTCTAAAACGCGTTCTCGGAGGAGCGGAACGCGTTTAGGCGCTCCTGAAGGCCATACTTCACCGTTGGCCACTCCCCGTCGATGATCGAGTACACCACCGTGTCGCGAACGGTTCCGTTCTCGAAGATCGTGTGGTTACGCAGCACGCCATCTTGTTTCGCGCCCAGTTTCTCGATGGCCGTGCGGGACTGCCGATTGTGCCAGTGCGCTCGAAACTCGACAGCCCCGCAGCCCAGATCATCAAACGCTCGGCTCAGCAGCAACAGCTTGGCAGCGGGATTGATCGGTGTGCCTTGCGCACTCACACCCAGCCAGGTGGACCCGATCTCCAGACGTCGATTCGTCGGCTCAATGTTCAGATACGTCGTCATGCCGACAGCGCGGTCGGTAGCAGCATCGATGACAGCCCACGGGACCATTGAGCCCTCCGCGTGAGCGGTGAGACGCTTCTCTATGGTCGCTGACATGTCTCCCGGTGACGGGATGTGGGTATACCAGGCCTTCCACAGATCACCTACTCGAACGGCTTCGACCAGATCGGCGCGGTGCGCCTCGCTGAGGGGCTCCAGACGCACGAACTCGTTGCGCAGAACAGGAGAGGCGAGGAAGTCCACCTGCCAATTCTACGGTTCCTGCTCGCCTCGCCATCGAGCCTGCCCGTCCTTTAGCAACACGCCCTAAGGGCGTCCGGGTCAGACGCCTCGTTTGTTGCGCCGTCTCCGGCGTCCGGCCCACTCCAGTGCGCCGAGCAAGGCGGCAGCTCCGACGCCGACCGCGACTCCGAGGAAGGCGTTGTGGAAGCTGAACCCGACGGACATTCCAGCGATTAGGGCGGAGGCACAAATGATCGGTACAGCGAGATTGACCTCTCGAGGGCCGCGGGGAGTCGTCATGAAGCGACCCTATCGCGTGCTTTGTCGGCACGAGTCAGTCGTTCAAACTCTTCTCCTGCGCCGTATGCGAACGTGGCGACAAGCAGTGCTGCCGAGGCCGCGACCACTAGCAGCCTGCCGACCATTTCGCCCCGGCTTCCCACCATCTCTCGCATGACCCCAGCGTGCAGCAGGGGCTGTGGAACCGCAATGCCTGTGCGGCGGCAGGTGATCCGCGCCGTCTACCGCGCAACTCGTCGGATGCCTCTGCCTACAACCGTCCGAGTGTTGAGCGACATGCCCTGCAGGTTGATCCAGGGCAGGCAGGTTCGCGCCGACCGCAGGAGCATCGGAACGATCGCAATACGAGTCGCTGTCGCGGCTCAGTACTCTACTGGCGGGGCGGAGCGCCTGCTCCGTCACGGTGGGTCAGATTCATGAAAGACAGCGAGAAGCCCAAACCGGCACGAAAACGGCTCCGAGCATCCGGCGGGGGATTCGATCGTGATTCATACTGGTGCGATGACGGCAGGTACAGCTCCGACCTGGGCCTTGGAGCGCGGGGTCTTCAGCAGCGGCGACGAAACGCTTCGAGCAGCGATCATTCGAGCGGGTGGGACGATCCTCGATTGGAGCGACGCCTGGCTCGTGGACGGTCGGCTTCCGGACGTTCCGGGACCAGTGGTGTTCCACGGGTCCCTGGCGAACGCGGACTGGATCGCCCGCGAGGCGCAGTGGCGACCTGGCGCGTTCTGCGCGAGCGACCGGTTCGCGTGCTCGAGCTGGCACCCGGCGGTGAGAGACCTGCTCCTGACACCGACATCGGTGCTCACAAGCGTCTCGGAACTCGTTGCAACCGGCGCACCCGAAGTGTTCGGCGACCGAGTCTTCGTTCGTCCCGACAGTCCATTGAAGCCGTTCAGTGGTCGCGTGCTCGAGCGTGCATCCATCACGTTGGAGTCCCTCGACTACGGCTTCTACTACGACGACGCAGATCTGCCCGTCATCATTTCTCCAGTGGTCGACGTGTACGCAGAATGGCGCCTGGTGGTCGTCGGCGGCACCGTCGTCGCCGGCAGCGGATACGCCGCCGACGGGCGCACCGCCGGCGCATCGATCGAGGCGGACCACCCTGCGCGCCGGTTCGGAGCGGGTGTCCTCGATTCCCTGCCTCTCCCTGAGTCGGCGTTCATCATGGACGTCGGGGAGGGGCCGGACGGGCTCCGTCTGATCGAACTCAACCCCTTCAGCGGTGCCGACTTCTACGGGGGCGACTCGGACGCCATCGTCGACGCCGTCCACCGCCTCCTGAGCGCAGCCGAGTGAGCCGGAACCTGGGGATCTGAGATTCGGACGGCTGCGAGCGGCTCTGTCAGAGGCGGCCGATCTCGATGAGTCGCGCGCGGAGAATCGGTGTGAGCAAGGGAATCAGGTCGGTGTTGGGCACCAGTGTCTCGAGGAAGCCGACGGTCACCAGATTTCGCCGCTCGAAGCTGTCATTTTCGAGCCCACGGGTCAGCTCGCCGAGGAGAGAGCGCACGGCATCGACGTCGGAGACTGCATCATCCTCCGCCCACAACGCGACGTCCCACAGGAACACATAGCGAAGAATCTGCTCGTACTCCATTCTGAGGTGCTTCTCGAGAAGGTGAGAATGTCAACCTGATCTGCGACCAGCTTGTCACTCTGATTCGGGACCGCTCCTGGTGCGTGGTGGTCGTATGCTGTGGCCGTGCCTCTCGCGATTTTTGACCTGGATGGGACGCTCGTCGATCAGGAGAGTGCAGCGCGTGAGTGGGCGCAGGGCTTCGCCGAATCGTGGCAGCTCAACGCTGCTAATCGTGATGCGATCGCGTTGGCTTTGGCAGAGCGCCGTCCCAAGGGCGAGGTCTTCGCGGAAGTCGTTCAGCGTTTAGAGTTGCCCGTAGCGTCGGCGGTCGTGTGGGAGGACTATCGTGCCCGGATGCCCGCTCTGGTTCGAGCTTCTGACGAGGATCGTGCGGCATTGCGGGATCTTCGCAATGCCGGGTGGTCTTTGGGAATCGCGACGAACGGGATGGTCGACAACCAGGTCGGGAAGATCAGAAGCACAGGACTGTCCGAGCTGGTTGACGGGTGGGTCGTGTCGTCGGAGATCGGCGTGCGCAAGCCTGACCCGAAGATCTTTCATGAACTTGCTCGACGAGTAGGAGTTCCGCTTGCCGGATGGATGATCGGGGACAGCCTGGAGATGGACGTTGCAGGTGGCGCGGGTGCGGGACTGAAGACAGCGTGGATATCGGCGTCTCCGTCACCGACGGGTGAGGTGATTCCCACGATCACCGCGCCAACGGTGGCAGAGGCTGTTCGCCATCTCTTCGCATAGCTCCAATACGTTTGGGCGGGGGCTTATGCGCGTCGCCGAGCCGGAATCCTTGGGCGACGATGCTGCCTGCCTGGCGTTCGTGACGTACGAACTTCGCCGACATCATCTAGCGTGGCAGTATGCAGCCGCCGTTCTTGATCGAGGTTCCGCACTCCCGCTACTTCGTGGAGGACCATTGCGCCAATTGTCTGGAGCCGTTGCCCGAGGATGTCGAAGCGCTGTTCTGTTCGTCGTGGTGCTCTGAGGTGGCGGAATCCGTTCGATACCAACGCAGAGTTTTCCGTGATGGCCGAATTGAGCAACCGGATGTTCGCGAAGCCATCGGGATCAGGAACGCACTTCTTCTTGCCGGCGGCTACAAGGCCTTGGGACGCACCCTGACCGTTTCGGTTCGCGCTCAGGTCAAAGCTCGCGACCACGGACGCTGCACGCGCTGCGGCAAGCCGGGAGTCGACATCGACCACATCGATGGGAACTCCGGCGAACTCGACAATTTGCAGCTCCTCTGCGTAGATTGCCATCGGGCGAAGACCGCCGAGAACCTCGTTCCAGCCAGCCCCGAACATAGAGAACTATTGAAAGCTCTGTTCGTCACGCGCGTGCTGCCGGATGACCCGAGGCTCCTCGCCGACGATGAGGTCGCATGGGCGACCGCGTGGCGCGGGCTCAAGTCGGGCCGCAGGAAGCGATTCGTCGATCGACTGACCGGGATGGGGATCGACCTACGGGGCCTCAAGTCGCGCGCGGAGATGGTGCTTGAACTTGAGGACTATCTGTCGGACGCAGCAGTAGATTCGTCAGCAGCCGATGACTATGACGGTGGCTTAGGACCCGACTCGTACTTCGCAGCAGTCATGCGCCGCGACACGTAACGCTCTAGAGAGCCCCCCTGCGCCTCTTCGAGCCGGCGATACCGACGGACGACGTCAAGATCGCAGAGAGCAACTTCATCTACCCTTTCTACGCCCGCCCTCAGGGGGCGTGCTGGAACAAACGCCCACTATGACTGAGGCGGCGTGACGAGCACGAGTGTGTCAGGGTCGAGGTCTTCGCGGGTACGCAGCTGGGGAAGGTCCGAGCCATCCAGCGCGGCCGCGACCATCCGGACCTTAGCCTGGTCAATTGTCGTCGACAACGACTGCGCGGATGCAATGGCCGAGTAGAACGCGGACGCGAAGACGATCGCGGATGTATCGTCGATGCTGTCCGACATTCCGATGACGGCGGGGACCGTTCGCAGTACGTCATCGGCGCCCGTCAGACTTTCGCAGGCGTTCATCACGAGCAGGCGGGGCGGGTCATCGGTCGCGCCGAGCACTTGGGCGAGCAGAGCAAGCGCGACGTCAGCGCCGTCTTCGTCGCCGGCCTCGTTCTCCATCAGCAATCCGTCAGGACCTGCGTGGCCGGAGAAATGAATGATGTGAGGTCGATGGTCGTTCAAGCCATCGAGCAGATCATTTATGGTCGCGGCGGGTGCGTGCTCGACCTGCACGAGGTCACGGTACTTGGATCTGCGCAAGGCCTGACGGACCTGGCGAACCTCCTGGTCAACCCGAAGCCAGGTGCCGTACCGCTGTTCACTGCCGTCCGGGGCGGTGATCGTCTGCTCGGTGGCTTCCGGGTTGGCAGTCAAGTAGAGAACCCGCAGAATCTCGGGCTGCGGTGGACGGACCTCTACGTACCGGACCTCCGCAATGGGCGAGCTCAGCCGTGAGATCTCACGTGCATGGGCTCGCTCGCCTTGCCGCCGGCGTGAATCTGTCTGTTTCTGCTTGCTTTCGGCGCTCCGGCGCTCAGTCTCCTCGGCTGAATGCAATGAAGTCGTCTTCGTCGCGATCGACTTGTCGACCGCTGCCAGGTCCTTGCGGGCTTTGGCAACCTTGCCTTCGGCGGCGACCACCTTCTTATCTTCGCGTTCGGCACTTGAGAGGGCCGAACGGATGGTCGAGGCACTCTTCGAGCGCTGCGCCTGATCCCGCTTCTTTCGAGCTGCTTCTCGCGACGATGCCGCATCCTTTTCGGCTTTGGCAACGTCGGAGGTCAGCGTTGCCTTACGGGCCTGTGCCCGCGATTTCCGAACGCAGTGTGTCGATTCGCACCGTCGGATGGACTCCTTAAAGAAGACTGGATACGTGGGTCCGCTGCACTGACGTGAAGCGGACCCACGTGGATCGTAGGCTACCAGCGGACCTTGTCGGGCTTGAGCTCGATCCGAGTGCCTTCGGAAATGAGCTGCGCCCATTCGCTGAGCTCGGGATCAGTGATCTTGCCGTCGTAACGAGCGAACAGCCGCTGAAGCGCCGGCTTGATCTCGTCGATGGGGCGGCCAGTGTACTGCTGCCGGAGCCGGTCGAGATCCCTGGTTTGCTCGCGGGCCAGCTTGTCGACGCCAGACTGCACAGCGGACTGCATCTGGCCTTTGAACTCGCGTTCATCGAAGTTGATGTTCATGATTTCGTGAGATTCCTTCTCGCCCATCGGGTGGGCGATAGTCGCGAGACAGAAAGTGACCGCAGCGTCGACGTCACGTGATGCACTGGCAAGGAGGGCCAGACGAATGGAGATCGGGCTGGCCCTCCCCTGGGTCTCAGCCCTTGCCGAGCGTGGAGCCCGCCTTCGACTTCGCCGGTTTGCTCGAGGAGTTGGACGCGAGCGTCCTTCCCGCCTTGCTCAGCGTCGGTTTCGAGGGCTTACTCGACCGTGACGATTTAGCCATGGTGTGCTTCCTTTCCGCGGGTGATGGAAGCAGATCCCCTCCGGCCAGGCGAGGCACCTGGCGTTTGATCGAGGCCATGTGGACCTCTAGAGTCGAGGAGTCTCGCCAGACAACTCAGCCCCGATCTGCTGCAAGCTGTGAGCTCCGCTCACGTTTTCAGCGATCGGGGCTGTTGGTTGCTCTTCAACTGTAGGCACAGCCTCCGACACCGACCTAATGGTTATGTGGATAACCCTGTGGACAACTCGGATAAGCATGTCGCCCAAACGTCATCCAAGAGAGCCGGAAGGGTAGGTTCTGCAGACGGCACGTCTCCGACGAGCCACACGACCGGTGCCAATCACCTTCGCAAGACCGCGATCGTCGCCGGGCCAGCCTCGACTGTGATCGCCTCACGGGTCGTTCGTCACGCGGGTCGTACGCTGAATGCGCCAGGGGCCCTACGAGCCTTGCCATCGCCTTATGCCAACGAGAAGAACGCGGCCCGGAGCCGGATCATCACAGCGCTGTCGCCCGCGACGCTGAGAGAGTGAGCGACGACCCGCACCGACAGGAGGCGGCGCGTAACTGCACCCGTTGGGTCGCTCCCACCGCACTTCTTATCGCCGCCCGCGCCACCAACGACTCAATGTCCAGACGGCGTAGGCTGCGCAGCCACAGGCAACCACGAACAGTAGAAGGCCCAGCCACACCCCAGGACCGCCCGACACGGCTACCAAAGGGGCCGAAGCACCGACAACTGCGGCGAGCGAGAGGAGTACCGCGGCACGAGTCGTGATCTTCGCTGCCGACTGCCGGCCAGAGGAGAGATCTTCGGGTTCATCAGCAGGCTTCATCCGAATACAACTTTGCAGATGATATAGACGCCGATGCCGATTATGCCGAGCCCTGGGATGATAGCCGCACTCGCCGGCTGAGACGAGAACGCCTTTGGCGCAGTACCATTCGACAAGGACTCGATCATCCGCCCGTTTGCACGCATAAGTGGCCGCCGGAAGATAATCACCAACAGACCTATGCACACCCACACAATACCGACCACAACCATGGTGCGCATCCATTCATCTCTCGAGCCAGCGGCACGTACCGTCCCAGGGGATTCTACACTTAGGTTGACGCAAGCGGAACTTTAGGCATTCCCAGGGCGGGTTGAGTAATGCTTGTTGATCTATCGCACATACGGCCCGGACACCTGCACAGAGCAGCCCAAGCTAGCACCAGGGCTCCAACCAGAGGCAAAGTAGGATTCCGCCTTACCGCCGATACCGGCCGTTCCATAGAAGCCGAACTGCCCTAGGGACGCCGAGCAAGTTCCACTGAGCGTTCCTCCCTCGGGGACCGCCGTAGAGGATCCAAAGTAGAGGCCTAGCCCAGCCTTCGGTCCCACACCGAAGGACCAACTGCTCGCGGATCCTCCCACGCACACGAACCCGCAGAAGGATGCTGAAGCGTCAAAAGCGGCCGGGCCCTTGGGGGCGAAATTCTCAAATGTCTTCGCGAACTTCTTTGGAGCTTGCGCCCAGCTATTGTTCCATTTCTCTGCCGCGCCTCCCCAGGACTTATTCCAGTTATCAGCGATGCGATCACCGTAAGACTTCGCTTTGACCGAAACAGGGCGAGGCGGTAGCCGTTCGCCAGTAACACTGCCGTTTGGCCCGATCTTAAGCCCCCGGCACTCTTCATTAATGCAGGCACGTTCTCCGCTCAGATCAAGCATGTTGATCGGATCCGACGGATAGTCGTAACTGTTCGCCACTCCACCTTCAACGGGGTCGACCTCTAAGAATCGCCCAAGTGCGGGTACGTACTGCCGAGCACCCATTTCCACTGTCGAGATGGTTCCGGAGTGTTCAGTGAGCTTGCGATGCCCGCCCAACCAACCCCAGTCGGCGTCGCCGGTCAAAGTGTCGGGTCCACTGTCGTCGCCCGCTACAGTGCCAAGACGTCCGTCAGCCGGGTCAACTGCCTGCCCGAACGGATCGTATCGATGAAGCCCGCCAATGCGAGCAGCGGAGCCATCTGCCACCACAGTCACGTCACCGTGGATGTTCGGGTACGACCAAACCTCACCATCGCCGCGCACGGTGGCAGACACGCCCCCTGGCAGGGTCACGGTGGACTCGAGCACATCCTCGTTCGTATTCATAGTGATTCTCGCCCCGCCACCCGGTCCGGCATAACCGTATCGAACAGTCACAGCGGGACCACCGTCAGCCGGAGCTTCAATGCGCTTGACGATTCGCCCAGTGACGTCTCGCTCATATTCAATGGTCGGGCCGTTCGCAACGACGGTCTTCATGTGATTGTCGGCAACATCATAGCTGAGTGCCTGGTCCGCCAAGACAGTCATGTTTCCGTGCGAATCGTAGGCAATACTTGCGGCCGGAAGCCCTTGACTCAAGGGAGCATCGGACAGGCCGGCGCCGGAGACCTGCGACGATACAAGGCGATCTGCCCAGTCGTAGCAGTATGCCGTCGTAACGGTCCCGAAATTGGTCGACTGATCGGTCGACGAAGAGCGGTTGCCGTTCATTCCGGCCCTCGTGTTAGCGCCGCAACCAGCACCATACCCGTACTTCAGCTCGTGGTCTGGAATAGACGCGGCGATGAGCCTCCCCGCAGGATCGTAAGAGTACCGAGAGGTTAACTCCGTGGATGCATCGGTCAGAGTATTGGCCACGATCCGGCCGGACTGGGAGCGCCAGACCTGGTCGGTAACGGCGCCTCCGCCAGAGAAACTCCAACTCAGCTGGTCAATCGACCCAGCTTCATTGCGCCCCATTTTGGCAAGACTGCTGCCATTTGAATAGGCAACGGAATCGAGTTCGCCATTTACGTACGTGGGTGTTGCCCAGACATCATTTAGCTGCACAGACGAAACTCGTCCATCGACGTCGTACGTCGTCAAGGTGGTTCCCGATGAGGAAGTATCACTTTGGACCGCTTGGCCCAGACGGTTGTAGCTAATCGTGGTTTCGACATCCCAAACATCGATGTAGGAGATGAGCCGCCCAAGCAGGTCCGTCTTTGTGATGATATCTCCGCCCGCGTCAGTGGACATGCTTTTCAGCGGATCGGCGACGTAGTAGAGGAATTGCGCGGTTCGTGCCGGTGACTGAGCGTAGGCAGGATATACAGTCTTGACGCTGCGGCCCCTGATGTCGAAGGTTGTGCAAGTCCATCTCGCGTCCCCAGACTTCTTCGTGCCCACCTCTCGCCCCCAAAGGTCGTAGAGGTATTGCGTGGTAAGGCGTGTTCCATCGGAACCGGCAGGCGAGGTGGTCAGTCTGAGAGACCCGAACTGCGGCGTGGTCTTTGGAATGCCACAAATGTTGGGAGATGCGTCGAGGACTTGCGGATCTGAGGGGAAGCCCTCCTTGATTGACTGAGTATCCCCATAGTAGAGATAGGTCGTTCCTGCGACGGAGAGCGACTGGCCGGCGGCTACGCCCGAGGGGAGCATCCGTGAAATTCGCCGACTGTAGGCGTCAGTGAAGTCAGATCGCGTCCTCAAGTTCAGTCCGAGCGGGTCCACAGCTGTTTCGGATGCCACTCCCAACCAAGGGGACGTCCCGTACGAGGTGACAGTGCGTGACGAGGGCACATCCGCGTTGGTAATCCCAGCAGGGGCGTCAGTGGGTACCGAGTCATCGACAACCGTCGAGGTCGGCAGCTGATATGCCGGTTTGAGCAGATTTCCCGGTACCGGAACAAAAGCGGATGAGCCGGGCGTCTTCCACAAGAACGTCAGCGCCGAGGCAGACGTGTCTTGATAGTAGTGAAGTCTAATCCGCGCCTCTTGCCCTGCCGCGGTGGCATCTACTACCCCAACCGGTGACGGCGCCCAGGCACCTCCGCGCCAAAAGTTCACGACGAGGTTGTCGTCGATCCAAACCTGGGATCCGTCGTCCGAGTAGGTTCTGAATTCATACCTACCAGGCGCAGGGAAAGTGATCCTGCCTGTCATGCGCAGGGACCAGCCGGTGGCAGGTATGCCGGCGACGGGAGAAGTACCCGACCAATCTTTCGTAATCTCGCCGTCTGTCACTGTCGGAATGCCAAGAGTCATGACCTTCGGTACGTCCGTAAGCGTTTTATTGTCGTACCAGGACGCGCTCAGACCGACGAGTCCCTCATCGAACGATGTGAGAGTGTGCGCTGGCACAATAGGACATGTAGAGACAGGGCGCCTGTCCCCACCAAAGCAACTGACTGGCGCAGGGCCGTATGAATCGGTTGCCAAATCGGACTGGTTGTAGATGGTGGTTGTCATGCGACCATTCGCATCAGTTCGGGCCAACAGCTGGTCACGATTGCTCCAGACAGCACTGGACGTGAGGCCTGATGGCGAGGTGTCCTGGGTCATGCGCCATGCGCTATCCCACCCAACCGTGCGTACTGGTACCGAAGAACCGTTGTCGGCCAGCGCAGTCACGCTCGTCGCCGCGCCCAGATACTCGTACAGGTGCGCAGGTCGAGCCGCAAGCGTGGCTCCGTCTGGTGCGGCCAGGTAGATGGACGCAGCTCTGTTCGATGAGTCATACGCGATAGTGGTCTGGTTTGCGCTGCTTGCCGTTCGACCGGCCACCGCCGTGATCCAGTCATTCTCGGTGACATTGCGGACCCCGGTCAGACGCCGCTCGGAATCGTAGCTAAACGTCGTGTTCTGATTGCCCGGGTCCTGGATTCCGATGAGGCGGCCCGATGCGTCATAGGACAACCGAGTCGTATCCGTGGCGCCTGGGACGTGCCCGGGGTAGACGATACGACAGAGCATGCCGGCCGGTGGTGCCGACGCGCCCGTAGTAGCCGGGCACGCGGAGCTGGAGCCTCCGGTGTCTCCCGTGGTCAGCGGTGCCTCGACATTGTCCCCGCCATAAAAGTAGCGAATCTCGTGCGGGCTGGTCGCAGTAGCCAGCCTATCAAATGTGCGTTTGGGCTGGCCTTTCGCGTTGTACTCGACACCAGGCGCCGCCGTCTTCTTGAGATCGATCGGGCTGACGACCTTGTCGATAGTCCCAGCAGCGTTGAAGGTGTGAACGATGCCCGAGGCATCTGTAAACGTCACCAATTTGTTAGTGCTCAACGAGATCACTCCGGCCTCGCCGGCGGGTGGGCGATATCCACCTTCGGCAGTGCGGACGAAGGAGTGCGTCCCTCCCTTCGAGTCAGTGAGCGTGATGGAGCCTTCCTGAACTCGAGCACGCGTATAGGTTCCGACATCGCCGGCAACGATGGTGGAGGCCGCCCATCCGTCCGGGAGAATCTCCGAGGATGTTGTGAACCATGAAGCGGGCACCAGGAACGGAGCCCCGCTTGCACCCTTCTTGGCCCAGAGCTCGATGCCTGCGTTCCCTGTTTGCTCGAAGTATTCAAGCTGGATAGGCTTCGGCGCCACCGGAAGGTTCTTGACCGTCGTCGTGAAGGACGGGGTAGAGGTCCAAGCTGTGTTGACCCACTTGTCAATCATCGTTGTTCCATCCACGATGAGCCTGGCGCCGTCATCCTGGCGAGTGCCGAAGTAGTAGTCGCCAGCCGTGTCCGGCGTAATGAATCCACTCCATCGGGCGAGGAAGTAATCGGAGGGCACGCTGACTCCAGGTGACTGCCCGCCGGGCGACGCAGTTTCCCAGTTGAAGCTAATCAGCTTGTCGGTACGCTGCAGCACTCGAGTGGCCTTGGTGAAGTCGTAAGTCTGGGTCTCACCAGGCTTCGCGAGCGCGTCAAAGTACTCAGCCTTAAGGCCAGCGTTTGAGCCGTGCTGCGAGTTGTAGGTGAACGACACTCCCATCGGGCCACCTACGGTCGTGACGATGGGAGAGGCGAACGCGACCGCGGCGTTTCCCGACGCAAGGTTGACTGTAACGGGCCCGAGGCCGTCTGTAGGAGAGACGGTGTCTGCACCGAGGCGCTTATTCACACTGAACGTCGCTACCCAAGGTGTCGTGGACTCGACTTCATACCCGACGTCTTTTGTCAACACCGTCCATGAGTATGTGGTCCCGTCTTGCAGAGACGCGGATGGCACCTGCCACTGAGGAGAATCACAGGAGGCAAACCTGCTCGACGTGGCGGCGGACGGAGAGATGTCGGTGACCGCAGTGCAAGAACGCCTCCGCAAGATCGCGGTTCAACGTAGGTCCGTCGTGGACAAGCTGGCAACCTCGGAGCAGCAGGCTGCCCGCCAAGCGCAGACAACACTCGCGTACCTCGACCTGCTGGCTCACCCGTACAGCTTCTACGTGAGCGCCTCAGATTCCCTGAAGCGGAAGATCTTGGAGGCGTTCTTCAATCGTGTGTGGGTCGAAGACGAACAGTCCGGTGTCGTCGCTCGTGTCGAACTGCACGAGCCCATTTCGCTGCTGCACGTCGCCGCCGATGAACACGCAAGAAGCGCCGGTGTAGCGACCGACGCTTTGAGTGGAACGAACGACAACCTTTATCTCAGGGTTATTTGTTCGAGTAATGCGAGTGTGGTGGACGAAACTGTGAAGGGGTATAGGCCGGCCCGCGAACCGGGAACCGAGCGTCGTGGGCCGACGAACCGCTGAAACGACAAACCGCCCGACCAGGAATGCACGCAGGCACCGGGGTGGCCAGAGTCCGCTC
>Ga0308160_10001848_pt1 | contig 27692 bp, 19 predicted proteins | sample PhyFR1_FD_201036 | JGI IMG/M metagenome (GOLD analysis project Ga0308160, IMG submission 201036) | Phyllosphere microbial communities from UC Gill Tract Community Farm, Albany, California, United States - DLSLF.R1 | ecosystem: Host-associated > Plants > Phyllosphere > Unclassified | place: USA... | reverse complement strand
CCAACCTGTTCAAGACCCAGGTCGCCGGCGTCGACCTCGACGCCATGTACCGCGCGCGCTTCGGCAACGGCAACCGCGTCAACTTCCGCCTGGCCGGCACCTACATGAGCAAGTTCGACGTGCAGGGTCCGGACGGCAGCTACACCAGCTCGCTCGACCAGGCGCTGAACGCCTCCGGCGGCGTGGTGGTGCGCTGGAAGCACAATGCCAGCGTGACCTGGGAAAACGGTCCGTACGGCGTGAGCCTGCTGCAGAACTACCAGAAGGGCTATACCGACGCGCTGGCCAGCCAGGTGGCACGTACCTCGACCCCGCGCAAGGTCGATGCCTACCAGACCTTCGACCTGCAGCTGACCTATGCCGGCATCAAGAGCACCAAGCTGGCGCTGGGCGTGAAGAACCTGTTCGACCGCGATCCGCCGTACACCAACCTGACCTCGAACTTCCTCGGCGGTTACGATGTCAGCTACGCCGATCCGCGCGGACGTTTCATCTACGTCAATGCCAGCTACACCTTCAAGTAATTCGCGCAATTTAGTACCAAAGAAAAGGAAACACCGATGCATCCGACTTTGAAACACAGTGCCGTCGCCGCCATGCTGCTGGCGGCGACCTGCGCCGCCCAGGCCGCCGATCCCGACATCAACAAGCGCCAGGCCGACATCGACGCCATCGTGCGCGAGATCTCGCCCAAGCGCATGCACGACTACGTCGAAAAACTGGTCAGCTTCGGCACCCGCCACACGATGTCCGACACCAAGTCGGACACGCGCGGCATCGGCGCCGCGCGCCGCTGGATCAAGAGCGAACTCGAGCGTTGCGGCGCCGGGCGCCTGGAAGTCGCCTTCGACAGCCACGTGCACCCGGTGATGGCGCGCCTGTCGGTCCCGACCGAGATCGTCAACGTGGTCGCCACGCTGCCGGGCACCCAGGCGGAATCGAAAGACCGCATGTACGTGGTCAGCGGCCACTACGACAGCCGCGTCACCGACGTCATGAACGCCACCGACGACGCACCGGGCGCCAACGACGACGCTTCCGGCACCGCGGCGGTGATGGAAATGGCCTGCGTGATGGCCAAGCACAAGTTCGACGCCACCCTGGTGTTCATGGCGGTGGCGGCCGAAGAGCAGGGCCTGCTGGGCGCCGAGAACTGGGCCAAGCTGGCCAAGGAAAAGAACTGGAACGTGGCCGGCATGTTCGACAACGACATCATCGGCAACTCGCACAACGACGAGGGCAAGAAGGATGCCAGCCAGGTGCGCCTGTTCGCCGAGGGCGTGCCTCCGGGTAAGGAAGTTCCGGAAGCGCTGCGCGCGCTGGTGGCCACCGGCGGCGAGAACGACACGCCGACCCGCCAGCTGGCCCGCTACGTCAAGTTCGCCGGCGAGCGCTATGTGCCGAACTTCAAGGTCACGATCGTCAATCGCCGCGACCGCTACCTGCGCGGCGGCGACCACATTCCCTTCCTCGAGCGCGGCTTCCCGGCGGTGCGATTCACCGAGTATGCGGAAGACTTCAGCCACCAGCACCAGGACCTGCGCACCGAGGGCGGCAAGAAGTACGGCGACACGATCGAGTACATGGACTTCGACTACGCCGCCAAGGTGACGCGCGTCAACGCGGCGGCGCTGGCCTCGCTGGCCATGGCGCCGGCAGCGCCGAAGGATGTGCGCGTCATCACCAAGAACCTGACCAACAAGACCGAGCTGGCCTGGTCGGCCAACGGCGAGCCGGACGTCGCCGGCTACCGCGTGGTGTGGCGCGACACCACCGCGGCCGACTGGACCGGGTCGAAGTTCGTCGGCAACGTGACCAGCTACACCAGCGATCTGTCGAAGGACAATGTGTTCTTCGGCGTGCAGGCGATCGACAAGAGCGGCAACATCAGCCCGGCGACCTACCCGCTGCCGGCACGCTGAGGTTTCACTCGCGCAGGCTGTGCTTGTCCATCAGCCTGTATATCGTCGTGCGCGAGACGCCCAGCTCGCGCGCGGCGAGGCTGACGTTGCGGCCGCTGCGCTCGAGCGATTCGCGCAGCGCGGAGCGTTCGCTGCGTTCGCGGGCATCGTCCAGCGGCGCCGTGCGCGCCGCGGCGTCGGCGGCCAGGCCCAGGTCGTCGGGCGTGATCAGGCGGCCGTCGGCCATCACCAGCGCGCGCCGCACCCGGTTGATCAGTTCGCGGACGTTGCCCGGCCAGGCATGGTCGAGCATGGCTTCCAGCGCGCGGTGCGAAAAACCGCGCAGGCGCGGCGATTTCTCGCTCGCATAGCGCCGGAAGAAATGTTCGGCCAGCAGCGGCAAGTCGTCCCGGCGTTCGCGCAGCGCCGGGATCGCGAGCGGCAACACGGCCAGCCGGTAATACAGGTCTTCGCGAAACACACCCGCATCGACGGCATCCTGCAATCGCACGTGGGAGGCCGCCACGATGCGCACATCCACCGCGATCGCACGGGTACTCCCCAGCCGGGAAATCGTCTTCTCCTGCAGGAAACGCAGCAGGTTCACCTGCAATTCCTGCGGCAGGTCGCCGATCTCGTCCAGGAACAGGGTGCCGCCATGCGCCGATTCGATCAGGCCGGCCTTGGCGCGGGTGGCGCCGCTGAAAGCGCCGCGCTCGTAGCCGAACAATTCCGAGTGGATCAGGCTGGGCGCGATGGCGCCGCAGTTGATCGGCACGAACGGCCCGCCGGCGCGCTCCGACTGCGCGTGGATCGCCTGCGCCGCCAGCTCCTTGCCGCTGCCGCTCTCGCCCCAGATCAGGACTGGCGCCGCGACCTTGGCGACGCGGTCGATCTGGCTGCGCAAACGCATCATGGCGGCGCCGTCGCCGACCAGCGCCGTGGCATCGGAACTGGTGTCCTCGAGACGGACCCGCGGGTGCCGCCGCAGCATGGCCCAGCCATGGGCATGGCCCAGCGTATAGCCGAGCCGTACCGGATCGACCGGCAGGGTGTGGTAATCGCACAGGTGCTCGACGATCAGGTCATGGCAGCCCGGGCTGTCGAGAGCGTGCGGCGCGAAGATGCCGACCCATTGCAGATGGCCGTGCTGGCGCAGGAAGCCGGCGAGTTCGCGGGCGTCCGCAAGGCCGTCGTGCAGCACCAGCCCGACGCCGTAGACCCGGGTCCGCAGCAGGCGCCGGGCATCGGCCAGGCTGTCCACGAAGTGGATATTCCAATCGTGCAACGTTTCTGAATGAAAATCCGCGGCACGCGACCTGCCGACATCAATGCACAACACTTGCTTCATCTACTTCTCCGCAGGCACAAGAAAGACCGGAACGGGGCCCGGGTATTTCTTATACGTGCGGCGTCGCGTTTTGGATTCGGTTTGGATGGTTCGATATAGTATGTTGAACAGCACGCGCCTGAAGCTGCGCCATTCAGCGACTAGGCTACCGCTTGAAGCGCCTAACAAATCCGGCGCAACCGGAGGCGTAACCGACGTAATCTGCTGCGGTTACACGATTCAGTCGTATCATGGTGTTTACTTCAACAAAAGCCGTCGGCCATGGATGACTTCTTCAACGACCATCCCCTTGAGCATCCGCTTGACCCGGCTCTCAAAGAATTTCTTGCGCGCCTATGTGCACCGCAAGGCTACGAGGGCCATCTCATTACTGAAGTAGGCCCGTACCTGGTATGGACATTACCTGGCGAAATGACGCTAAACGACTCTATCGTGTTCTTCGATGGCGACTGCCGGGACGTTCTCAAGCCCGACGATCTGCGCCTTGATGACGCGCGGCGGAAACTCGAAGAGGAGTTTGGTAGAGGCACGGTGTCCGATTTACATGGTGAAATCGACGCATCAATGCCGAGGTAACGGGTCCGCTTTGGGTGGTTAGGGGACGCAACCAAATTTCCGCAACCGACCCGAAACAGACATACTCAGTCTTTAAAGCCAGCCTAAAGAACCTTTAAAAATTTATCCTTATCTGGCCAGCTTTCCAGATATACCGTAGTCACATTCCCGGTCTTTTTGTCTGAAATTGACAACTCTGCTCTGTCGTAAAATGCATCGACAGCACCGATCTTGAAGAGCCGATTTACCTTAACACTTGACCCCGAACTGATCACCTTGTCGCCAGATCGCTCCCCCAGACAAAGAACGTTTTCCGGCCCGAAGTACACAGAGTATGCGCCAGTAAAAATGCTGCAATTTCCAATCGGAGTGTCATTTCGCAATACATACGAGGTGCTGTATTCTTTCGAGAAATGCGTAGTACTCACGCAAGCGGTGAGGCATGCAAGCAGTGTAATAGCAGTAATTAGTGACTTCACGGGTTTCTCCGAGTACGGTAAATCCGCTCCTGGCTGCAAGAAGACGATCGGGACACCATAGCAGGTTACAGTGCTGGAAAAGTCACGAACGTTCACGACCGGCCGAAAACGGCGCTAAGTAGACATTGAAAGCGCGGACATTGGCATTGTACCTATAGGTTAGGATTCAAATTGGATTGGCATCTGGCGGTAGTGGTGCTGACCGATGGCACCATATTCACCCCGCGAACGAAAAAAGCAGCCCGCAGGCTGCTTTCCATACGCTGCCGAAACAGTTACCACCAAGCCCCGTAGATCGCCGCCAGCATCACGCAGATCACTGCCGAGCCCAGCGCAAAGCCGCCGTCGACGCGGAACAGCGAACGGTCGACGATCATGCGCTTGGCGCTGCCGTCCTTGCGGCCCATGGTGCTGATCAGGGCCATGCCGGCCACCACGATGGCGAACACGATCAGCATGCGGTCCAGGAACGGGATCTCGTAGACGCCGCTGCCGTTGTCGACGGCAAAGCCGATCGGCGCCAGGAAGCGCAGGTCCATCATTTCAGGCAGGAACTTCAGGAAGATCGAGAACACCAGGCCGCCGATGGTCGCGAACATCGCCGCGGCGGCGGTCGTGCGCTTCCAGAAGAAGCCGAGCAGGAACATGGCCAGGATGCCGGGCGAGACGAAACCGGTGTATTCCTGGATGTACTGGAAGCCGCCTTTCTTGTCGATGCCCATCATCGGCGCGATGATCACGGCCAGGGCCATGGCGACGACCACGGTGACGCGGCCGATCCACACCATTTTCTTTTCGCTGGCCTCCGGGTGGAAGCGCTTCTTGTAGATGTCGAGCGTGAAGATGGTGGCGATCGAGTTGGCCTTGCCGGCCAGCGAGGCGACCACGGCGGCGGTCAGGGCGGCGAAGGCGACGCCTTTCAGGCCGGCTGGCAGCAGCGCCAGCAGGGTAGGGTAGGCGCGGTCGGGATTCAGCTCGCCGCCGACGCGCATGGCGTCGCCCAGGGCGCCGGACTTGTCCAGCGCAAAGGCGGCAATGCCCGGCAGCACGATGATGACCGGCATCAGCAGCTTCAGGAAGGCCGCGAACAGCAGGCCCTTGCGTGCGGTCGGCAGGCTGGCGCCGAGGGCGCGCTGGGTGATGTACTGGTTGCAGCCCCAGTAGTTCAGGTTGACGATCCACATGCCGCCGATCAGGGTCGACAGGCCGGGCAGGTCCATGTAGTTCGGATTGCCGCGTGCCAGGACCATGTCGAAGTGGTCGCGGGCGCTGTGGAACAGGCTGGTGGCGCCGTGCAGCACGCCCTTGCCGCCGCTGATGGTGGCGACCAGTTCCAGCGCCAGTACGGTGGTCACCAGGCCGCCGACGATCAGGCAGAACACCTGGATCACGTCGGTGTAGCCGATCACCTTCATGCCGCCGAGCGTGATCACCACCGCGAACGCGGCCAGGAAGATCATGCAGGCGAACAGGTTGAGGCCGGCGATGGAGGCGATCGCGATCGCGCCCAGGTACAGGATCGAGGTCAGGTTGACCACCACGTACAGGCCGAGCCAGAACAGGGCCATGGTGGTGGCCACCGCCTTGCCGTAGCGCTGCTCGAGGAACTGCGGCATCGTGTAGATGTGGTTCTTCAGGTACACCGGCATGAAGAACACGGCGACGATGACCAGGGTGGCGGCCGCCATCAGCTCGTACACGGCGATCGCCATGCCGATGCGGTAGCCGGAGCCGCTCATCCCGATGAATTGCTCGGCCGAGATGTTGGAAGCGATCAGGGAGGCGCCGATCGCCCACCAGGTCAGCGAGCCTTCGGCCAGGAAGTAATCGTGCGATTCGCGGCCGGAGGTGGATTTCTTGCGGCGGTAGACCCACAGGCCGTAGCCGGCGACGACCACGAAGTAGACCAGGAAAACGAAGGTATCGAGGGTGGAGAATGAAGTCATGGGGCTGGTTGTCTCTGTGCGCCAGGGTGCGGGCTTGCCCCTTTGCTTGTTATGTCGATGTTGAATCTGTGCTCAAGACATGCAGGACTGTTGCTGCCCGCCGGCATGGTATCGATTTCATCGAGCTTATCGGAAATATTGTGAATATGCTATAAGCGTTCTGGTCGAGTTGTATCTTTTTTGCAAGCAGACACCACCGCCGGGCTTGCTGAACCGTGAGAATCATTGTAGGCGAGCGTGCACTCCGCAAAATCACCCTTGCTGAAACAATCACAGGCTTGATTCGCGACAGCGCGTGCGACATCATGTGGCACCGCCCGGTTCGCTGACCCGGACCACATAACAAACGATAAGGAAGCCCATGAGACAAGCATTCACCCCCACGCTCCTCGCCACCCTGTTGCCGCTGGCCCTGGCCGGCTGCGCCGCCACCGGTGCCGGACCGGGCGCTGCGCAGGACGGCCTCGGCGCCGCCAACCCGAATGCCAGCACCGCCGCCGGCACCCTGCAGGGCATCCAGGAAGCCGGGGTGAAGGCATTCAAGGGCATTCCCTACGCCCAGGCCCCGGTCGGCGCGCTGCGCTGGCAGGCGCCGCAGCCGGCCCCGGCCTGGAGCGGCGTGCGCCAGGCCGCCGCCTTCGGGCCGCGCTGCATGCAGCTGCCGCTGTTCTCGGACATGGTGTTCCGCTCGAACGGCATGAGCGAGGATTGCCTGTACCTGAACGTCTGGACCCCGGCCGCGCGCGCGAACGACGGCCTGCCGGTGCTGGTGTATTTCTACGGCGGCGGCCTGCAGGGCGGCGACGCTTCGGAACCGCGCTACGACGGTGCCGCCATGGCGCGCCAGGGCATCGTCGCCGTCACCGTCAATTACCGCCTGGGCGCCTTCGGCTTCATGGCGCACCCGGAACTGAGCGCGGAATCGCCGCACAAGGCATCCGGCAACTACGGCTTCATGGACCAGGCGGCGGCGCTGCGCTGGGTGCGCGCCAACATCGCGGCCTTCGGCGGCGATCCGCGCCGGGTGACCATCGCCGGCGAATCAGCCGGTTCGTTCTCGGTGAGCGCCCAGATGGCCTCGCCGCTGGCGAAGGACCTGATCGCCGGCGCGATCGGCGAAAGCGGTGCGCTGCTCGGCCTGAACCCGCTGCCCAGCCTGCGCGACAGCGAAGCCGCGGGCAAGCAGTTCGGGACCATGCTGAATGCGCCGACGCTGGCCCAGCTGCGCGCGCTGCCGGCCGAGGTGGTGCTGCGCGGGACGGCGGGCCCGAACACCTGGCGTTTCGGCGCCATCGTCGACGGCTACGTGCTGCCGCGTAACCCGGCCGCCATCTACGCCGCCGGCCAGCAGGCGCGGGTGCCGCTGCTGGCCGGCTGGAATTCGGCCGAAGGCGGCGCCGAGGCCATCCTGGGCCAGGGCAGCGCGCCGACCGAGCAGGCTTTCCAGGCCGGCCTGCAGCGCCTGTACGGCGACAAAGCCGGGGCAGCGCGCCAGGCCTACGGCGGCGACGTCGCGCGCGCCGCGCGCGAGCTGGCCAGCGACCGCTTCATCGGCTTCGGCACGTGGCGCTGGATCGACGCCCATGCCCGCAGCAGCGGCCAGCCGGTGTACCGCTATTATTACACCCAGCCGCGCCCGGCCACGCGCAGCGGCGACCCGGCAGCGAGCGGTGCCAGCCATTCGGCCGAGATCGAATACGTGCTGGGTAACCTGGACGGCAACCCGGTGTACGCCTGGACCGAGGCCGACCGCGCCGTGTCGCGCCAGGCGCAGGCTTATTTCGCCAACTTCATCAAGACCGGCAACCCGAACGGGACCGGACTGCCGCAATGGCCGGCCCTGGGCGCGCAGGGCGCGGGCAGCGGCACGGCGCTGATGGTGCTGGGCGCCGAGTCGAAGGCGGTGGCGGCCGAGGATGGCGGGCACCATGCCTTCCACCAGGCCGTGGCGCTGCCGTAGCACGACGTGCTGTTCGAGGCGGCGCGCCATGCACGGAGCGTGCGCCGCCTGTCCGGTCAAGTCGATAAAATCGCGACAAAATCTGGCCGTAGAGCAATGCTAGTATGGACTTTGGATTTGTCCAAAACTAACCCGGCCGATAACGCGACCGGCATGCGCCAGTAGTCAAACACCGTCACACGCCAGCCGCCCGACCCCGGTGTCGACGTGCCCACAAGGCGCGCCGCACGCCGGGTGGCCATCATGCTCGGTGTGGTGAACTATGCCCAAGATGTCCCAGCGTCTGACTAGATTCCGTCCCCGCGGTCTCGCGGGTTACATGGGACTGGCTTTTTCCACCTTGTCGATCGCCCTGACGGTTGTCGTGGTCGAAGTGGTCGAGCGCGAGGCCACCCGCCACGTCGAGCGCAGCATCGGCCACGGTCTCGGCGAGCTGGCGCTGCAGGCATCCGACAAGCTCGACCGCGGCATGTTCGAGCGCTATCGCGAGGTCGGCCTGATCGCCAAGCGTTTTGCCCTCGCCGACGCCGGCCTCGGCCACGACGACTGGCGCCGGATGCTCGACGACGTGCGCCAGACCTACAATTACTACAGCTGGATCGGTCTGGCCGACCTGCAAGGCAAGGTCATGGTTTCGGCCGGCGGCCTGCTGGAAGGCGCCGACGTCTCGGCCCGGCCCTGGTTCCAGGAGGCGCGCAAGGGCGACGGCCATGTCGGCGACGTGCACGAAGCCCTGCTGCTGTCGCGCCTGCTTCCGCAGTCCGGCGGCGAGCCGCTGCGCTTCGTCGACGTCGCCTTTCCCTTCCGCGACCGCGACGGCAAGGACCGCGGCGTGCTCGGCGCCCACCTGTCGTGGCAGTGGGCGCGCGACGTCGAGCGTTCGATCATCGAGCCGCTGGAGGCCGAGCGCCAGGTGCAGGCCCTGATCGTCGGCGCCAACGGCGTAGTGCTGCTGGGGCCGCCGAATCTGCAGGGGCGCACCGTCGATTTCCCCAGCCTGCAGGAAGCACGCGGCGACAACCGCCCCGGCTATGTCATCGAAAAAGGCATCGACGGCAAGACCTACATGACCGGCTACAGCCGCTCGAAGGGCTATGCCGATTATCCGGGCCTGGGCTGGACCGTGCTGGTGCGCCAGGACATCGACAACGCGCTGGTGCCGGTCAAGCGCCTGCGCAGCTACGGCCTGTGGAGCGGCATCGGGCTGGCCTTGCTGTTCTCGCTCGCCGGCGTGTTCGTGGCGCGCTGGATCACGCGCCCGCTGATGCAGCTGGGCGCCGAGGCGGCCAGGATCAGCCAGGGTGGGGGTGCGGCCATCGCGCCGCAGAACCGTGCCTACGACGAGGTGCAGGCACTGGCCGGCACCCTGAATGCCCTGGTGAGCGACCAGCGGCGGCGCCAGGCCCAGCTCGAGGAACTCAACGCCACGCTGGAGCAGCGCGTGCAGGAGCGCACCCAGGCGCTGGCCGAAGCGCTGAGCGTGGTGCGCCAGAGCGGGCAGCGCATCAACGCGATCATCGAAAGCGCCCAGGATGCCTTTATCGGGATCGACCTGCACGGCCGCATCATGGACTGGAATTCGCAGGCCGAGGCCATGTTCGGCTGGTCGCGCGACGAGGTGATCGGACGCTCGCTCGGCGCCCTGATCGTGCCGGAACGCTTCCTGGCGAATTTCGACAAGGCGATCCGGATGGCCAACGAGACCGGCCACCTGGAAATGTTCGAGCGCCGCGCCGAGCGCATCGTGCAGACCCGCGGCGGCGCCGAGCTGCCGGTCGAGGTGACGGCCAAGCTGGTGGTCGGGCCGGGCACCGACTTCTTCAGCATCTTCCTGCGCGACATTTCACTGCGCAAGAAGGTGGAACAGATGAAGAACGAGCTGGTGGCGACCGTGTCGCACGAACTGCGCACGCCGCTGACCTCGATGCGCGCCTCGCTTTCGCTGCTCGATTCGGGCGCGGTCGACGGTGTCCCGGACGATGCCAGGGAATTGATCGAGATCGCGCACCGCCATTGCGAACGCCTGGTGCGGATGGTGAACGAGATGCTCGACGTGGAAAAGGTCGAATCCGGCCACGTCCACCTGGTGCGGGCCGACCAGGAACTGGCCCCGATCCTGCGCGATGCCGTCGCCGCCATGCAGGGCCATGCCCAGCAGGCCGGCGTGCGCCTCGACTGTGCCGGCACGCTGCCGGGCGTCTGCGCCGAGGTCGACGGCGACCGCCTGACCCAGGTCATCACCAACCTGCTGTCGAACGCGATCAAGTTCGCACCGGCCGGCAGCGCGGTCGAGGCGGCACTCGGCTGGCACGGCGACGGCGTGCGCATTGCCGTGCTCGACCGCGGCCCCGGCATCCCGCCGGACTTCCGCGGCCGCATCTTCGAGCGCTTCGCCCAGGCCGAGGACGAGGCCAGGCGGCGCCAGGGTTCGGGCCTGGGCCTGTCGATCAGCAAGCGGATCGTCGAGGAGCATGGTGGCCGCATCGGCTTCGAAGACCGCGCCGGCGGCGGTACCGTGTTCTACGTCGATTTGCCCGTGCATGCCCACGATGCAGCCCGGGCGGCCCTGGAGAACGCAAAATGATGTATTTGTGTATTGCTGTTGCCTCAAGGCATCACATTTTGCTTATTTGCTGAAATTTTCGATTTCATATTTGCTGATTTGATTGAGTTGTGGCATAGTTGTCGTACGGCAATTAACCTACACATCGAATCAGGAGTTCAAACATGTTCGCATCGACCTTTCGCAAAATCGTTTTGAGCGCAACCATCGTCGCCATCGCCCCTGGCATGGCCGGCACCGCGTTCGCCAAGACCCAGACCGCGAGTTTCGATGTGTCCATGAAGATCGTTGCCGACTGCACCATCTCGGCCACCGGTATCGATTTCGGCCAGACCCAGGGCGTGCTGACCTCGGCGGTGAGCGGCAGCTCGGCGATCAGCGTCGCCTGCACCAACACCACCCCGTACAGCGTCGGCCTGAACGCCGGCACCGGCGCCGGTTCGAGCGGCACCACCCGCTACATGAACGGTACCGGCACCAACACCAATACCGTCAAGTTCAACCTGTACCAGCAGCAGGGCGCGACTCCATGGGGCAACACCCAGGGCACCGATACCCTGGGCGGCACCGGCACCGGCGTGGTCCAGACCCTGACCGTCTACGGCGAAATCCCGGTCCAGGCGACCTCGACCCCGGACAGCTACAAGTCGACGATCACCGCGACGGTGTATTTCTAAGCCGATTCGTCCATCCACCTGCTTCTGATGATTCGCCCGATGTTGCGCCCCGTCTTCCTGTTTCTGGCCCTGCTGCCGGCCCTGGTGCCGGCAACGGCGGCCAACCTCCAGATCTCCCCGGTCTCGATCCAGTTCCGCGCCGGGCAGGGCGCGGCCGGCATCAACCTCCAGAACTATGGCGACACCCCGCTGTACGGCCAGGTGCGCGTGTATGCCTGGGACCAGCGCAACGGCGAGGACGTGCTGACCCCCGCTAGCGACGTCGTCGCCAGCCCGCCGGTGATGGAAATCGCCGCCCGCAGCACCCAGACCATCCGCCTGGTACGCCGCAACGGCGCCCCGGCCCCGGTTGAGCAGACCTACCGCATCCTGATCGACGAAATCCCGCGCAACGACGCCGCCGGCGCCAGCACCGGCGTGGCGATCCGCCTGCAATACTCGGTGCCGGTGTTCGCCCTGCCGGCCGACGACAAGGCGGCCCCCAGGCTCGACTGGACCCTGCTGCGCAAGAACGGCGCCTGGCTGCTGCGCGTGCGCAACGACGGCCAGTTGCACGCCCAGATCGGCGCCACCACGCTGAAAGGCGCGGACGGCAAGGAGCACGAACTCAGCAAGGGCTTGCTCGGCTACGTCCTGCCGGGCAAGGTGCGCGAATGGCGCGTGGCGGTCGACGCCGGCATCGACCTGGGCGCGCCCGGCGCGGCGCTGCCGATCCGCGCGAATATCAACGCCCAGCCGCTGGACGCCAGCGCGACCGTCGGGCGCGAGTAACGAGCGGTGGCGGGACGTGTCGATGCATCGGGCACGCAACTGTGCCGGCTGGGCGCAGCCTTGCTGTTTGCCTGTGGTGTCGGGGCCGTGCCGGCAGGCGCGGCGCCGGCAAACGGCTACACGAGCGACCAGTTGAGCGACCTGTCCGCTCTTCCGCCCGCGGCTGTTGCGGGCAGCGCGGTTACCGAGCTCTACCTCGAAGTCAGCCTCAACGGCGAAAAGACCGGCCTGGTCGCGCCGTTCCGGCAGACCGCCAAGGGTTTATCCAGCAGCGTGCAGAACCTGCGCGACCTCGGGCTCGACCCGCAGGCGCTGGGCGTCGCCGGCATGGACGACTTCGCGCTCGACGCCGTCCCCGGCCTCACCTGGAAATTCGACCCCGCGGCCCAGACCATCGATGTGGTGCTGGCAGACTATCTACGCAAACCGGTGCAGCTGAACGCGCGCACCGTGCGTCCGAGCGGCAGCGGCAGCGCCGATCCGGGCCTGCTGCTGAATTACGACCTGGTCGGCCAGCTGGGCGGCAATGCGCGCGTCGCCGCGCTCAACGAAGTGCGCGTCTTCGGTCCGCTGGGCGTGCTGGCCAGCACCGGCAATGCCGTACTCAAGGGCAGAGGCCAGCGCTACATCCGCTACGACACCAGCTGGTCGTGGTCGGACCCGGCCACGCTGCAGAGCCTGCAGGTCGGCGATGTCGTGTCGCCTTCGCTGAACTGGACCCGCTCACTGCGCATGGGCGGCGTGCAGTGGCGCCGCAATTTCGACCTGCGTCCCGACTTGCTGACCTATCCGCTGGCCAGCATGGGCGGCTCGGCCGTGGTGCCCAGCAGCGTCAGCCTGTACGTGAACGGCATGGAACAGTACCGCGCCGAGGTGCCCGGCGGCCCCTTCGTGATCGACCAGGTGGCCGGCCTGAACGGCGCCGGCCAGGCCACGGTCGTCACCCGCGACGCCCTCGGGCGCCAGGTCGCGACCTCGCTGCCGCTGTACGTCGACACCCGCCTGCTGGCCAAGGGACTCAGCGATTTCGCGCTGTCGGCCGGCATGCTGCGGCGCGACTATGGCGTGCGCTCGTTCCGCTACGCCGGTTCCCCCGCCGTCACCGGTTCGCTGCGCCACGGCCTGAGCGACGCCGTGACGCTGGAAGCCCATGCCGAAGCGGGGGCCGGTGTGGTCAACGGCGGCGCCGGCGCGCTGGTGCGCCTGGGCAAGGCCGGCGGCGTGCTGTCCGGCGCCCTGGCCGGCAGCGGCGGCGCCACCCGGGGCTGGCAGGCCAGCCTCGGCTACCAGTACATCGCGCCGCGCTTCGCGCTCGACCTGCAGAGCACCCGTGCCGGCGCCGGCTATGCCGACCTCGGCACGGCCGAAGGCGCGCCGGTGGTCGGCGTCAACGACCGCGCCAGCGCCAGCCTCAACCTGAAACAGGCGGGCAGCGCCAGCCTCAGCTTCGTCCACTACCGCACCCCGGGCAGCCGCAGCGCGACGCGGCTGGCGGCGCTGGCCTGGTCGCGCAGCCTCGGCGGCGGCGCCTTTCTCAGTGTCAGCGGCTTCCAGGACCTGGCGCAACGCGAGAATCGGGGGTTCAGCGCCACGTTCAGCATGTCGCTGGGCGAACGTACCTCGGTCAGCGCCACCGGCGGCCGCCAGGGCGGCCTGCGCCAGAACAGCCTCGCCGCCTCGCGCGCGCCCGACTTTGGCGGCGGCTGGGGCTGGGGCGCGCAGAAGTCGACCAGCCAGGGCTTCGACGTGGCCCAGGCCCAGGTCCAGTACCTCGGCAGCAGCGGCCAGTTCTCGGCCACCACCCTGCATGCCGGCAACACCAGCACCACCTCGCTCGGCCTGAGCGGCAGCCTGGTGGCGATGGACGGCACGGTGCTGGCGGCGCGCCAGGTCGGCCGCGGCTTCGCGCTGGTCTCGACCGGCGTGCCCGACCTGCCGGTGGCCCACGAAAATCGCCTGCTGGGCCGCACCGGCCGCGACGGCCGCCTGCTGGTGCCCGACCTGATGCCCTACACCAGCAACCGGATCGCCATCGACGCCGCCAACCTGCCGGCCGACATGCGCGTCGAGCGCACCGCGCTGGAAGTGGTGCCGCTGGCCGGCGCCGGCGTGCTGGCCGGCTTCCGCGTCGAACGCTACCGCGCCGCCACCCTGATCGTGCACGGGCCGGACGGCAAGCCTGTCGCGGCCGGCACGCCGGTGCGGCTGGCGCACGGCGGGCCGGATGCCGTATCCGTGGTTGGCTACGACGGCGTGGTCTTCCTCGACAACCTGAAGGACAGCAACGAGGTCCTGGTGGGCGAGGGTGCCGCGACCTGCACCCTGCATGTCGATTATCAACCGGGGACCTCGGGCCAGTTACCCGAAATCGGCCCCTTGCGCTGTACGCCTTCGAAGGAGTGACGATGTTCGACCTGTTGAAATGCCTGTCCTGGGCGCCCTTGGTCCGGGCGCTGCTGCTGGCCCTGTTTCTGTTCGGCTGCCTGGGCCAGGCGCGTGCCGACAATTGCACGGCCAGCATGACCGCCGTCAGCTTCGGACCCGTCGATTCGACCGCCGGCACCGACTACTATGCCAACGGCACACTGAGCGTGACCTGCACGGTCCTGCTCGGCAGCCTCGGCACTGCGGTCGTACCTTCCGTCGCCATCTGCCTCAACCTGGAAGGCGGCAGCGGCGGCACCATCGCCGCGCGCAACATGCTGAACGGCGGTTCGACGCTGCCCTTCAACCTGTACCGCGACAACACCTATGCCGCTGCCTCGGTCTGGGGTAGCACCTCGGGCGGCACCGCGCAGCCGGTCACCAGCTCGATGACGGGCGTGCTGGGCCTGGGGACGGCGACCCAGACCTTCACCATTTACGGCAAGATCCCGGCGGCGTCGCTAGCCGGAGCGCGCCTGCAAAACAGCACCGACACCCCGTTCACGGCGGACTTCAGCGGTGCCGGCACCTTGCAATACGCTTTCTACGGCCTGCTGGCGCCCGCGACCGGCTGCAGGAGCGGCACCACGGTGCCGTTCAGCTTCAAGGCCACGGCGACACTGACCAACAACTGCTTCATCAGCACCAGCCCGCTGGTCTTCGCCGGCGACAACCGTGTGCTGGCGGCGGCCGTGCGCACTGGTGGTTCGCTCGGCGTGCGCTGCACCGCCGGCAGCGCCTACCAGGTCTCGCTCAACGGCGGCAGCGTGGCCAATAACCCCGGCGCACGCCGGATGGCCAGCGCCGCGACCACTGACACGATCGGCTACGAGATCTCGAATACGCTCGACGGCCCGCTGTGGGGCGACGGCAGCAACGGCACCCGGATCGTCGGCGGCACCGGCAGCGGCGCCCAGCAGACGCTGAGCCTGTACGGACGGGTGCCGGCGCAGCGCACGCCGGCGCCGGGCGACTACAAGGATACGGTGACGGCGACGCTCACCTTCTAGGCGCCGGCGTGGGCGCCCAGCGCCTCCACCAGCGCATCGAAGGTGACCCGGCAGCGCGGACTGTCGCGCAGATCCTCGTGCATGGTGACCCAGGTGTCGAGCGGGAGCGCAAACGCCTCCGGCAGGAGCCGGACCAGCCCGGGCGTGCGCCGGGCCAGGGCGGCCTGGCAGACGCCGATCCCGGCGCCGGCCCGGATCAGCGCCAGCTGGGCGACGTCGCTGTCGGTGCGCAGCGCGATGTGTTCACGCGCGAACCACGGCCACTGGCGCAGCGCCGCGCGCACGAACGGCGGCGGCCGGTCGTAGCCGATCAGGACGTGGCCGCCAAGTTCTTCGAGCGAGGCCGGCGTGCCGTGGCGCTGCAGGTAGGCAGCGCCGGCGTGCAGGCCGAGTTCGATGGCGCCGACGCGGCGCGCCACCAGCTGGTCCTGGCGCGGGGCCGTCATGCGCACGGCGACGTCGGCTTCGCGCTGGAGCAGGTCCTGCACGCTGTTCGACAGCACCAGCTCGACCTTCAGGTCCGGGTGACGCTCGCGCAGCGATGCCACCACGGCCGGCAGGACTTCGATGCCGATCACCTCGCTCGCCGTCACCCGCACTACGCCGCGCACGCCGTCGCCGTAGCTGGCGGCGACCCGCTCCAGCGCCGCGGCCGTGCTTTCCATCGCCTGCGCATGGCCGCGCAGCGCCAGGGCGGCTTCGGTCGGGATCAGGCCGGTCTGCGAACGCGTGAACAGCGCCAGGCCGAGCGCCGCCTCCAGCGCGGCGACGTGGCGCCCGACCGTCGGCTGGGCGATACCGAGGGCGCGCGCCGCACCGGACAGCGAGCCTTCGCGCAGCACGCCCAGCAGCGAGCGGTACAGCTCCCATTCGATGGCGCCGCTCATGCCGGCAGGCCTATACATTTTCGCATAGCTGCTCCCTCACCTCATGCAATTCCATTGAACCGGAGGATGCCTCAGGATGAACACATCGTCAATCACGGAGGCAGACATGGAACAGCGGAACACGGCATTGGTCTTGGGCGCCACGGGCGGCATCGGCGGCGAAGTGGCGCGGCAACTGGTGGACAAGGGCTGGCAGGTAAAAGCGCTGACCCGCAGGGCGGCACAGGCGCAGAACGGCGAAGGCATCGAGTGGGTCAAGGGCGATGCGATGACGGCCGGGGACGTATTGGCCGCGGCCCAGGGATGCGCCGTGATCGTGCACGCGGTCAACCCGCCGGGCTACCGTAACTGGGCCGGCCAGGTGCTGCCGATGCTGGAGAACACCATCGCCGTCGCCGAGACCTGCGGCGCGCTGGTGGTCCTGCCCGGCACGGTCTACAACTATGGCCCCGATGCGTTTCCCTGCGCCGGCGACGACGCCCCGCAGCATCCGCTCACCAGGAAAGGGGCCTTGCGGGTGCAGATGGAAGCCGCCCTGGAAGGCTTCTGCCGGCGCGGCGGCCGCGCGCTGGTGGTGCGCGCCGGCGACTTCTTCGGCCCGCGCGCCGGCAACACCTGGTTCGGGCAAGCGCTGCTCAAGCCCGGCAGGCCGGTCACGCGCATCGCCAATCCCGGCCGCGCCGGCGTCGGCCACCAATGGGCCTATCTGCCCGACGTGGCCGCCACCATGGTGGCGCTGGTCGAGCGCCGCGCCGAACTGCCGCCGTTTGCACGTTTCAACATGGGCGGCCACTGGGATGCCGACGGCACCGGCATGGCCGAGGCGATCCGGCGCACGATGGCGCGCCATGGCGTGCACGCGCGGATCGGCGGCTTCCCGTGGTGGCTGTTGCCGCTGGCGGCGCCATTCAATGAAACCCTGCGCGAGATGAAGGAGATGCGCTATCTGTGGCAGCAGCCGCTCAGGCTGAACAACAGCGGGCTGCTGGCGCTGCTCGGCAGCGAGCCGCATACGCCGCTGGAGGTAGCGGTGGAACGCACGCTGCGAGGATTGGGCTGCCTGCCGGCGGCAGCGGCGCTTCAGGCCGTCCCGGCCTGATTCAGAAGTAGATCTGCCAGCCGTCGGCGCTGGCCACGGTCTGCGAAGGTGCGGCCTGGGCGGCGCCGGCGGCGGCCGACACCTGCACCGGCGCCTCGTGGGCGCAGCTGACGGCCGGCGCCGCATGCGAACCGTCGGCGACGTGCACGGTGCACGCTTCCTGGATCACGAAGCTGACCTGCATGGTGGTGGCAACCGCGTTGCCGGCAGCAATGGCCGGGTTGGCGAAGCCGAAGACGGAGAGCAGCAGGGCGCCCAGAGCGACTTTTTTCATTGCGACGTCTCCTTTCTCTTCCGTTGAATGGGATCAAATGATCGATGCCTAATGATACTCGATAGTTGCTCTGTGGAATTTTAAGGCGGATTATGCACAGGATGGGTGCATGACACCATGCATTACGGGTTTAGCCGGATTCTTGCGTAAATACGTGCCGAGAAAGGAAAAAGGCGATTTTGAACAGACCGAAGTGCGCCGTTTCGGTTTCAGTTTTATCGGCTTGGAAGGGCAAGGCCGTGATCTAGAGTTTTTCCTCTAATCGCACGGCCGGCGCCTGCTAGGCCGCAGCCAGCAGCGCGGCAGCAGCTTCGCCCAGGCTTTGCGGGCTGAACGGCTTGACGATGTAATAGTCGGCGCCGGCAGCCAGGCCGGCCTCGACGTCGCTCTGCTGGCCGCAGGCCGACAGCAGCAGCACCTTGACGTGGCGCGTTTCAGGATCGGACTTGATGGCGCGGCAGACGTCGAGGCCGCTGTCGCCCTTGCCCAGCCAGACATCGAGCGTGACCAGGTCGGGTTTTTCGGCCCGTATCAGTTCCAGGCCCTGGGCGGCACTCGAGGCCAGTAGCACACGGCCCAGCGATTTCAGGCTCAGGCGGACCAGCAGGCGCAGATCGTCCTGGTCCTCGACGACGAGGATGGTCTTATCCATGATCGGGCAAGGCCGGCAGCCAGACGGTGACCGCGGTGCCGGCACCCGGATGCGATTCGATGTCGGCGTGGCCGCCGTGCAGTTCGATGATTTCCTTGAAGATGGTCATGCCGAGTCCACTGCCTTGTACGTTCTGGGCGTCGCCGGCGCGGTAGAACGCGTCGAAGATGCGTGCCTGTTGTTCAGGGGTCATGCCGATGCCGCGGTCTGCGACCCGGATCGCCACCATGAGTTTAGCATTGTGGCGCAGGGCCGCCGTGCTGATGTCGATCGGGCTGTCTTCGCTCGAATACTTGATGGCGTTGCTGACGATATTCATCAGCGCTTGCTGCATCTTGGCCGCGTCGGCCGCGATCGCCGGCAAGCCGTCTTCGAGCTCGGTACGGATACGCTGGTTCTGGCCCAGCCCGTCCAACGCGGACAGCGTCGATTCCACCAGCTCGGCCACGTTGACGCGGCCGATGTGCAGGCCCTCGGTGCCGCCGGCCTCGATACGCGCCAGGTCGAGCATCTGGTTGATCAGGGCGACCAGGCGCGCGGCCTGGCGGTGGATGATGTCGAGCAGCTCGCGGCTGGTGTCGGCGTCGAAGTCGCGCTTGAGCAGCAGTTCGGAAAACCCGAGGATGCTCGCCATCGGCGTGCGCAGTTCGTGGGTGGCGGTGGTGAAATGCTTGCGCCGGCGCTCCTCGGTGGCACGGTTGCGCTGCGCCAGTTCGTGCTGGCGCGTGACGTCGCGCACGATCACGGCGTAGCGCTGCTGGCCGACCAGGCACATCGGCGCCACCTTGACTTCGATCGGGAAGCTCGAGCCGTCCAGGCGGTAGCCGCCGCCCTCCTGCGGCGGCGCCTCCGGGCTGTGCTCCGGGTCGAGCAGCACGGAAGCGTCCTCTCCCAGCAGCGCGGATGCAAGGCGGCCAGCCAGGCCTCCGGTATCCGAGCCGAACATGTGCTCCGCAGCCGGGTTGCCGCAGATAACGCTGCCGGCGCGGTCGAGCATCAGCACGCCGTCGGGAATATGCTCGAGCAGGCCGCGCATCCAGGCGTCGCTGTCGCTGCGCCGTTCGTGGGCGCGGCGCAGTTCGCCCGCCGCGATTTCGTTGGAGACCATGCCGGCCAGGTCGCGCAGCAGCGCGCGCTGCTCGCCGTCGAGGCCGCGCGGCGACGTGTCCAGGATGCACACGGTGCCGATGCGGCTGCCGTCCGGCGCCGCCAGCGGATAACCGGCGTAGAAGCGCGCGCCGTGTTCGGTCACGAAGGGATTGTCGACGAAGCGCTCGTCGCAGGCCGCATCCTCGACCACCATCAGGCCATCCTGCAAAATCGTGTGAGCGCAGAACGAGATGCTGCGTTCGGTTTCTGCAAACGGCAGGCCGACGCGCGACTTGAACCATTGGCGGTCGGCGTCGATCAGGGTGACCATCGCGACCGGCACCGCGAACAGGCGCGCAGCCATGCGGGTGATGCGGTCGAAACGTTCGTCGGGGGCGGTGTCGAGGATGTTCAGGTCAAGCAGGACCTGGAGCCGATGCGCTTCCTCTGGGGGCACGGGCGATGCCAGCATATGAAAACATTCGTTGATGTTGCGGTGGGTGTCAGTGCTCCACTGCGGCAGCCTGGACCGGCAGCAGCACACGTTCGACGGCTTCACGCAGGTCCCGGAACGGGACCGGTTTCGAGAAGAAGGGTATATCGGCCGGCAAGCCCATCGAGCCTACCGTGGCTTTGTCCAGGCCGCTCACGACGACGATCGCCATGGCGGCGTGCGCCGGGTCCATGCGCAGGGTGCGGATCATGCGGAAGCCGTCCATGCCGGGCATGCTGAGGTCGCTGATCAGCAGGTCGGGCTTGTCGGCGCCGATCTTGATCAGCGCTTCGAAGCCGTTCTGGGCCTTGATGATGTCGATCGGCACGTCCCACCCCATCATTTCCAGCTCGTACAAGCGCAGCAGCGTGGTGTCGTCGTCGACCACCAGCACTTTCTTGCGCGTGCTGGGCGTCGACTGTTGTGCCACGGGCACGGCGGCGGAGGGCGCCAGCGCTTCGCGGCGCTGGTCGACCAGCCTGCTCACCGATTGCATGGTGATGCGGCGATGCCCGCCGGCGGTCTTCCAGGCTTGCAGGATGCCGCTCTCGACCCACAGTTGGATCGTGCGGTGCGATACGCCGATGATGCTGGCGGCCTGCTTGGTCGAGCAGAAGTCGTCTGCCCCCGGGAGGGTGGCGCCGGTGTCGGTCTCGTTGGAATAGTTATGTGCGGCAATTTTCATATTTATCGATTTTAACGTTTTGGTGTCGAACGTCAAGTTTTTGACACATTCTTCGACACCGGCGACACCGCAAAACAGGGGAAGTCTCCTTTCCCCCACACATCGCTACCGGGCGTCCAACAAGCCTGACATCATTGCACGGTCACCGTAAAACTGACGCTGCCGCTGGCGCCCGGCGCCAGGCTGCCGTTGAAGGTCCAGACCAGCGGGCCGGTGGCGCCCGCAGCCGGCTGGGTGCCCAGGCTGCAGGTGGCGAGGCCGGCGCCCAGCGTACCGCAGCCGCCGGCGTTGTAGATCGTGAAGGCGGGCGTGGCGTCCTGCACCTTCAGGCCGCTCAGTGTGGTCTGGCCGACGTTCTGGTAAGTGATGGTGTACGTGATGAGGCTGCCGGGCAGCGCATCCGTCTTGTCGACCGCCTTGGTCAGCTTGAAATCGTCGCAGGCCTGGCAGATGCCGGTGACGCTCACCGTCATCTCGCCCAGGCCGATGCCCAGCAGTTTCAGGAGCGGGTCGGCGATGCCGGTCAGCACCTGCGTCAGGACCGGCGACAGCGTATTGACGACCAGGGTCTTCAGCACCGGCTGCAGCGCGCCGCTGAGCAGGTTGGCGACCGGGGCCAGTATCAGGCTGGACAAACCGGTGCTCAGGATGGTGGTGCGCAGCGCGAGGTTGTTGACCAGGCTGTTGCTCAGGCCGGTGACGAAGGCGCTGCTGGTGCTGACGGTGCGGCTCTGCGGGAAGGTGCCGGACAGCGTCACGCTGGTGGCGAAGGGTGCCTGGCCGCGCGCCGTGCTCTTGACTTCGAGCGCGACGTTGACGCCGTTCAGCACCAGGGTGCCGATCTGGCCATAGTCGACGTCGGCCGCCGACAAGGTGCGCGTGCGGTTGAAGAACACGCTGTCGGCGATGCTGCCGACGTAGGCGTCGGCCACGCCCGGCGCCACCTGCAGGGTCACGGCCTTGGCGGCGGCATCGATGGCGGCCAGGCTGCCTTCGCCGCGGGCGGTCTCGAGGTAGACGTCGAGGCGGCTGATCGCGACCGAGGCGCTGTTCACGCCCTGCACGGCGGTCAGCGTGTTGGTGACCGGCGTCAGCGTCACCAGGTCGAGCTTGAGCTTGAGGCGGATCGCGGCGGAGTGGAACTGGGTGCCGGCCGGGCCGCAGGTGTACACAGGCGGCTCGATCACCTGGGCGTACAGCTGCAGGTTGTTGACCAGCCCGGCCTGGCCCAGCGCACCGCCGGAAATGCCGACCGGCTGCGGGGTGGTCAGCACGTTCTTGTAATTGTAGAGCTGGATCAGGCCGGTCAGCATGTCGAGCGCGTTCAGGGTCGAGCCGGCCAGCGCACCGGTGTCGGCATTCAGCTTGAACAGGTCGCCGACGCGCACGGTGGCGCCGCTGCCGGCCAGGCGCGAGGACAGGGCGTTCAGCACCCCGGCCAGGCTGGTGTTGGCTTCCGCATTGGCGGCCGCGCCCAGCGCCGCGGCGACCTGGCCGATGCCGACGTTGGCATTCAGCGCTTGCGCCGGGGTCGATGTGTTGGTGGTGGCCTGCAGCGCGTTCAGGAAGCCGAGCACCTTGACGTCGCCCTGGGCCAGCGTGTTCCAGTCGGCCACGCCCAGGTTCAGGCTGCTGCCCAGCAGGCCGCCCAGCAAGGGGTTGAGCAGGGCGGCCTGCTGGGTGTCGACGCTGGCCAGGCGCGGGCCGGCCGTGACGCAGGCGCCGATGCTGCAGGCGGCGCGCGCCGGCGCGCCGGCCAGGGCCGCCACCAGGGTCGCGGCAAGCAGCACGAAGGCCATGAGCAGGCGCGGAAGAGCGGAGCGGATGCCGATCGGGTTCATGGTTGCGTTCTCTATCTATCTATATTAGTGGGATGCTTGCGGCGACAGCAGGCCTTCCAGCGTGCGTTCGTCGAACTTCATGCGCAGGCGCAGGTACACGCCGCGCGCGGTGGCATCGGCGCTGGCCAGGTCCGGCTCGCGGAAGCCGAGCACGTTGTAGCCGGCCGAGACCCACATGTTCTTGCGCAGCTGGTAGCCGGCTTCCAGGCCGGCGGCGAACTGGCGGCCGCGGGTGCCGCCGTCGACCAGCATCTGCAGGCTGGCGCCGAGGTCCCAGTCGCGCTTCAGTTCCTGGGTCACGCGGGCGGCGAACAGCTGGGCCACCGAGCGGGTGTCGAGGCCGCCGGAACGGTCCTGGGCCACCTTGGCGGCGTAGCGGGCGCTGAACAGGGTCGCGGCGCGTGGCTGCCAGTTGGCGGTGATGCCGATCGCGTGCACTGCGCGCTCGAGGTCGGCCAGGCCGGTATCGCGCTCCAGTTTGTGTTCGTACTTGGCCAGGCCGTTCCAGCCCAGGGTTGCCAGGGCACGGTAGGCGACGCCGGCCTGGAACAGGTCGGTGACCTTGCTGCTGCCGTCGTTCAGGCTGCCGCCCTTGCTGTGGGTGGCGGCCAGGGTGTTCTTGCCCAGCAGGGCCCAGGTCTCGCTCAGTTTGTAGGCGACGCCGACCGTGCTCAGCACGCTGTTGCTGTCTTCGGCATGGCGTACTTCCAGGCGGCTGTTGGCGCGGAACGCAGGGTCGCGGCTGTAGTCGACGGCGATGGCGGCGGCCACCGACTCGTTTGCGGCGTTGCCGGCCAAAACTTTAACGCGTTCCAGGCTGGTGTTCATGCGCACGCCGTCGGCCACGGTCCACAGGTTGCGCAGGCCGAGGGCGGCCTCCGCCTGGCGGCCGTCGAGGCTGGCGACACCGCTGTTGGCGCCGCGGGCACGGTATTCGGTAAACACGCGGCCATCCTTCATGTAGTCGGAATCGATACCGAACACGGTGGCGTTGCGCTGCTGGCCGGCGTTCAGGTCGTAGTTGGAACCCAGGCTGCTGATCAGCTCGTGGCGGCCGTAGAGGCGGCTGCCGCCGGCCAGGCGGTAATCGCCGCCCAGGGCCACCATGCGGCGGGTGCTGTCGCGCACGTCCTGCTCCGCTTCGACGAACACGCCGGCCTGCGGCAGGCCCGGCACCTGGGCCGCGACCTTGGCGCGCAGGCTGGTCAGGTCCGGCTGGGCCAGCACGGTGCCGCCGGCTGCATTTTCGTGGGCACGACGGACGCCACCCTCGACGCGGATGCCGTTGCCGAAGGCATAACCGGCCTGCAGCTCGGCGCCGTCGCGCGAGGCGCCGGTGGTCAGGTCGGCGGTGTGGATGACTTCGGCGCCGAAGCTGGTGCGCTCGTCGGCACGGTAAGTGACCCGGGCGCCGCCTTCGGCGCGGCCCTTGGGCAGGCTGGCGGCCGGGTTGTCGAAGTTGCCGTCGGCGCGGCCGAAGTAGACGCGGCTTTCCAGCTTGCCATCCTTGCGGGTGGCGTCGATGCGGGCGGCGCGGCCGGCCACGTCCGACTTGTCCATGCGGGCGCCTTCCAGGTTGACCACGGTCTTGTCGTCCGGGCGCAGGGTGGCGTTGACGCTGGCCAGCTGGGTTGCGGCCGACGGGTTCTTGTCGGTGACGTAGCTGGCGCCGATCTCGACCGCCTTGTTGATCTGGTATTGGGCGGCGGCGCCGGCGATCCAGAAGTTCGGGTTGCCCTGGTCGACTTCATAGCTGATGCGGATGGTCACCGGATTCAGGTCGGCGTCCAGGCTGGCGATCGGAGCGCGGAACAGGATGCGGCCGGTCAGCGGCTCGATGTCGTAGTCGGCGTAGCGGCTCAGCTGGCGGCGCGACACCAGCAGGCCAGCCTGGTTGCGGTCGCGCACGATGATCTCGATGCGCTCGCTGTTGATGACCATGCTGCCGCTGGCGGTGTGGTACGGACCCGAGGTGCCGTTGGCGGCGATTTCCTCGACCAGCTGGCGCGTGCTGGCGCGGCTGACGAAGGCATCCACGCTCAGGCCGTTCGCTTCGTAATGGTTGCGCAGGCCGTTCAGGCTGCGGTTGTAGGCGCCCAGGTTGCGTGCCGGGGTTGCGCCCGGCGGCGTGAAGTCGCCGTACAGCAGGTACGACTTGTTGCGGTCGGCGCGCAGGTAGAGACGGCCGGTGGATTGGGCGTCGAAGCCGCGCTGGGCGTTATCGCCATAGGCCGGGTAGTTCAGGGTCGGGTCGAGGTCGCGGAACAGCGGCTGGTCGTTGACCTTGTCGGAATCGTAGGACAGGGTCAGCAGAGTGTCCTTGGCCACCTGGCCCTTGGCGAACACGGCGGCGCGGGCACCGGCGTCGAGGGTGGCACCGCTCTTGGTTTCCGACAGGCTGCGCAGGGCGTCCTCGAAGCCGTTGAATTCGCGCGCCGGCTTGCCGACGTTGCCCTTGATGCTCTTCAGGCTGAGCGCGCCGTCGACCAGGCCGGCGGCCACCAGCGGACGCAGGTCCGGCACGAAGTCGACGCGGGTCGCGGCCTGCAGGTTACCGCTGGTGGCCTTGATGCCGGCTTCGCCGGCCTCCTTCGGGGCGCGCAGCGCCACCTCAAGCTTGCCGCCTTCGACGAACAGCTGCAGGCCCGGCTCGCGCGGATCCAGGTCGGCCTGTTCCCAGCTGCCGCGGGTGGCATCGATGGTGACGGCGGTACGGTCAAGCACCGGCACGCCGTTCTCGTCTTCCAGGCGCAGGCGCACGACGGCCAGGCTGCGGCCGTCGGCGGCGACGCTGGCCTTGTCCAGGTCGAGGCGCAGGCGCGCCAGCTTGCCCGGGGCGGTCACTTCGATGCGCTGGCTGCCGCGCGCATTGCCGAACTGGTCGCGCTGGCTGACTTCCAGCACGTTCTTGCCCGGCTGCAGGGCGACGCCGACGAATTCCCAGCTCTCCAGCTGGCGCGACGCGACGGTCGAGCGCTTGCCGACCTGCTTGTTGTCGACGGCCTTGCCGTTGGCGCTCAGGGTAAAGGTCGAGCCGGCAGTGCCCTTGATGCGGACGTTGGCCAGCGCGCGCGGCAGGACGGCACCGTTGTCGATGCCGACGAAGCCGAGGCTGTTGTCGAGGGTGTTCAGGTCGATTGCCTGGGCAGCCTGGGCGGCTTTCGGTGCTGCCGGCACGGCGGCTTTTGCCGTCTCGGCGCGTTCCTGGGCCTGGGCGGCATTGCGGCGGGCGGCGATCGCTTCACGCAGGGCCGGCGTGCAGGCGGCGATGGCGAAGTCGGCCTTGCCCAGCTCGCCGTCGTGCAGGTCGACGAAACGGCTGCCGGCGTCGCCGGCGTTGCGGTTGCCCAGGATTGCCAGTGCGGCGCCCTGCGGCAGGGTGGACGGGTCGACCTTGGCGACGTGGGTGCGCGGACGCAGGTCGGCGAAGCTGTAGCGGCCGTCGCCGTCGGTGACGGCGTAGCTGCCGTCTTCCAGGTAGACGCGCACGCCCGGCACGCCCGGCTCGAGCGCGCCTTTCAGCTTGTCGCCGTCGCAGTCGGCGAAGATGCTGCCGACGATATACGCTTTTTCGCTGAACACGCCGGCGCTCACCTTGACCTTGGCGGCGGCCACGGTGCTGGTGAAGGCGGCCGGGGCGGCGCTGGTGGCGTGGGCGCGGTTGATGCCGTCGCCCTGCAGCGCGCCGGCGCCGATGCGCACGCGGTAGCGCAGCACGGATTCACCCTTGGCGCCGATGGTGCCGGCGGCGAAGGTCAGCGAGGGGCCGCGCAGGCCGTCCGGGTCGGCGACGGCGGCGCCGTCCAGGCGCACGCTGCCCGGGACCAGGCTGAAGCCGGCCGGCAGGTCGTCGATCACCTGGACGCCGTTCAGGTCGACCTCGGCGGTATTGTGGATGCGGATGGTGTAGTCGACGAAATCGCCGACTTCGGCGTCGGCGCGCGACGCGGTCTTTTCCAGGTACATGGTGCCCGGGATCGGGTCCAGCGGCACGTCCAGCGTCACCGCACCGGTGGCGGCGCTGACGGTGAAGTTGGCGCCGTAGGAACCATACAACTGGATGGTGCGGTTGCCCGGCAGTTTGCCGGCCTCGACCTTGGACGGGAAGGTGTAATTCTTGGGTGGGACTACCTGCAGGCGGTACAGGCTGGCGCCGACCAGCGGGAACTGGAACATGCCGTCGGCGTCGGTGACGACACTGCTCGGGGCCGGGCTGACGCCGTCCAGCGCGATGACGGTTGCCGCCGCACCCGGGGCGCCGCCGTTGCCGGTGCCGGTCACGTCGATCAGGGTCACGCGCGCGCCGGCGATCGGCAGCCCGGTGCTGCTGTCGAACACGACGCCGGCCGGGTCGATCAGGATCGCCGTCGTGGCCGGGCCGGTGCCGCAGTCCTTGACGGTGGCGACCAGGGAGTCGTTCTTCGTGGTCTGGATGGTGGTGTCGCCGTCCTGGGCACCCTCGCTGTCCAGCTGCGCGGTCGCCAGCGGCGTATTGACGCGGAAAATGCCGGTGTCGGGGCCGGTTTCGGTCGCCGAGAAGGTTTCGTGATCGCCGGTTTTCTGCGAGGCGATCGTGATGTCGACCGTTTCGGCGATGTCCGGATCGGCGTTGCAGGCGCTGGCGTCGGCCTGCACGTACAGGCGCTGGCCCGGCACGCCGATCTTGGCGGAGGTGCCGTAGTCGCTGCCGGTGAAGTAGCTGACCGTCTGCGGCTGGATCGCGCGTACCTTGTTCGACTGCTGGGTCACGTTGCCGCGCACCGGGTCATCGAAGGTGACGCTGGCGCGGTTGGTGACGGCGGCGCTGGCGATGCCGTAGGCGCAGGACAGCGCGATCAGCAGGCAGTAGAGGGCGATTTGACGGAGAGTACGCTTCATGGCGGCGACGGGTAGCTGGATGAAGGGAAGCCGTGCGCGGCGGCCTCGGCGGCCGCGCACGGGGTTGCGCTGGATTACGGGTTGATGCGCACGCCGAAGGACATCTTGGCGGAGCCGTTCGGCGCCAGGTTGCCGACCGTGGCCTGCACCGCGCCGG
>Ga0308160_10001847_pt1 | contig 27703 bp, 23 predicted proteins | sample PhyFR1_FD_201036 | JGI IMG/M metagenome (GOLD analysis project Ga0308160, IMG submission 201036) | Phyllosphere microbial communities from UC Gill Tract Community Farm, Albany, California, United States - DLSLF.R1 | ecosystem: Host-associated > Plants > Phyllosphere > Unclassified | place: USA... | reverse complement strand
CGGCTGTCGAAGACTCGCCGCCACGCCTCCGCGACGCGTGGGTCGCGCTTGCCGGCCTCTCGGCCGTGTTCCTGTTCGAGATGCTCGACAACTCCGTCCTGAACGTCGCACTCCCGACCATCGGCCGTGACCTCACTGCGTCCACCGCATCACTGCAGTGGGTGTCGAGCGCGTACTCGGTCGCGTTCGGTGGACTGATGCTGCTCTTCGGTGCGGTCGCGGACCGGTTCGGCCGGCGTCGGGTCATGCTGATCGGCTTGACGCTGCTCGCCGTCGTCAGCGTGCTGACCGTGTTCGTCGTCTCGGTGGAGCAGTTGATCGCCGTGCGCGCCCTGATGGGTGTCGCCGCGGCGATGACGACTCCGGGATCGATGGCTCTGGCGTTCCGCCTGTTCGACCGGGACGACCTGCGTGTCCGCGCGCTGACGGTCATCTCGACCGCCGGGCTGGTCGGCCTCGCCGCTGGGCCGACGATCGGCGGCTTCGTGCTCGCCGTGGCGCCGTGGCAGGTGCTCCTCGTCGCCAACGCCCCGATCGCGGTGATCGCCTGGATCGGGATCCGCGCCGGAATCGGAGCCGACGAGCGGTCACACCTGCACCGGGACCGGATCGATGTGCTCGGCGCCGTGCTGGGGACCGCGACCGTCGTCGGCGTCCTCCTCACCCCGACCCTGTTCGTCGCCGGCACCGACGTCGATGCGGCCTGGGGTGCGGCGGCGGCAACGGTGACCGCCGCGATCGGCTTCGTGGTCAGGGAGCGCACCGCCCGCCACCCGTTGCTGGATCTCCGTCTCGTGGCTCAGCCGCTCGTGGCCTCAGGACTGGCGTACAAGGCCGCCGCCGGGCTGGCGATGGCCGGGCTGTCGTACCTGGCGACCCTGCAGCTGCAGTTCGCCTGGGGGTGGCCGCCGGCCCTGGCCGCTGTCGCGATGCTCCCGCAGGTCGTGGTGTTGTTGGCGAGCGGTCGCTTCGTCGGTCCGTTCGTGCACCGCGTGGGACTCGATCGTGCGGCATGGATGAGCGCCGCCGCGGTCGTCTCGGGGCTCGCCGTGTTCGCGCTCCTGAGCCGGTTCGGCTACCCGTGGGTCCTCGTCGCACTCGTCCTCGTCGCCGCCGGGATGCGGGTGGTCGGAGTCGTCGCCGGCAACAACGTCCTCCGCGGGCTCCCGGCGGACCGCACGTCCATCGGTGCGGCCCTGGTCGACACCGCGAGCGAGATCGCCACCGCTGTCGGGATCGCCGCGACCGGGACGATCCTCGCTGCGGTCGTCGGCGGCGGCATCACGACCGAGTACTTCACCCCGGCCCTCGTCGCGTCGTTCCAGCAAGCGGTCCTCATCGCGGGATCGACCATCACCGCCCTCGCTGCAGCCCTGGTGGCTGTCGGTGTCCTCCGTTCACATCACCTCCCATCTCAGCCAGCAACCCAGGAGCCTTCCCATGTCTGACCTCATGCCTCGTCCCCCGTTCGACCCCGAACTCACCCCGTTCCTCGATGCCATGGCCGCGCGCGGGCCGTTCAGGTTGACCACCGAGATGCTGCCGCTCATGCGTGGCCTCGACGTCACCGAGGAGGTGCTCGACGAGCGACTGCGGTCCCGCGGTTACGAGCGGCGCTCCCTCACGGTGCCCGGCCATCGCGGGGATCCGATCACGCTCGCTGTCATCCAGCGGATCGGGCGCTCCGGCGCGACGACGGCGGTCTATACGATCCATGGCGGAGGGATGATGTTCGGTCATCACCTCGGCAACCTCGAGTCCTACGACGACTGGCTCCTGAACGACCACGACGTCGTGCTCATCAGCGTCGACTACCGCCTCGCCCCCGAGTACCCCGACCCGTACCCGGTCGAGGACTGCTACGCCGGACTCGTCTGGGTCGCGGAGCACGCGGATGAACTCGGTATCGACCCGGACCGCATCGTGATCGCCGGGCAGAGCGCTGGCGGCGGGCTCGCGGCCGGCACCGCCCTGCTCGCCCGGGACCGCCGTGGGCCGGCCCTCTTCGGGCAGATCCTCGTCTCGCCGATGCTCGACGATCGGGATGCCACCGTGTCGACGATGCAGATCGACGGGGTCGGGGTCGCAGATCGGCAGATGACCCGGTTCGGCTGGGAGGCCTATCTCGGACACCGTCGCGCCGGTGAGGACGTTTCCATCTCCGCCGCGCCGGCGCGGGCGACCGATCTCACCGGGCTTCCGCGCACCTACCTCGACTGTGGCAGCGCCGAGGTGTTCCGTGACGAGACGGTCGCCTTTGCCAGTGCGATGTGGGCTGCGGGTGGCGACGCGGAACTGCACGTCTGGCCGGGGGCGTTCCACGGCTTCACGAGCATGGTGCCGAGAGCCGCCATCTCGCGGGCCGCCATCGCGGCCCTGGCCGACTGGACGAGGCGACTGCTCGGAACACCCGCCGGCGAGGTCGCTCTGCCGGGTGCATCATGAACCGGTGAACTGCATCACGGTGTCCCAGGCCAGCTTCACGATGAGGATGGACAGGGTCACCAGGAACACGATCCGCACGAAGCCGCTTCCGCGTTTCGTCGCCATACGGGCGCCGATGAACCCGCCGGTGATGTTCATCACGGCCATGGCGAGACCGAGCGCGAGCAGGACTTCGCCGTGCACCCCGTACACGACGAGGGCGGCGAGGTTCGTGGTGAGGTTGGCGATCTTCGCGTTGACGCTGGCTTGCAGGAAGCCGTAGCCGAGTACGCCGACGATGAGGATGACGAAGAACGAACCCGTTCCCGGTCCGAGGATGCCGTCGTAGAAGCCCACCAGCAGCCCGATCAACGCCGCCCGCCAGGCGACGGCGGTGGCGCGGTCATGGCGGGGTTCGTGGTGCAGGCCCATGGTCGGCTTGAAGAGGGTGTACAGCGCCACAACGATCACGGCCACGAGCACGATGGGCGTCAACACGTCGCGAGGGACGTACCGCGAGAGGGCGGCACCGACGGTCGACCCGGCGTATGCGCCGGCGACGAGGGGCACCAGGAGCACGAACTGCACCCTGATCTTGCGCAGGTACACCCAGCTCGCCGACAGGGTGCCGAAGAACGACGACAGCTTGTTCGTACCCAGGATGAAGGGGGTCGCGACATCGCTCGGTACGGCGATGACGAGCGCGGGCAGTTGGATCAGTCCGCCGCCACCGACGACCGCGTCGACCCAGCCGGCCACTCCCGCCGCGACGAGGAGGAGGACGAGCGCGGCCACCGAAACGGGAAGCCATTCGGCGATCAGCGGTCCATCGAGCACAGTCGCCCAGCCTAATCGTCAGAGTGATGATCCATCGGGCGGACGTCGAACGGGGTCTTCGAGGGTTCAGGCGATCCTGATGCATTCACATCTGCTTATATGTATAGATGAACGAGGATCTCGAACCCGCTGCCGAGTTGTTCAAGGCCCTGTCCTCCTCCTCGCGGTTGCGGTTGCTGCGCATCCTGGCCGCCGGCACGTCCACGGTCGGTCAGCTCGCCGAGCAGAGTCAGTTGTCGCAGCCGTTGGTCTCGCAGCACCTGCGGACGCTGCGATCAGCCGGCCTGGTCTCGGTGCAGCGGATCGGCCGAGAGGCGCACTACGACGTCGCTGACGTGCACGTCTCGCACATCGTCGACGATGCCGTGCAGCACGCCCTCGAGGGATAGCGAGAACCACTATCGATTAGCTGCATGTATTGCAATTCGCTTATGAATGAGATGTACTGATGACGCGTCGCCGCCCGTCGCGACACCCGATCTCTTCCTTCGAAAGGCAATCATGAGCACGACTGACATCCACGCCGAGCACTCCGTCACCGAGCACGAGCACGGAACGGACTGCGGCCACGAAGCCGTCCAGCACGACGACCACACCGACTACGTGCACGGCACGCACCACCACGCTCTGCACGACGGTCACTACGACGAGCACGAGAGCGTCGCCGAGCACACCGTCGCCGACCACGAGCACGGTGCGGCGTGCGGTCACGACGCCGTCGACCACGACGGTCACGTCGACTACGTTCACGACGGCCACCAGCACGCGGCGCACGGCGAGCACTACGACGAGCACTGATCGCTCGTCGTCGTACGACGCACGAGGGGGCCGGCTCTCGAGTCGGCCCCCTCGTGCTGTTGGTGGGCTGGCGTTCGGTCAGTCATCCGTCAGTCGTTGTTCCTGGATGGCCGTTACGCTCGCTGCATGGAACCGGACTGGATCGAACACCGGCGCTCGGAGGATCGGGAGCGACTGGGGTGGATGAAGCCTGTCGGTGAGGGGTTCGTCGTCATCGATCTCCTGGGCCGTCAGCGAACCGATGCGCTGGACTGGTTCCATGCCGAGGAGGTGCTCGACGAGATCGGCATGGGCTATCTCGCCGACCCGCACGAGCTTCGTCTGGAGGACGGCTCCTGGTTGCGGGTTCGTATCGCCGAGGTCTCGACCGCCGGGATTCGGGTGAAGAAGGATGACTGGGGCGACATGACCGCCACGCAGCTCTACTACGAGGTGTCCTTCCCCGTGACCGAGGACCAGCTGCGACCACTGCCTCGCTGAGCGGCGTGGTGGCCCGCACGCTCCGGGCCACCACGGCCCGATGTCGGGATCGCCGACGGCGGGGCATGGAGCAGCGTTGTCAGTTGCTGATCCGGAGCTCCTGCTGGGCGTATCGCAGGTCATCGGCCTGGGCGAGCATGAACCGGGCGAGGTCGGTGCGAGCGATGCGCAAACGGACCCGGTCGCCGGATCCGCTCGCGGTGCGCACCCTGACCGTTCCCGTTCCGGGCTTGTCGTGAGGCATCGTGACGACCACGGTCGTCCAGTCGCGATCAGAGCCGCGAATGGCCTCGCCCACCTCGGTGGACTCGGGCCCCAACCTGAGCAGGCTGTAGCTCGCTCTGCTCAATGCCCGCATCAGCGGGCTGCGGGGGATCAGAATGCTCGGCCCCCAACTGAAGACGAGTCGGCGGACCCCGTGCGTGCGCATCGCGGCCACGATGTTGCGCGTTCCGGCTGCGACGGGCATGTCCTTGGACCCGCCGACGATCTGTGGAGTCAGGGTGGCCAGGACGGCTTCGGCACCGCGGACGACGTCCTCAACGGCGACCGCGTCGGTCAGCTCGCCCTGCACGACCCGTAGTCGGTCGTGGCGCAGGTCGAGCTTCGCCGGATTGCGGATGAACGCCACCACGTCATGCCCGGCGGCGAGTGCCTGTTCGACCAGGTGGATACCGGTGCGCCCGGTGGCACCGAAGATGATCAGCTTCATGACGTCTCCCTTGCGAAGCCTGCGGGTCAGCCGTTGTAGGCGACGTAGTGCAGCTCGGCCTGCTGACGCTCGTCGTGCAACTGCGCCAGGGCCTCCGCGATGACCTCGGGCTCGGCGTCGGGGTGGCCGCCTCCGATGAGTGCGGTGATGCCCAGGTGTGCGACGTAGACGCCCTTCGGTTGCAGTGCGTTGTGCAGGTTGAGGGCCCAGTTGCGAAGTCCCGCTGCGGCGATGTTCACGTTGCCGAGGAAGGGCATGGGGCTGATGGATCCGCCGCCGGTCGTGATGAGGACGGTCCCCTTGCCTGCTGCGATCATGTCCGGCAGCACTGCCCCGACGGCGGCGAGCGCGCCCCCGAGATAGAAGTCGATCTGTGGTTGCAGGTTCTCCGTCGTCACCTCGAGGACGTCGACGGGCGTGTGGGACGGGTCTGCGGGCGAGAACTCGAGCACGTCGATCGGGCCGAGCGTGTCCGTGATCGAACGCAGGGCGGCGGTGACGGTGTCCGGTCGGCTCACATCGGCAGCGAACCCGTGAGCGGTGATGCCTTCGCCCGCGAGGGTCTGGGCGAGCGAGTCGAGCTTGGACTGCGTACGTGCGACCAGCGCGACGTCGAAGCCCCTGCGTCCGAAGGCGCGGGCGATCTCGAGGCCGAGGCCTGGGCCGGCTCCGATGATGGTGATGAGCGGCATGATGTGTCCTTTCGAATCCCACGGGTTCGTGGGGCGTTGCGTCGTTGAGCTAAGTTGAGGGTGTCCTCAAACAAGCTCGAGCATAACTTGAGACCACCCTCAATATCCATAGGAGCCGGCATGACCGCGGAACGGAGTCTGCGTCGCGATGCTCAGTCGAACGTCGAGAAACTGCACGCTGCGGCGCTGGCGGTGTTCTCGGATCGAGGTCTGTCCGCTCCGTTGGAGGACATCGCGAAAGCAGCCGGGGTGAGCATCGGCACGCTCTACAACCGAGTGGGGTCGCGCGATCAGTTGATCGATGCCGTCATCCCCGCGGTCGTGGGGGAGAAGCTCCTTGCGGTCAAAGAATGGACCATGGCGGAGCCGACTCCGCGAGCGCGGCTGGAGAGGTTCGTCACCTGCATGATCGACCTGCAGCTCAGCGATCCGGCCCTCAACGACGCGATGCTCCGGCGGTTCCCCGACGCAACGGCGCTCATCAACGCCTGCGATCGGTCAACGGCCTTGGGGGCGGAACTCATCGAGGATGCGCACGCCGCCGGTGTCCTCTCCCAGGACTTCACGACCGAAGACCTCATGGCGGTGTTGTGGATGGCGGGCACGGCGAGTCACGACCCGAGAGCGCCTTCCGGATGGCGACGACTCGTCGAGCGTGGTGTCGCTGCCGCCTGGATCGAGTAGATCCGGCGGCTGACGGTCGCCGTCACCAGCGCGACGTTCACGGGTCCGTGCGGCTGCAGCTGGGCGCCGGGGTGGCGGCCTCAGCTCTCGACCTCCGCCTGCGGGCGCTCGTGGACCTCGTCATCGTTGTGCTGACCTGATGACGACTTTGATTAATTAGTCATGAAAGTTCTTGACCTCTGAAGGAAGACAGGGGAGCCTGTTGGGACCGCCGCTTCAACGAGGAAGCGCGGGGAGGAGACGATGATGAAATCACATGTTCGTGCCGGACGACTGGCGCTCGCCACCGCGCTCGTGCTCGGCTTGGCAGGAGCGGCGGTCGGGCAACCGGCACCCGCTGAGGCGTTCCCGGCCAAGACGAAAGCGTCGGTGATCCAATACCTCCGTTCGATCACCGGCTCGAACGTCGTGTCGGGCCAGCACAACAAGGAGCCCGCGAGTGCGCCGGGCCAGTACACCCAGCAAGTGAAGGACATCACCGGTCAGTATCCCGGTCTCTGGGGCGGTGACCTGATGTTCCGAGCGCAGGACGCGGCCAACCGTCAGCGAGTGATCGATCAGGCGAAGACCGAGTGGGCGAACGGTTCGCTCGTCGCGTTGACGTGGCATGCATGCTCACCGACCGGCCCCTCGACCTGTGAGTTCGACGGCGGTGTCAAGACGCAGATCACCAACGCGCAGTTCACGCAGATCGTCACGGGCGGCACCGCTCTCAACACCACCTGGCGGCAGCGGATGGCCGAGGTCGTCCCATATCTGCGGCAGCTCAAGGACGCCGGAGTCCCGGTCCTCTTCCGGCCCTTCCATGAGATGAACGAGACCTGGAACTGGTGGGGCGGCCGATCGGGAGCGAACGGCGGGGCGAAGATCTTCCAGCAGATGCGTGACTACTTCGACTCACAGGGGCTCGACAACCTCATCTGGGTGTGGAACGTGCAGGACAACCCGGCGGGAGGGTGGGCGAACTACTACCCGGGGAACTCCTACGTCGACGTGGTCTCACTCGACGTCTGGTACAAGAACTATCCGAGCGCGGCCGACTACCAGCAGATGCAGACGATCGCCGGTACGAAGCCGATCGCGATCGCGGAGTTGGGGAAGGCGCCGGATGCGAACCTCCTGCAGTCGCAGACGCGTTGGTCGTACTTCATGATCTGGTCGGAGCAACTGCGTGGCAACAACTCCAATGCCGAGATCCAGAACGCGTACTTCCATCCGCGGGTGTTCAATCAGGGCGAAGTGGTCCTGCCGTAGGCGGGATGCCGTGACCTCGTCGGTCCGCGCCCGCTACGATGGCGCGGCCGTCGGGGCGACCTCCTGAACGAGCTGGGAGGCCGGGCCGTCGTCGAACCGGCGACTCAGCGTGTGAGCGCCGGCCCGTGTCCCGGGGCGATCGTGCCTTGTAGGACCAGCGACGCGGCGCCGATCGCTGCCGCGTCGCGCGGGTTGGCGGAGAGCTCGACCACGATCGGGTGGGCCCGCCGGGCGAAGAACCGCTGCTCGAGACGTTCGCGGATCGCGCGGGCGTAGAGCGAACCGGCCACCGCCATGCCAGGGCCGGCGAGGACGAGCCGATCGAGGTCGAGCAGGTTCGCGAGTGTCACCGTGGCCGCGGCGACCCGGTCGGCCGAGTTCTGGATCAGGTCGAGCGCCACGTCATGGCCGCTGACGGCGGCTCGGGCGAGCTGGTCGAAGTCGCGGCTGAGCGTCTCCGGTGCGAAGCCGAGCCCGAGTCCGTCGAGGCGATCCCGCGAGGCCTCAGCCGCCGCCATCACGGCTGCCGGTGCCGCGTAGCGCTCCAGGCATCCGCGGTTCCCGCAGTGGCAGGGGACGCCGTCGACCTCGATGCTGATGTGACCCAGCTCACCGGCGTTGGAGCTCGAACCACGATAGAGCGCACCGCCCAGCACCATTCCTGCGCCGATCCCGGTGCCCATGTAGACGCACGCGAAGGACTCCGTGCGCGACACCTGGCGACTCCAGAACTCGCCGACCGCGGCTGCGGCAGCGTCGTTGTCGACGACCACCGGAACGTCGAGGCTCTCCTGCAACGCCTGCTGCAGGGGGAAGTCGTCCCAGCGTACGAGCGTGGGCGGACCGAGGAGGACACCGCCGAGTTGGGCGATCGGGCCGGGGGCGACGACGGCGACGCCCGCGATCGACGGGGCCGCGAGCCCGACGCCGGCGACGAAGTCGCGGTAGAGCGTGACGAGTCGGTCGGTCACCTGCTCCGGCGTGGCCGAGCCTGCGCCGTCGACGAGCTGTCGGCCGACGACGCCGCCGCGGACGTCGGTGGCGACGAGCGTGATCGACTCGAATCCGAGCTGGACCCCGACGGCGTACTTGGCGCTCGCGTTGATCTCGAGGAGGGTCCGCGGCTTGCCGCCGCGGGGCGCGGCCCGACCGGTCTCGCGGACGAGTCCGTCCTCGATGAGGCGGCGGACGATGTTGGAGATCGACGGCTGGGTCAGACCCGTCGCCTCGGTGAGCTCGGTGCGGCTGATGGTGCCGGCCGAGCGGATGAGGTCGACGATGAGCGCCTGGCTGCCGGGACCCGACTGCACGGACTCACGTCTGGCCAACTGTCCCTCCCGGCGATCTTCGAGCGCGTAGTGTGAGGGCCACACGACCACTCCTCACGAAAGGCCGCGTCCCGATGGGTCTCGATGCCGAACAGACTATCGCGCAGCCCCGGCCGATCGGCCTCACGCTGTTCCGGGCCTCGGAGATCTACGGCGCGGAGCCGTTCTACCACGAGCTCATCGCCGGCATCGATCGCGTCGTCCGCCCGCACGGCCTGTCCGTGTTGCTCCGCGTGCTGCCGACGCGGGAGGAGGAGCTGCTGCAGCTCGGGCGCTGGCAGCAGGACGGAACGGTGAGCGCCGTCATCCTCGTGGACCTCATCGACGACGACGAGCGGGTGGCCTTCGTCGAGCGGTCCGCGATCCCGGCGATCGTGATCGGCGCTCCGACGACGGCTCAGGGGCTCCCGGCGGTCTGGACCAACGACGCGGTCACGATGCACGAGGCCGTCGACCACCTCGTCTCGCTCGGGCACCGGCGTCTCGCGCACGTCACGGGTCCGCGCGAGCTCACCCACACGCTGTCCCGGATGGAGGCGTTCACCCTCGCCTCCGACCTGCCCGACGTGGACACGGTCTCGATCGGCGGCGATTACTCGCGGACGTCCGGCTACCAGGCCATGCAGACGCTGCTCGCCCGAGAGCCCAGACCGACGGCGGTCGTCTTCGACAGCGACGTGATGGCGCTCGGCGGGCTGCAGGCGGTGCAGGAGGCCGGGTTGCGGGTGCCCGACGACCTGTCGATCGTGGCGTGGGACGATTCGGCGCAATGCCAGCTGTCGGACCCGCCGATGTCGGCGCTCAGCCACGACGTGCAACGCATCGGCGAGATGGCGGGCGAGGAGCTGCTCGAGCTGTTGGCGGGTCGCCCAGGTGCCACACGGGAAGCGCCGCACGCCGTGGTCATCGAGCGCTCCACCTCGGGTCCCGTCCCCGTCGCTTGAGGTTTCGAGGGCGCGAGTGGGGTGGATTCCCTGTGATCGATTTGTTATATAAATTAATAATGTTTAGTCTTGACGGGCGTGAGACGGCAGACGATGCTGGACAGCGAGCGACGAGGCGACCCGGCCCTTCGCCCTCATGAACGAAGGAGTTCCCCATGTCCCGGAGACCGATCATCGGCCTCGCCGCAACGGCTGCGGCCGCGGCACTCGTCCTCAGCGGCTGCTCCGGTGGAGCGGCCAACGACGACGGCGACCCGAGCGGCGAGATCACCGTCCTCACGAACCGCACCGACCTCGTCGACACCACCTTCAAGGACTACGCGACCGAGTTCGAGAAGCAGTACCCCGGCACCACCGTCAAGTTCGAGGCTCTGACCGACTACGAGGGCGATGCCAAGATCCGGCTCAACTCGAAGGACTACGGCGACGTGCTCCTCATCCCCTCGTCGAACGTCACCAAGGACCAGTACGCGAACTTCTTCGAGCCGCTCGGCAGCACCGACGAGCAGTCCAAGACCTACCGCTTCGCGAACGAGGCCTCCTTCGACGGCACGGCCTACGGCGTCTCGACCTTCGGCTCCGCCATGGGCTACGTCTTCAACCGCGACGTGTGGACGAAGGCCGGGATCACCGAGCCGCCCGCCACCGAGGAGGAGTACCTCGCCGCACTCGAGAAGATCAAGGCGAACGGCTCGATCCCGTACTACACGAACTACAAGGACGGCTGGCCGCTCGCGACGCTCGAGGGCAACCTCGGTGCGGTGCAGGGCCCGAAGGTCCGCACCGAGATGATCGCGACCGACAGCCCCTGGACCGAGGGCAACGACCAGTACAACATCGACGGTCTCCTCTTCGACACCGTCGCCGCCGGCCTGAGCGAGCCGGACCCCACCACCACCAACTGGGAGGAGTCGAAGAACCTCCTCGCCTCCGGTGAGATCAGCTCGATGGTGCTCGGCTCCTGGGCCGTCTCGCAGATGCAGGACGCCGCCGAGAAGGCCGGCGAGTCCCGCGACGTGATCGGCTTCTGGCCGATGCCGTGGAAGACCGACGACGGCTTCACCTCCGTCACCGCCTCCGACAAGTTCCTGGCGGTCAGCAAGTACTCGAAGAACAAGGCGACCGCGAAGGCCTGGATCGACTGGTTCACGAACGAGTCCGGATTCGCCGCGAGCCAGGGTGCCATCAGCCCCGTCATCAGCGACCCGGCACCCGACACGCTGGCCGACTTCTCCGATCTCGGCGTCACCTACCTGGAGCTCGCTCCGGACCCGGTGGGCAAGGAGGCCGTGATCAACGACATCGCCAACGCCGCCGAGATCGACCTCTTCGGCAACACCTACCGCCAGAAGCTCATCGACATCGCCCGCGGCGCAGCCGACGGCGACAAGGAGAGCGCCTTCGCCGACCTCAACGAGCGCTGGGCGGCCGCCCGCGCGGACGTCGCCGAGTAGCACCCATCCGATCGACACCCGGGCCCGTCCCCACGGCGGGCCCGGGTGTCCTCCACCCCGCGCAGCGAAGAAGGCAACCAGCATGGTCACAGTCCAGGGAGCGTCACCCGCCACCCGAGCGGTGGTGACGAACCATCCACGCCCGCCGCGCACCCTGCGCCCGGGCAGACCCCCGAAGGCCACCGGGTCGCGTGTCACCCCCTGGCTCTTCCTCGTGGTGCCGCTCGCCTTCCTGATCGTGCTCACCTACGTGCCGGTCGCGAACATGTTCTGGTACAGCCTCACCTCGTGGGACGGACTCGAACCCGAGCAGGAGTTCGTCGGCATCGACAACTTCGTGCAGATCTTCACGAAGCCGGAGATCTTCCAGGTCTTCTTCGTGAGCCTGTACTACCTCGTCGGGGCCGTCGCCCAGCTCGTCCTGGCGCTGTACCTCGCCACGCTGTTGAGCTTCCGCACCCGCTTCAAGAACCTCTTCAAGGGCGTCATCTTCTTCCCCTACCTCATCAACGGGGTCGCGATCGGGCTGGTCTTCCTCTACTTCCTCCGCCCAGGCGGCACCCTCGACGCCCTCCTCGCGGCGGTCGGCGTGCAGGACACCCCGCAGTGGCTCGGCGACCCCTCGTTCGTGAACGCCTCCCTCGCCGCCACGTCCGTCTGGCGGTACATGGGCCTCAACTTCGTCCTGTTCCTCGGTGCGATCCAGTCGGTCCCGTCCGAGCAGTACGAGGCCGCGGACCTCGACGGCGCCAACTCGTGGCACAAGTTCCGCTTCATCATCCTGCCGAGCATCCGGCGCATCCTCGGCCTCTCGTTCATCCTGGCCATCGCCGGAGCACTGTCCGCCTTCGAGATGCCGTACGTCATGACCGGCGGTGCCAACGGCTCCGAGACCTTCGTGATCCAGACGGTGAACACGGCCTTCAAGTTCTCGAAGGTGGGTTTGGCGTCCGCGATGGCCGTCGTCCTGCTGCTGATCGTCCTGATCATCACCTTCGTCCAACGCCGGGTCTTCCCCGACGAGAAGGGAGGCGAATCGTGACCGCCACCGCCGACCGACCGGTCTCCGCTGCCACACCCGAGCCCCGACGCGCACTGCGACGGACGCGGCGCGGGCCGAAGCGCCCACAGGGTGCCGCCGCCCTCACCGCGACGACGATCAAGTACGCCTCGCTCATCATCGCGAGCCTCTTCGCGGTGGTCCCCCTGGCCACGATCTTCATGCTCGCGTTCAAGACCGACCGCGAACAGCGGACGACCGGTCCCCTCACCCCGCCGTCGAACTGGTTCAACTTCGACAACTTCGTCGTCGCCTTCGACCAGGGCGGCATGGTCACCGGCTTCCTCAACACCGCGATCATCCTGCTCGTGTCCGTCGCCGGGACCATCCTGATCGGCACCATGTCGGCCTACGCACTCGACCGGTTCCGCTTCCGCGGACGGAAGCTCGTCATGGGCCTGTTCCTCCTGGCGACGCTCGTGCCGTCGGTCACGACCCAGGTGGCCACGTTCCAGGTGGTGTCCGCACTCGAGCTGTTCAACACCCGTGGCGCCGCGATCCTGCTCTTCATGGGGACCGACATCGTCGCGATCTACATCTTCCTGCAGTTCATGCAGTCGATTCCCGTCTCCCTCGACGAGGCCGCGATGCTCGACGGCGCGAACCGCTTCACGATCTACTGGCGCATCATCCTCCCGCTACTGAAGCCCGCTGTCGCGACGGTGGTCATCATCAAGGGCATCGCCATCTACAACGAGTTCTACATCCCCTTCCTGTACATGCCGTCGCAGGACCTGGGGGTGATCTCCACCTCGCTGTTCCGGTTCATGGGACCGTTCGGCGCCCAGTGGCAGATCATCGCGGCCGGGACGATCCTCGTGATCATCCCGACGCTCGTCGCCTTCCTCTTCCTGCAGCGATACATCTACAACGGCCTGACCTCTGGAGCAACCAAGTGAGCATCATCGACACCGCCACCGTCCGTCCCCTGACCACCCGCCTCCTGCACGAGGGGTGGAGTCTGCGTGCGGTCGGTGGCGCGATCCCCGAGGCATTCGTCGGGACGAGCGTGCCCGCGACGGTGCCCGGCCTCGTGCACACGGACCTCCTCGACGCCGGGCTCATCCCCGACCCCTTCCTCGACCGCAACGAGCACCTCGTGACGTGGATCGGATCGACGGACTGGGAGTACCGCACCACCTTCACGTGGGAGCCGGACGGCCACGAGCGGCACGACCTCGTGTTCGAGGGACTCGACACCGTGGCGACGGTGACCGTGAACGGCTCGGTCGTCGCGACCACGCGGAACCAGCACCGCACCTACCGCATCGACGTCGGTGCCGTCCTGCGCGAGGGTGAGAACGAGCTGGTCGTGCACTTCGCCTCGCCCGTCGCGGCTGCCGACCTGGCCAGCCTCGAGATCGGCTACCGCCCCCACACCTACTCCCACCCGTTCAACGCCATCCGCAAGGCCGCGTGCAACTTCGGCTGGGACTGGGGACTGGACGCCGCTTCGTCAGGGCTCTGGAAGCCCGTGAGCCTGCAGTCGTGGTCGACGGCCCGGCTCGCCTCGGTGCGTCCGGTCGTGACCGTCGACGGCGGCGAGTGCCGGGTCGCCATGCACGTCGACGTGGAACGCGCCGGCGACGGTGACGCGCCCCTCGCGCTCACAGCGACGGTCGCCGATGCGAGCACTGATGTCGTCCTCGCGGCCGGTGCCGACACCGCCGTGGTCGAGCTCACCGTCGCGGATGCCGAACTGTGGTGGCCGCGCGGGTACGGCGAGCAGCCACTGTACGACCTCGACGTCGTGCTCAGGCAGGACGAGGCACGCCTCGGCGAGTGGTCGAAGCGGATCGGGTTCCGGACCGTCGCCGTCGAACTCGAACCCGACGCGGAGGGCACCTCGTTCCGCTTCGTCGTGAACGGCGAGGCCGTCTGGGTGCGAGGCGCCAACTGGATCCCCGATGACGCCTTCGTGACCCGCGTGGATCGCGCACGGCTCGCGCGCCGGATGGACCAGGCCGAGTTTGCGAACCTCAACCTGCTCCGTATCTGGGGCGGCGGCTACTACGAGTCCGACGACTTCTACGAGCTCTGCGACGAGCGCGGGATCATGGTCTGGCAGGACTTCCTCTTCGCCTGCGCGGCCTATGCCGAGGAGGAGCCGCTGTGGAGCGAGGTCGAGGCGGAGGCGCGCGACAACATCACGCGCATCATGCCGCACGCGAGCCTCGTGCTGTGGAACGGCAACAACGAGAACATCTGGGGCTTCGAGGAGTGGGGCTGGGAGAAGCGTGTCCAGGGCCGCACGTGGGGCATGGGCTACTACCTCGATCTGCTGCCACGGCTCGTCGCCGAGCTCGACCCGGCCGGCAACTACACCGCGGGCAGCCCATGGTCGGGAACGCCGGACATCCCGGCCAACGACCCGGACCACGGATCCGTGCACCTCTGGGAGCTGTGGAACCGCGTCGACTACCCCGCCTACCGCGACGTCTCGCCGCGCTTCGTGGCCGAGTTCGGTTGGCAGGGGCCGGCGACGTGGTCGACGATCGATCGAGCCATCTCGGACTCCCCGCTCACGCCGGAGTCGCCCGGCATGATCCACCACCAGAAGGCGACGGACGGGAACGACAAACTGACCGACGGACTCGTCGCGCACCTGCCGCTGCCGGACGACACCGAGGACTGGCACTGGGCGATGTCGCTCAACCAGGCCAACGCCGTGACCGTCGCGATCGAGCACTTCCGGTCGTGGAGCCCACGCTGCATGGGGTCGATCGTCTGGCAGCTGAACGACTGCTGGCCCGTCACGTCCTGGGCGGCCGTCGACGGCGACGAGCGCGCGAAGCCGCTGCTCTACGCCTTGCGACACGTCTACGCCGACCGGCTCGTGACCGTGCAGCCGCGAGGGGAGTCCCTCGTGGTCGCCGTGCTCAACGACGGCCCGGACGCCTGGGCGGACGACCTCGTCATCCGGCGCCTCCGGTTCGACGGGACCGAACTCGCCTCGGTGCGCGTCCCGGTCGACCTGGACCGACGCTCCTCGACGCTCGTCGAGATCCCCGAAGCGGTCGCGGTCGCGGGCTCGGCACCCGATGAAGTGCTCGTCGCCACAGTCGGGGCGGAACGCGGCTTCTGGTCCTTCGCCGAGGCACGTGATTCGACGATCCCCGCCCCTCGGTTCAGCGCCGAGGTCGCCCGCCAGGAGGACGGTTACGCCGTGACCATCACGGCCGAGTCGTTCCTTCGCGACCTCACGCTGCTCGTCGACAAGCTGGACCCGGCCGCCGTCGTCGACGACCAGCTCGTGACCCTCCTGCCGGGAGAGCGCGTGACGTTCCACGTGCGGACCGAGGTGGAACTCGGCGAGGACGAGCTCCTGTCGACCCGGGTCGTGCGCACCGCGAACCAGCTGGTCGAGGACTGGGCACGGTGACCCTGGCGGACATGACCGCGGAGCGGGATCCGTCGGGGTCGGTCGCGCTCGCGGTCGACCTCGGCGGCACCAAAGTGGAGGCCGCGCTCGTCACGGCCGAGGGCGTCGTGGTCGACGGCAGCGCGCATCGGGCGCCGACGGGGCCCGATGCAGGGCGCCGTGCACTGGAAGACGCCGTCGACCGAGTGGTCCTCGCCTCGATCGCGCACCTGCCAGACGGTTCCGCGCTCGTCGGCGTCGGCATCGGTTCGGCGGGTCCCGTCGACCTCGGCCGCGGCACCGTGAGCCCGAAGAACCTCCCGCGACTGCACGGCTTCGACCTCCGGACACACGTCGCGCGGCTGTTACCGGACGCCCCGGTGGTGGTCCGTCTCGACGGGACCTGCATCGCGCTCGCGGAGCACTGGCTCGGAGCGACCCGCGGCACCGAGAACTCGATGGCGATGATCGTCTCGACCGGTGTCGGCGGCGGGATCATCCTGCACGGGCGGTTGATCGCCGGCCGGAGCGGCAACGCCGGCCACATCGGTCAGGTGCAGATCGCCTCGCGCGTACCTGGAGAGTCCGCCGACGACGCGACGCTCGAGCGCATCGCCTCCGGACCACGGAGCGTCGCCTGGGCGCGGGCCCACGGCTGGGACGGCCGCACCGGCGAGGAGCTCGCCGTCGACGCCTCGGCGGGGGATCCCGTCGCGCGGTCCGCCGTCGTCCGTTCGGCCACCGCGGTCGGACAGGCGATCGCGAGTGCCGCGACCCTGCTCGACCTGGAGGCGGTCGCCGTCGGCGGCGGGTTCACCGCCGTCAGCACCGACTATCTCGACCTCGTCCGTGCCGCGGTGCAGGACGCCATCGTCCTCGACTACGCGGCCGGCGTCGTCGTGACCGGTTCCGCTCTCGACGGCGCGGGTCCGATCCTCGGCGCCGCAGCACTCATCCACCGACCGGAGGCACTCGGCCTCCCACCGCTCGACCCGATGCACCATCCCAGACGAAGGAGCCTGGCACGATGAATCGCACCCCCGACCCCCGCCCATCGCACCGCGACACGAGCGGCCGCCTCGCCGCCGGCATGCTCGCGGCGGCCGTCACCGCCGCACTGCTCCCGGCGCTCGCGGCGCCGGCAGCTGCCGCCCCGGCCGACTGGACCTCGCTCAACACCTCGTTCGTCGAGCGTGACGGCTCCCGCCTCGTGCTCGACGGCGAAACCTTCCGCTTCAGCGGTCCGAACATCTACTGGCTCGGTCTGGACGAGAACGTGGGCGGGGTCGACTACCCGACTGCGTTCCGCATCGCTGACACCCTCGATGCGGCGGCCAGGATGGGTTCGACCGTCGTGCGGACGCACATGATGACCTCGACGGGCCAGGACGGTGCGAACCCCCTGGCGATCATGCCGGCCCTCGGGCAGATGAACGACGAGGCGTTCGCGACGATCGACTTCGCCGTCGCGTACGCCGGCAAGCTCGGCATCCGGCTGGTGCTCCCGCTCACCGACGAGTGGGAGTACTACCACGGCGGGCATCGCGACTTCACGACCCCGTACGGGCTGACGTCGGCCGACTTCTACACCGACGAGCGGCCGATCGCCGCGTACCAGGCCTACGTCGACGCGATCCTGCAGCGGACGAACGCGCTCACCGGCGTCCGGTACACCGAGGACCCGACGATCATGGCGTGGGAGCTCGGGAACGAGTTGGAGGGGATGACCGCGCCGTGGATCGACCGGCAGGTCGCGTTCATCAAGGAACGCGCCCCGCAGCAGCTCGTCGCGGCCGGTCGTCGATTCGACATCGACCCGGACACGCTCTCGGCGCCGGGGCTCGACATCGTCGATGTGCACTACTACCCGCCCACCGCCGCACGCGTGTCCGCGGACGCGGCCACGGTCACCGCCGCGGGCAAGGTCTACCTGGCCGGCGAGTACGCCTCCACTGCTGCGAGCCCGGCGTTGCTCGAACCGCTCGTCGCCGACCCGAACGTGACCGGCATGCTGTTCTGGTCGCTGTTCGGCAACAGCGACCGTGGTGGGCTCGTCCCGCACGACGACGGGTTCACGATCCATGCACCCGGTGCGACCGATGCCGAGCGCGCCCGGGTCTCGGCGATCACCGCCTATGCCGCTGCGATCGGTGCCGTGCCGGCTGCTCCCGCCGTCGGGACACCGCTCATCACAGCGGTCGACCGCGCGGACGGCATCAACACCGTCCGATGGCGCGGGGCCGGCGGCGCGGTCTCGTACCGGCTCGAACGCTCGCTCGACGGGATCTCGTGGACCGCGGTCGACACCGGCGCGCTCCGGGCCGATGCCGGGTCCGCGACGGACTTCGCCTCGCCGACGGGAGCGGTCTACCGCGTCGTCGCGATCGACGGGGCCGGGGCCGACGCGGCGCTGTCGGACCCGGTCATGACCGAGACCGACACCCGCGTGCTCGTCGACCCGCTCGAGTCCTGGCTGCTCACCGAGGCGCACGACGGTGCGACGATCGTTCCACGCGCAGATGGGACGAGCGTGGTCGCCGCCTCCGATGGAGCCAGCGTCACCTGGAAGCAGGACCGACTCTCGGCGGCGTCGTTCATCGTCTCCGGATCGGTCGTGGTCGAGTCCAGCGCTGACGGTTCAGCCTGGGTGACCGCCGCGGCCGAGGTCGGACCCGGCGGCACGGTGATCGCTCGCGATCTGGCGGGGCCGTACCTCCGGGTGACCCTCGCCGCCGACGCGACCGTGTCGCGGGCCACCATCTGGTCGGCGGTGGACGCTCCGAGCGGGCCGCCGGCGGCGTTCGCATCCGTCTCACCGGCGCCCGGCACCGTCGATGTGACCGCGACGCCGACCTTCACCTGGGAGTCGGCGGCCGGTGCGGCCTACTACCGCTTCACGCTCGCCGCGCAGGCCGACCTCGGAAACCCGGTCGTCGTCGTCGACGGTGTCGGAACCCCCTCGGTCACCCCGACGGTCTCCCTCACGCCGGGACAGCGGTACTGGTGGTCGGTCACCGCGGTCAACGGAGCCGGGACGACCGCCTCGAGCACGGGAGCGGCGGACTTCCTCATGAAGGCGCTGCCGAGCGAACCGCTCGTCGTCGAGGACTTCGAGTCGTACGCCGATGACGCCGCCTTGCAGGCCGCCTACGTGCGGAACACCGGGGGCGGCGCCGTGACACCGACGCTCACGCCGAACCCCGACACCGGCACGAACGCGATGTCGGCCGCGTACGACCTCGCCGGTCCCGGCTATGCCGGCGTCGTCCGCACCTTCCAGACGCCGCAGGACTGGTGGGGCTACACCGGGCTCCAGCTCTGGGTGCAGGGGACACCGGGCGACGACGTCACCGTCCAGTTCGTGACGCGTGGGACGTACTGGGAGACGGTCGCGCCCATCGAGGGCGAGGGTTGGCAGCTGATCGAGATCCCGTTCTCGGCCTTCGCCCCACCGGCCTGGGCCGGCGAGGCGGCGTTCGACCCGACCTCCGTCACCCAGATCGGGTTCTACCTCGGTGGTGAGGGGGCAGGCACCCTGCTGGTCGACGACGTCGTCACGACGGTCGCGGCGGTGGAGCCGGAACCGGGCACGGGACAGCCGGGTGGGTCTGACGGCGCTGACCCGGTGGCGCCGACGGACGACCTCGCCCGCACCGGCCTGGACGCCACGCCCTGGATCGTCGGCGCGTTCGCGCTGCTCGCGACGGGTGGTCTGCTGCTGGTCCGCGGTCGACGGCGGGCTCTCTGATGGCGCTGCACCGCATCACCAGCGACCCCAAGCGGTACGCCTGGGGGTCGACGACGGCCATCCCGGAGCTGCTGGGGGTACCCGCTGACGGTTCGCCCCAGGCGGAGCTCTGGCTCGGGGCACACCCTGGCAGCGTGACCGAGTTCGTCGAGCCGGGTCACGGTCGTCCCGACAGCCTCAACGACTGGATCGCGTCGGACCCCGACGCGGCTCTCGGTGGGCGCTCCAGGATGCCGTTCCTGGTGAAGCTGTTGGCCGCCGCGAGGCCGCTCTCCCTCCAGGTCCACCCCACGCCCGACCGGGCCAGGGCGGGGTTCGCGGACGAGGACCGCCGCGGCGTGCCGCTGGATGCACCGCATCGGAACTACAAGGACGCCTGGCACAAGCCGGAGATCATCGTCGCCCTGCAGGACGGCTTCCGCGCCCTCTGCGGATTCCGGGCGGTCGAGGAATCGCGCGCATTCCTCATGCACCTGTCCGCCTACGTCGAGGGGCCGGACCGGATGGTGCTCGAGGCGTTCGAGGCGGAGCTACGTGACGCCGGTCTGGAACCGACGGTGCGAGCGGTGCTCGAACGACGGACGCCCGGCGTGGTCGCCGCCCTGGTGACGGCCGCCGGTGTCGGCACCGGCAGCGGAGCGGTCCCGGACGCCGACCGTCGATCGCGCTGGTCGGCCGAGCGCGAGCTCATCCTGCAGCTCGCCGAAGAGTACCCGGGGGACCCCGGCATCGTCGTCGCGGCGCTCCTCAACCTCGTGACGCTGCGGGAGGGTGAGGCGTTGTTCCTGCCCGCGGGGAACATCCACGCCTACCTCTCCGGCTTCGGGGTCGAGGTCATGGCCTCGAGTGACAATGTGCTCCGCGGCGGACTGACGCCGAAACACGTCGACGTTCCGGAGCTTCTCGCGGTTCTCGATTTCGAACCATCGCCGGTCCCGTTCGTCGAGCCGACCGTGCGAACCGGCGGTGGGGTCATGTACCCGGTGCCGGTCGACGATTTCCGGCTCGTCCGGATCGATCCCGGGACGGCGACCGACCTTGCTCGCGGCCAGGCGGCGGTGATCCTCGTGACCGGTGGTACGGCGCGGGTGGAACAGGGTGCGGACACCGTCGTGCTCGAGCGCGGGACAGCGGTGTTCGTCTCTCCGGGCCCGGAGCCGGTGACGGTGTCCACGGACGGTCGGGCCTTCGTCGCCACCGGCTGACCGGCCGACACTGTCGGTGGCTGCTGTCCGCCACATGGGGGCGTGAATCCATGCGCGGACGGTTCGTCGTGACCACAGGCGTGCGCTGCTCAAGCCGCTTCGCGTCGGATGACTCTTGACGTCGTCGACCATCCTCGTCATGATTCGAAAACGATCGACGGCAACGGGCCGCCGGCACCCTCGAGAGAGACGGCCCCGATGTCCACCACGATCTTCGTCAACCTTCCCGTCAGCGACCTGCACCGGTCACGGGTGTTCTTCGAGGCGCTCGGGTACTCGATCAACGAGGGGTTCAGCGACGAGAACGCGATCAGCGTGGTCATCAGTGACACGATCACGGCGATGCTGCTCACGCGGGAGTTCTTCGCGGAGTTCACGAGCAAGTCGATCATCGACGCCACCACGTCCACCGAGGTGCAGCTCGCTCTCAGCGCCGAGAGCAGAGCCGACGTCGATTCGATTGTCGAGAAGGCCATCGCGAGCGGGGCTACGCCTGCCGGCGAACAGGACCATGGCTTCATGTACTCGAAGAGCTTCGACGACCTCGACGGCCACCACTGGGACCTCGTCTGGATGGACCCGGAGGCGGCCGCCGGCGGCGCGCCCGAGATGACCGTCGAGGAGATGCGCGCGAACACGACGCACAGCTGAGCGCGTTGATGAGAGGATCGTCCAGCGGAGACGTCTGACACGGATGCTCGAACGAACACCGGAGGGGCCACTCATGACCACCACGCGCAGGCGCATGCTGCAGCGTCGGATCGCCGCTTGGATCACTGTCCTCGGACTGCTGCCAGCGTTCCTCGTTTCAGTCACCACGGCCATGGGGGGAGGTAGCGCTGAAGGCTACATTCTCAGTGCGGTGTTCTTTGTGATCGGCCTCGCCGGGCTCATCTGGTGGGTCATCCTTCGACGCTCGACAGACTGACCCGAGCTCGTCGAGTCCGCTCGGTGTGCCGGCGACCTCCGGCGCACGGCGATGAGCCGGCTCAAACCCCGGCGGTGTTGGCGTCCCGTGGGAGACTCATGCCAACCTGGCATCGGATGGAGAGAGCAGGCGACATGTCGAAGCGTTTTGGGAAAGCTCGATGACGGGTGGGTTGGAGCCTGCGTCGAGCATGGGCGATCGGGTGCAGCTGAAGATCCGTCGGGCCGTTCCGGCGGACGCAGGCGCAGTGCTGGCGCTCTTCGATGCAGCAATCGCCTGGTTCGTGCGGATCGGCAACACGCGGCAGTGGGGTACCGAACCTGCATCTGGGCAGGAGCGCTGGATCACGCGTGTCGAGCAGTGGTGTGCCTCATCCGATGCCTGGGTCGCCGAGCATCCCACGGTCGGGGTTTGCGGAGCGCTCGTGCTGGGCGAGGCGCTCGAGTACGTGCCGGCCGCCACCGAGCCGGAGGTCTACGTCCGCGTGTTGATCGGCTCGCGCGATCCACGCGTGAAAGGCACCGGTCGCCGCTTGCTGGCATTCGCCGAGGAGCGCGCGCAGACCGCCGGGGTCGGTCGCATGCGGGTCGACTGCTACGCGGGTGGCTCGGGGGATCTCGTCCGCTTCTATGAGGCCGCTGGCTACGAGCGTGACGTGACGTTCATGGTCGGCGACGGGGCTGATGCGTGGCCGGGACAGGTGTTGTCACGGCGAGTCGATGTGGAGAACGACCTGGCGCGATGAGGCCGTGAGTGCCGGGGAACGGAGGAGGCGCGTGACACCTGCCGGGTAGAAGGGATGATCGGTCTCGCTGATCGACACCCACCGAACAGCACTTCCCTCATCCAGGACGTGGAGTCGGGCGTCGAGCGGGATGGCATCGATCTCGGCGGACTCGACGGCGAAGATGTGGGCGATCTCATGGCCCGGCTCACGGCGGCTTCCGCGGTTTCGCCGAACTCGATGCCGCCCCCGATCGCGCGATGGAATGCCTCGTTCTTCGCGGTGTCCAAACTGTGTACGAGCGTTGCTTGGTTGCTGACACGGGCGAACTACTTCGGTAACGCCGAACGTGCTGTCCACTCGAACGCGAACCTCGTCGTGCCGGAGTTGTTCGCTCGCAGTGAGGGCGTACCGTGGTGATCGATGTTGATTGACGTTGAGGGCGACCGCTTCTCTGTGGAGGTGCGCCTAGGCCCAGACGGACGTCGAGTCTATGACTTCTCATGGATCAACGGACCGAGTGAGCCTCCTTACGGTTTCTCTATCGGGTCGACGTCTTCATCCAGTGAGTTCTCGACGGAAGAGCTGGAGGCGAAAGTCACAGCTTTTGTCCACCACTTCTATGCCCCAGGCGGGATAGGGCCGGTCGATTTTCCGGAGTTTGTGGCATCCAGAAATCGTCAATGAACTGGAAACTGCCCGCCTCGTTGATCGCTTACATCTCGACGCGCCAGACGTTGTTCTAGCGATGCACGATGAGTCCTGGCCAGCCAGCTCGATGACCAGCGGCAAACGCTAACGCATCGTGAGGCAGACGAGCCTGAACGCATGTCGAGGCCGGCTGCCTGGGCTATCGGTGAAGATCGCTCGCACTCGCAACGCAATCAAACTGGTGAGTAAACAGTGAGGTGGGCAAGCAGTCCGATGTCGGCTAGTGCATCAAACTTTCACTCTGACCGAGGATTTGGAGCGGATGACGGGAATCGAACCCGCGCTATCAGCTTGGGAAGCTGAAGTTCTACCATTGAACTACATCCGCGTGGCGCCGGAGCGTCCTGAGTAATCGTACATGAAGAGGTGGCCTTCGTCCGGTCCCTGCGTGCGGGCACCGTTCGGCCCGTGAGTCTCACCCTCGGTCCCTGAGCTTGTCGAAGGGCGGGGTGTCGTCGTATGCCCTTCGACAAGCTCAGGGACCGGGGATTGGTGCTGGCTCAGGGACCGGGGGTTGGTGCTGGACCAGGGACCAGGACTGGTGAGGTCGTCGGGGTCGGGTCGGGGGTGCCAGGGACCTCCGGGGCGCCCGCGGCTAGGCTGGTGCACCGTTCCCCGAGCGGGACGGGATCGAGGGTGTGACGTGCAGCGTTGGGCGGGAATCGTCGCCGGAAGTCTTGCGACCGCGGGCGTCGCAGGCTTCGGGGTCGCGAGCGCGATGGTCGCTCGTCGCGTCATCGGGGCCGGCCGGGTCCACTCCAGCGAGGTGCTGCCGACCTCCTCCCCGCTCACCGTGCGCCTGGAGCGGAACGCTGCCACCGCGCTGCCGGGGCGATATGGACTCGAGTTCGAGGACGGCTCACGGGTGGTCGTCGGTCCGGTGATCGGTCGCGAGACGGACGACGGCTCCGTGATGCGGACGGTGATCGCCGGTCAAGTTCCCGACGGGGCGACCCGTGCGCGGTTCACCGGCGCGGCCGTGACACCCGCAGACCTCGGCGTGGACGAAGCGCGAGTGCCGAGGACACGGTCGGGGGCGTGGCGATTCGAGGGGACCGTAGACGGTGACGCTCATGGCGGCACCTGGGTCGTGCACACGCACGGACTCGGGGCATCACCGCTCGCGACCCTCCGCTCCGTGCAGGCCGTGCAGCGCGCGGGCCTACCGTCGCTCGTCACCTGCCTCGGTTCGGCGTTCGCCGAGCGGCGCTCCGGGGCGGATGCCAGGGACGTCGAGCGCGTCGTCGCGGCCATCGACGACGCCGTGGCACTCGGTGCGCGGCGGGTGATCGTCTGCGGGTGGTCCTACGGTGCCGCCCTCAGTCTTGCGGCCGCCCGATCACGGCCCGACGCGGTGCAGGGCGCGATCCTCATCTCGCCGATGCTCGGCCTCAGCGAGACGGTGCTGCACGCTGCCGCGGTCGCCGGGGTGCCGCGGGTGCTCGTGCACTCGGCGCTCGCCGTGCTCTCGACGCCGGTGCTGGCGCGATCGGCCGGGGTGCGCGGCGCGGTTCCGGTCCGTGCGCTGTCCGCCGGGCCGATCGACGGGCTGCCGACGCTCGCGATCCACTCACCCGGTGACACGACCATCCCCGTGGAGCTCACGCGGGACGTCGCTCGCCGCGTACCCTCGTTCGAGCTCGTCGAGGTCGCCGCGGCGCCACATGGCTTGGAGTGGAACGTCGCGCCGGAAGCGTTCGATGTGGCCGTGCGGGAGTGGCTCGGGGCGCGCTGATCGGGCGCTCCTCGGTGCCTGAGCTCGTCGAAGGGCGGGGTGTGTCCGTGTGCCCTTCGACAGGCTCAGGGACCGGGATGGTTGGGGGAGCGGGTCGCGGTCGGTTGGGTGCGTGGTGCCCTTCGACAAGCTCAGGGACCGAGGTGGTTGGGGCTCCGGGACCGACGCCCTTCGACAGGTTCAGGGACTGGTGCCCTTCGACAGGCTCAGGGACCGGTGCCCTTGACAGGCTCAGGGACCGGCGGGGCCGGACCTACTTCGCGTAGCGGTAGCGGGCCCCGGTGTGCTCCTCGGGGAGACGGTCGCCACGGCCGTGGAGCTTGTGGCGGAGGCTGCCCTCGACGTACTCCTCGGGGTAGGCGCCACGACGACGCAGCTCGGGGATGACGAACTCGACGATGTCCTCGAAGGTGCCCGGCGTGATCGCGTAGGCGAGGTTGAAGCCGTCGACGTCGGTCTCCTCCACCCACTCCTGCAGGGTGTCGGCGATCTCCGACGCACTGCCGACGATCCGCGGACCGAGCCCACCGATCGCCCCCATGCGCGCGATGTCCTTCACCTTGAACTCGCCACCCTCCTCGTTGGCCGCCTGGTAGTTGGCGACCGCCGACTGGATGGCGTTGCTCTTGACGTTGCCGATCGGCTCCTCCGGGTCGTACTGCGACAGGTCGATGCCCATCCAGCCCGACATGAACACGAGCGCACCCTCCTGCGACGCGTACTGCAGGTAGTCCTCGTGCTTCGCCTGGGCCTGCTCGCTCGTCTCGTCGGTGATGATCGTGAGCAGCGTGTAGATCTTCGCCGAGTACCGGTCGCGACCGGCGGCCTCCAGGGCATCGCGGATGCGTCCGACCGTCGCCTTCAGGCCCGCCTTCGTCGACGCACCGACGAAGATCGCCTCCGCGTTGCCCGCGGCGAACTGGATGCCGCGCGGCGACGCACCGGCCTGGTAGATGACCGGCGTGCGCTGCGTGGACGGCTCGGACAGGTGGATGCCGGGCACCGTGTAGTGCTTGCCGAAGTGCCCGATCTCGTGGACCTTCGTCGGGTCGGTGAACACGCCCGTCTCGCGGTCGCGCACGACAGCGTCGTCCTCCCACGAGCCCTCCCACAGCTTGTACAGGACCTCGAGGTACTCGTCGGCGACGTCGTACCGCTCGTCGTGCTCGAGCTGGTCGTCGTGCCCCATGTTGCGCGCCGCACTCGGCAGGTAGCCGGTGACGACGTTCCAGCCGACCCGCCCCTTCGTCAGGTGGTCGAGCGTCGACATGCGCCGCGCGAACGGGTACGGGTGCTCGTAGGCGGTGCCGGCCGTGACGCCGAAGCCGAGGTGCTTCGTCACCGCGGCCATCGCCGAGACGAGCAGGATCGGGTCGTTCACGGGCACCTGCGCGCCGTTGCGGATCGCGGCCTCGTTGCTGTCGCCGTAGACGTCGTACGTGCCGAGGACGTCGGCGATGAAGATGCCGTCGAAGTTGCCGCGCTCGAGCAGCTGCGCCAGGTCCGTCCAGTAGGAGAGGTCCTTGTAGGTGCTCGAGCGGTCGTCGGGATGACGCCACATCCCCGACGCCTGGTGGGCGACGCAGTTCATGTCGAAGGCGTTGAAGCGGATCTGTCGGGTCATACGCACGATCCTGCATCACGAGTCCCGGACGTCGCCTGGCAATCGGCCTCGCCCGTAACAGGGCGTCATCTGGGCGCAGCGCACTACCCGCGGGAGGTGTCCTCCGCCGCGATCGCCTCGGCGTACTCCGCATCGCTGAGCGCGCCGACCGTCGAGTGCCGACGCCCGTACCCGAGGTAGAGCGCCGTGCCGACGAGCATCCAGATGAGGAACACGATCCAGGTCGTCCCACCGAGCGACACCATCAACCCGAGGCACATGACGATGCCGAGCGCGGGGACCACCGGGAACAGCGGGACGGAGTAGCTGCGGTCGAGATCGGGACGCAGGCGACGCAGCAGGATGACGGAGAGGTTCACGAGGGCGAACGCGAACAGGGTCCCGATGCTCGTGGCGTCGGCGAGCTCGCCGAGGGGGATGAGGGCCGCGACCACGGCGACGACCGCTCCGACGATGACGGTCCCGGCGACGGGTGTCCCGCTGCGGCGACCGACGCGCGAGAACACCCTCGGCACCATGCCGTCCTGCGCCATCCGGTACAGGATGCGCGTCTGCCCGTAGTAGACGGTGAGCACCACGCTCGCGATCGCGATGACCGCGCCGATGGAGAAGAAGAGCGCGACGAGCGGCTGCCCGGTGATCTCGGTGAGGATGCCGACGAACGCGGACTCGTCGTCCGCGAAGGCGGTCCACGGGCGGGCACCGATCGCGGCGATGGCGACGAGGATGTAGACGGCGGTGACGATCACCATCGACAGGATGATCGCGCGCGGCAGGTCGCGACGCGGGTTCGTCGCCTCATCGCCGGCGGTCGATGCCGCATCGAAGCCGATGTAGGAGAAGAACAGTCGGCTGGAGGCTGCCGCGATGCCAGCGACCCCCATGGGCGCGAGCGGTTCGAAGTTGCCGAGCGAGAACGCCGAGAACGCGATGACGACGAAGACGAGGAGCACGGCGAGCTTCACGAACACCATGATCGTGTTCGCCCAGGCGCTGTCCT
>Ga0308160_10001846_pt1 | contig 27705 bp, 34 predicted proteins | sample PhyFR1_FD_201036 | JGI IMG/M metagenome (GOLD analysis project Ga0308160, IMG submission 201036) | Phyllosphere microbial communities from UC Gill Tract Community Farm, Albany, California, United States - DLSLF.R1 | ecosystem: Host-associated > Plants > Phyllosphere > Unclassified | place: USA... | reverse complement strand
GTCGAAAGATCTAGCGAATGGAGTTGTGTGAGTCGTCCTGAAGAAGGGCAACCAGCATGCAGATAGAGTTTGTTCTGAACGAGAATTTCATGCGAAATCAGCGCGCGAGGATCTCTGCAAAGTACCCTTCGAACGGAACTCACATCCAGAGCACACATCGTATGAAAGCTCCTCGGTTCAGGTTGCTCTCCCTTTGTCTCCAGCTCCCTCCATTCTTGAGTCTTCACATCGAACTCCCAAATCCCGTTCTCTCCTGTGAAAGTTCCCATATCCGTTCCACCTCTACCTCCCCACAAATAGATCTTGTCTCGATAGGAAGTGAACGTCGCTCCTACTCGACTTGCAGGCCAAGGGGAAGAAGAGTTCGACTCGAGAGTGGAGGATTTTGAAGCTGCGAAGTTGACGAAGCTTTAGCGGATTCTCGTCAGATCGAGCGGAGGAGAGGAGCGGGCTCACAGTCAAGATCAAGAACGGTCAAATTGCCTTCTACAGGTGTCCTAGGTTTCAATTCTCCTCCGAAAATGTAGACTTTATCTTGAACCACGGCGAGTCCATGCGAAGAACGAGCGAGATCTTCAGGCGTATCGATAGACTTCCATAGCGCTTTCAGTGACATGTTGAGGAGGAGATGAGCGACTACAAGGAGGAAGGAGGAAGGAAGGGAGTTGACGTGACGAAGATAAGACTTTTTAGATCATTTGATTTCGACAGCCCGCTAAACTTGAGGGTGCACGAGGAGAAACCGATGGGGTGCGTATATCCAAGGCGTCGACGAATTGACGACGAAGAAGCGGAAAACGAGGAGAATTGATGCGAAGGTTGCGAGACGTAGTTCGAATAGTCGGAAAGGCCTCGAGTGCGAACGAGCTGATATTTCGCAAAATCCAAGCAGAATAATGATAGCACTACAGCTCCCTCCTGAGAATGGCTACACCTTCAGCATGATGAGTTTGCGAGAACAAGTCTGCCGCCCTCGCACTTTCGATCCAATACCCCTTCTTTCCCTTTCCTTCTGCTTCAACCTTCTTCTGAGATTCCCTCACCATGTATCCGATATCCCTCGCTTGAGTATTCGGGTTGCAGGAAACGTAGATGATCGTTGCTGGAGAGAGCTTGAGGAGTTGTTCGAGGAACAACTCGTCGCATCCTTTACGAGGTGGGTCGATCAAAACCGTCGTTTGATCAGGAGGGAACGAGATGTCCTGTGAGACGGACGCATTCAAACACTACAGTCAGTCGTAGAACTAGACCATTTAGAGAGTGAGTTCGATTGACTTACACCAAAGATCGCCTCTGCTTTGCCATCTCTGAACCCGATTTCTCCCCTCCCTTCTCCCTTATTGTAATCAGCGTTCTTCTTTGCCCACTTGATACTAGCTTTATCGATCTCAACTCCTTCAATCTTATCAAACTGATCCGCCAACGAGATCGCAAACAGTCCCGAACCACAATAAGCATCGACTAAATAAGCTTTCTTGTCTGCTCCTTCTCCTCCCGTTGATTTGACTCCGACTGCATCTTTGATGTAGTCTAACAGGGAAGGTAGGATCGAGTTATTGTTCTGGAAGAATGATCCCGCTTGTTGCTCGAACTCGTTCGTGCCAACTTGTTCTCGAACGGTAGCGTGGTGATCGGTGATACAGACGTGGTTCTCTGTCGAGGGGGTGTAGTCGATAGGTTTTGACGTCACGTCTACTGACCGAGGAGGGAGAGAGTCGCGAAGTAGGAGAGTAGCACCTCGCTTGTAAGCGGAGATGTTGCTACAAATCGCAATCGAGTTAGGAATCGTTCTCCTAGAGACACGAAGAGAACAGCACTCACTTCTTGACCTTTTCTCGTTCTCCAACCATATGATCGTTGATAACCTTTGTCGCAATCACGCATTCCTCGATATCGACGATTCGTTTCCTCCCTTTCTGTTCGAATCCAATCGTAATCTCCCATTCCTTCTTTGGTTCTTCCTCGACTTCCACTTCCTCAGTTACTCCGTCCTCGCTCTTCTTTGCCTTCTCCTTTCTTCGATTCTTCTTGTTCTGCTGATTGTTCGAGGAAGGTGGAACTTGGAAGTGAGGAGTGAGTTTCGTTCGGTAGCCGTATTCGAGGGGCGATGAGAGTGTTGGACCGATTTCTGGAACGAGAGAGGGATCAAGTTTTGAGAAGTTTGCGAAAGCTCTTCGAACGACATTTCGCTTGAGTTCAAGTTGTTCTTCGTAAGCGAGGGGCTGATACTGAGGCCGTAAAGATCGCGTTGATCAGCACAGGTCGCCGAAAGCTGATCAAAGTGAAACGAACGACTCACTTGACAACCCGAACAAGTTCCGAAGTAACGACATTGAACTCGATTCCCAAACTTCTCCCTGACCTTCCTCAGTTCCTCCTTCGCCTCTTCACTCATCGCAGCATGGCTCGGTAACTCTTCTGGAGGAGTTGGCTCGTCTCGTTTCTCGCTTCGTTTGATGATTTCGAGCAAATCGCCATGCGACATGTAATATTCCGGTTCATGACGATGAACGTGAATCTTGACGAGTTCTCCGGGTAGAGTGAAAGGTACGCTGACTAGTCGAGTAGGTTTCTCGGATCCAGAAGGAGTAAGCAGTGCCAAACCGTCTCCTGCGAAAGTTTCGCAACTTTCGTCAATATCTGTTCTCGTCGAATTCAGAGATGAGAAACCGCACCATGTGAGTTGATCCCGACAATCTTGACCTCCACATCCTTTCCATTCGCACCAACTCCCCATTCCTTCTCTGCTTCTCCCCTCCAATTCTTTCCCTCCTGCTCCAATTTCTGCATTTCCTCTACCCTCTCCTTGCCCAACAATTCAATGACATCGAATGCACCTGCTTCTTCTACTCCTCCAGGTTTGGGCGCTTTCACTTTCCTCGCCTTCCTTTCTTGAGGTTTCGAATGTTTGGGTTTCTTCTGTTGAACGGGTTCCTTCACTTCGATCAGGTTGGGTAGTGCAGATGCCGGTTCTTCAACTGCTAGCTTCACTCGCTTCGAATTGGGCGAGGTTGCAGAGGTTGTAGAGGTTGAAGTTGAACTAGTTGGATTAGGTGAAAGCGCTCGTTTGCCGTTGCTGTCGGCTGGAGACATGATGAAGAATCTTCTCTGTAGGTAGATAGGTGGGTAGTTGGTGAGATTTAAAGAGCGAAAGGCTCTTGAGAGCATTCAAAGGTGAAAGATCAAGAAGTTTCCATCAACTCTTTTTCGCAAACTTTTACGTCGAATCTCATTCGCTGATTTTCGATCTGGTTGCATCGTTCTGCTGCGTGCCGAGTCGCAGACTACGTATCAAGTCATTCTCCCCTCGTACCGAGAGAAGCGCTGCAGACTATGCCTTTGCTATCCTCCAACTGAGCAAAATCGCAAACTTCGCAACTCGTCGACTATCTCTCGCTCTCGCTCTACGTTTCTCTCGACGATGATGGACCTGCCGAACATGACAAACATAAGATGACAGTGAACACCAAGACTCGCATTCCAACACGACGACGACCCGCTTAGAACTGAACACGAAGAATAAAAAGCGAACGAGAGCATCAGTTTCTCCGACCCCACGAGATTTGGAACGAATCGTAGGGAGACGTACCTGGAGAGCTTGTCCTGTAGACGGCAAAAGAAAGGAAACAAGCCGGAAAACGAAAACGTCAGTTTCGAGTTCAAAGGTTGAACAGGGACAACTTTATCGAAATATAACCGACCCTTTTGCTTCTTGTCACTATAGTTGCGAAGAGAACGATTATCAGCACTTGAAACAAGAGTAACAGAAAGGAAGCCAGAGAGATTTGGAAACGTACCCTCCAAGTTCGAAGTGCTTGCATCGCTTGAGGGAGAGTTGCATCTTGTACTTGCAAGCGGTGCACTCGAGACGGAGAACGACCTTCTTGGTGGTCTTGGCCTTCTTGTGGAAAACAGGCTTAGTCTGTCCTCCGTAACCTATTGAAATCCCATGGAAAATTATAACTCGTCAACTTCCATCACTCCGTCTAGATCTCAAGTGAGAGTCTCGAATGTACCAGATTGCTTTCGGTCGTAACGACGCTTTCCTTGGGCGAAGAGGGAAGCCTTTCCGGTCTTGTATTGGGTGACCTTGTGGGGAGTGTGCTTGCGGCACTGCTTTCCCTTGCAGTAGGTTCGGCGGGTCTTGGGAACGTTGACCATCTATAAATACGAGGAGTGTAAGTGGGAGAGTTCGAACGAAGCGAAAGGGAAGGAGGAGAAGTCGAGGGAAGTTGAATGAGTCGGAGAGGGGAGGGGAGTTTCGGGCGAATTCGAATGTGAGTATTCACCTTGGAGTCCTGTAATTCGAGCAAATTCAACAAGACAACAAAGGTTAGCGATTTATTCCCATCTCGACTCAAGACAGATTGAACGGTCAGGACGAGCTTGGGACGCTTCATCTGGCTTCCTAGCGCCCTGTAGACTCCCTCTATAGCCTAACCCAGTCCCATTGATCTCCTATGACCCATCCAGCTGTCCAATTGAGTAGTTGAAGTCGATGTTGGATTCTCTCCCCTTCCAGAATTCCCTCTGATTTCCTTAATTTCGATATCACCGCTTCCTTCTCCCTCTAACCTGACTGATCTCTCCACTGTTCCCTCTGATTTCATTCCCTCTATCCATTCGAGCTGAGTTTGAACGAACTAGAGGTGTAGAAGAGTTGGTCGAAAATGGGTTGAAAAAGGTCGAGCAGAAATTCGAGTTCAAAGTCGAAGGAATCGGAGAGGGTCGACTAGGGGTTTTCGAGGGTGTAAAAGCGGTCTGAGAGGTCGTACGAGCTATAGGAACTTTGTCTAACCTTGTTGAAGCGAGGGCACACCTTTCAAAAAGTGCTCCCTCGATTTCACTTGGATCTCTCGCTTTCAGAATTTCTTACATTTGATTACACCGTCTAATTCGACCTCCTTTGTCGTCCTCCTTTCACTTTATTCTCAGCGCTCTCGATCCGCTTCGGTTTTAGCACTCTTTCCTGAAAGGCAACGAACTTGCCGACAGCCTCGTCACAAGTGCACGAGATGGGAGTCTTCGGTTCAACTTTAGCCCCACTTGGTCAACGAAGAGGAGGAACCCTGCTAGATCCAACCGTAGAGGAAGCTCGTACTGTAGCTGCGTTACTAGTGAAAGGGAAGAGAATCCCCGTCGAACTCGCAATCGATATCCTGAATTTCGCGTGAGTTCGCAACCTCTCCCAATTCTAGGTCTGCTCCGAGGTTGCTCACTCCCTCTAAACGATCGCAGAGACTACTGCCCGACGATGACTTGTCGTTCTGATCGATTAATGAACGTAGCAGCGGGATGGAGTGGAAATCGTCAATCTATCCCAATCTTACAAACTCCTCCAATACCGTCAATACCAGATATCCCAGACGATAGCGTTCAGCGTATACGAGTATATACAGACTCGCATGATCAAGGTATGCTGAACCGCTTCCCTCCGAAGTGATGTCGTCTGAGCTGTGTTGACAATTCGCAAGTCCTCAACTCGTTTTTCAGGTTTCTCTTCCTTCCCCGAACATCAGAATACTCGAGAAGCCTCTTCATCCTGGTTCGAACTCGCTCTCGTTCGCCCTCCACCGACTCCTCCTCGCTCCTCTTCGACGTCGACGACGACAGCTATGCCTGGCGCACTCCCCTCATTTCCTCTTTCTCCTTCTTCCCCGCAGCCCCCTCCTGCACCCGCCCAACTTCCGTACCTATCAATCATGCATCGCATCCGGCTCTATTCGAACCTGCACGCAAATCGAGAATTCACACCTTATTCGATTGTACTCGAGAGGGGAGAGGGAGAGGGGTTGGTGGAAATGATCTGCCCAGGAGATCGTCTCGTACTGTATGCGATGGCTCAGTATCCGGCATGGACGAATGTAGTAAGGGAATGTGGAATCCAGGTAGAGATGAGAGCGCTGTAGAGCTCGGAATCGGAAGCAATCACTCATCCTGTTCTCTAAGGGGAACGCTGACGAGAGAGAAGAGAAAGTGAGGGTAACATGGCAGGAAAATGGTGGTATCGACATAGTACGAACAGAGAGGATACGAAGAAAACCACGGCACCAAAAAAGAAGAAGAGAAAATCTATGGCGAAGAAAGTGTCTGTTCGGGTTCGAGGGGCTACAGCGAGTAGTGAGAGTCTGCCCGGAGAGTGGGCTTGTTGATAGGTACGACTTGATCAGCCCGTTCAACAGTCTTGAGGAATACATCTTTCCAGAAAGCTCCGACGTCGACTGAATCGAGCACGAGTACGTTCTTGCCGTTTCGACCCCAATTTGATGGATCTGGATCGAGGGAATCTGCTTTGTACTGTTGACAGGAGAAACGGACGTGAGTATCCAAAGAGAGCGCGATTGAAGAGGGAAAGCGAAAACATACATCCCATAAATCGACAACGGTTGAACCGAACGAATGTGTCCCGCTTAATTCGACATCAACACGATATCGAGTAGCTGAAGTGATCGAGGAGAGCGTATAGGTCAGCGGGAGAAAGTCGTAGAGAGGAGCGAAAGTCGGACATACCCGTGAAAAGCTCGGGATTCGAAATGTACGCTACTGTCAGGGCGTCGTGAAGAGGTGGTCCAGGCATTCCATATTTCCGCTTGTAGGCCTCTGCGAAGAAGGAGAGGTTCGTTGAGAGGGTACGTCTGAGAGTCGTCGCAGCCCGAATCGAAAGCTGATCTCGTGTCGGAGTCATTGGTGGTGTTGGAGGTAAGCTCGAAGGACCTCGAAGAAGTTGACGATGAATGTCGGGAGTGAAGAGAGCGGTGTGAGTGAGGTTGAGAGGCTAGAATCCCATAAGAAGGTTTTAGTACTGTCGCACAGGCTAGCGCGAGTCTCAAGAAGAAGGGAGAGAATGAATTGTCTCGCACTTACACACATGACAACTGGAACGGCTAGATCGAGGACAATAGAAGCCGCGTGAGCATCGCAGAGAATGTTACTCTCTGCGACTGCCGATTTATTCCCCCGGCCTTCTGCTCCTCCCATAAGCACTATTCGCTCAACCTTGTCCAGTAGCAGTTGAGGAAACACCTTGGAGAAGAGAGCGATATTCGTTAGGGAACCGGTAGCGACAAGGTCGAGCTTTTCTTCAGGTGCGAGATTTTGACAAGCTTGAGCGATTCCTAGAACTGCGTTTCCTTTGAGAGCTGCCTCGAGTTTTGCTTCGACAATGGGATCACTGGGCAACAACGGAGTCAGTCGAGAAGATACTGAGTGGCAGAGGTAGACGAAAGCTCACGAGAGATCAAACAAGCCTTTGACTCCACCTAGTCCGTCAACTCCGTGAACAGTGCTCGTCGCTTTCGGCTCTTGCACGAGCGGTCCCGCTGCCCCTTGATAAACTGGAACGTGTTCGATTTGCTCTGGCGTACCGAAAGAGCATAGAATTCGAACGCAGTTGTAAGCTGTTCGAAGGGAAGGGCAGAGAGAGGCCGCGGTTCGAACGAGAATCAGTCAACCATTTCTCAGGACAGAGCTTGCCTGAGAAGACTCACTCATGTGTTCAATACTTGCGTTACCGTGTACCGACGACAAACCGACCAAGTCGATCTGAGGGAGGTGAAGTGCGAAAAGCATCGCAACTAAATCGTCTCTGCCCGGATCGCACTGTTTTCGCTCGCTTCTCATCAGCTCTAGCTCTGCATCAGAGTGCCCAATCTACTCACATCTAGCCAAATCTTCCGTCGTTGCTGCATGGTCGAAAAAAGAGTGGGAGAGAGGGAGTGTGTCCGAAGCGGAGACAGACGAATTTTCGGAGAAGGGGGGGTCAGTCGAAACTTGAAGCTGAAAGTCTTGTACGAGGTTGGAGAGGTGAGAGGAAGGAGAGGGTGAAGGGTCGAAAAGAGTCTTTGTGTAGCGTCGGTGTCCTTTGTCAAGAGTGGGTCGGTCGGGGGGAACGGGAGATGCAGAGCAAGCAAGGTGAAGCGGTCGGGAAAAGGGAAGCAGTGATCGATTTTTTCCCGTCCGAGAGATTTCCTCGCTGTTTTCCATTGAATCATGCGGTGAGAAGCGCCTAAAACCCGGAGCAGAGATGCATCTCAACTTCCAGATCGCACACAAGTCTCGAACGCTCTTTCATTCTCCGTTCAATAGGAAGAACTAGTGAAGCCCCGCACCCGTCGGACGCCTCGCACGAATGAACCGTAAAGCATCAGGTTTCCGACCGACTCCTTCCTTTGACGAAACCCGGCTTCTTCGCAGAGCGAATATTTCCTCATAAACAAGGCTCGCACTCTCCCGTCCTTCCCGTTCTTCCCGAACCGCGGTCTGGGAAGAGCCAGTCCATTCGAGTACGTGCGGAGTAAGCGGTATAAACTGGGTAATCTTTACATGCGAACGAAGGTTCATCAATACAAACTCGCGAAGAAGCCCTTGAGGTATTTAGTGAAATGTCTAGTTTTGAACAGTTGCTCCAGCACCCTTCTCTTCCATGACCTTGGCAGCCTGCGCACAAAGAGCAGCTGTTGTTGTCGTCCACGAGGTCATACGAAATGAGATCACAACGAAGGAGCGGCGAAAAGGGGAAATGAGAAACGAAAGATCGTGGTCAGGATTTGCTTTTTCCGTGCGAGAATGAAGGAACGAGAAGCTGTGCTTACCTCCTACACCACTTCCATCCTTTGCCATGACGATACTGATCCTCTTCTCGACGTCTTCTCCGAGTAATTCAATGAGGGCATCTCGAATTCGTTGTTCGAATCGAGGGTAGAATTCGACCAAAGATCCATCCAATCCGAAGATAACCTTGTCACCATCTGGCTTGTCATTTCCGGTTTGTCGAACGGTGGCAGCAATCGCGCAAGCGGAAAGTCGGCATCCACGAGTACCGACAATTTCGGAAACTCGTGCAGCAGCGATACAGTCTCCGTCCTCGATAAGCGCTTGTGCGATACCGAGTTGAGAGTGAATGACATCTCGGACGTGGGAAACGGCATCGCCAGATTCTTTCGAGTTGGGAATTGAAGGAGATTCGAGAGCGGACATGACTGAGAGAGGAAGAGGAGAACCTCAAGGTCAGCGATTAGGCTCTGTACATGACGCTGCAATCCTCGCTCACCAGCTGTGTCAAGACCGTAGTGTCGGTTGAGAGCTTTTGATGAGTAACCCTTGAAGAGAACTTGCGAGTCGACAAGGTGAAGGAGGACATTTCGGGTCACTTCTCCGAGGTCTGCAAGGGGTAGAGCTTGATCAGTACCAGATCCCACTGTCGTTGACGAGTCTGTATCTTACACATTCCGGAGATCATCTGTTTTAAACGAGAAAGAAATGTTCAGTCCTTTGAGAGTGGAAAAGCGAAAGATTGGGAAGAGCAAGCACACCTTCTCGTAAGCCTGCTTGCGAGGGTTGATGGAAATTCGATCCACTCGGCTGTCGAAAATAGTGAAAGGCATGACAGTGCGCTAATACGAAGATAGATCGGAATGAGCGAAAAGTTCGACGCAAAAAAGGACAGAACGAGACCAACCTCGTTGTCGAAAGCACCCCCTTCAATACGAAACATGCCCCCGAGATCAGTATACAGGCAAACGAGATCAGAATTAGAGAGGAGCGTACATTCAGTGTTGACGACCATCTTGTCCAAACCAGCTTTTCGGTTCTTCTCGAGTTCCTCCGCCTTGTATCCCATCTTCGTAATCTTCGAAACCTCTTCAACATAAGCACCGTTCGTTCCCGTTCCGAAGATACCTCCACAGAGGCAGTCTCCTCGCTCGTAAGCTGCAGCCATCAAAGTTCCACAAGTATCGTTGACGAGAGCCGAGCAGCGGACGTGGATGTGCTTGCGGTCGAGAGCGTCTTGAAGAAGTTGAACGATATCTTGTCCGATCGCGTTCGTGCATTCGAAACCCTGTGGAAAAAACGTAAACGATCTGAATTCGTCTCTCCAAAAAGGGAGACATTCGAGAGCTTTTCGTGAAACTCACCTTGGTCCAGTTGATGAGAGTTCCAGCAGCGAGAGCGGTTTGAAGAACGGGGAAGGAGAAGGTGAATCCCAAATGGAGTTTCTCATCCTCTGAAGCGTCGGTTCCAATTTCCGTCAAGAAGTGATCCACCGATCCAGCAATGTAATCGAACAACTGCGAGACGTCTCCCATCTTGAGCGAGTCTGAAACCTTGTACTTTTGTTGCTTCATCGTCCATTTACTCTCGCCAAGGAGGGTAACTTCACAAACTCGCAAGTTTGTTCCTCCCAAGTCGAGGGCAAGGAAAGTTCCTTTTTCAGTTCCATTCGGGATCTCTTGAATGTAGGAAGGGATCATGGGACTGTACATTTCAAGGACATCAGTATGAAGATTTAGATGTCATTTCTTGTCGAAGGAACTCACCAGAAAGTGTCTCGGGTCTCCTCAGTAGGTAACTTGTTGAGTCCCTCGTTGTACTCCCATAACATCTTGTCAGTGATAGCCTTGAGCTTGTCGGTAGGGAGGTCGAATTGAGATTCGAGGTCGTGGAGGGCAGCCTCGAGAGGGGAAGGAAGGTTGACCGATGCATCGAGAGGAAGGAGGTAAGGAGGGGATTGAGTGGAAGGCATGGTGGAGAGAGTCCTGATCTAGCCTGTAAGCGATTGTTGCGATCAAGTCGAGAGAGTCAGTCTTCCTTCTTCGGTCAAGAACTTGTTTGATGAAAAGTAGAGCAAGAGAAGCTGTTATTCTATGCAGGAGTCAAGAGAGCTGCAGACTCACACTGAACTACCAGTATACTGGTGAGAGTCGAGAGGGAGCTAGGTGGAGGAGAGAGGGGAAGGAGTCGAGCCCGAAGTTTGAGAAATCGATGAAGAGTCCTCCGCAAAAAAACGCTTCTGACGACTTTTCTTCGCTGGGGCCAGTCTCTCCCTTTTGTGGGCCACCTACGAGCGACAAGTAGATCTCCCGACGACGTGAATAGCGGTATACAATCTCGAATTGAGTGCAGAGAGGTACTGAAAAGAGGTACGAAAAGAGAAAAATCGTTAAAAGTGCGAGAAGAGAGTATTGTCAACAGGTGGGTAAGGAAGATAAGCCAGGAACAGTGGACCGTCAAGATAAGCGTGCGTGAACAAAGGTAAGCGAGAGAACGGGTTGCGGAAAAGGATACGAGACGGAAGAAAGGGGTATGAAAGAAGGATTGCGAGAACAGGTCGTGTGAGGGTGAGAGGGAATAACGAAGAAATTGGTTGCGAATAGGCAGGTTGCGAGAAGATGTGCAGGGGTGATATATCGGTGGGTAGGTCGGACGGAGAGGGAGAGGAACAATCGGGAAGAGCGTTCTATTGTTTTCGGTTTTCTAGACAGCGGTTGCGATAGTTTCAGCTTGGCGGTGAGATTCTTCCTGTTTGATCTCCTTGCCCAGGTAAGACATTCGACCTTGACTTGAACCACTCGCGGAACGATCCATGACGGGAGGTAATTCGAGTTGAGGGGTCGCCAAAGGAGTACCGTTCGGAGTCGGTATCGGAGAGGAAGAGAATCCGTCTTCCGCTTCTGGCCACGGTAACCATGCAGCTTGACCTTCGAGGTCGAGTGATTTGGATTCTCGAATTGAGCGGAAGTTTTGACCCTCGTGCTTCGTTCTGCAAGAAACGAGAGAACACGATAAGCTCGTGCGATACACTCGAGGATCTTTGAGAGTGTACTTACGAGATTGTAGGGATGATGGGAGGTTTCGAATGTCTCAACAGTCCCCAATTAATGCTAGCGAACCATTTGTGTTGTTTGACTTCACTGGCTCCACTTTGACTTCCCATTCGTTTGTGTTCGTCTTTGCATAGCAGTCGCTTGATGACGCTCTTACAGACGGTGGTCGTAGCGGGATGATCGGGGAAAGCGGGTTCGTTGCGAAGAACGTTGCTGAATGTCGCGTGTCGGTTCGAGCCTTTGAAGGGAGTACAGCCGTAAAGCATTTCGAAGACGAGGATACCGAAAGTCCACCTGAGATCGCGCGACGTGTCAACGTGGCGACGAGGAAAGTGAGAAAGGTCGCACAACTCACCAGTCGACAGCTGAACTGTGACCCCTCCCGTTGATGACTTCGGGACAAATGTATTCTGCAGGGAGAGACGATGGAAGCATCAGTAAGAATACAGGCTGAATTGATCGGTAGAACCTACCTTCAGTGCCTACAAAGCTGTGAGGTCGATGTGTCCGAAGAGTCAGTTTCTTGCTCCAATCGATTAACCTTCGACAATTGCAACTCACGAGTTCGTCCTGAAATCCGCGATGCAACTCTTTGTATCGACCAGCGGTACTCCATTCGGCGTCATCATCTTGATCCCAGCCGGTGCTCCTCCGGTCGAATCCGATTGTTTCGAAAGATCGAAATCTGAAAGCATGATGTGACCAGTTTGATGCAGCAAGATATCTACAACTCGACTCGAACGTAAGCGATACTGTCCAATAAGAGAGAAGAGGATATGCACGTACTTTCGGGTTTGAGATCTCGATAGATGAAACCCATCAAGTGGAGATATTCGAGCGCGGCGACAACTTCAGCAGCGTAAAACTTTGCGTCGTCTTCAGGTAAGCATTTCCCTGGTCGAGTTTGTAAAGCTCGGAAGAATTCTCCTCCCATGCAATATTCCATGCCTGAAAAGCGAGGGAACACTCGACTCAGCCATACGATCAAGAGAGAAGCGGGCCAGCTTGAAACTCACAAAGATATAGATAGTCATCGGATTGGAACGAGTGATATAAGGTGACAATGAAAGGATGGTTTGAACCAGCAAGAATTTCCTGGAACCTCGAACACAAGATCAGTATTTTTCTCACCACTGATTCGCAACTCGAGCTTACCTCTTCTGCCAAAGCTCTTTTGATCTTGTTCCTCTTGATCATTTCCTTCTTCGACAGGACCTTCATCGCGTACAAAGTCTGACTCTGTTTCTCCCTAACGAGGTAAACTTTCCCAACATCTCCCTTTCCTAACAATTTGATCTTTTGAAAACTCGATGGTCCGACTTCTCGATTCCGTACTCGAATTGAAGAGGAAGAATACGTCCGTCGGAAAGCGGCTCGAGGTGATCCAGCGAGACCTCCATTGTTGAGTGAGATCGTGCCGGGATTTGGTGAAGGAGGAGCCAGAAGTGAAGGAGACTTGTTGGCGATCGAAGGAGAGGAGCGGGAGCGGGTAGGAGAGTTGTTCGTTTCAGTCGATTGTTGTTTCGCCGAGGAAGAACGGGTAGAACTCGAGGTCGACTTTTCTCGATCTGATCCAGAGGATTTTGACGAATTCTTCTTCGAGGTTAACCGAGAAGTTGAACCGTGGCTGCTACCTCCGTTCATTGATACTCCTGAATCGTGTAGGTCTCCTACGGGTATGACTCCTGTTGGTAGGGGTGGAACTTGATCTGATTGAGACGAGGGAGAGAGGAACCCATTTTTCGAGTTCGGGTAGGGATAGCTCTTGTCGGAAGAGGAGGGAGCTGAAGTGCCGGAAGAGAAGAGTCCACCAGAGAAGAGAGCTTTCGTATTTGGTGCAGAGGCGACTCTTCGCAAGAATCGAGGTAAAGTGTGTCCTCCTCCCGACGGCGAGGAACCTGATGAGACTGGACCAGAGGTAACTCGGAACGACGATTGAGTGGGATCTGCGGTTTGAGGAGGAGAACCTGGATGTTCTCGCCCAGCTGACCGACCCAACGAACGAAATTTGTCGGTTCCTTTCGTACCTCCATTACTACTTCCCAATCTCGCTAACTTTCCCGTACTAGCTCTCAAGTTCTCCTTTCCAAATTCTGTTGTCGTCGTCCCTGTAGCTTTCCAACTCCTCTGACTAGGTGCAGGACTTGAACCTCCCGCTGCACCGCTTGAAAACGAAGAATCAAAGTAACCGTCTTTTCCACCTTCTGTCGAGTTGATCCCGGGAGAGTTGAAGCCATTCGCGGAAGAAGAGTTTGCGGAAGAGTTGTACAGTGCCGTGTGTAGTATAGGGGATTGTGGATGAGGAGAGAAGAGATCTGACCCCGCCGCTTCGTGGAGAGGGGAAGAATTTGAAGGAGATTCAGCTGCTACAGAGTTCTTTCTTGATAGCCTCCCTACCATACGTTTCCAAGGTGATTGGTGATGCGCTGGAGAAGTCGTCACTGATCCTGGTGAAGAAGTTGAACGTTTGTTGAAGGGTGGAACAGGAGGAGGAGCGGAAGAGGAGGAAGAAGGGGAAGAGCTGGCATCGTGAGTCGTACTCGTTGATGAAGTGGTCGCCATGACCTGGCTGAGCGTTCAGCGTCGTTAATCGCTAGTGAGAGTGGTTCGGAAGGAAGCGAGTTGGAAGCGAGAGTTGGCAATTTCGCTTGAATTTCGCTCGCTTCTCTCATTGAGACTTTACGCGTGAGATATGTGCATATGAAGCTATATAGAACTCTATCGGGTGTCTCTCGTGGTTCTCCCCAAAAACCCAAGAATTGGATTCGAAAAAAAGTTCCGATTTTGAGATTCCGTGATTTCGCTCTTTCCTCCACTCTCTTGACTCTACATCCAACGATGCAGTCAGTGCACACTCTCCTCGAGCAGGAAGCTGCTGCCAACTCGGCCGCCGTATTCACCTACGATTCGGAACTCTCTTTCGGATCAAACTTGAAAGGAAGTCAAGATGTCGCCATTTACAAGATGCAAACTCGAGCAGGTGCAGGTTCAGCATTAGTCGGATACGTTCAATCTGCTGCATTCTCATCAAAGGGAGCAGTCAGCAACAAACCCGTCACCGTTCTCGCCTCGACCGCTTCCTTCCTCTCCCTCGTTCCTTCCCTACTCGCTCTTCCTTCGAACGACAAACGCCCTGCCGCGACTTTCCACGTTTCAGCCCAAACCAGTTCGACCAAGACCAATGAGGATGGAGAGGTTACCCTGACTCAAGTCCCTGAACTCGGTGCATTGTTGGAAGGTGCGAAACAGTTGGGTGAAGGTGGATGGAACGGTGCAGTCGTCCTCTCAGAGACCCCGGAGGAGGCTGCCAGTGTCGGTACTGGACTCGCCAAGACTGTCGCTCAAGCTGGATTCGACCTCGTCAACGTATTCGATGGACTCACCGCTGGTCGTCAACTCATTTCTTCCCTCGTTTCCTCTTCTGCCGGTTCCCCTGCCCAATCCCTCGAAGACACTCTCTCCTCCGCTCTTCCCTTCTTCTTCTACTCTGGCTCCGATTCAGCCTCCAAGGTCCTAGTCCTTCCTGCCTCGACCTACTCTGCCAGTGCGAAAGCCGCCATCGCAGCTTCGAGTAACTCGGACGTCGGTGTCTTGAGCGTTCGTGTCCTCAAGCCCTGGAGTGTCGAGCAACTCTTCGCCGCCCTTCCCAAGTCGGTCAAGTCCCTTCACGTCTTCACCGAGGAAGGCGAGACGAACGGAGGTCTTTACGAGGATGTCCTTTCTTCCGTCTACGAGAAAACTTCCCCTCTCAAGGTTCGCTCCCTCCCAGTCTCGACTTCGACCGTTCCTACCGTTCAAGAGTGGGTCGAGCGCATCGCTCAACTCTCCGGAAACTCGGCCGCTTCCCTCAAGTCCCTTCTTCCCGCTCAAGCGAAGCTCGCCGTCTTCTGGGACCTCGACTCATCGTCTGGAGAAACCGAGAAGGTACCTGTCGCCCTCGCCACCGCTTTCTCTGGAGAGGCCACCGGTGTCGTCTCGAAACTCGACGTTCGATACGACAATTACCGTCAAGGAGGAGTTCAACAAGCCGCACTCCTTCTCGAGGCTAGCAGTGCCGCCAAGAAGGAGTCCCACTCCCTTTCTTCGATCGCCACCACTTCCCCTCCTTCCCTCCTCTTCCTTTCGAACCCCGCCGCCGTCCTCAAGGCTTACGAACCCATTTCGACTTCGACCGTTTCTTCCTCGACTCGCATCGTCGTCTCGGCCAACTGGACTCAGGAGGAGTTTGCTACGAAGCTCCCTTACTCGGCTCGCAAGGCTCTCGTCGAATTAGCGAACGGAGGAAAAGGACACCTCTTCGTTATCGACGCCGACAAGATCGCAAAGACTCAACAAGTTCGTGCTGCCGATGTCGCCGAGATCGTCTTCTGGACACTCTACCTCCCTTCGACCATCTCTTCCAAGGACCTCGTTTCCCTCCTCGCTCAAACTCCCAGCTTCTCCAACTGGAAATCGGCCAAACTCGTCGAGGTCAATGGAGCCGTTCGCAACGCTCTCGAGAAGATCAACGTCGAGGCTTCGTGGGCTGACGAACCTGTCGATGAAGAAGGCAACAAGGTCGAACTCCCAGCTTCCCTTCCTACTTCTCTCATCGCCACCGCAACTGGACCCAACCCCGATCGTACTTTCCCCGATCGCGTCGCTACCATCGCTGGTACTCCTTCCAAGTCGTGGCATTCAGCTGCTCACCGTCTCCTCTTCCCCGAGGCCTTCCAAACCGAGGAGACCTTTGAGGAGAAACTTCGTCCCGATCTTCCCGAGAAGAACTTCCTCATCACCGTCTCTGAGAACCGTCGTCTCACTCCCAACACTTACGATCGTAACGTCTTCCACATCGAGTTCTCAACTGAAGGTACCGGACTCAAGTACGCTATCGGAGAAGCTCTCGGTATTCACGGTTGGAACGATACTCAAGAAGTCAACGAGTTTCTCGAATGGTACGGACTCGACCCTGAGGCCGTCATCTCGATCCCCTCTCGCATCGACCCGTCTCGAATCGAACAACGAACCGTCTTCCAAGTCTTCCAACAGAACCTCGACATCTTCGGTAAACCTGGAAAGTCATTCTACGAGACACTTTCGAAGTACGCGACGAACAAGAACGAGGAACGAGCCCTTCGTTTCATCGCTTGCCCTGATGGAAACGCTACTTTCAAGAAGATGAGCGAGATGGACACCGTTACCTACGCCGACATCCTTCGCCAGTTCCCTTCTGCCAAACCTACTATCGAAGACCTCGTTCGCGAAATCGAGGAGATTCACCCTCGTCACTACTCGATCGCTTCTTCCCAAAACTTTGTTGGAGACTCGGTTCACCTCCTCATCGTTACCGTTGAATGGCAAACTCCCAAGGGTGAGTCTCCTTCTCAGTTTCTCATCGTTTCTCCGGTTTCTGACTTTACGTTGTTTGTTTCTTTCAGGTTCTCCTCGTTTCGGTCAATGTACTCGTTACCTCGCCGGTCTCAAGCCCGGAGATAAGGTTATGGCTTCCGTCAAGCCCTCTGTCATGAAGGTGAGCCAGTTACTCTCCTTTTTGAATCCCAACTTTCTCTGACTCTTCATTCTCTCTTTCGACAGCTCCCTCCTCTCGACACTCAACCCGTAATCATGGCTGGTCTCGGTACTGGAGCTGCTCCTTTCCGAGCCTTCATCCAAGAGCGAGCGTGGCAAAAAGCTCAAGGAAAAGAAGTCGGTCCTCTCGTTTACTACTTTGGATCTCGACACCGGGGACAAGAGTATCTCTACGGAGAGGAACTCGAAGCCTACTTCAAAGAAGGAGTCGTCACTCACTTGGGTCTCGCTTTCTCTCGTGATACCGACAAGAAGGTTTACATTCAACACAAGATTCAGGAAGATGGTCAACTTCTCGCTAAACTTCTCGGTCCCGATAACGGTGCTTTCTTCCTCTGTGGTCCTAGTACGTCTTCTCATCCTCTTGATATCGCCGTCGACTTGTGCTTACCTCAGAATCGCTCTACAGCTTGGCCCGTTCCCGATGTTTACGAAGCTTTGGTCAAGGCGTTCGTCGGGGATGGCAAGACCGTCGAGGAGGCCCAAGACTACATTGAAACTATGAAAGAGGCAGAAAGATACGTCTTGGAGGTGTACTAGACGCCGTCTGTAGTCGAGGAGTTTCAGGAGGATATCATTTTCTGTTGTTGGGTTTTTAGATTTCTCTCTGGTCACCGCAATCCTAGATTTACGGTTCAAACATGCTCTCTCCTGCCGACACCGCGTGACCGGTGATGCTCCGAAGATGTGGGTGAGGAGCGGATCTGCTGGAAATCGATTCGCTCAGTTTGCGACTCGAGGTTTCTTCGCTTTTCCGAGCCGTCTTCGCGGAAGCCGACAGGCAGAGAGGCATTGTGGGTCCTCGAAACGCCGGCTCTACTGACCATGCTTCCTCTCGTGTCCGGACTCGATCTCAGTGGAGACTTCGTGCGATTCCGTCAAGAGAAACTACAAAATTTGCGAACGACTATGCGATCTATCGGTACAGACTAATTCCATATTGAGATGCAGAGGAGAGGGTGAAGAGAGTGAAGTAACGAAGGATATGATAAGGGGGTAAAGGGGAGACAAATGAGAAATGCGAAGGGGATTGTTTAAGTGATTACAGTCCATCGTTGTAGAGTTTGCGACAGAGTGCGACAGCCATGTGTTCCAAGCTGAACTTGTCGTGCTTGCGATCATTGACTTTGACGGGAGAATCGGAGGAGGGCGAAGAAGAAGAAGTTGTCGAGGAAGAAGAGGAGGAACTCGAGGAAGTTGAGGAGGAGGAGCTGACGGGGGCACCGTAGAGCATTCGAGTAGCGGGATTGTCGAGGATACTTCCAGTGACGGAAGAAGCGGCGGATTGAACTGATTGAGTAGAGGAAGTTGCGGAAGAAGCGACAGAGGAAGCGACCGATGACGCGACGTCTCCAGCTTTGTTGGCGAGTTGAGCTGCTGAACCTTTTCGATCGCTAGTACCGGGAAGTTGAGAGACGATCCAATCTGCGGCGGAAGCGAGTCCTTTCGCATCGTCGCAATCGACCTTTTTCGTTTCGGCGACTGGAGGTGACGGAGGAGGAGGTCGAAGGGTTTGCGCTTCAGCTCCTCCAGCAGCGGGGGGTGGAGATGTGGAGCCAGTCTCGATCGCCTTGTCCTTCGCTTCTTTCCCATTCTTCTTACTCGAACCCTTGAGTTTCCCAATTAAAGCGTAAACGTCCTGCCACTGCCATCCTCGATCATCCTTTGTCGATTTCGTCGAAGGCGGTTTCGATTGATACTTCTCGTCTTCGATCCCGCCTTGTACCCTTTCTGCTTTCTCCCCTTGAACCGGTTCCTTCGTCTTCCTGAATTCACTCCTCGTCATTTCCTCGACAGCATGTTTACTCGCTTCGGCACTGATCAATCCACTCGAGCCTCGCATCTCCCAGTGATCAGCTCCATCGAAAGTTCCCAAGAATTCTCCCCATCTCGCACTGTCTACGTTGACTAAGCCATCGTTTCCTCGCCAATCTGGAGGTGCCGCTCGATTCTGGGAGATTCGTGTTTGTTCGGCTCCATCGAGAACTAGCTTCGGAAGCCAGAGAGGGTGCCAGATAGCAATCTTCTCTGTTCGACCAGCGATCGAATAGTACTTGACATCGGGAAGATTGGGAGTAGTCGGGTTGAAGACGTCGCGCATAAAGGTAGGGGTAAGATTTGCGTAAGCGGGAGAGTCGAGAAGGTTCAGGAGGTAGGAAGTGACGGTGGTAGAAAGGTTGAAAGGTAATCCGGGGAATTTCGTCAACTCCTTTATCTTCTCGCCCCGTTCCGCTGCTTGTTTCGCTTTCGCCGCAGTCTTCTTCGCAGCGTCGACTTGTTCTCGAGAGAGGATTGGAGATTTGAGAGTGAGAGGAAGTGGCATCGAAGTGTCGTCGGGTTCGTCGAGGGAAGCAGAGTTTGCTGAGGCAGAGTTGGAGGAGGCTTCGGAAGATTCGAGATCTGTTCCAATCCCAATGTTTGCTCGACACCAGGACATGAACTCTGATCCACGATGAGGTGTGCAGATAGTAGTGAGGGAACGAGGGTGATAGAGAACTGGTTGGATTTGGGAAATGAGGTATCGAGCGTCGAGTCCTCCCTAAAAAGCAGAATAATCAGCACGCGGAGAGAACGGTAGAGTTTACAATATGACATACCATCGAATGAGCGACAAAATTGATGTCTCGATTGAGGAGAGAAGGGGTATCTTCGAGCGATTTGTGCAGAACGTTCGCTCGATTCTTGACAGAACCGGTTCTGCTCGTTTGGATCGTCAGTGTACGTCTAATATGAGTCGATGAGCAAGTAATGAGCTCACCCTGGAACAGCTGTAACGTAAACTTCTGCACCAATCTTTCCCCTCAGAATCTTCAACAGATCTCCCCAATAATGTAATCGAAAGAATCCGGGTCCTCGTACATCGAACCCATATAGCCCTGTGTACAATATTGTGTCAGACTGGGGAATTCACGAAAGGGAGGGAGTGACAACAGAGCTTACCGTGACATAGGACTATCGGATGTCGAGGTTTGAGGATCGGATCATACAGCAGAGGATGCCGTATCAGCGAGTTGATCTCTCCATAGGGTGACGGTGGTCGTGGAGGGAGCTGAGAAGACCCTCGAGGTTTCGGATGCGAGAGAATGGCATTCTCTTCGTTTGAGAGTTTCGTTCCTTCTGATGCTGGATTCGCCACGGTGCTCGTGCTCCTCAGCGTTGGCGTCTCCTTTGTGACTGCAGATACGGCCGAATCGAGGACATTCGAAAGGAGATCGTGATAGGCGAGTGCAGGTTTGGATTGAGATGAAGAGGAGGAAAACGATCGGGAAGAAGGACCGATTCGTCGGGTGGAAGGTGTAGGGGGGTAGTGTCGTGGTGTGAGCGATCTCAGGCGAAGTATTGAGGCAGTGGGAGCGTGTTGAGGAGCTCTGCGGGTCGTCGAACGTGGGGTTGGGGAAATCTGCGAACTCGAAGGTGTAGAGCTGCTATCGACACGAGCTTCTGCGGAGGGGTATACGGAACTTATAGTTGTGCTATGGGCGAATCTAGCGGTAGTGGGAGGACGAAGAGGGGTCATAGAAGGTTGTTTCCTGTTGATCTGTTCACCGTGTTCTTCTCCTTCCCTCTGTCGTTTGAGACCATTCCTTCCAGCTGTGAGCTGTTCTATCCCTCTATCATGACTTTCTACATTCAGTTCAGTCCATGAATCGGCGAATTGCGAGTTCTTGACGAGTTGAACGGCGGGACCCAAAGGTAAAGGCGAAGCGATTGCGCAAAGTCTGCGAACGGTGGGTATAGCGGTCGAGGTTGCCATACAGGCTCAAAGAGTGTAGGAGGAGTCAGTCTTGGGTTGTTTGGAGTGAGTGGTTGGAAACAAAAAGGTCAGGTGTCGGACAATGACCGCATCAAGCTGTTTCCCTTTCCTCTTTCTGACTGCCTTTCCGCTGACCTAGTCTCGACTTGAACATATCTTCTGATCACTCACAAGGACGGGCGACAGACCTACGATGGACTCCCAAGCTCGTTTGCTTCGTTTGTCCTTCTCATCCAGCTTCTTCGCTCGTTCCCTCGTTCCCTCGCTCCGCTGTCTGTTCTGCTCTACTTCAAGCGTCACTTCTTCACGCTGTCGACGATGGCATAGCTCCGTCGACTTCGTCGTCGCTGTCCGAGGACTTTTTCGGAGTTTCGAGATCTCTCCTATTCCCTTTTCCTTCTCTCTTCTCCTCCTTCCACTCACTTTAACGCCAACATGCAGCTCGCCTTGACACGAGCACTCCCAATCGCACTCGTCGTCCTACCTCTTCTCGTCTCTGCGCAAGATACGACTTCCCCTCCAGCTTCTTTGTCCACGACCCTCTCTCAATCGGTCCTTTCCTCCGATTCTTCTGCCTCGCCTACCTCCACTTCGATTCCCCCAGCTCCTACCGTCAATAGTACTGTCGGAACCTCCCAAGATCTGTTTCTGTGGCCACCGCAAGGTGGATTAAGGCAATGTGTCAGGGTCACTTTCGCTTTCACCAAACCTGCTGTTCCTTTGACCGTACGTCCCTTGTCCTCATTCTTGCGCGTTGTATGAAGCTGACAACCCTCTCTCGAAGTAGTGCGGGATCTATGTCACAAGTTAGTATCGTCACATTGCAGAATCTTGACTGTCAGGAATTTGAGCTGACATGTCCCCGCTTCGAAAGACACTTCGACCTATCTCGAGCAAGTAATCCTATCGCCTACTTACAACACGTTGATCTCGGGAACCTTTGCGTGGACAGTCGATATGCCAGTGGGACTAAGCGTGAACGTTCAAGTTTGTGAGCTTTGAAACCTTTCGTATCTTCTTCGCTCTGGCGCTGACTCTTGTTCATCGACATGTCAGTCGTCACTATCAACGGTCAAATCTCCCAATACACTCTACCAGACTTGATCGTTCAAGAAGGACAGGGCAACTCGTGCTTAGGTCGCAATGTCGGACAAAACACTCAAAGTATCATCTCTTACGCCTCGAGTCTCAACGGGTCTTATATCTATACAGCGTGAGCGAGGGAACTTTCCTAGATGAGGCGCTTGAAGCTGATCTCGAAAGATTCTTTTGCCTTCACAGTCCATCAAGCTCATCGACTAGTTCGTCGTCTAGCGGAGGCGGGATCAGTGGAGGCGGTGAGTATCGCTAATCCACTGTGCCAAGATCGGTGTAGATCGCTAATGAGCCTCCGAACCCCTTTAGCTATCGCTGGAGCGGTTATCGGGTCTCTCGCAGGAGTCGCTCTCCTCCTCTTAGGCTGTTTCCTCCTTCGACGTCGACTACACCGACGTATCCAGAACGACAACGTCCAGATGCAAGAACAGAAGAAGTACCCCTCGCAAAGTCATCCAGCATCTCAAGCTCAAGGCCCACCTCCGACGTACGCTCAAAATTACGCAAACAGCGTCATGAGTGGTTCGACTGGATCTCCTTACAAGAGATCAGCTCCTCCTGGAACTATTGCTGAACCCGTAAGTTGTTCAATTACAATCAGCGATAGAAGCTCTCGCTGATGAGTAGATCGTGCTCACAGATGTCGACTACTCCTCCACCTCGTGAAGTTCACCCTGGTTCTCCTTTGAAGGGCGAGATGGGAATGAGAGAAGGAACTCAAGGATTAGCCGACCCTTCATCCTTCGTCAGTCGCTCAAACAGTCACAAAGCCTTGTAGCGAACGACTCTCTTTTCTCGGTAGACTCGTTTGATCTGTTTGTTTATCGGTTCTAATAATGCAAGAAGGACAATGCGAGGGGCTTGCGAGAAACGATACACGAAGAGTAGAAGAGAGAGCGAGAGATCAAGTGAGAGCTACACCTCGTAAGAAAGCTAACGTGCCCAAGTTGTAGTGAGTCAAATCGATCAATCGCTCAGCCTCCTTCTTCTGTTCCTTCTGGATCGCGAGCATCTTCTCTCGAATACCATCTTCTGGGTTCGAGATGAGGACGTCTCCGTGAATTCGAAGGAAGACGGCGAGGAAAGTTTCGGTCGCTTCGAAGTCGCGGTGGGATTGGAGTCGGGAGAGGAGGGAGTGAAGGAATGCGCGGAGATGTGGGAGAGTCGAGAGGGAACGGATTTCGAGGTCGAGGGCGGAGGGTGAGAGTGCTTTGAGGTATTCGAAAAAGGATTGATCTGTGCGATGAGGGTGTGTTACAACGTTAGCGATTTGCAAGAAACGTAGGGAAACGATCGAGAACGCACAAGGGCCATTCTCCTTCTCAGCCATCAATCTCCTGACGAAATCCGTCTCGATCGAATTTCCAACCGAGTAATCCAACTTTCTCTTCGCTCCATCATTCGCTGCTCCAGACGCTTCTCCATCCTTCTTCGCATCAACACCGAAATCGAATCGAGCATCTGTTCCTGGCAGAGTAGGGAGGAAGAAAGGAGCGCGTTCAGGGGCTTTCGGCGCTTCTTTCGGTTTGTTTCGTTGTTTGATCGTTTCCAAGTTGAGTAGGGTTGCCCATTTCGATCGGGGCATGAGGGAGAGAGTGAGGAGACCTTCAGAGAGTTGATCAGGTGTCGTGTAAGGTTGGATGTCTTCCCATCGCGTAGGCGCCGTGAAGGATGAGAGAGCTACGCGATTCGAATCGTCAGCGGGGAAAGTTCGAAAAATAGGAATGAGAGCACTCACAGTCATCAGTCGCGAGACCTTGCACAGTAGGTAGAGCGACATCCTCAAGCGACTCCTCCTCGACGAACGTCAGTAGTGAAACCTCGGCGAATTGTGCTCGATTGGCCCTGTGAGCGTAACAGTCATGAACATCCGGTTCTGAAGCGTGTACATGATATCGAGGACTCACCAGAGATACACACCAACGCTGTCAACATGTGTCGTCGCAAGGAAATCTCCGGAAGGCGAGAACGAAAGACTGGTAGCGACACTCTTCGTTCTGAAAGCGTCGACGAGATTGCCGGTCGGTACGTCAAAAGTTCGAATGATCGAATCTTGAGAAGCGGTGATGATCCATCTTGAATCAGGAGAGAAGGCCTGTACAAGACCAGAACTCGATCAGCGGTCAATGCAATGAAACATCGCTGAGCGTGAGAGAGGACGTACGAGATCCAAAATTTGACCCCGAGCTCCAGCTAGCTCACGAACTACCCTCTTCGTCTCGATATCGATGACTCTCACCACCAGATCATCACAGACAGCCGCGAGTAAAGAGTTGTCCCGTTGTAGGTGGATTGAAGTAATTGAAGCGGTGAGAGTGAGGGTCGAAAGGAGTTTCATCGTTTGGAAGTCGAAGAACTGCACGAAAACTTCCCGTTCAGTCTCGCTGTTGCAGGACGCCTGGAAACTGAAGAAGACGCACGTGAACGATACCCTTGAGAGTACTGACTACCACCACTCGATTCAACGCATCGACTGCGATTCCCGTAACGTTCTTCGATCTGACATCGTTCTGAGGTGTTGCAGGGTGTACAGGTACTTGGAAGATCTTCCTCTTGAGTCCGGATTGCATGTTGTAAGCGACGACTTGACCTGCTGAACTTCCGACCAAACCGAAGTTACCACAAGCAGTGACCGTCGAGACCTGTGGATTCCCCTCACCACACATCAGTCATGCGAACAAGAGCGTACGAAGAGAGAGATCAGCTCACGGTAACTTTCCCGTCCGCCTCCATAGTCCATTTTCCAACTCTCTTTCCCTCGACACTCCAGGTTCTACCCCTCGCTTCCTCATTCGAAACAGTAACGACATCATCCCAATCCTTTGATCTCGAGGTCGAATAACTCATCGAAGTAATGAGCGGTAGTTTGAGCGAAGAAGGTTTGACATCCAATCTCGTGGCTTTTCGAGCGATCGAACCTGTACATCATCGACGAGGTCATCAGTCCTGTCGCAACGGGGAGTGATGAGTTGATATACGACGACGTACCTTGGGATAATTCGTAACCTCTCGAATCCCTCACTACACTCGTGTACCTCAAACTGTGATCTTTTCCTGCTGTCAACAACGCTTTCCCGTCATCTCCATAGTATCGAACCAAATGAGGTGGTGCATGATGTCCTGATCTTTGCTTCAACAACCTCGGAGCGGCAGTAGGAGTATCGAGTAACCATTGCTAAAGCGACGAACGAACTATCAATCCTCCAACTCATCAAGAAGGGGAGAAATGAGGGCTTACCTTCATCGAGTTATCTGCACCACAAGTCATGAACAGAGGCTGACCGACGACCCATTCGATCCCTCCGACGATTCCCTCGTGAGCGTTCCTAACCAAATGCAACAACTTCATATCGCTCTCTAAATCGAAAAGTGCGACATGTCCTTCCGTACTCGCAACTGCCAATGTTTGCGCGAGATCATCTGTACGAACTCAAACTACCCATGAGTGCGCGTGTGGAGGAGATGTAAAGAGAGAAGAAGCGTACCGTTCCTGAATGAAATAGCGGAAATTTGTCCCGCTCCATCTCCATCCAATCTCACTTTACCCAAAGGTTCTCCCATTCTCACATCGAACAAGACACAAGTTCCATTCGAGTATCCGACGCCCAAAACGTCGATCGCGGGGGATTGAGTGATCGCTGTGATTGCGGTTGAAGCATTCGAGGAGGACGATGATCCGGACGGTAAAAGAGCCGAAACGGAGAATGTATGAACACAGGATCTATACGTGGCGTCTTCCAGATCAGTCTCGCAGCGGGAGAAAGGAAGATAGGACAGAGAGAGAGAAATGTAAGCTCACCCAGTACGAACATTCCAAATCGCCAATCCACCTTCCTTACTCCCGACGACGACCTTGTTGAGGTAACTAGCCGGGTGTACAACCTTTGTCGGAGTGAACCCAGTAGGAAACTCCAACGTAGCGTAAGGTGTTACTTCACCCTCTTGATCTTGCTCCTCCTCAGAGTCCTCCTCTTCCTTCTGATTCTGTTGTTGTAAAGGATCCTTTGAGGCTGCGTTTCGATAAGGTGGGATATCCCAAACATACATTCTCCTCTTCTCTTTACTCAATGCGACCAAAGTGTTTCCAAATAAAACCATTTCGCTCAATTCTTCTTCTTCAACTTGTCCTCCATCATCTGACTCTGATCCTCCTTCATCACTTGATGATGATGATTCTTGATCGTAAGAGCTCGTAACGAACTTGCCAATCTCTTTGCCTCGTACATAACGACCGATCCAATTCCGACTAGAAGCGAAAACGCTCTCGTTATGAACTGCTAAACTTTTAATCTCTTTACCCATATCCGGACCTGTACACACACACCCACATACTCTTTACATCAGCTTCACATCCCAACACCCTCCGAGCATAGAGAAAAGGGAGAGAACTAACCAACGAATAATAATCTTAAAGAATCTCCCGTCCACATTGCCCAACTTGAACCCAACGAGGTTAGGACGGTCAATGCGGGTCTCGTAAGGTGTTTCGATGCTCTCGATTGGATCACCAAAGGACAGGAAGTCGAGATGTGTCCGAGAGATCGGAAAGGTGCAAATAAACTTTCTCTTTTACTTGAGGGACCTGACGAGGTTGCGGGGAGAGTAGAGGGAGCTACTCGAGCTCTTTTCGTAGGTGGCGCCATACTAATAGGCTGGCGTGGGTCAGTCAAAGGAAGGAGCAGAGTTTTTGAATCTTGATCAACTTTTTTTCGCTACTCACTTCAGATTATTTCGCAAGTCCAAATCATTTCTTCAGAGTAGTGGGCAGGTAGTCTTGGGAATCGTTACAAAAGAGAATGCGCAAACAGGAAAACAGAAACCAAAAAATCGAAAAACGAAAAGTACGAAACATGAAAACCGATTGATCGTTCATCCTCCTCCCTCCTCCCTTCTCACTCTCCTCCTCTTCCTCCTATTCCTCCCCCTCGACGATGACTCTTACAGGCTCCCCGCCTCACTCCCATTATTCCCGACCATTCCCCCTCCTCCTCCTCCTCCCAAATTATCCAACAAACTATAACTCTTCTGCAAGATGCATTCTCCACCATTCTCCAAATCGATCGTATAACTATAGAAGACCCCCTCACTCGTGATGACCATTACTTGAGGTGTACTCCTTCACTCACTCTCAAAAAACATCAGCACACGAAGGGAGAAGGGAGAGATGGGGAGAAAGGAGGGAAAACGTACGAAGAGATACCGACTACTGATTTCACACCATGGACTGGAATTTTCAGGTAAGCGAAATCTCGTTGTGGATCCCAAATACCCGTCACTTGTGAAGGTAACAAAGATCCAACTCCTTTAGACATTAAACTCAGTGATTTCTTTCTCAATGTACCACTGCAAATCATCTCACATGTCACCAATCAGCGAGGTAGACATTGGGTTGAAGGGAGGAAGTAGACTTACGTAACACCTGAATCTTTCGCATGTTGTTTCCTTTTCTGTTCAATGATTGCCTCATAACCTCCCTGACCTTCGACCGATCCATTCGTTCTCTCGCCAGTTCCTCCCAATTGTTGTTCCCTCTCCCTACCATTATACCTATCCTCTCCATTCTCCCAATCGTTCGTTTCCCTCATTCCCCCAGCAGCACCACTCCTGATTTTCCCTCCTTGAATCAATTTGAAGATATGTACAGTCTCAGTATCACTACTAACCGCCATCAAAGTACTCGCG
>Ga0308160_10001845_pt1 | contig 27712 bp, 23 predicted proteins | sample PhyFR1_FD_201036 | JGI IMG/M metagenome (GOLD analysis project Ga0308160, IMG submission 201036) | Phyllosphere microbial communities from UC Gill Tract Community Farm, Albany, California, United States - DLSLF.R1 | ecosystem: Host-associated > Plants > Phyllosphere > Unclassified | place: USA... | reverse complement strand
GTGCCCTTGGCCTTGTCCGTCTGGCCGGTTGAGCCGTTGTCTCCGGCGGCATCGTTGATGGTGTCAAGGACGTAGCCGGGCGGGTTGCCGGCAACGTCCTTGATGTCGCCGATGCTGTCCGGCGGCAGGTCCTTGTACATCTGGGCCCGCGCCGCCATGGCTTCCTCCACGCTGCCGAACGTGTACTCCCGCGAGACTTCGCCGCTCAGGGTGACGCCGGCCGTGCCCGAGGTGTCATTGACGCCCAGGCCCATGTTTCCGTAGACCTTCATGGTGGCGGAACCGTCCGCGTTCTCCACCACCTCGGTGCCCACTTCGGCGCCGCCGTGCACCCAGGCGACACGTGCCTCGATGGAGGCCTTGCCGGTCTCCGTGTAGACCGGAATGTCCGCTTTGGCCAGTTCCTGCAGGTGCTCCTTGGCCTGCTGCTGCGCGGACTCGGGAATGCCACCGTCCATGCGCATGAGGTCCTTGGCGAAGGGGCCGTCCTCGCCTTCGCCCTCGATCAGGTACTTCCGGTCCGCCTCGGACAGGCCTGCCCACCACTTGGCCTGCTCTTCGGGGCTGGCGTCCAGCATCCGGTCCAGGCCGGACTCAAGTTCCTTGCGGTGTTCGGCGGCGGCCGCCGCTGCGGCGGCCTGTTCCTGCAGCCAGTCCCTCGCCTGCCCGGCCAGGGACTTGATCCGGTCCCAGGTGCCGCCCCCGCCGCCTCCGCCGGAGGAGTTGGAAGACTTCTCCTGCTCGTCCGCGTGCTTCATCAGGATCTTGGAGTTGGCCCGGAGGCTGGAGACCACCTTTTCCAGGTTGGGCCGGTGGCTGGAGCTCCAGTCCTGGCGGAAACGGGCGCCGTCGGCCCCTTTCCACGGTGCGGACTGGATCTGGCCCTGCAGCGAACCTGCGCGGCTGCTCAGCAGGGAGGCGGCCTGGTCCACTGCCTTGGCCAGCGCCCGCAGCTGGCTGACGTCAGCGCCGTAAAAAGTCATGGTGTTCCCCCGGGTGGTTCGCGGTGAGTGTGAATCGCTGAAGCTTATGGTTGCACAACCACCGGACCGGGGCGATGGGGATCCCTCCCCATCACCCGGACCCGTGGCACGATTACCTTATGTGGGGCACGCATACCGGTGAACCACAGCGCCGCCGCCCGGCGCACGCACAAAGGAACTGCCATCAAAAGAGAACTCAAGCAGGCCGCCGATGCGGCTGAAGACGTCACCAACTCACGTGCACTGGAAGTGCTGGCCAGGGCGGGATTCGCGGCCAGCGGCATACTGCACCTCCTGGTGGGTGCCATAGCCATCCGCCTCGCCACCGGGGGAACCGGCAGCGCGGACTTCAGCGGAGCCGTGGCCGAGCTGGCCACCCAGCCCGCCGGACCGTTCCTGCTGTGGGCCAGCTTCGCCGCCTGCGCAGCCCTGGCCATCTGGCAGGCCAGCGATGCGATCTTCGACTACACCCACCTTCCCGCAAAGCAAAAGGCCGCCAACAAGGCGAAGGCCGCAGCGCAGGCAGTGGTGTTCGCCGGCATGGCCCTGACGCTGATGTCCTTTGCCATGGGCACGGGATCCGATGGTGACAACCGAAAAGCCGCCAGCGACCTGACCTTCTCGCTGATGAAGGCTCCGGGCGGCGTCGCCCTGCTGGTACTGCTGGGAACCGCCATCGCCGTCACCGGCGTCGTGTACGCCATCCGCGGGCTGCGGAAATCCTTCGAAAAGCACCTGGTGTTGCCCAGCAATCCCACCGCCAGGACCGCTGTCACGGTGCTGGGTGTCGCCGGCTACGTGGCCAAGGGGACGGTGCTGTTGCTGACCGGGCTGCTGATCGCCATTGCCGCGTGGCAATCCCATCCGGAGCAGTCCACAGGCCTGGACGGCGGCCTGCGCGGCCTGCGGGACCAGCCCCTGGGGATCTATCTCCTGGCTGCGGTGGGGGCAGGGCTGATTTGCTACGGCGTGTTCATGATCGTGCGGGCCAGGATCGCACGGATGATCAAGTAGTCCCGCAGGACGTACCGGAGGTGGCCGGGCACGGGCGCCTCCAGTACGGTCCGGCGCGGCCGGAGTGCTGCCCGTGTCGCTAGGGTTGGACCATGCCCCAGGTACGCGCTGAACGCCATATCCGCACCGACCCGGAGACGGCCTTCGCCTTCTCCCAGACCACGGGTTCCTTCCGGTTGAAATGGGACCCGTTCATCTCCGCGCAGGGATTCCTGGACGGCGCAGCCCAGGCCGGCAAAGGAGTCAGGACCCGGACGCGGTCCCGCCTGGGCCTGGTGATGGTCAGCGAGTACGTCTCCTATGCGCCGCCCCGGAACGTGGGCATGACCATGGTGTCCGGCCCCTGGTTCTTCGAGAACTTCGGCGGGGGCTGGCGCTTCACGGTGGACGACGGCGGAACCCGGGCCGTCTGGAAGTACACCTTTTCCTGCCGCCCGGCGCTGCTGCGGCCGGTGATGGAAAAGATCGGCACCTGGCTGCTGGGCCGGGAGATCGAAAAGCGGATCGAGGCGTTCGCACGCGCTTGCGAGGACGCCGCCCTCCAGGCGGAGTTCCGGGAACTCCGCGGCCGCACCGCCTAGGGAACGGTGATGACGGCGACCGCCTGCTGCGTCCCGTCCCGCAGCTCCACACTGGAGATTTTGCCCAACTGGATCGGCGTGGCGCCGGTGACCTTGACCCGGCCACTGGGCGTGGCCGTCCAGGCGCACGCGCGGTCCTCGCCGCCGTCGCGGTCCCTGACCCACAGCGAGAGTGTCCCATCCGAGGGCAGGCTGCTGCCGTTGACCGCCAGTTCTGTCCCCCAGGTCTTCCGGGCCAAGTCGATGCTGAACTGCAGCCCGCCCCCGGATTGCACCGAGTAGGTGGCGTCAGGCTGCGGCGCCCGCACCAGCAGCGGCCCCACGGCCAGGCCCACCGCAAGGCAGGCAGCGGCGGCGGCGCCCGCGAGCGCTGCCCACCGTCGTCGCGCTGTCCGGCGCCGGCGCGCCAGTTCGTGCAGCAGCCGCGACTCGGGTGCCTGGTCCGGGGCCGAACCGGAGAAGGCCGTGGGCACGGCGCCGGCCAGCCCGGTCACAAGCCCGGCCTCCTTTACACCTGGCTCGGTGATACCGGGAACCGACGTGAGGGCCAGGGCGTCCGGCACGGGAAGGGCGTCAAGCAGCGCAGGGAGGGTCTCCAGCCCGGCGAGTTCGTCCCGGCAGGAGCGGCACTGCCGAAGGTGTGACTCGAATACCGCCCGGTCTCCGGCGTCGAGCCCGCCCAGCAGGTAGGCACCCAGGAGGTGGTGGGGGTCCTTGGTCATGGTTCCACCCCCATCTCATCCAGGATGGTCCGCAGGGCCCGCACCGCATAGTAGGCGCGGGACTTCACGGTGCCGCTGGGGATGTTGAGCTGGGCGGCGGCCTCGTTGACCGTGAAGCGGCGGTAGTGCAGGGCCACCAGGACATCCCGGTGCTCCTTGCTAAGGCGCAGGAGGGCTTCCTCGATCAGCACCCGGTTCAGCAGGCCGTCCACGCGCTCCATGACCCCGGCCTGGCGGGATGGCTCGCCCTCCAGCGTTTCGGCGGGGCGGCGCTGGGCGCGCCGGTAGTTGTCGATCATGATGTTCCTGGCCGTCCGGTAGAGGTAGCTGCGGATGCTGCCGTTGATGTCGGGCGCCTGCTGCCAGACCCGCAGCACGGTTTCCTGCACCACGTCCTCGGCCAGCTGCGGGTCCCGCGAGGCACTGAGCACAAACCGGCGCAGCGCCGTGCCGTGTTCACGGTAAAGGGACTCCACCGCATCCTCGTCGAGCGGCATCCCATCCTCCTGCCCGCGTCCATCCGCTGTTTGTCCATTCAGACGCCGTTTCCGGGCAAATGGTTCAACCACACCGGCCTACCCTGTTTTGCCGCCGCCTTGAACCATTCTTCACCCGGAGGCGTCATATCGGTTAGCGTCCGGTGATCCCACACCGGGCACCAGCAAAGGAGCAAACATGAAATCCCGCTTGGGTACAGGTTTCGCCATTTTGGCCCTCACTGCTGCACTGTCCGCCTGCGGCGGAAGCAGCGGGACCACACCGGCCTCCAGCCCGGCCGGCACGGCAAGCGCCCCGGCCACGTCCGCTGCGTCCGCTTCGCCGTCCGCCACCACCACCGGCACGTCAAGTGCCGCCGTCGACCTCAAGACGGCGTCCTCCAGTGCGGGCACCATCGTGGTGGACGCCAAGGGCATGAGCGTCTATTTCTTCACAAAGGACACCAAGGACTCCGGTACCAGCGCCTGTGCTGATGCCTGCCTGAAGGCGTGGCCGCCGCTGACCACCACGTCCGCCACACCGTCGGCCGACGGTGTGACCGGGAAGCTGGGCACCATCACCACCGCGGACGGCAAGCAGCAGGTAACGCTTGAGGGCATGCCGCTGTACTACTTCGCCAAGGACACCAAGCCCGGCGACGTCCTGGGCCAGGGCGTCAACAACGTCTGGTACCTGGCAGACCCATCCGGCAGCATGATCCAGACGGCCAGCGGCGCCGCCTATTAGGGGCGGCCTGCCGGGCCCTTATGCTCGTGGGCACAGGTCTCGTAGGCAAAGGTCCGCGGGTACAGGTTTTCGGGCACAAAGACGGGCTGCAGGCGCCTATTGGTGGGGGGCTGCCGGAAGCGTGGTGGGCAGCGGAAGCTGCGGCACTTCCGGCAGTGGCACCTGCGGCCGCTGGGGCAGCCTGTCCGTGACCTCGGTGGGGACGGCCGTGGGCAGCGACCCCGGCGCCGGTACGCCCGCAGGCTTGCCCGGTGTCACGGCCGGGGACGGGACGCCTTCCGGAACAGCGGGAGCGTCCGACGCCGGCACCCCGGCAGGTGCCTCAGCCGGCACAGGAGCCGTGGGCACTGCGGCCGGGCTCACCGGGGCGGGCGCCGCCGGTTCCCCCGGTTGCGTCGGGGGTACGGGTGCCTGCCGTTGTCCGGCGGGCCCGGATCCCGTGACGAAGGAGGTCACTGCGTGGTTGAGGTGGGTGAACGAATCGCGGATGCCCTGATCGGACGCGGCAGCAACAGCACCGCCGGCGGTCAGGGTAACGCCCAAGGTCAGTGCGGTGAGGGCGGCCCGGCGCTTCGCCCGGCGCCGCGCGGCAAGCTCGTCACCGGGTGAGCCAGTTGTGCCAGCTCGAACATTGACAGGGGCAGCAGGGGAATCCGCCGCGGCGGGTTCAGCCGGGTCAGCAGGTGCTGCGCTGGTCTCGCCGGGCCCGGCGGCATGGGCGCCTCCGAGCAATGCCGCGACGGCGGCCGAGGGCTCGGGAACTTCGGTGCCCAGGGCGCGGAGCTGCAAAAGGGCGGGGCGGAGCTGGCCGTCGTCGTCCAGGTCTGCCTCGAGCAGCAGCTGGTCAACGAAACCTTCACTGCGGGATCCTGCGATGTCACTCATGATTCGCCTGGTTTCTTTTGAGCGTCTGTGCCTTGAGGTTTTGGAGGGCCCTGCGCTGGAGCTGCTTGATGGCTCCGGTGCTTTTGCCCATGATGGCGGCCACCTGTTCGATGGACAGGTCCGCCACTATGCGGAGGGCCAGTACTTCCTGGTGTTCATCGGCCAGCCCTTCGAGCATGGCGGCCGCCCCTCCGGTGATTCCCGCCGCGTCCTCCTCCGCCGACGGGGACGTCCGGGCGTCGTCGTGGGGATCGTACGGCGTCAGGTGCGGCCTGCGCTCCAGCCGGCGGTAGTGGTCCACCATGCGGGCGTGCGCAATGGAGAAGATCAATGACTTTGCGCCCTGCAGGCCGCCCGTGAGGCTTTCGATCCTGGGGTAGAAGGCCAGGAAGACGTCCTGGGTCACGGCCTCGGGATCATCGACGCCGCGTGCTTTGAGGTAACCCTGGACCGGGCCGGCGAAGGACCGGTAGGCAGCAGCAAACAACACAGCGGGATCTGCTCCGGCCGTGTTCTCGAATTCTTCGGTTTCTGCTTGGGCCAAAGTGTCCAGCACCAGCGGCTCCTCCATTCCGGGACACGGCGTGCGCGCGCCTTTCCCGGTTCTATCTGCAGGCTGCCGGCGCGTTGCCCCGGCTGCGGCTTACCAGCCGCGGTGGACTGCGGGGGCAGGCGGCAAAGGCCGGTTCCCGCAGTCCACCCTAGCCAACTGCTGCTAGCGGGCGGAAACCGAAGGAACGTCCACGGTGTTGCCCGGGACGGCGGGAACAGCGGGCACAGCCGGAACCTTGGGAGCGTCGTCACCGCCGGGGACGGCCGGAACAGCAGGAACGGCCGGGAGGGTGGGAACGGCCGGGAGTTCCGGGCGGTGGGCGTCGACGGCGGCGGAACCGTTGGCGGAGGCCGCGGCCTTCGCTGCGGCATCGGCGTCGGCCGCGATGTCGGCGCAGTAGCTGCCGATGTTGGCTTCGCCGTCGGCGGCGAGCTTCAGCGAGGAGAAGCCCTCGGAGGCGGTGTTCAGGCCACCGTGGGTGAAGGCGGTGCAAAGGCCGATTGCTGCGGCACCTGCGGCGTCCACGGCGGAGTTGGCCGCGGCGGACGCGGAGCCCTTGGCTGCTACGCCGTCCTCGCTGACCTTGGCGTCGGCGTCAGCGGAAGCAGTGGCGTCCGCGGAGGCGGTTGCCACTGCCGTGGAATCAGCGGCAGCCTCGACGTCTTCAGCATCAGTGCTGGCTGCGGCGCCGGCGGTGCCTTCAAGAGCGTCGGAAGCGGCGCTGGCTGCCAGCTTCGGGGCCGGAGCGCCGAAGAGTTCGTGGGCGGCCTGCTGGGCTTCGGTGGGGAGGACACCGGAAGCGGCGGCTGCGCCGGTTCCACCTACGGCCAGGGTGCCTGCTGCCAGGACTCCGGCGGCGACTTTACTGGTGGCGAGAACGGTGAACAAAGACATAAAACACTCCAAACCTTGGCGACTTGCGGGTCGGGGCCGGTGGGCCCATCACCCCCTACATCGCCGGGCAATCCGGAAAGGTTACGGGTGCTGTGAAAGTTTTTCCGGCAGCCCGGTTTCCGGGGGACCACTCAGCCGTGGCCGGAAAACGCGTCCCTAGGCTTCGACCAGCCCGGCGTCTGCCTCTTCGAACTCCACGGCCGCCACGATCTCCTGGGTTTCCGGATTGATCATGAAGGCTTCGTCGTCCTCCTCGACCATGAGGAAGTCGCCGTGGTCGGTACTGAAGTACCATGCGAGGGTCTTTTCGCCGTCGTGCACGTAGTTGGGGTCGCCCATGGTGATCCTGGCCAGCTCGTAGCCGGCAATGCTGCACAGTTCCCGGATGATGATTTCGAAATCGGGCGCGTCCTCCAGGGCTTCCTCGGCCGCCCTGGCCTGGCGCTCCGGCAGGTCCGGGATCTGGGCGGCGAGCTGCTGGATGTAGGGGCCCACCTCTTCGTCGTCGAGGACCAGCAGGTCCGCCTGACCGCGCAGCCACGCCGCGTTGAGGGCGGTGATGTTCTCCCGTTCCAGCAGTTCCTCGAACTCGCCGTCGAGCTCTTCCATGGCGAGGACCCCGGCCGGCACCTCGTCGTCGTCATCCAGCGGCCCGTCCAGGTAGTGCTCCGCGTCCTCGTCGGACAGGTCCCCGTAGGCTTCCACTGCGCGGTTGAACAGGTCCAGGTGGACCGTGGCGCCCATGCCGGCCATGCCCTCCCGGATGAGGGTGTCCGTCCCGGTGCGGTCAACGGACATGAAGGCGTACTGCGCGAACCCGCCCTCCAGCGCCTGGGTGAGGTAGAAATCCACGTAGTAGCTGCGGACGGCAACAGGCGACATTTCGTCAGTGGCCAGGAGCGCCGTGTGCATGGCATCCACCACGCTGACGTTGGCCGCCACGGCTTCCTCATCACTTGCTTCGATGCTGCTGCTGGTCAGGACGACGGGCTGCTGGGTGGTGATCATGGAATCCCTCACTGCTGGCTGGTGCTGCGGACATTTTTCACGCTACGTCCGCAAAACTGCCGCCCCGTAGAGGGGGACATGAACGTCAGGCGAAGTTTTCATGGGAGGCCGGTGCCGGGGACCGCGGCACGGCCGGGCTGCCGGGCGAACTAAGATGGATCAGATAACCACCCGACGGACCCGGCCCTTCCGTGGGCTGCTGAAAGTAGCGCGCACCATGCCATCCCAACCGGACGAGAGTGCGGCACTGGCAATACAGACTCCCGCCATCAACGACCGCTCGCTCGCGGCCGGGCTTGCCTATGCCATGGGCAGCCGGGTCACCGGGATATCGTTCGACGCCGGCACCGGGCTCATGCTGGGCAAGGTCAGGGGAAGCGCGGACACACCGTATTCCACCACGGCCAAGCTGGTCCGCAAGGGCGGCGGGTGGAGCTGCACGGTGGGTGTGTGCAGCTGCCCGGTGCGGAAAGACTGCAAGCACGTTGCCGCCCTGCTGTTCGCGGCTGAGGACAACCCGGCCACAAGGGTCCAGCTGCTGGCCCCGTCAACGTCCACGCAGGTCTCGCACCAGCCCGGAGGGGCCGTCCTGTCCGATTGGGAGCAGGCCCTCAACCCCCTGATTGCCAAGCCTGGAACGGCAGCTGCCGGCAGCGGGGTGCCGCTGGCGCTGCAGTTCGAGGTTGAAGAACCCGCCCCGCACTTCTCCTACACCGGCCGGCGGGACCCGGTGCGCAGCGTCCGGCAGCTCAAGGCCCGGCCCGTGATCATGGGCGCCAAAGGCAAGTGGATCCGCGGCGACGTCTCCTGGAACACCCTGAACTACCTGAACTTCCGGCGGGAATCGAACCAGGAACACGTGGAGTGGCTGCAGGAATTCCTGGCTTCCCACTCGGCGGCGGCCAGCCGGATGCACAACGCCTCCGGGCTGTGGCTGGGGCTGAACTCCTACTCGGGGAAGAACCTGTGGAGCCTGCTGGCCGACGCCCAAAAGATCGGGCTCGTTCTGGTCAACTCGCGCGGCTCTGAACCCGTGCGGCTCGCCGAGGCGCCTGCCGCCGTCGCGCTTTCCCTCAGCCGGTACGGCACTCCGCTCGCGGAACCGGAACAGTCCGAGCCCGCCGCCCCGGGCAGCGGCGCGTCCGACGGCGGCCTGGAGTTGGCGCCCACCATCACTGTGGAGGGCGAAGAGATCGATCCGGCGGCCGCCGGGACCATCGGCCGGCCCGCGCACGGGATCTTCTTCACCACCGGGGAGGCGTCGTTGCCGGGCGTTCCCGATCCGGACGGCGTCCTCACGCTGGCACCCCTGGAGGGCGGGCTCAGCGAGGAACTGCTGGCGTTCGTCACGGCCGGCAGCACGCTGCACATCCCGGCCAGGGATGAATCCAGGTTCCTCACCGGCTTCTACCCCAAGCTGAAGCAGACAGCGCGGGTCACGGCCCGGGACGAATCGGTGGAGCTGCCCACGCTGGCCGTTCCGTCGCTGTCCCTGCTGGCGAACTACGGCAACGACCACCGGGTCCGGCTGCACTGGGAATGGCATTACAAGAGTGGCAACCATGTGACGGCCCAGCCGTTGTGGCGGCACCCGGGCGACCAGGGCTACCGGGATGACACCGCGGAGTCCCGCATCCTGGAAGGCATCGGGCAGCCGTGGGAGGTTGTGGCCGCGCTGGGCGAGTCCTCCACCGGCGGCTGGGGCACCCCCCGGCTGGCGGCCTCGGCCGAGCTGAAGGGGCTGGACACCCTCGCCTTCACGGAGGAGGTGCTGCCGCGGCTGCGCGAAGCACGGGACGTGGACGTGGAGACGGCCGGAGATATCGCCGACTACCGCGAGGCTGAGGAAGCGCCGGTGGTGTCCATCTCCACCAAAGCCACCGAACAGCGCGACTGGTTCGACCTGGGCATCCAGATTTCGCTGGAGGGCCAGCCGGTGTCCTTCGCCGCCGTGTTCTCCGCCCTGGCTTCCGGGCAGACCAAGATGCTGCTGCCCAGCGGCGCGTACTTCTCCCTGGACCTGCCGGAACTGCACCAGCTGCGCGCCCTCATCGAAGAGGCCCGGTCGCTGCAGGACAACAAGGATGCGCCGCTGCAGATCAGCCGGTTCCAGGCGGGCCTCTGGGATGAGCTGGCGCAGCTGGGGATCGTGGACCAGCAGGCGGCCACGTGGCGCTCCGCGGTGGGTGGCCTCCTGGAGGGCGGCATGGACGGGCTGCCGTTGCCCGCTTCCCTGAACGCCGAGCTGCGCCCGTACCAGCTCGAAGGGTTCAACTGGCTCAGTTTCCTGTACAAGCACAGCCTGGGCGGAGTCCTCGCGGACGACATGGGCCTGGGCAAGACCGTGCAGGCGCTCGCCCTGATGTGCGCGGCGAAGGAACTCGCCGTTGAGGCGGCCGGGGCGGTTCCGGAAGATTCGGTTCCGGCGGATTCGGTTTCGGACGCTTCGGTTTCGGGGGCTGCGGTTCCGGAGGATTCGGCCGCGGCGGCTGGCGCTGGCTGGTCCGACGGCGGCACTGGCACCCCGGGTGCGCAGCCTGCGGACACCCGGCCTGCCGCCGTCGCGCCCTTCCTCGTGGTGGCACCCACCAGCGTGGTGGGCAACTGGGCGCTCGAAGCCGCGCGCTTCGCCCCGGGCCTCACCGTCCGCACCGTGGGCGAAACCTTTGCCAAGAGCGGGCAGGACGTGGCGGATTCCCTGGGCGGGGCCGACGTCGTGATTACCTCCTACGCGCTGTTCCGGATCGATTACGAGTCGTATGCCTCGCGCGAGTGGTCCGGGCTGGTGCTGGATGAGGCGCAGTTTGTGAAGAACCACCAGTCCAAGGCGTACCAGTGCGCCCGGAAGCTGCCGGCGGCGTTCAAGCTGGCCATCACCGGTACCCCGCTGGAGAACAACCTGATGGAGTTCTGGGCGCTGACGTCCATCGTGGCCCCCGGCCTGTTCTCCAGCCCCAAGCGCTTCGCGGAGTACTACCAGAAACCGGTGGAAAAGAACGGCGACAAGGGCCAGCTGGAGAAGCTGCGGCGCCGGGTCCGCCCACTGATGATGCGGCGCACCAAGGACCAGGTGATCAAGGACCTGCCGCCCAAGCAGGAACAGATCCTGGAAGTGGTGCTGAACCCGCGGCACCAGAAGGTCTACCAGACGCACCTGCAGCGCGAGCGGCAGAAGATCCTGGGGCTGATCGAGGACGTCAACAAGAACAGGTTCACCATCTTCCAGTCGCTGACGCTGCTGCGGCAGCTGAGCCTGGACGTCTCGCTGGTGGACCCTGCTTTGTCCGCGGTCCGGTCGAGCAAGCTGGATGTGCTGTTCGAGCAGCTCGAGGACCTGGTGGCTGAGGGGCACCGGGCCCTGATCTTCAGCCAGTTCACCGGTTTCCTGGGGAAGGTCCGGGAGCGGCTGGACGAGGAGGAGATCGAGTACTGCTACCTCGACGGCGGCACCCGGAACCGTGCCGACGTGGTCAGCGAATTCAAGAACGGCAGCGCACCGGTGTTCCTGATCTCGCTGAAGGCCGGCGGATTCGGGCTCAACCTCACCGAAGCCGACTACGTCTTCCTGCTCGATCCGTGGTGGAACCCGGCGTCGGAGGCCCAGGCCGTGGACCGGACCCACAGGATCGGCCAGGCCCGGAACGTGATGGTGTACCGGCTCGTCGCCAAGGACACCATCGAGGAGAAGGTCATGGCGCTGAAGACCCGGAAGTCGCAGCTGTTCGCCGACGTCATGGAGGGCGATGCCCTGTCCGGCGGTGCCATCACAGCCGAGGACCTGGCGGGGCTGTTCAAGGAGTAGGCTCGCGCCGGCGCACTCTCGACACGTAAATCCACGTTCGATGCGCAGATCCGGTTTCGCGGCCCGGATCTGCGCAGCGTCAGCGAACCTGCGCAGCGCCAACGCATTCACGCGTCCGAAATCGCCGTCTATGCTGGTATACAGCCGAAAACTACAACGTTGGAGAAAAAGTGCCCCAGCCACAGCAGGCCGAGCAACTTGCCCCTGATGCGCCGGCCCCGCAGGCCCTGCCGCACCTGAGCCCTGACGCCTTCACGGCCCCCTACCTCGACCCCGTTTGGGACGGCCCCACCGATCCCGTCCTGGTGGCCGACCACCTGGCCAATGAGTGGGTGCTGTTCTACACCCAGCGCCGCGCCACCGCTCCGGGACTGAGCGGCGTGGAATGGGTCCACGGGACCGGCATCGGCGTTGCGAGATCGTCCGACGGCGGCGAAACCTGGCGCTATCAGGGCACCGCGGAGGGGCTCATCCCGCCCGGAACGGAACTGCCGGCAACCCTCTGGGCGCCCGACGTCGTCCGCATCGGGGACCTGTGGATCATGTACCTTTCCGTACTCGGCGGACGGCGCACGGACTGGACGGGGAAAGCCGAAATCGTCCAGTTCGCCAGCCGGGACCTCAACCACTGGGAGTACCTCGGCCCCATCGACCTCGACTCCCCCAGGGCCATCGACGCCGCCGTGGCCCGGTGCGGGGACGGCCGCTACCGGCTCTGGTACAAGGACGAGACCCGCGGTTCGAACACCTGCAGCGCGGTCAGCGACACCCCGGAAGACCCGGCGTCGTGGGTCCTTGAAGGCGTGGCAATCCCCGGGCGCCCGCATGAGGGGCCGAAGGTCTTCCGGCTGGGCGGCAGCTACTGGATGATCGTGGACGAATGGCGTGGCCAGGCCGTCTACCGTTCCGGGGACGCCGCCGGCAACTGGATCCGGCAGGAACACCTGGGCGGGCTGATCCTCACGGCGCCGGAATCCGTGGACGGGCGGCCCGTCGTCGGACGCCATGCGGACGTGGTGCCGCTACCCGTTCCGCCTGCAGCAGGAACGTACGACGGCGGCGCGCAGCAGGCGCTGCTGGTCTACTTTACGCACCCGCACTGGGGCGGTGAGGACATTGGCACCATGGCACCGGACCCGCGCACCCATCTGAGCCACGTCCGCGCCGCGGTGCTGGAAGTCCGTGACGGCGTCCTGGTGTGCACCGAACACTGAAACTTCCGCGTTGCGCCGGGCACAACGAAGGGCCAAACCCTGGAACTATAAGCCGGCAGAATCCTGCTGGCACCGGTCCAAGGTTTGGCCCTGACTCGTGCTCTGGATTGCACCTCACGGAGTGAGGGTTTACCGGACACCGCCCCCAGCAGGCGGGCCCGGCAGCTTTGCTTTCCGGTAGGTGACGGGCCGGGGTTAGACCCGCTGCGGCGAGCCCAGGTCCACCGGGTCCTCGTCCGTCAGGTAGGCCAGCTCGGAGTGGGCTGCGAGGTCGATGCCGCGCAGTTCGTCCTCGGGCTTGATGCGGAGGCCGCCCATCGTCTTGTCCAGGATCTTGGCCAGGAGCCAGGTGATGCCGAACGAGTAGGCCAGCACCGTGACGGTGGCGAGGGCCTGGACTCCGAGCAGTTCGAACCCGCCGCCGTAGAAGAGGCCGCTGACCCCGTTGGGGGCGGCGTCGGTGGCGAAGAGGCCGATCAGCAGGGTACCCAGGATGCCGCCCACCAGGTGGACGCCGACGACGTCGAGCGAGTCGTCGAAGCCCAGCCGGAACTTCAGTTCGATGGCCAGCGAGCAAACAGCGCCTGCAATCGCACCGATGGCCACGACACCGAGCGGGCTGACCGAGCCACAGGCGGGGGTAATGGCAACGAGCGCCGAGATCAGGCCGGACGCTGCGCCCATGCTGGTGGCGGAGCCGTGTCGGAACCGCTCAATAAGGGCCCAGGCCAGCAGGCCGGCGGACGCGGCCACGGCCGTGTTCAGGAAGACCACCGACGCCGAGTGTCCGGCGGAAAGGGCCGAGCCTGCGTTGAAGCCGAACCAGCCCACCCACAGCAGGCCTGCGCCCACCAGGACCAGCGGCCGGCTGTGCGGCTTGGCATGTTCCACCTTGGGCCAGCCGGAGCTCTTGCCGAGGACAAGGGCCAGGGCCAGGGCAGCTGCGCCGGCGTTCATGTGCACCGCGGTGCCGCCGGCGAAGTCGATGGCCTTGATGCCGTTGGCGATCCAGCCGCCCACCGTGCTGCCGTCCGCGGAATTGAACGCGAACACCCAGTGCGCAATGGGGAAGTAGACGACGGTGGCCCAGATGCCGGCGAACACCATCCAGGCGCCGAACTTCATGCGGCCCGCGGCGGCACCGGCAACCAGCGCAGTGGTGACGCAGGCGAAGAACAGCTGGAACGCGGCGAACAGGATGACCGGGATGGACGCCTCCTTATCCTCGGCCATCAGCTGTCCCATGCCGGGGAACTCGGTGACGTCACCGATCAGCCCCAGCCCGCCCACGGAGTTTCCGAAGGCCATTGAGTACCCGAAGAGTGCCCAGAGGACGGCCACCAGGCTGGCGCCGCCAAAGCACATCATCATCATGTTGAGAATGCGGCGCGAGCCCACCATGCCCCCGTAAAAGAGTGCGAGGGCGGGAATCATCATGCAGACCAGTGCCGAGCTGGCCAATATCCAAGCGACATTTCCCGAATCCATGGGAAACCCCTTTCGTGATGCGACGAAGAGAACGGAAATTTTGCCGTCAGAACCGCTCCGGCGGAAGGGACGCGGGGTCTGTGCCATCTTCAGCGGAGGGCGGCAGTTTGCCGTCGTGATCCAACTGTAAGGCGGGCATTTCGGGCTGGGTTTCGGGCGTGTTAAATGCTGGTTTCAGCCATCCACGCGCGAGTTTCAGGAGTAACAGGGCAGGCCAAAATGCCCGGTATTGCGGGGTTTTTAGGCAGCAGCGGAAGCTATCTGGCGGAGATGGCCAGGAAGCTGATGGGGAGGTCCAGCAGCTCCAGCGGCCCGTGGGGTCCTTCACCGTCCAGCAGCAGGGAGTCGCCGGCTTCCATCGCGTATTCGTAGGAGCCGTGGCCGTAGACCATCCGGCCCGAAAGCATGTAGATGAACTCGGTGCCCGGGTGCTGGAACAGCGGAAACACGTCGCTGGCGTCCGTGAGGGTCACCAGGGTTGGTTCCAGGGCGTCGGTGCGGCCCTTGAGCGTTCCCAGCACACGGTATTCGTGGCCGTGCTGGGTTCCGCTGCGGACCGTCAGGCTGCCCTGGCCGCTCTTGGTGAAGGTGGCATCCCGGTCGGTGTCGGCACCGCGGAACAGCGCGGTGACGGGGACTTTCAGCCCGTCGGCGAGCCGCTGCAGGGTGGTGAGGGAACAGGAGGTGGTGGCGGTTTCCACCCGCGAGATCATGGCCTTGGACAGCCCGGTCCGGGCGGCCAGTTCAGCGGAGGACAGGCCCTGCGCGGTGCGGTAGTGCCGGACCTGCGCGGCGATGACCTGCTCGAGCTTGCCGGCCACGTCACCGGCCGGCTGGTCTTCTGCGCGGTCCCCGGCCTGTTCGGTCATGGTTGCCATCTTAGGCGGGCCACGCGGGCTCCGGAGTACGACGCCGGCGCTAGCCAAGGACGCGGGCCCCGCCCAGGAGCCCGGCAAGGGAGTCCGCCAGGGCAGCGGCGCCGGCTTCGGCGTCCCGGTCCTCCACCAGTTCGTCGGGCGAATGCGAGATGCCGGTGGGGTTGCGGACGAAGAGCATGGCCGTTGGCAGGTGCGCCGCCAGCACCCCGGCGTCGTGCCCTGCACCGGTGGCCAGCACCGGCGCGGCAGGCAGGAGCTGCTGCAGCCGGTCCCGGAGGCCGCCGTCGAATTGCACCGTGGGGCTCAGCGACTCCATGCTGAGCGCAGCGGAGCAGCCTTCCCCGGTGGCGAGGACCTGGGCGTTCAACCCGATGGCCTCCACCAGCGCGGCGGTGACCGAATCCTCCGGGTGCCGGACGTCGATCCAGAGGTCCACGCGGGACGCGATGACGTTGGTGCCGCCGGGGACGGGCTGCAGCCGGCCCACCGTGGCGCGGGCGTCGCGGTACTTGCGGGCGGTGTCGCGGATGCCTACCACCACCTTGGCGGCCGCGATCATGGGGTCCCTGCGGTCCTTCATGAGTGTGGTGCCGGCGTGGTTCCCCTCGCCGGAGATGGCCAGTTTCCAGCGGCCGTGTCCCAGGATGGACGAGCCAACCGCCACCGGCTGGTCCAGGTCGATCAGGCCCCTCCCCTGTTCCACGTGCAGCTCAACGAACAGGCCCAGCTGCTGCAGCGCCTTGTAGTCGGCGCCGATGAACCGCGGGTCCTGTCCGTTGGCAGCTGCGACGTCGGCATAGGTGTTGCCGTCCGGGTCGCGGAGGTTGCGGGCCTTGTTGGGATCGAGTTCGCCGGTGAGGAGCCGCGAGCCAAGGCAGGCGATACCGAACCGCGAGCCTTCCTCCTCAGGAAACACCGCGATCGCCAGGGGGCGGCGGGGGCGGAAATTGCGGGCTTGGAGGAGGTCGACGGCGACCAGCGCCGAGGCGACCCCCAGCGGACCGTCATACTCGCCGCCGCCGGGGACGGAATCGAGGTGGCTGCCGGTGGCCACCGCGTCCTTCCGTACGCCCGTCGCCGTGTCCCACCAAGCCCAGATGATTCCGTTGGCATCGGTGTGGACGTCCAGCCCGCGCCGGGTTGCCTGCTCGATGAACCAGCTCCGCAGGTCCGTTTCGGCGGTGGAAAACACCGGGCGGGAGTAGCCGCCGCGCGTCCTGTCACGCCCGACGCCGGAGATCTCCCTAAGGAGGCCGGCTACGGAGGGTGCGCCGGTGGTTCCTGCGGGTACGGCGGGCGGCGCGGGTGCTGTCTGGGGAAGGCTCACGGGGATCCGTTCTACGTGGTGAGTGCTGGCAAGGTGGCGCCGCGGAACCGTTCCGGGACCGCCGCTGCGCCGGTGGCCAGGTCCGCTGCCCACTGTCCGATCAGCGGGGCGAATTTGGCGCCGTGCCCGGAGCAGGGCGAGACGACGGTGAGGTTGTCCGCCCGGTCGATGAGGAAGTCCTCGGTGGGCGTATTCGTGAAGAGGCAGGTGGTTTCGGCGTAGGGTTCGGGGTCCAGGCCGGGCAGGTAACGGCGGACGTAGTCCACCACGCGGGCGCGGTTGGCAGGGTCCACGTGGCCGGTCTGGTCCGCGGCCGACGGGATCAGCGGGCCGCCGTTGTACTCGGCCACCTTTTGGCCGGCGAATCCGGCGTCGCGGCCGCCAGGGAGCCCGTAGGCCTGGATGTCGGCGGCCTTGTGGATGAAGGTGGGCCAGGTGGCTCCGGAATAGCCAGGGTCCTCCCGGTACCTGAAGTGGAAGGCCTGCTCCTGGCGGACGGTGAATTCCGGCAGGCCGGCGAGGAACCCGGACGGCAGCGGCAACGACTCCAGCAGCCGTGGCAGCCAGCCGCCGGCGCTGATGACCACGTGACCGGCGTCGAGTGTTTCCCCTGCGGCGGAGTGCAGTCGGTAACCGGCGCAGGTACCGCTGCCCAGGCGTTCCACCCGCTCCAGGGTCCAGCCGGTCCGCACCTCCGCCCCGTTCCGGACCGCGAGCGCCACCATTGCGTTCACGGAGGTTTCGGCGTCGATGACCCCTGCCCCTGGGTGCCAGAGGACCTCGGTATCGAACGCGATCTGCGGCCATCGGCGGCGGGCCTCCGCGGCGGAGAGCAGCTCATGGTCGATCCCGGCCCCGGCCAGGACGCTGGCCAGCAGGGAGGGCTGCCGGGTGGGGCCGTAGTCCACAGCGCCAAAGGGTGTGATCAGTTCGGTTCCCGCTTCGGCGGCCAGCCCGTCCCAGAGTGCTTTCGAGTCCAGCACGGCCTGTGTGTAGAACGGGTCCGGGTAGGCGTAGCGGAAGATCCTGGCGGAGCCGTGGGAGCTGGCGTCGTGTGCGGCCGGGACGTCGCGCTCCAGCAGCGTGACCTGGTGCCCGCGCGCGGACAGCTGCCAGGCGGTGGCGGCACCGGCCAGGCCGGCGCCCACCACCACGTAATCTGACGCCCCTGAGTGGCCGCCGGATAAGCCGGTGGCCTCGCCGGATGTCCCGCCAGGGACGCCGCCTGACATCAGAAGCTTCCCTGCACGCCGGGGATCCAACTGGTGCCGGCCAGCGGCACGCGGGCCATGGCCGATGCTTCGATGGTCAGGGCCACCAGGTCCTCGGGTTCGAGGTTGTGCAGGTGGGACTTGCCACAGGCGCGGGCGATGGTCTGGGCTTCCATGGTGAGGACGCGCAGGTAGTTGGCCAGGCGCCGGCCAGCGGCCACCGGGTCCAGCCGCGAGGCGAGTTCCGGGTCCTGGGTGGTGATGCCGGCGGGGTCCCGGCCGTCCTGGAAGTCGTCGTAGAACCCGGCCGCGGAGCCCAGGTCAGCGTATTCGGCGGCGTAGCGGGGGTCGTTGTCGCCGAGTGCGATCAGCGCGGCGGTGCCGATGGCCACGGCGTCTGCGCCCAGGGCCATGGCCTTGGCGACGTCGGCGCCGGTGCGGATGCCGCCGGAGACAATCAGCTGGACCTTGCGGTGCACTCCGAGTTCCTGGAGCGCCTGGACTGCCTGCGGGATGGCGGCGAGGGTGGGGATGCCCACGTTCTCGATGAACACCTGCTGCGTCGCGGCCGTCCCGCCCTGCATGCCGTCCACCACCACCACATCGGCGCCGGACTTCACGGCGAGCGCGGTGTCGTAGTACGGCCGGGACGCGCCGATCTTGACGTAAATGGGGGTTTTCCAGTCGGTGATTTCGCGCAGTTCGCCGATCTTAATTTCGAGGTCGTCCGGGCCGGTCCAGTCCGGGTGGCGGCTGGCGGAACGCTGGTCGATACCGACCGGCAGGGTGCGCATTCCGGCCACGCGTTCGGTGATTTTCTGGCCCAGGAGCATGCCGCCGCCGCCGGGCTTGGCGCCCTGTCCCAGCACGATCTCAATGGCGTCGGCCTTGCGGAGATCGTCCGGGTTCATGCCATAGCGGGACGGCAGGTACTGGTACACCAGGTGCTTGGACTGGCCGCGCTCCTCAGGCGTCATGCCGCCGTCGCCCGTGGTGGTGGAGGTGCCCACCTCGCTGGCGCCGCGGCCCAGCGCTTCCTTGGCGTTGGCGGACAGGGCGCCGAAGCTCATGCCGGCGATGGTCACCGGGGTCTGAAGGTGCAGCGGGCGGCTGGCATGCCGGTCGCCAAGGACGACGTCGGTATCGCACTTCTCGCGGTAGCCCTCCAGCGGGTAGCGGGACATCGAGGCGCCGAGGAAGAGCAGATCGTCGAAGTGCGGGACCTTGCGCTTGGCGCCCCAGCCACGGATGTCATAGACGCCGGTGGCGGCGGCGCGCTGGATGTCGGCGATGGTGGCGCGGTCGAAGGTGGCGGACTCGCGGAGACCGAGTGCAGCGATGTCAGAAGCAGCCAGGTTCTGGGCGGGAGCTGCAGCAGGTGCCTGGGCGGGTGCGGGGAGGGAGGTGATGGTCACGGGGGCCTCCTAGTAGGCGGACGAATTGTCGACGTGGAAGTGGTAGAGGTTCCGGGCGGAGCCGTAGCGCTTGAAGTCGGCGGGGTTGTCGGTGCGGCCGGCGGCTTCGAGGAGTTCGGCGAGCTCTGCGAGGTGCTCTTCGCGGAGCGGCTTTTCGATGCAGTCTGCGCCGAGTGAGGCCACGGTTCCCTTGACGTAGATCCGGGCCTCGTAGATCGAGTCGCCCAGGGCGTCCCCGGCGTCACCGCACACCACGAGGCGGCCGGCCTGCGCCATGAATGCGGACATGTGGCCGATGTTGCCGCCCACCACGATGTCCACGCCCTTCATCGAGATGCCGCAGCGTGCCCCGGCGTTGCCGTCGATGACCACCAGGCCGCCGTGGCCGGTGGCGGCGGCGGACTGGGAGGCATCACCGGTCACGTGGACGCGGCCGGACATGATGTTCTCGGCCAGCCCCACGCCGGCATTGCCGTTGATGGTCACGTCACCCTTTTGGTGCATCCCGGCTGCGTAATAGCCCGCATGGCCTTCGATGGTCACGGCCACGCGGGCACTGATGCCGACAGCGAGGCTGTGCTTGCCGCCCGGGCTGGTGATGGTCCAGGACTGGCCGTCAACGGCGTCATGCAGGGCCTGGTTCAGGCTGCGGACGGGCGCATCGGCGAGGTCCACCACGGTGGGTGCGGCCCCGCCGTCGGACTCCGCTGGTGCAGCTGCTTCAGGCGCAGCGGTTTCGGGGGCTGTCAGAGTGACCATGTGTAGACCTTTCCGGGTTCCGGTTCAAAGATGCGGGCGTTGTCGATGCCGGGCAGGGCGGCCAGGGCGCGGTATTCGGAGGCCATGGCCACGTAGTCGTCCGTTTCGGCGATGATGGCGGGCTTGCAGGCGATGGGGTCGCGGACCACTGCCATGCTGTCCGCGGTGGTGAACACCAGGGTGTAGAAGCCGTCCAGGACCTTGCCCAGGTTCACCAATGCTTCCTCGAGGGTGTCGCCCTGTTTCAGCCGGGAGGCGACGTAGCGGGCGCCCACCTCGGTGTCGTTCTCGGAGTCGAACACCACGCCTTCACGCAAGAGGCCCCGCCGGACGGTGGCGTGGTTGGAGAAGGAGCCGTTGTGGACCAGGCAGAGGTCGTCGGCCACAGAGAACGGGTGCGAGCCGCCCGCGGTGACGGCCGATTCGGTGGCCATCCGGGTGTGGGACAGGCCCTGGCTTCCGGCCATCGCCTCCAGACCGTGGTCAGCGGCGACTTCCATGGGGTGGCCCACGCTTTTCATGACCGCCACATGCTCGCCGCGGCCAATGATGGTGGCGCCGGGCACGGTTTCGGTGACGGCCTTCACCAGCAGGTCGGTCCCGACGGCGGCGCTCACCAGGGTGGTGTCGCCCACCACCTTCACGGCGGCCTGCGCATCAGCTGGAAGCACTCCGGCGAGGAGGGCCGAGACGCCTGCGGTGAGTGCCGCCGTCGGGATCCCCTGGTCCGCGCCGAGCAGGCTCAGCGTGGAGGTGCCCGGGGAGACCAGGCCCGGCGTGTTGTAGACGGCGAGGCCTGCCGAGTCCGGGCCGCGGTCCACGATCTGGCAGAGCATCGAGGACAGGAGGCTGCCCATCTGGGGGTGCAGCGAGGGATTGCGCAGCTGCAGCGCGGCGATTCCGCACATGGAAAGTCCTTTGCTTGGGTTCTTGGTGGCGGGGTGGAGGGCTAGATCGAGGTGAGGTAGGTCCGGATTTCCCAGTCGCTGACCTGGTTGTGCCAGCTGAGGAACTCGTCTTCCTTGGCGTCGGCGTAGTACGCCCCGATTGCCGCGTCGCCGCTGAGGCTGGCCAGGATGACCGGGTCCCTGCGGAGTGCTTCGACGGCGTGCAGCAGCGTGGCGGGCAGGAGGTGGGCGTCCGGCCTGGACTCCCCCGGGCCGGACGGCGTGCCGGGGTCGATCGACTTCTCCACGCCGTCCAGGCCGGCTGCGACGATTGAGGCGATCGCAAGGTACGGGTTGGCGGAACCGTCGCCGGAGCGCAGTTCGATCCTCTTATTGTCCGGCACACGGATCATATGGGTGCGGTCATTGCCGCCGTACGATGCCTTCCGCGGCGACCAGGTGGCGCCGGAGGAGCTGGTGGTGGCGCCGGTGCGCTTGTAGGAATTCACCGTGGGGGCGAGGAAGGCCTGCAGCGCCGGGGCGTGGTCCAGGACCCCGCCGATGAACGAATAGGCGAGGCCGGACAGCCCAAGGCCGCGGCCGCCGTCGTCCGTTGCATCCCCTTCCTCCGGGAACAGGGCCTTCCCGTCGGACCAGAGCGAGAGGTGGAAGTGCAGGCCCGTGCCGGTGCGGTCCGTGAACGGTTTCGGCATGAACGTGGCGGTCATGCCGCGCTGTTCGGCGAGGATGTTCAGGATGTAGCGCAGGGTGACCACGCGGTCCGCCGTGGTGAGGGCATCAGCGTAGTTGAAGTTCTGCTCGAACTGGCCGGCGGCATCCTCATGGTCGTTGGCGTAGTTGCCCCATCCCAGGCTGTTCATCGCTTCGGAGATGGAGGTCAGGTGCTCGTACATCCGGGTGACACCGCGGGCGTCGTAGCAGGGGCGGGGCGAATCGTCGCGGGCGTCGGCGGTGCTCAGCGTCCCGTCGTCGTTCCTGTTGACCAGGAAGTACTCCACCTCCGCGCCCACCTTGGCCTGTATGCCCTGGTCCGCGAGGCGCGCCAGTGCATTCTTGAGGATGACACGCGGGGCGTAGGGCCAGGGCTTGCCGTTGACGTGCGGATCGCAGTGGATGATGGCCAGGCCCTCCTTGATGAAAGGCACCGGGGTGAAGGACGTGAGATCGGGGACGGCGATGAGGTCCGCGTCCTGGGGCTTCTGGCCGATGAGGCCCGCTGCATAGCCGGCGAAGCCCATGGCGCCCTTTTCGAGTTCGTCGGCGGCCTCCACCGGGACCAGCTTGGCGCAGGGCTTGCCGGTCATGTCCACGAAGGTGGCCAGGAGGAAGCGGACGTTGTGGGCACGGGCGATATCCGCAAGGGAGATGGCGGGCACTTCGGCGGGAGTTTCCGGGCGGGCTGCCGGCGGCTCGGTGCGTTCGGAAGTGGTGAACTCCGCCGCGGGGGTTACAGCAGGGGTTGCGACACCTGTCATCGAAACATTCCTGTCCGGGTTGGTGTTAGCTACTAGTAAACCTTGTTGCACCAGAGTATCCAAAGGCACGTTTCATGCGTCGGGCCGGGAGGTTAACTCGATGTTTCTCCGCACGCACAGCCGCGGCACGCTGCATTCTGCCCGGACTTGTTCGCGGGCCGGAACTTCCAACTCGAAAGCTAAACCTCCGGCCTCATGTATTTGTTTGACAGATGGTATATATAGCAAAAGCGCTCTTTCCCAAATACATGAACTGGCTCACAGTATTTACAGGACCTGCAGCAAACCGATAGCAGCCAGTACACAGAAGGAATTCAGCGTGGAAACTCCCCTCTCCCATCTCGCCCACCTTGAGATCACCACCCCCGACGTCGAAGCCTCAGCCAAGTTCTACGAGGAAAAGTTCGGAATGCGCATCATCGACCGGGTGGATGGCAACGTCTACCTGCGCTGCTGGGGCGACTACTACCGTTACAGCCTGGTCATCACCGAAGGCCCCGAGGCCACCCTTGGCCGCATGGCTTGGCGCACCAATTCGCAGCAGGCACTTGAAGCCGCTGCGGCCCGCGTTGAAGCCAGCGGTGTTCAGGGCACCTGGACTGCCGGCGGCCACGGCTTCGGCAAGGCCTACGAATTCACCGGCCCCTACGGCCACCACATGCGCCTCTTCTATGAGGTAGAAAAGTTCGTGGCTGAGCCCGGCTTCGAATCCACCTACCCGGACCGCCCCGAACGCCGCAGCAGCCACGCCGCCGCTCCCCGCTTCCTGGACCACGTCACGGTGGCGTGCTCGGATGTCCGCGGATTCGCCAAGTGGTACAACGAGGCCCTGGGATTCCGCGTCATGGCGTTCGTGGACCTGGACGAAGCTCCCATCACGGTCTTCTCCGTTTTGACCACCAACGAGAAGTCCCACGACCTCGGCGTCGTCATGGACACCTCCAAGCGGGCCGGCCGCGTCAACCACATCGCTTTCTGGGTGGACGCCACCGAGGACCTGCTCCGCACCGCGGACGTCATGATGGAAAACGGCACCCCCATGGAATACGGCCCCTCCATCCACGGCGTTGGCGAACAGAACTTCCTCTACTTCCGTGATCCGTCCGGCATGCGCGTTGAGCTCAACTCCGGCGGCTACCGCAACTACGTGCCGGATTGGGAAGCCAACACCTGGAAGCCGTCCGAGGGCTCCAACAACTTCTACAAGAACGGTGCCATGCCGCACTCCATGACCGAGTCCTTCCCGCCGGCTGAAGGTTTCACGGCCACTGAAGAAGGCGCTTCTCCTGAAATGAAGGAAGCCCTGCTCAACCCCTACGCCCAGCAGGGCCGCGGCTGATGACTGAGGCAGCATACTCCCTGGTCCGCTTCCTGGAAGCCGGCACGGACAAGGCCCGCGCAGGCCTCCTGGTGGGAGCACGCGTCCTGCCGCTGGACTCTGACATCAATTCCCTGATCCAGCACTGGGACAGCATGGAAGCAGAACTGGACACCCTGGCGGCCTCGGCCGGCGCGGACAGCGGCCTGGACCGCGCCGCCGTCGAAATTCTTGCGCCCGTTGAACCGGCGCAGGTCCTGCAGACCGGCGCCAACTACCGCAAGCACGTCGTTGATCTTGCGGTGGCACACCGCGATGCCGGGCAGGATGCGGAGGAAGTCAGGGCCAAGACCGCCGCGATGATGGATAAGCGCGCCGGCCAGGGAACGCCGTACTTCTTCATCGGACTCCCGACGGCGATCGCGTCCGCCACGGACCCCCTCACCCTGCCGTCCTACAGCAAATCCGACGATTGGGAACTGGAACTGGCGGCCGTGATCGGCAAAGAGGCTTTCCGGGTCACCCCGGAGGAAGCCCTGGAGTACGTTTTCGGCTACACCATGGTCAACGACATCACCACGCGGGAATTCGTGTTCCGCAAGGACATGCCGGCCATTGGTTCGGACTGGTACCGTGCCAAAAACGCACGGGGCTTCCTGCCCACCGGTCCGTTGCTGGTTCCCGCCAAGTTCTTCGGCGATCCGCAGAATGTCCAGGTGACCCTGAAACTCAACGGCAAGGCCATGCAGGACGAGTCCACCCAGGACATGATCTTTGGCGTGGCCAAGCTGGTCAGCGAAGCTTCCCAGATCATGCCGCTGCGTCCGGGCGATCTGGTCCTGACCGGAAGCCCGGCCGGCAACGGCCAGCACTGGGGCCGCTTCCTCCAGGACGGTGACGTCATGGAAGGCACCATCACCGGCCTGGGAACACAGCTTATCCACTGCCAGGACGAAAAGTGACGTCCAACCAGGTGGAGGTGCCGGTGATCCAGCGCAACGATCCTTTGGCCAGCATTACGGCCGCGGCGGAGCAGTACAACAACTGGGGCCGTTGGGGTGAAGGGGACGTGCTGGGGACACTGAACTTCATTGATGCCGGAAAGCGGATCGAGGCAGCGGCGCTGGTTACCTCCGGCGAGGCTTTCTCCCTTTCGCAGCCGTTCGACACCAACGGGCCGCAAAAGGGCTGGCGGCGCCGCACCAACCCGGTGCACACCATGACGGACACCGGGGTTGACGCCGAACGCGGAAACCAGGGTTTCCCTCATGGTTTTGGCGGGGCAGATGACGTGATTGCCATGCCCCTCCAATGTTCCACGCAGTGGGACGGGCTGGGGCACATCTTCGATCGCGGCAAGGCCTGGAACGGAAGGGCAGCGGGCGACGTTGTCACCTCCGAGGGAGATTTGGTCACCGGTATCGAGACCGCGGCAGCAAAGGTTGTCACCCGTGGCGTGTTGCTGGATGTAGGGCGCGTTCTGGGGACCCGTGGGGAATTGCCGGACGGCTTTGCCATCACGCCGGAACACCTCGAGCAAACCATCCAGGCGCAGGGTGCCAGTTCGCAGGTACGGCGCGGGGACATCGTGATCATCCGCACCGGCCAGTACAGCCGTGTACGCCGCGACGGGTGGGGCGACTACGCAGGTGGCTCAGCTCCGGGCTTGTCCTTCACCACGGCTTCGTGGCTCCACGAATCCGAGATCGCGGGTATCGCAACGGATACGTGGGGTTTCGAGGTCCGGCCGAACGAGTTCGAGGGTGCTTTCCAGCCGCTCCACCAGATCGCCATCCCCAACCTGGGCCTGTTCCTGGGCGAAATGTGGGATCCGGATGCCCTGGCGGAAGCCTGCGCCCTGGACGGCAGGTACGACTTCATGTTGACCGCTGCCCCGCTTCCCATCACGGGTGCAGTGGGATCACCGGTCAACCCGATCGCCGTCAGGTAGTCAGCCCGCGTTCCGGAACCGGGCACACAATGCAATAAACGCCGTCCCAACAAAGGAGTCAACGATGGCAGCAGTACAGACAGTGGGAATAGCCGGAGCCGGAGCCGCGGGCCTGGCTGCTGCCATCCTCCTCGCCGAGGCCGGCGTCGACGTCGAAATCCTGGAGAAGGCCAGCGAGCCGCAGGTGTTGGGTTCAGGAATCACCCTGCAGGGCAACGCCCTGCGGATCCTTCGCCAGCTGGGCGTCTGGGACCAGGTGGAAGCCAAGGGGTATTCCTTCAGCAATCTTGGCCTCCGTGCTCCGGATCCCGCCGGGACGGTGATTGCGGTTCTGGAGGACATCCGGACAGGCGGCGAGGATCTTCCGGCTACCCTGGGCATGTACCGGCCGGATCTCACCGCCATCCTCCGCGAGCGCGCCGAGCAGGCGGGCGCACGCATCAGTTACGGCAAGAGCGTCACGGAGATAGCGGACGACGGCGGGTCTGTCACCGTACGCACGGCCGATGGCACCGCCGCCAGCTACGACATCCTGATCGGCGCCGACGGCCTGCACTCCGCTGTTCGCCGGGCGATCGGCATCGATGTCGAACCCAGGCCCACCGGCATGGGCATCTGGCGCGCTTTCGTCGAGCGGCCCGAAGAAGTGGTCCGCACCGACCTCACCTATGGCGGCCCCTGCTTCATCGCCGGCTACTGCCCCACGGGCCCTGACACCATCTACGCCTACCTGGTGGAAAAGGCGCAGGAGCGCAAGCATGGGGACGGCCCCCGCATCATGGCCGAACTCGCCGCAGCCTACGGCGGCCCGTGGAAGGAAATCCGCGCCAACCTGGACCACAGCGCCCGCATCAACTACACGTGGTTCACCACCCACCTGGTGGACGGGCCGTGGAACCGCGGCCGTACCGTGATCATCGGCGACGCCGCACACAGCTGCCCGCCCACGGTGGCGCAGGGCGCCGCCATGGCACTTGAGGACGCCGCTGTCCTCGCTGAACTGCTGATCCAGGCCGACGAGATCACCGAGACGCTCTGGAAGGAATTCACCGACCGCCGGCTGGACCGGGCCAAGGCAGTAGTCACCGCCTCCGTCCAGCTGGGCCAGTGGATGCTCGACGGCGTCCGCGACGCCAACGTGCCCGGCCTGATGAACTCGCTGTCCACGATGCTGAAGGAACCCGCATGAGCACCGATTCAGTTCAATCCCCCACGGTGGACGTGCACGCCCACGTCCTGCTTCCGGCCCTGCAGCAGCTGGTGGCCGAGGCGGATCCCGAGGGCTTCGGCGCCCAGCAGGCCCTGGAAGTGCGGCGCAACGGCCTGGAGTCCATGGCCGTGTCGGGCAAGATGATCAAGGAGCGCTGGCCACAACTGACGGACCTGGACCGCCGGCTTGCCGACATGGATGCCCAGGGTGTCGATGTGCAGCTGGTCTCGCCGTCGCCTTCGCACTTCTACTACTTCGCCGGTGAGGAACTCGCGCTCCAGCTGGCCCGTTCCGCCAACCAGGCCGTGCGGGACTTCGTGGACCGCGCCCCGGACCGGCTCAATGGCCTGGGCCTGGTTCCGCTGCAGCACCCTGACCTGTGTGTGGAAGCCCTGGAACACGCGGTCCTGGCATGCGGGCTGCTGGGCGTGGAAATCGGTTCTTTCGCCGCCACCCCCGGTGGCGACCGCACCACCGTTGAGCTGAGTGACCCGCGGCTGGAACCGTTCTGGTCCCGGGCCGAGGATCTGGGCGCCCTGGTGTTCCTGCACCCGTTCGGCTGCTCGCTGGATGAGCGGCTGGACCGCTTCTACCTGGCCAACACGGTTTCCCAGCCCGCCGAAAACGCCGTGGCCCTGTCCCATCTGATCTTCTCCGGCGTCCTGGACCGCCATCCGGAGCTCAAGGTCCTGGCGGCGCACGGCGGCGGTTACCTTCCCACCACCCTCGGCCGATCCGACCGCGCCTGGCGGGTCCGGCCCGAGGTACACGGGTGCGCCGAACCGCCGTCGTCCTACGTGAAGAAGTTCTACTTCGATTCCCTGGTGCACAGCCCGGCCGAACTGGCGGCCCTCGTGGCCGCCGCCGGCCCGGGCCAGGTGCTGCTCGGCTC
>Ga0308160_10001843_pt1 | contig 27729 bp, 41 predicted proteins | sample PhyFR1_FD_201036 | JGI IMG/M metagenome (GOLD analysis project Ga0308160, IMG submission 201036) | Phyllosphere microbial communities from UC Gill Tract Community Farm, Albany, California, United States - DLSLF.R1 | ecosystem: Host-associated > Plants > Phyllosphere > Unclassified | place: USA... | reverse complement strand
CGCCGACTTCCACGAGGATATGAAATCTTACACCGCCCCGCAGGCCGGCCTTTTTGACTCCAAGCCCATCAGCGCATCGCTCGTCCCCGGCGGCGACGCCGTCCAGACGTCGGCTGTCGAGCAGCACGTCGCGCCGGTCGAGGCCGGGCCGAACGCGTTCGAGCACAAGGCCGTGCCCGTCTACGAAGCTCAGGCCGGCATCGCGCTCGAGCAGGGCAACGACCCGCTTCTGCCGAAGCACGGCGACGCGGCCGACCTGGCAACGGGCCCTGCGGCCGGCGTCATCGACGTCCCGCCGGCCGTCGTGACTGGTGCCGCCGGCGGCATCGTCGACCAGGTCCAGGAGCACCAGCCGCCCGTCGCGGTCGGCGGCGACACCAATGCGCTTGCGATCGACGCCGAAGCTCGCAAGCGGATCGAGCAAGCGCTCCGGAACGACATCGCCGACGAGCAGGCTCGGCTTGAGCAGGCCGAGCAGGTCCAGGCTGCCGCCCAACAGGAGGAGGCCGAGGTCGCTGCCGCTCTTTAGACGCAGTCGGCTGATGAGAATGAACCTCCACGCGAGCAGCGCGACACGATCATATCATGCTAGATTTGCAAAACCTGACGCATCGGCCTCGTCTGTGTGTGTGCCTCTGCGCCCTCTAAAGCGTCGCTCCGGCTACATCGTAAAGTAGACAAACTTTAGGCGCGCGAACGATGTCAGGATCAGCTCCGGAATGAGGGGCATGTCTCGAAGGAAGAAGCATAGGCAAGACGCACGAGGGTGATGGCCATCGGGGCGATGATAGCCCACTCGCAAAGGGCGACGATAGTGAAGATTTTCTTCGAGGGTCGCGCCGTAAGCGGGTGGGCTAGGACGACATATGAGACAGAAGTCAGTCGGTGCTCTATGAGAATGCCGTACAACTCCAACGGAAGGGAGACGCACTCTCAGGGTCCTCGACGAGAGCCTCGGCGGCCAGGCGATTCTTGACGCCCATCGTGAGCGTCTTGCCCCAGTACCGGTGGTCGAGGAAGATGTATAGGAGGCCTGAGCAGCGGGGTGAGATTTGTCAGGAGGCATGTTTGCTTGCAAGGCTCAGAGTAGCTTTCGGGCTAGCTTACCGAGGAAGAAAGCCAGCGACTTCATTCCGAGGCCGATTTTCAGGACGTTGATGTAGCCCATGTCGGCCGTCATGTCCTGCACGCGGCCGTAGATGATGGACCTGGTAAGGTGACGAAGGTGTCAGTGCGCGACGAGGCATGTATGACAACAGGGCTAGCTCACATAGTTGTGCTTCCGCTGCTCGCAAGGATGGATCGAGGTATTGGCGTCAGTGTTCGGCGAATGTACTCAAGGCTTGTCTTAAGACGAACCTGTTGTTGAAGCAGCGCCATACCCCAAACCCAGTCCCTAGTTTGTGTTGCTCCCTTACGAGCAAAGGCATGCTCACGGCGAAGGGGAACGAGTTGATGGTCTGGGAAAAGGGTGGGTTGATCGGCGATGAGCGCAGGAATGGGTGAACGGGGCTGTGGAGCTTCGAGCGGTCGACGTACCTTGCCGAGCGAAGCAATCACGACCGGGACACTGTCGCACAGGCCCAGGCCAAAGAGTTAGCACGAGCACCAAGAGAGATGGATGTAGGACGCACAGCGGGTGTACAGTCGACCAGCCGATGAGAGCGAGACCGGTGATCCAGAAGATGGGCGCGGCCGCCACGAGATGCATGCGGTCTGCAGATGGGCAGCTGAGTCAACAATTTGCCTGTTCGAGAGCAGGACGATCTGCACGTACGGCCCCAGCGGTCGACGCTACGAAAGGAAGAGGTCAGCGTTGAGCTCTCGCTGAAGCAGCCTCGAGCGTTCGCACCTGTAACCGATGAGTGGCGCGAGCAGGATCGGGAGGACTGTTTGGGTAGGGTGTCAGCCTCATTGCGGCACACGCAGTAATCCTGTAGACGTACCCTTGCCACCCTGGGCTGTGAACGCAGCGACGTCTTCTTCCAGGCCATCCCTCATGCGGATGAGGTCAGAGGCAGAAGAGTCGAATGCGGAGGCGGCACCGGATTGGAAGAGTTGGGTCATCGGGAGGATGAGGAAAGCCCTTTCGACCAAGTGGAAAGCCGCGTTAGCCAGATCCCAACCGAGGAGCAGAGGCGAGACGCACCAAGGCAGACGTAAGATGACCGAGAAGTCGAAGGCTTTGGCCTTGAGGCCCTTGGTCATCTCTGCGTCGCGCGCAGAGGTGAGGCGGTAGGCCTTGGGGATCCAAAACCGGTTGCAGGTGACCCAAAGCAGGTTGGTCGTGAAGCTGAAGAGGCAGAAGAACACGGGCTGCGGGAGAAGGGCGTGTTGCGGTCAGCAGCTGCCGCAGCGTCGGGAGCAGGATAGCAGACGGCACCCACGATCCTGAAAGAGCACGCGCAAGAGAGCCAGCAGTACTGCGAGTCAGGCACGATTCAGAAGCAGGAGCACATTCTTGTGGAGAGCCGCTGCTCACCAGAGCGTCCAGCCGTACCACCCGGTTCCCTCCGAGATTGGGATGGCCGACGTTCCGGAGGTCAGGCTGATCGACGCCGCAACGGCCGCTGTTGAAAAGGAGTCCGTCGGTCAGTGTTGATGCAGCTCGGCCTTTGACAGTTGTGCAGCGACCCACACTCGATGCCGTAGGCGAAGGCCAAGCTCGACGAGCCAAAGTAGTGGTACATGATCTTGTGCTGAGCGCTGTCGAGGACGGCAGTGCCAAAGCCTTTCGGAGAGGAAGCGCCAAAAGCCTTGTTAGCCACCAAGAGCAGAACGTTCGGCTAAAGACGAAAAGACGCACCGATCAGGATGTGGCCGACGACGATCAGACGCCAGATGCCGAGCGTTGGGCCCAGGGCGGCGATGATGGCTCCCAAGAGACTGGTGCCCGTGCAGATGATAGAGACGGTGCCGACGCCAAACCTACGAAGACCGGAGAAGGTCAGTCGCGTAGCTTGAAAGAGAGCGCCTCAGTCAGCAGGAGACGCACCAGTCGAGACACATGCCGCCGATGACTGGCCAGATGCAGTTGACGACACCGCCGGCGGCGTCTATGACCCCGAACTGCGCGTTGTTGATGCCGAGCTCGTTACGCAGGGTGTTCTTGAGCGGGCCGAGAGCCGAGTCGGTCCCTGCGAGAGCGGCAGACAGAGTCAGACGGAGTGGCGCGATGGCAGGTTGAGCAAAGGCGCGGCAACGCACACTCCTGACCGCTAGAAAAGGTGATAGCCGTGACGAGCGCCAGGGCCTTCCACTTCCAGGGAATGTTGGAGATGCCGGCGTGAACGCCCTGCTCGAGCTCATTCGGCGACGACTCGCGCTTGTCGTCGTCGCCGAGCACGTCGCCGGCCCGCTTCTCGACGAGCGAGCCGTCCTTCTCTTTGCCGAGCGCGTCGGGTGAGGCCGTGCCGTGAGCGAGAGCGACGACGGGGGCGATGACGTCGGTGTGCCTGAGGACGTAAGGCGTCGGGTCGTCCATCTTGGTCGGTAGAAGGGGAAAAGGGGAATCTTTGCGAGAAGAGTGGGAAGATGAGCAGCGACTCCCCTGCCAACCGAGAGCCCTTTGAGGGACGGACCGTTTGAAAAGTTATCTGATCGTCTTTCTCGCCCGCGAGAATAGCCGAGAGAGGGGCCAGCGCGGAGGCGCGGACGGTCGGGCCGACGAGAGGCCAGGGCTGTCCTTGGCGTGCAAGGGGGTCCGGCTCGGCCGTCTGGGGAAGCGAGACTGGGCGCGAGGGGCCAAACAGGCTAAGCGGTCGGGCGGTGCAGGCGTCGAAGCCAGTGCAGGCGACGACGGTCAGTGCAGTGAGCCATCGTGGAGGGTCAGTCGAGGTCGGCTGCAGCTCTATCAACGACCGGGCGGTTGCAGGGTCGTCGTTGAGCGGATCCGCACAGACGAGCGCGAGGCTGAGTCTGGGTCGTTGTCCGACGGCGGCGGCCGCAGACAAAAGGGGGGAGATACGGGGCTCCGCAACCTTCAAAGTCCCGCTTGGGTTTCCTTGCCCCCCAGCTTGGGCTTCTTCATCGCTCTCGTCTCCTAACCACCATCAGCATCAGCTAGTCAGCGCCGCCCCCCTTACGTCGGAAGCAGGGCAAATGGACGCCGCATTGACGGCCCTGCCGTCGTCGGCGCCCTCGCTCTACGACGACGAGGAGATTCAGTCGCGCTCGTTTGAGGGCATCGGCCTCTACTCAGGGTTCGTCGCCTCCCTCACACGCGTGCTGCCCCTCTCCTGCACGACGCGACGCTGACCGAGAGACCCCTCGTCTTTCACTATGTCTGGCATCGTCGGCCGCCCTCAGCAACACCAAGCTGCCGGCCCCTCTCGATCTGCTGACGGGCCAAATCACGTCGCATCGGATCCTCCTCTTCCCGCCGGTGCCGCTGCCTTCATCGCCAGCCGCGCATGGCGTCTCCATCGCGCTCGCCGACGTGCGCTCGACCGAGTTCTACGCCGGCTTCCTCAAGTCGTCGGCCAAGGTGACGCTCATGATATCGACAATCCCGCCGAGCGTCAATGTGTCGGCCACCGCCGCCGCGCCCGGATGGACATGCGGCGTCTGCGGCTATGCCAACGTGGCCGCCCCGCCAGGCGCAGCAGACCGCCTCGTCAACTGCACGATGTGTGGCATCTCGAGGGACCGGTCGCTCCTCGCCAACTCTATCGCCATCCGGACGCCGCCGGGCAACATCCCGCACTCGCGGCCGCTCTCGGCTGCCGGAGGCCTTCCCAGCCAGCCCTCCGCATCGTCTGCCTCTGCCTCGCCCGCGCCGCTTGGGGACGACGCGCAAGTCGCCTGTCCGACGTGCACGTTTCTCAACTCGCCCCTGCTCCACTCATGCGAGATCTGCACTACACCGCTTCCAAAGCGACCGAGAGCTGGTGGGGCGGCTATCATCCACTCTCCGAAACCAACCGTGGCCCAGGCGAGCAAGCCGCCGGTGACCGTCGATTCGGTCATCCGGCTTAGCTTTCGCCGAGGCGGCGAGAAGGAGTTTTACGCGATCCTCAAGCGAGCCCTCAGCTCCAAGGCCTGGAATGGTGGTCTCGTGAGTCGCTCTTGTCGCCCTACTGTTGGCTCACAGGCAGCTGACCCCGTCTAGCCGTCACATCAGTCGCGAGCGGCTTCGGCGATGGCCTCAGCGAGGCCAACCACGACGACGCCGACGCCGGCGTCCGGCATCGACCGGATCCTCTCGACGATGAGTGTCCAAGACTCGACTCGGAGCGATCGGATCGAGACGAGCCTGCGCGACCTCGAGAGCCTGATGGCCCAGGCGAGCGAGATGGTCAAGCTCGCGTCGGCGCTCTCTAGCCGGCAGCCCATCAGCGGCGAAGCGGCGTCGTCGTCTTCGAACGGGCCGGCGGCGACTCTGTCCGCACCGGCCTTCACGCAGGACATGCTGGCATCGACGGCCGCGTCTGAGGAGGCCTACCTGCGCGAACTGGCCAAGGAGCTGGCGGGTCTCCTCACGGGTAGGGATGGCCTGATGGTCGACCGTCTCGTCCGGATCAAGGGGAAGGGCAATATGAGGCGCAAGGGCCGAGGCATGCTCGGCCTCGACGAGGTCTGGTGCCTTTGGAATCGGGCGCGCGGCGTCGGTGAGTCTTGCGAGAAGCTAGATTGTTGTGACGCTGTCCTCGTGCTCATGTGTGCGCGCTCTCGTCTAGCCCTCATCCCACCCAAGACGTTCCGCTCGACCTTGACCTACCTACCGGCCCTGACGGACCCATCGATCTCGCTCCGAACTTTCCGCTCCTCGGCGCACTGCGTCTTGCATACGCCCTTCTTCTCGGCGCCCTCGTTTCGACGACGGCTGCTCTCGGCACTCGCACCGACCGAGCCGGCCCCTTTGCCGTCCATCTCGACGGTCGAGCTCGCGCTGGCCGAGGACGTCGGCGTCGGCCTCGCCAAGGAGATGGTCGAGGAGCTCGAGGCCGACGCGGGCGAAGTCGTCCGGGACGCCCAGGGCGGGGCCGGAGGCGGCGAGCGGTGGTACCGCAACCTGATCAGCAGCTGTACCTGGGTCGAACTCAACGATCTCACATGACATCCGGACCCGGCAGCACGAGGCTTTGCGAAAGCGTGGAGGGGTCGACGCAGGCGGAAAGGGGGGGGGGCGACCGCGGGCACGGCGGATGCCCCCTTCTGCGCGCGAGGGCCGTCGCTCTTTCACCCAGCACGCCCACCTCGGCCATCTTCCCTCTCTCACGTCCCGCCCTACTCGGCTCAGACCCGTCAGCGTGGAGGTCCGAGCTGTCGTTGTAGTCCTCGATCCCGTGACGATCGCCAGAGTTCACTGGCCATCATCCTGCCACGAGGCCGGCCTCAGCTCGCACCAGCAGCCCCCAGCCTTCCCCCATCAACTCTCCGACGCCGCTCCCCGTCCTCCTCCCTTCGAGGGCAGCATGGCCACCAACTTTCGCATCTCCAACCCGAACGCGCCCTCGAGCGGCTCCTCGCCTGCAGCAAGTGCTCCTTCTTCGCGCTCGAGCTCGCCGGCCAATGGTCGTCCTGTGAGGGCACCGCACGCGCCGAACCGGCCGAGCGGGCTCTCCCGGACGGGTGGCTTCGTCGCCCATGCCGACGAAAGCTCGGACGACGAGGGCTCGAGACCGGCAGTCGGTCGCCAACAGCAAAGCCGCGCGGGCAGGCGGCAGGCGCCGGCTGATGTCGACGACGAGATCATTGGATGGGACGTCAACGGGTCAGTCGGCTGCCCGTCGCCGCCTCAGCTATGCCACCAGACTGACCCGCCTTTGCTTCGACCTTCCCTCCTCCCAGAGCTCTGCTTAATCGGACCGAGCCGGCGCCGCTGATTATTGCCCCGCTCGCCAACCGAGACTGGCGCAACTCGTCCCGATCGACGGCTCAGCGATCGGTCTTCCTACCAGAGAGCGCTCGGGCGGCTCTATCGGGCGAGGAGGTCGTCACTCGTGAGGTCGTCGACACGTCACTCCACACCGGCGGGCTCCGAATCATGTCTCGCGAACGGCCGAACGGCTCTGCCTCGACTGGCGAGGGTGCCATGGACGTCGACAGCCTCGGGACCGCTGCAGCCCAGCCCGAGCTCACGCTCGAGCAGCGCGCCTTGCGAGCCCTCATGGCTGGCGACGACGTCGAGGATGCAGGCGATATCGGTGCCATCCCCGTCCAGGACAACAACCGCGCGGCACCCATCTCGGAAGAGGAGGCCTTCCGCCGTGACGTCGAGACGCGGCCCGAGGAGGTGCGTCCTCGAGCTGAACCACGTGCATTCAGCAGCCTGAGTGCCGACGCTGATCACATTGCGGATTGCAGTCTTCACTCGACGACTATGCTCGCGTGCCGGTTGCCTCCTTCGGCCTTGCGCTCCTCAAGGGCATGGGTTGGAAGGAGGGCCAGGCGGCCTCTCGCACGCGGACGGGCATGGTCACGCCCTACGAGCCGAAAGCCCGACCCGCGCTCCTCGGCATCGGTGCCAAGGAGCGTGAGCAGCCCGAGCTCAAAAAGGGCGAGAAGCCCAAGGGCGAGTGGAAGAAGCGCCAGGAGGCCAAGGTTTATGTTCCGGTCGTCAAGAGCGTGCGCGACCCCTCGGTCGCCGGTCCGTCCGGCACGTCTGGCACTTCCGGGTCGTCATCGCGCAGGCCCTCGCGCTCGCGCTCGCCGCCCTCTCGGCCACCCTCCAATAGCTCACGCCGCCGATCGCACTCAAGAGAGCGAGAGGCTGAGCGGGACGATCGGTCGTCATCCTCACGGCGCCGCGATGACGACCGCTACGGGTCGAGCTCGCGGCGCGACAACGACCGCTCCTACGGCTCGGCCTCCACGTCGCGCCGCGATGATCGCGAGAGCTCGTCGTCCCTGCGGAGAGAAGCCGATCGCGGGAGCAGCTCGCGGCGCGACGACCGAGAGCGTGGGCTCTCGCGTCGATACGGAGCCGACGAGCGCGAGCGCGACTACCGTCGGGAGCGCGAGGGCGGCGACGACTACCGCTGGCGGAGCGATCGTGACCGCGATGACCGCCGGCGCTGAGCGCGCGGGACGCGACCGGAGCCCGTCGTCAGAGCAGAGAGTGGCCATGGATCTGATGTCGACGCATCGCCCTCAACGCGTCCTCCGGCTTCAGGTGAAGCGGATGACGAAGTACATCCACAGCCACAGGAGGCAGACGGCGGCGACCGACCCGAGGACGAGCCATGTGTTGCCGCGGCCCTTTGAACTGACGGCCGAGAGCCGGCCTTTGGAGCCCGTCATCTTGGTCAGGTTCGATTCGAGCAGGACCGACGACTCCTCCAGCAGCGGCTTCTCGGCCTCGAGCGACGAGGCAAAGTGGGCCGCATTCTTGCGCAGCTGCGTCGACATCTGCAGACGGGGAGGAGGACGATCGGCAGCGGGCAAGCAAGGTCAGAACTCATGCGCAGGCTGCTCAGGGCACAAGAAACGCCAAAGGCGACGACGCACCATCGCCAGTTGCTCCGTCAACTCGTCGTGAACGCGGCTCGTGCTCATCAGGCCCTCGCTGACAGCCCCGCTGCTGCTCTCCTTGATCGACTTTCCCTCTCCGGTCGGCGCCAGCCGGGTTCGCCGCTCGCGCAGGCCGAGCTGCTCGCGAGCGGTCGGCGCCTTGAACGGCGGCGGGGCGTCTGGGAGGAGGCTTGTCGTCGGCTGTGCTAGCGTTTGTGATGAAGGTTGAGGCGACGGCTCCCGAGGTGGCTCGGGCAGGATGCCGGACTGGAAGGTAGGTGGTGACGGCAGAGGTGCCGGGGACGAGTGCAGGGCGGCGGCCATCGCCGCGTCCCCAGAGAGCGCTCGCGGCGGCGGCGATGGTGGCGGTGGCTCGAGCAGCGAGTCGACGTCGGCGAGGTCGGCGGCTTCGATCACGAGCGGTGCAGGGACGAGCGAGATGGGCGCTGGAGGCAGGAGCCTATAGACCGGACCCTTGGGGAGCTTGGGATCCTGCGCGGTGTCGGGGACGGAAGCGGCACACACGGGTCAGGCGATGCAGCATGAGCGCCCCGCGGGACTGGGGGCATAAGGACCAACCGAGGAGGCTAAGATGAGCGTCATCGTAATCCGATTGAGCTTGAGCTCATATTCGTCCAGGGTCGTGCTCGTGCTGCAGCCAGGAAGGGGCGTGTCAGGGCCAGTCCTGAATGACAAGCGAGGAGGCCAAGAGATGGTCGTCGGAGGGCACGGACCCTTCACCGCGGTTCGTCTGACCGGCTTCCGAGGCGGCGACAGAATCGAGCAGCTCGCGCGCGAACTTGGCGTCCTGCAGTGAGAGTGAGACAGAGAGAGCGAGAGGTCGTCAGCTCTGATCAAGGCCGGGTGGCGAGTGATGGCGGCGCGCAAGGGGCGGGCAGCCGGACGGACGTCGTTGAGCTTGCGGATCTCCCACCACGGCCGCCCATCGAGCGGCGTCGGGGCGGCATGGACGAGGCTGTCGAGCCGAGCGAGCAAGCGGGCGAGGTTAATCTTGTCGTGCGCGGACGAGCTCTTCATGGCGGGCGGGCGGGCGGGGAATCGAGGTCGAGGTCGAGCGGCGGGGGCCTCGCCTCCTGACGGCCCTGCTGCTGAGCGCCAGCCTCGACGAGGGTCGTCGGGCGGCGCGCGCGACGAGAACTTCGATCCGTCTGGCCTCCCTCGTCATCCACGTCGACCACTCCTCGTCTCGCTCCCTCAAGCTCCTTCAAGCCTGCGTGGACCACCCCTGGCCGCTGCTCCTCTCGCCTCAGCTGTCCGATGGCGATCCGAGCGGCGCTCCGGCGGTCGCTACCGCGGTCGGCCCTCCGTCTGGCCCAGGCTCGACTGCTCGCCAGAGTCCCACCACCGTCGGCTGCGGCCCTCGCCGCCAGACCGGCAGCCGCCAGGCCATCGAAGCAGTCCCTCAGCTCGAAGAAGTCTGCCAAGCCGTCGGCTGACGCAGCTGTTGGCTTGAAGACGTCCAAGGAGAAAGCAAAGGCGCCCAAGGATCACACACGATCCCAGCCCAGCAGCTCGTCGTCTCGATCCGACGGCAAGGGTGCGTGCGCGAGGCAGAGTCCGCCGGTGTGCCTGCGCCCCCACCCTCGGCTGACCCTGCGTCGCCCTCTCTGCCACTCCCCTCAGCTCGTACGAAGGACAACATCGGTTTGGTTCCCCCGCGCGCCAACCTCCCGCATCTGGATCCGGCATTCCCGCTTCCGCCGCAGGGCTCTCGCGGCACGCCGTCGCGAGCCGCCGACGAGCTGCCTGACGAGGGGCAGTCGCGGCCCTCGCCAACGTTGTCAACTCCGCGTGAACCGTCGGCGGCGGCGGCGTGGACGCCTTTCGCTGAACAGCCGGAGTCCTTCGACTTTGACTTCGGTCTCGGTCCCGACGCGCTCGGCGTCGACCTCTCGACGATCCCGCTTAACCCCTTTGCCGCAGCGGCCGGCCGGTCGGCGGCTTCGACTCCACCCGCGGCGCCGCCTCAAGCCGAGCTGCGGCAGCGGCGCAAACGGGTCGATGACTGGTCGATCTTTGGCTCGGCCTTCCAGCCGTCGTCGTCGTCGTCATCGTCAGCAGCAGCTGGTGTCGACGTTCCATCCAGAGCGACCGCGCCCCAGGCGCGCACTTCGGCGCCCTCGCAGCAGGCCAGCGCGCCTGATCTTGGATCATCAGCCACAGCCGGCCCATCGATAACTCGGTCCGTCCCGCCTCATATGACGAGCGGGGCAGCCCGCAAGGGGCACGCCCTCTTCTGGGGGACCAAGAGACCAAGCAACTCGGCGACGGCGACGGTCATGACTCTGCCTGGCCCCAGCTCTCCCAGCACCGCCGCCCCGAGTCCAGAGCCGACGCCCGAAGCCACGCCCCCAAGGCCCGCCGCCCCGAGTTCAGCGCCGGTGCTCGTGGAGGCGCCCGCTATTCCTTTGCCCGACACCCCTCTTGTCTACCCATCGTGGGACGAGATCACCTCGTTCGCCTTCCGGGAGTCCCTCCCCCTTCCGCGCCCACAGACCAGCGAGTCGACCGGTGATGAGCTCAAGTATCCGGCACCCTCACACGCACTCGCACCGCCACACGCACTCGCAACCGCATCCGCACCTACGAAAGCCACTCGGGCTCCCAAAATCTCGCCATCGTCGGCGTCTCGACAACGCACGCACCGGCGTCTTGAGAAGCCCGACCTCTGGCACTTCGGCGACCAGCACAGCAAGCCTGAGGATCAGGACCGTAAGAAGCGCGAGCTCGTGCGCAAGTTTGATCTGGACACGCTCACGTCCACCAAGAAGAAGACGTCCAAAGAGACGTTGCGGTCGCGGCGCCGCGCGTTGTTTGCGACGTGGCTCGTCCGCGGGCTCCAAGAGCTCGTTCCCGCACATCGGGTGCGTCATTCGATAATCCTCTCCCGTTGACGATAGCCTGCAGTCTGACCCGTTCCGAACACTGCAGGAGGGCGGTCCATCCTTGATTGTGAGCGGCCGGAATGAGCTCCGCTTGTCGATACCGAAGAAACAGGCTGCCGATCTCCCTGCCAGCTTTACTCTCGCCTCGGCCATCGACCGCTTCACCGACAAGCTGCTCGGGCTCGTCAACAACAGGACGGAGAAGGTCAAGGTCGAGGCCGTGCAAGAGCTGCCTGACGGCCTCGTCCTGTGGAGCGCATCCCACCAGCGGGACGAAGCGCTCCCTCGTCGGCCGGCGCGCTCGACGGCCGACTACGACGAGATCATCGAGAACGTGATGCAGGCCCTCCAGAAAGCTCCGCCGGCCCTACTGTTGGCTTTCACGGCCCTCCCCCAAGCGTCGCTTGACGCAGAGCTGCCAGATGGAGAACGGCATGACGGGGCGCGCTCGCCGGCCGAGCCGCCTTCACCGCCACAGGTCGTTCCGGTGAAGGCCCGCACCCTTCAAGCGGCTCCACCGCCGCCAGCGGCTTTCTCGGCAGCCGCCGCCGCCTCCGTCCATCAGCAGTCGTCCGGCCAGAAGATACCCAGGGGCGGCTCGGCTTCGTCGGCACTGCTGCCGGACGGCCGGCTGCTAGTCGACAGCCCGTGGGGGCTCGAGGTCATCCGTCCTAACGAAGCCTCGCGACACGTAGAGATCCCCGGCGAGGCGCCCGTCTGGTCGGGCTGGGCCCAGTTGCGCGCCCGCCAGGAGGCTCCACCCTGAGACCGTTGCTGGGGAGGAAGGAACGTCATCCATGCCATGCGCCCCCTTTTCTCCCCGAGTGCTCACTCGCGGCGGGCGGTGAGCTTCTTGTCGCCGAGGAGCGCGTCGATGTCGATCCGGCCGTCTGACGTCCGTGGCAGCTGCCCGGCCACGGCCTTCCTCTCGGGAGCAGACTTCTCCTCCTGGCCGTAATGGACGAGCGACCAGAGCTTGCGACGCTGCTCGGGCGGCCACGCGTGTGTCTCGGGCTTGAAGAGCACCAGCCGTTGGACAGCGCGGAAGAGGGGGAACGGGTCGAGCCCATCCTCGTCGAGCAGGTCGGCCGACGTCTGCAGCGCGCGCGTTGGAGAGCCCGCCGAAGCGGGGGCGATGATGTCGAGGAGCGGGACGAGTAGGTCGAGCTTTGTCTGCGGCAGGAGCGACTGGAGCGAGAAGAAGGGCACGTTGCCCTCCAGCAGCGGGCACGTTGAGTGGGCCGGCAGGCCCTGGACCGATCTGGCCTGCAGCCCTTTAGGGCCTTCCCGCAGCATCTGAGGCGAGATGATCTCGTTCCGAGCGGCATCGGCAAAGAAGCTCGCCATCTCCTTTGGCTCGAAGCGCATGTCGAGGATCGCCATGGCTCGCGACCGGCCGGCGGCGCTACCCTCGCGCACCGCCTCGCCATGGCGCAGGCGATCGAGCTCGTCCTCATCGACCGACCGAAGGAGCCGCATGCCTTGGTCGCCAGCAGCCCGGACACGTTCGGCGAGGAGATAGGCCTCCTGAACGATGCGATCTTGGAGCTGGTGTTCGACCTGCAGCAGCAGCTGCTGCGAGACGGTCGTCGAGCCGGTCGGACCGCGAACGGGCGATGTCGGCGCATCGGCTGACCAGAAGACTGAATGCGGGAACGAGCTGAGCAGCGCGCGATTCGTTAACCTCGGTCCGGAACCTTGGGTGACGACGCGAGTGGTCGCAGGGTCAGCGCTCAAACCGAGGGGCGTTTCTAAGACGGGCGACGTACTCGAGCTTCCTGCGGCCGGAGATGAGCATGACATCCGAGGCGTCAGCCCTTGGGGTCTCGCTGAGCTGTTCAGACGACAGGCCGTTCGTCCGCACCTGCGAGGCGTCCCAAGTGTATGTCGCAGCAGACGATCGACACCGGCGGCGGCGGAGCGACCCCATTCGGAGCCGGAGTGGAGGCCGCCCAGTCCGGATGAAGGATCCCGTCAGGAACGAGGATCATGCTCTCCGTCTTGCTCGGATACTGCGGGAGTAGCCGCGCAATCCGGAAGGTGAGGAGGAGATCTGCCGAGCGAGGAGCGACGTCGCTGCCGGTCAGAGGCGTGTGCCAAACCGTCGCGCTCGAAGGGGGCGAAGGGCAGACTCGCTTTGCGGCATCTTGATGCCGGTCTGGATGCACAGCTCTGACGGTCCCGACATCATCCGGCCTGAAGAGATCAGCAGCACGAGCTATTGATCAGTCGCTAGGCAAGCTCGTCGCAGTTGGCCAGAGGGAGCACGTACCCCAGCCGTCGGTCCAGAGCTCGCGCAGGCGCCCCTCATCCTCGATGCCGACCGCTCGGCCCTGCTCGAGCACCTCGCTGAGTCGGCTTCCGAGCGCCACATCGGCGAGCTCGAGGGGCGCTACTTCACCGCCAATGTCTGAGGCTGGCGGACCGGCGGCGTTGTCCCTCGTGGCATGCCTCTGGAGTAGCGGCGAAGGAGGCAGCCGGCCGACGCGTGGCACTCGGCTCGGCGGAGGCTCGGAGGTGGCTAACGGCGGTGTTGCGGTCGAGGAGCTGGTTTCGCTCTGGGCGACAGACGCTGTGCGGCGGCAAGCGCAGCGGATTGGCCTCACAATCTTGGCCAGCCGCGTTGGTCGCAGGGAGGAGGACATGTCGACTCGTCGACGGGAGGGGCGCAGGGCAGGGTCGGAATTCTCGTGACGCTCAGGTCGCAATTGCGAGCCTCACAGCCGACGGATCTCGACCGATCTTGTGCGAATGCGGCGTATCGAGCACGATGTAGCGTTTGGTCGATGCCAGAGCTAGAGGTGGAGTCTAGGGGTCGCGTGAGTCGGGTCGTGTCTACTGGGGGGGGGTGAAGATGAAGGGTGGGCGTCCGGCGTCAGACGACGCGCTCGACCAGCGGGACATGCCGACTCGGCCCCCTGCCTCTCCTTGTCGACCTCCGACCTCACGTCCGACTCCCCAGCATCTTCGCTTCTGCTCAGCCTGGCTCGTAGCGGACGTCCGCATCCGGTCCGCTACTCCTTCTTCCAGACTCGACGGACGATGATGGCGCCGCCTGTGCCGCAGCCGCAGCCGACGGCCTCGAGCTCGAGCTCGAGCTCGAGCTCGACCGTCAAGCACTTTGAGCGTTACTTCGCGCCGGCCGAGGTCGAGTATCTGACGACGGTCGCCCGAGGCAAGCAGTCAATCAGGCAAGCCGAGGGCACCCGGCTTGCGGCCTGCGCCTTTGCAGAGTTCGTCGGCGCCCGGCTCGGCTTGTGAGTCCTTCGGTCGTCCCGGTCGAGCTCCTCGTCCGTCTTGCCGATCGTCCCTCGGCTGACCCTACGCCCGGCCTTCACCTGCTCAGCCCGAGGCGGACCATCGCGACCGCCCAGCTGCTGTATCATCGCTTCCATCTGTTCTTCCTGCTCAAGGACTTTCCCTCGTACCACGAACCGATCCTCGCGGCGCTCTACGTCTCGTCCAAGCTGCACGACACGCTCAAGAAGCCGCGCGAGATCGTCCTCGCCAGCTACGGCGTACGCTTCCCTGACCTCCTGGGCGGGAGGGTGTCGCTGAGCGAGACCGACGTCGATGCTGCCGTACGTCCCCTCTTCGAGCGCTGCCCTTTCCAAACAGCCAGGGCCGGCCAGGACGCTGATGGCGTCCCGCGGCTTCACCTCCACTTACAGACGCTCGAGGCCGACCGTCTCAAGGTCCTCGCGATCGAGCGCCTGGTGCTCGAAACCGTCTGCTTCAACTTTTCGGTCCAGACGCCCTTCACTTTTGTGCTTCGCTTTGCCAAGGCGCTGGGTGGTGAGTCGCGTACAATGGGTCTGCATCGACGGCGGGACCGCATCGGTTGACAACCCCCCCCCCCCTCGCCCGGGTGGACGGACCGCAGCGAGTAAGGCTCTGTCTCTGGCAGCCTACCGGATAGCTATCGACTGGTGAGTACGGGCAGCAGTCTGATCGTCCCGGACTGGGGCGCTCCCTGACTGCAGCCTTACGCTTTCACCAGCTACCGCACCCTGCTCCCGCTCTCGTTCCCGCCGCATGCGCTGGCGCTCGCATCGCTGTACGTCGCGGCTCTGCTCGGCCGCGCGGCACCTCAACCGGTCGAGGGCGCAGACCAGGTGGCCTTCGAGGAGCGGGCCATGATCATGGAGCGCGCTCGGGCCGGAGCGATCGAAGAGGTCCTCGTGGCGCACGGCCCGTGGGAGGAGCGTTTCGCCGTCTGCCTGACGGATATCGAGCGTATGTCACTGATCTTCGCCCGCCTCACCCTAGCAGTCCATGCTGATCGCCCACACGCATCTCTCGCAGAGATAACGCACGGCCTGATGGACTTGTTCGTCGCCTGCGTTCCCTTGTCCTCGTGGTCGAGCAACGGCGCTCCCGTCCCACCCTCGACTACACCGATAGCCGCCCTCGACGGCGAGGACGGCGACGACACCGGTGCAAGCTTCTCGACCACCTGCGTTCAGCTGCTGTCGCTGGACCGGCGAGGCGGCGCCGAGCTGACGGCGGTTAAGATTGAGCTTCGAAGGAGAGAGGCCGCGCGGGTCGAGGCCGGCGGCAGCAGGCCAGACGGCCAGGAGGCTACGACGCCGCACAATCTCGCTCGGCGCGAAGCTCGGGAACGGGGTGAGGGGGTCGGGCGGAATGAGGGCACGGTCCGCTTCCTCTTCTCCTGATCTCGGTCTGCATGTTAGTGAGTCGATTCGACCTGCGCATTGGTTGACCGAGGATCGCGTTCTGACTGGCAGTCTCTTTCCTGACGTCCGCAGGAATTGCGCAGAGCAGAGCACAGTTGCATCGAGGGCCAGCAGCGGCAAGGGGGTATGAAGAGACAGGAAGCGTGAGCAGCGGGAATAGAGCAGGCGGAGACAGAGACAGGGACAGATCGATCGGGAGCACAGCAGGAGACCGGGCTACTCCTTGTCCTTGCGCCGGCTAAAGAGCCAGGATGTCGACGGCGAGTCGCCCGAGACGCTCTTGCGCGAGCTCTTTGACGGCGAGGCCATGGCGAGGCTCGTCCGCGAGCCGTTGGGTAGGCTGTTAAGCGGGGTACCGGTGACGACAGGCGACGAAGGTGCCGAGGTCGCGCCCGGTGGACGGAAGGCCAGCTTGAGACGGACGATGCCGCCCTCCTGGACCTGGTTAACAGCCGGTGTCAGCTTCCGTTCTGCCGAGCAAGAGCGAGGAGGGAGAGGGGGGCGCACTGGGATCTCGACGTCGGCAGTCGGAACTGCAGCCGAGATGTGCTGCCAAATGTCAACCTCGCCCGTGCCGACCGTCTTGTCCTTGCCGAGCGTGTGGTGTTCGTACAGGACGACGCCGAGCGACGTAATTTCGGGCGTGAGCGAAAAGTGGAGGGCGTCGTTCCTGCCAGAGCGGATTGTCAGTTGCCGATCGAGCCTCGACGACATGAGCCTACAGGACGCACCACTCGGGCGTCGACGACTTCGACGAGTGCTTGGTCTTCTGCGTCTTGTGACCTGCCGTGATGGCGACCTCGATCTTGGCCTCGTCGGCGAGATCCCGGGCGGAGAGGACCGTGACCGTCAAGGCGCCCTCCTGCGGGGTGCTTCGGGGGCCGGCGTGCGCATAGTCGGTCGACGAGACGATGCCCGTCGCGTCGGTCGCGTCATCAATCTCCTCCTCGACGAGCTGCGCGAGATGAATCAAAGGTTCAGCATCGCGACAGGAGGGCCAGCGAACCCCTCGACTGTTTCAGGCACGCACAATCTCCTTGCCCGACTTGTCCTTCTTCTTGACGAGGCCGATCTTGCGTCCAGCGAACCCGCCGACGTGGCCGACACCGTGGCCGACCATGCCGACGCCCTTGAACGCGCCCTTGCCGGCAGCGCCGGCGATGCCGATCGGCGCATGGCCGATCTGCGTCATTGCCCGGCCAGCGGTCGAGAAAGTCGACGTATTCTTCCGGGACCGGGCGATGATAGCCGGCTGGAAGTTGAGACGCTGTCGGTAGGAAGGGGGTTAGGACGGACAGGCGGGTTAGAATCGCGCCGGCCGGGAAGCGGAAAGCAGAGCGGGAGCCAGGATGTGAAAGACGCACGACGCGGACCCAGCCTTTGGCGCCGTCCTTGCTCGAGACGAGGCTGATCTTCTTCTCGACCGCCTCGAACGGCTCGAGGTCAGCCAGGTTGATGAGCCCAGCGCCGAGCGACTTAGCCGTCTCGAGCTTATTGTGGTCAAAGACCTCGACGTCAAACTTGGCAGCGACGCGCGAGGGCACGTTGACGTCAAAGGACTCGCCCCAGACAGGGGCCAGCGTCCTGCAACGACGATTACGGTGTTAGTCGCAGCCCCAGCCGAGAGCACCGGCCTACCGGCAGACTCGGAGACTCACTTGCGGACGTCCTTGGTCTTGTGGACCTTCTCGCCGTTGAGTGTGAGGACCGCGTATGGATCCGACTTGCCGGACCGGTCGGCCGCTCGCAGCTCGCCGCCGTCGATGACCTCGACGTGGAGGACGCCGGCATTGTTGGCCGATTCGCGCGGCTGGAGGACAATGTCGACAGGGACGAGTCGCGCGCACAGCTTGACGGTGCTCTTGCGGCCAAAGCCGTCGGGAGAAGTGAGCGTAAAGTCCTTCGGCGCGTCAAGGCACTGCTCGACGAGCAGGCGCGTGTCCATCCGGAGCTCGCCAAAGATGTCCTCCTGCGTCGGTTGTCATGCGACGTCAGCGCGGGCCCTCCGTCTGCTGGCAACTGGGCTCGCACCTTTTCGTCCTCGTCGTTGCCGTTGAGCCGCAAGCAGACGCGGCTGAGGGGCAGCTCCTTGATAAAGGCCTCGCCGACTTGGTCCCACGCCGTGTGGTGACCGCGAGCCCTGACGGTAGCGAATGCGGGCCAGTAGCCGTCGTCGAGCAGGACCTCGAGCCGGCCGCGCTTCTCCATCGTGCCCGAGATGACCTGAACGACGAGCAGAGCGGCGGGCGCTGCCAGGAGTTCCTCGCGCGACATCTCGACGCCCGAGGCGACGTCTTGGTTGGCCGTAACCTCCTCGCCATCAACGGTGGCTGCCACGGCCGTTGCAGCGGCGCCGTCGACTCCGAGCGGGCCAGCCTCCTTGCTCTCGAACGAGACGCCGCCCTTGAGGTTGACGGCCGGGCAGAACTCGACGTCGTAGAAGAGCGTGCCCTTGACGACATTCTTGCCGTCGAGGCGGAGGCCGTCCTGCTTTGTCTTGGCGCCTGTCGATGCAAACGGCGTGCGCTTGTTGTCGGTCGCCACCGCGAGTTCGTTGACGTGCAGCTCGACGCTCCCGAGGCTGCGGTCCTCTGCGAAGGGCCAAGCGAAGCGAAGACGGTCAGCGTGCTGCAAGCGCGGGAGGGCGGTCGCGGAAGGATGGCGACAGACTGGTGAGATGCTGGTAGTCCATGACCTCGATCACCGGCCGGTCATTCAATGAGTGGACCGGTACGTAGACGTACTGATCCCACTCGGGGTTGAGGTCTGCGAATAGGCGGGCTTGATCAGAAGCGACCGTTCACCGGGGCAAAGGAAAGTCGCGCGAGGGCGCACTGTTATTGACGACCTCGGTCCGCGCGAGCGTCGTGCCGTGCGCAAGGACGCGAACGTATGGATCGCTCTTGCCACCGAGGAGGGCTGACGGGGAGGCGGCAGGCGTCAGCAACCGCACCGCTTCAGCCGCGAGCGAAAGGATCAGCGCACCCTCGACGTTCCTGTGGCACGGGCAGCAAAGCGCAGGTCAGTCGCACGATCACGCGTCAGAAGCGGCACGGGAAGGACGGACTTGACGTCGACCGCTTTCTTGAGCAGGATGCGGAGGATGCCGATGGGGGCCGTGTAGGCGCCGGCGCCGTTGACAGAGCCGGGCAGGTTCAGCGCCTTCCACTCGGCCGAGAGTCGGATGCGGCCCGTCTTGGCCCGGGCGAGCGGGAACCAGTCCTGCTCGCGCTCCTTGGCCGTGAAGAGGTCCTGGGTGAGGGAGAATCCGAGATAGATAAGCCAGAGCGAGTCTTCCGAGCGAGGCCATCTCAAGGGCCGCACCTTAAGCGAAACGGTCACATAGCCGAGCGTCGGGTCCTTGGCAAAATCGCGATCGTCGTTGACGCGGACGGTGACGGTCGCCGACTCCTTGTCCGGGACGAGAAACTCGTACGAGCTCTCCCAGGCGCTGGAAGGTGGGCACGAAAAAGGATGTCAGACGATGGGGAGGCCCTCACTGGGTCCCGCCCCCCTCTCGCGTCGCGGCCCGTCGACTCACGGCTGGAAGTTGTTTTTGAAGACGCCCGTCTTGTGGGCCGCCTCGCGCTGTCCGCCGATAAACAGCTTGGCATACGGGTTGACGCCACCTCCGCCGATGCCGACGAGCCGACTGGCATCGAGATCCCTACAGTGCCGGGCCACAGCCGCGGTCAGTTGACGATCTGCAGCCAAAGTGACAGCCACCCTTGGCTAGACTTACTTGGCCTGGTGAATCGTGATCCGGCAGATGCCGCTGCGCGTCTCGGGCACGGCATCGAGCGTGCCGTCGGCAAGCTTCGCCGGCTGGAGGACCGGGTAGAAGTTGATCGACGACCGAAGCTCGCCCATCGTCTTGCCGGCCTTGAGGATCGGCAGTTTGAGGTCCTCTTGCTCGGCGTCGGCCTGGAGCGAGGCGAGGTCAAAGTTGGCGACGCCGAGCTCGGTGTCCTTGCGGTGGTCGTTGAAGTCCATGACGGTGAGTGCGAGCGCGTCCGTCAAGGAGGAAACGAGGATGTACTCGGTCTGGAGAGAGAGCCAGGCTGAAAGTGAGCGCTGCCCAAGGAGAATGTTTCAAAGAGGCGGGCGCCAGAGGCTGACCTCGTTCCACTGCGGGTTGTAGGTGCTCGGCATCGTCTTTGTGCGCGCCACCTCCTGCTTGCCGGCGATGGCGACGCTGACATAGGGGTCGGGCGCGCCGCCGCCGAGTTTGGTGCTCTTGATGCCCCGAGCGCTGTCGAGCTTGACCTCGAGGACGCCGATGGCCGTGTCTGTGGTCGAACGAGGGACGAGGCTGCTCAGCGGTGGCTGCAAGATGAGTTGTGTCGGCAGGAAGGGCGAGCGCACCGAGCGGCGCGCCACTGAGCAGCTGCTCGAGGTTGAGCGTGAAGACGTTTGGCTGCGGGCAATGAGAGAGCGATGAGACTGTCAGCCCTATCGAGCGGCGCAGGAGAGGAGGGCGCGGTAGACGTACGTCATACATCATCGGCCCTGGTCAAAGTCGCAAAGAAGCATACCGGTCAGCGACGGCCGTGCGAAGGCGCGCACGTCTGTTGCATCGAGGCACACTCACCGAGGATCGAGTGGACCATGTCGCGGATGAAGCCCGAGAGGCCCGGGATGCTGGCGATGTCGAAGCCGAGCGTCTCGCCGCCGAGCGGCTTGAGGACGTAGTCAAAGTGGGGCTTCTCGAGGAACGAGAGCTCGACCAGCTGGACGTGCGGCGGCTTGTTCATCAGCTTGAGCTTGATGCGCATGTTGCCGGTAAACGTCATGTCCTCGAGCAGGATCGGGAGGGGGGCGCTGATGAAGCCTTTGCCGACCTTGACCTCGAGGACGATCTTTGGATTCGTCTGGAACGCAGCCTCGCGCGGCGTCACGTCCGAGAGGTCGGTCGGCGTAAACGACAGCTTCCAGTCCATGATGACGACGTCGTCGGCCGTCTTGGGGAACGTCCGGACGCTGTCGATGCTCGGGGCCTTGGTGCCGAGCGTAAACGTCGTCATCTTGATGCTCTCGAGGAAGGCCGGCGTGCTCGTCGAGAGAACATTGTCGACCGAGGCAACGATCGTCGCCGACAGGACCGGCTCGTAGATCTTCCAGAAGCGGTCGAGAAAGTTGTTGATCCAGTCGGCCGACTCGTGCTCGGTGACGAGCCGCGTCTTGGTGAGCTCGCGCTGGATGTCGTCCCGAGCGGCCCGCCGGACGCGCGTCATCGAGGTCGTGTAGTAGGTCGCACAGAACGCACTGCAAGGGAGAAGCAGAGCCGCAAGTGAGTCAGCCTGGCGGCAGCCCAACCGCCGGGAGGGGTGTGTGTGTGTGAGTGAAACGCACAGGAGGATCACTGTCCAGCCGAGGCCGAAGCGGAAGACGGCGAGGAAGTGCGAGGCTGAGACGGCAAAGAAGATGACGCCAGCGTTCTGGTACCAAGTACCGTACGACTGCTCGGACCTGGAGTCGCGCAGAGACATGTCAGTCTCTGTTGCATTCTCGCTCGAGGTCTCGCTGCGAAAGGGGTGCGCACATGAATTCGGCCAGGATGCCGAGGTCGGCCTGGGCGGTGCCGTCGCTGGGTACGCCGTCGATGCCAGAGACGGAGCGCCAGCCGACCTTGTACCAGTCGGGGATCCCATCCGCCGGGGAAGCCGTGATCGCGCCCGGGACGCCCTCCTGTCGACGGGAGGGTCGCGGAAGATGGTTTCAGCCCTAGTCAATAAGCCTGGAGGTCGTTTCTGCCGACTCACGGCGCCGACCGTCTCGACCTTTGGCGCGACGGGCAAGGGCACGACCTCGCCGTTCTTACCCTGACCCTCGAGCTTGCTGGCCCGGTCGATGTCGCCGATGGTGACGGTCGGTGCCGGGCCGGGGCCGGTCGAGGTGTCGAGCCTGAGCGCTGCGCGAGGGGCAAGAGTGGGGACGTCCGGTCAGTCCGGGCCAACAGGCGTCCCATCTAACCGTCCCGGTCGCCTTCGAAAGCGGCTGGTAGTCGCGACGTACCCTGAGCGCCGCCAGTCTTCTGGCCCTCGCCGATGCCGTGGTAATGGTGGGGTCCGTTTAGATGGAGGGCCTTGCCGGCGGCGGCCGCCTTCTCCTCCGGGCTCGCGTTCGGATCGAAGACCTATGTATCATCGCAGCGACGTCAAGGGCGTCAGTGTCGGCCGAGCGGTCAGAGGAGACGTGGCTCAGCAAGCAAGAGCGGTCGTCAGTCTCCGTCGTGCGCCTAACGCATCGACCTGGGCGTGGATGCCGAGCCTACGTTGGGCGACCGGAAGCAGGCGAGGCAGGGGGGAGGGACTCAACGTGAACGGTCGCGCCGCGCTGGGCGTCGGCCGCGACGACCTGCTGCTCGGTCAGGAGCTCCTTGGGTAGCGCCTGCTCGGGGGGCGGGAGGCGGCCGGCGCTCATGTCTCCGCACGAGGCTCTCGGTAGTGGTTTGGTTTGAGGAGAGGAAGATGGATGAGACGATACAGAGGGCCGTTGGAGGGAGGCGGCCAGCCCTCTCGCTCAAAGCCTGGCTGGCCCAACAACGGGCCGCGCGCAGCAAGTCGGCCGCCGTCTTTGCGGCCGGGCTGGGCAGGGTTGCGGCGACAAGCGGATCTCAACGTCACCAGTCCTGGCAGATCGCAGGTGCTTTTCAAACGGTCATTGCAATGCCAAAGGGAAGGGATGGCCAAGGGGGAGACGAGTCGGTTTTCTAAAGGGTTCATGCGCGTTTCTACTCGTCGTCGTCCTCGTCGTCCGACGCGGTGATGTGCTGCGGAGGAGGAAGCAAGACAGGAGGGCTTGCAGGGTCAGTAAGAGGACGACGCCTCGCAGCGGTCGCGAGGGTCGGGAGGGGCGCACCTCGTACAGCGGCTGGACGCTCTTGAGGAAGAACTCCTTGCCTTGGTTCTGGCGGCGGGCGGCGCAGGTTGTTGCACGAGATCAGCGCGGGCGGAAAGGGTCAGATCGGCCCGAGGTCGGGTTATGGAGAAACTGACCTTGGCGCCCTTCTCGTACCAGTATTGGACGGCGGCGTCAGAGACAAGGTCGAGGTCCCAGAAGATCTGATCGGCAGGCAGAGGAGAGGTCAGCATGGAGCGGGCAGCGTGATTACCGCAGGACGACGAGGCCGCACCCGGACGAGCGACGGGAAGGCTTTCATGGCCTTCTGCTCGTCGTAGCAGTAGACCTGGATGGCCTGGAGCAGGGTGACCTGCTCCATCGGCTTCTTGCAGAACGGCGCGAGGACGGGGCCAAACGACTTGACCTGGCCGTACTGCTCCTTGGAGCCGCTCCAGTCAAGCGTCGACATGAAGGCATTGAAGGCAAGCGCGACAACCTCGGTCGACGGGATCGAGTTGTCCTTCTGCGTCGCAAGCAGGTTGGCGACCGTCTGCAAGAAGCGGGGAGGCGCGACAAGTCAGCCGCCGGGAGCCTCAGCAGAGAGCTCTTGAGCACGGGGGGGGGGGGTGGGGAGGGCGCAACGCACAGCCTCGGTCCACTCCTCGGTGTAGGCCTCGTCCTCCTCGACCGAGCTGACGATGAAGCGCGACATCTCCTCCTTGACGAGCGTCGCGACCCGCTTGGCATACCACTCGCCGACAAAGGCCATGTTGTGCGCCTTGAAGTGGGCCTCAAGCGCGGCCCGGTTCTTCTGGCCGGCAGGGAAGACGTCGAGCAGGTCCTTGAGGGCCGCCTTGAGCACCTTGAGCAGGTGCTCCTGCGAAGCCTGGGTCAGATAGGCCCGGCAGAAGTCGGTGAGGAAGTTGAGCGAGACGGCTGGAGAGAGTTGAGGGTTTTGCCATGCACGTCAGCCGCTACGGACGGAAGGAAGGCAGGGGAGGAACGAGGGGCCGCTCACAGTCCTTCAGAAGGTGCTCCTTGGTTAGGTTCTGGAAGAGCTCGAGCGAGGCAAAGCCCTGGGCGATGATGAGACCGGCCGAGTAGGCGATCTTCTCGCGCTGGACGGGCGTCCACTTATTGATGCTGGAGGCAGCGGCGGCGGCGGCAGGCGTCAGCGTCTAAGGGCAAGTCAAGACAGCGGACCGAGCGAGAGGGACGAGCAACGCACTACTGGACGAGCGCCGGGAGGACGTTCTTCTCGAGGGGCTTCTGGAGGTACTTGTACCTAGGAGGAGGTGGGGAGCATGAGGAGGGAGCTCGGAGGCGTCAGCTCGTGCATCGCCGAGATGCATCCCAGCGACCAAGCAAGCGCAAGAGAGACCGACCGCTGGACGACCTTCTTGTAAACGTCGACCTTGGTCTTGACCTCTTCGATGAGCGCCTTCTTGTCGGCCTCAGACCCGAGGCTCAGGCCCTGCATCTCCTCGACGCCGCCGACGATGGCAAACGAACTCCGGAGGGCCTCCTCCTCCTTGTCGATGTACGACCCGCCCGGCTGAAGCAGGCCGCCGACGAGCAGGAGCTCAAAGAATTGGTCGGCATACTTGAGGTACTCGAGCGTCGTGCCGGCCGTGATGAGCTTGGTCGCTACGACGTCGGGCGAAGCCGGCGCAGGAGGGAGAAGCGAGAGGAGCGCATCGCGGAAGACTGGCCAGGCAGTATGGGCGAGGGCAGGGGCATCAGCTGGGCCGGTCGAGCGAGGGATGCAGCAGGCAGCCTGGACGCACTCTCAGGCTCAAACTTGGCGTTAGCCTTCGCGACACCTTTTTATCAGAGGAAGGGAGGGAGGAGAGAGGTCAGCCTCGCCAGCCGTTTGCCCAGCTCGCCCTGCTGGAGCTGGAGCTGGGCGAGGGAGAAGGCTCGGAGGGCGCACCCTTCCGCTGCTTGTTGCGGACTCCGACGAGGGAGGGCTAAGCAGGGGCGCAACGTAGGAAGGGCAAGGTCAGCTCGAACTTATCCAGCGAGGTCACCTGCGATAAAGCTGCGCTCAGTGAGGCAAGGGGGGACACGCACCTTCTGGTTGCCAGTAGCAGGAGTCGGTCCGGGGGTGGTCGTCTGGCGGGGAGGAGGGGGCAAAACGACCCGTCAGCTTGCCTGCGTCTGACTCGGCGTGGTCCTGAGGCATGTGTGGTAGGCAGCAGACGGACCATGCACTAGAATGGAACTTCCTCTGATGTACAAAAGGAGAGGGAGGGAGAGGGAGGATTGAGTGGTGTGTGGTGAGAGAGAGAGTCGGAGGGAGAGGGAGTCTGGCCTTGCGACCGAGCCGCCGCGGCCGCGACGAGGCGAAACCGCTCGCTCGGGGGCGCAAGACGGCGGCGGCCATCACGCGAGGGTGCGCGTGCGAGAGGCTGTCGCACTCGTCTCATGCAAGCGCCCTGCCTCCGCCATGTGATCGTGATGGGTCATGAAATCGGATGAGGGCGGGACTGCTAGCGCACAGACACCGGTGGCGGCACGAGCGGGACGCTGCCGAGCTCAAACTCGGCCGCCTCGAACGCCTTGCGGACGAGCTCTGGCAGGTCCTCGAGCTTCTTAGCCTCGTCGGCCCATGGGTCGGCCTGCGAGGGCGCACTACTGCTGCTGCCGCCGCCGCTACCAAAGGCTCCTCCGCCGGTGCCGCTCGAGGGCTGCCCGAAGGCAGATGTCGCCGGTGCGCTGCCGAACGCCGACGCCGGTGCACCAAAAGCGGATGTCGCTGCCGGCGCGGCTGCTGGCGGGGCAGCCTGACCGAACGCTGTCGTCGCTGCTGGTTTCATCTGGCCAAAGGCCGAGGCTGTCGAGGAGGCCGGCTGGCCGAATGCTGAGGTCGAGGGGATGGCGGCGGCCTGGCCGAAAGCCGACGCTGTGGCCGTCGAAGGCTGGCCACTGGCGGACGTACTGAGGCTGGACGGCTGGCCGAAGACCGACGTCGAGGTTGACGGCTGACCGAAAGCAGAGGCTGCTGTTCCACCTGCGGGCTGGCCAAAGGCAGAAGGCGCCGCGGCGGGTACTGGCTGGCCAAAGGCAGACGCCGTCCCCGTCGGCGCGGTCCCAAAGGCGGATGTCGCTGCTACCGGCTGACCAAAGGCGGACGCTGTCGTCGAAGGCTGGCCAAAGGCGGATGTGGTCGTGGCTGGTTGGCCGAAGGCGCTCGAGGAGCCGAACGCGCCCGTCCCGCCGGTGCTCCCGAAGGCCGACCCGGACGCCGCCGGTTGGGCAGGTGTCCCGAAAGCCGATGTCCCTGACGAGGAGCCAAAGGCGGACGGACCGGCCGACGCGCCAAAGGCCGAGGTCGTCGCTGGACGAGCGGCGCCAAAGGCCGAAGGCTGGCCGAACGCGGAGGTCGGCCCCGCTGAGGTTGACGAGCCAAAGATGTTGGGCGGCGCTGCCGACGTCGAGCTGCCAAAAGCACCGGTCCCGCTGCTGCCAAAGGCAGAGGAGGACGAGCTACCGAACGCGCCCGCTGAGGGAGCGGCCGGTGCGCCGAAGGCCGACGGGCCAGGTGTTGGAGCGGCGGTGGTCCCTGCTGCGCGGGCCTGCGCCTGCTGGACGACTTGTGGCGCCGTCTGGTAAAGCTGCTGGAAGGCCGTGTTGGTCGCGCTGAGGATCTGCTGCTCCTGCTGCATCTGTGGAGGCGGCGGTAGTACAGAGTCAGCAATCATGCGGCAACGTGCACCTCTGGAGGGGAGCGGGATCCGGGGGGGGGGGGGGGAGGGACGCACGTAGGCCTGCTGGTTGCCGCCCGACATGACCATCATCATCCGCAGCTCCTCTGGGCTCAGGTCCTGGCCCTCGACGACGCTCGGGTGCCCGCCGGGCCCGTAGGTCGACATGCGGTACTGCGGCCGGTCGCCCTCGAGGTCCTTGTAGACCTCCTCGACCTTGAAGTTGAGCGGGGCCGCTGCCGCCCCGGCTGCGGCTGGACCGCCAGCAGGTGCAGCAGGTTTCGAGCCAAAGGCGGTGGTGGTGGGTTTGTTGCCGAAGGCTGCAGAAGGATGGGCCAAGCTGTCAGCCGGGGACCAGCGGACGACTCGCCGACGCACGAGGGGTGACTGACCACTGCTGCTGCCGGCGCCCGACCCGAACGCGCTCGGCTGGCCGCCCCCACCAAAGGCCGATGGGCTCGGTCCAGCGCCGAACTTTGACCCTCCAAAGGCGCTGTTGACCGGTGTCGAGTTGGCACCGCCAAAGGCGCCGGTCGGGGCTGACCCGCCGCCCCCAATGGCACTGGGCTGTCGGGCTGCACCGAAGGCGGACCCGCCGCCGCCGCCGCCGAACGCGCTGCCTCCCCCGGCAGCCGCTGCACCAAAGGCACTCGCACCGGCAGGCTTCGCACCAAAGCCGCTGCCGCCAAAGAGGCCCGGTCCGCCAGCGGGCTTATTACCAAAGCCCGTGCCGCCGAAGAGACCTGGGCCGCCAGAGCTCGGTGCAGCTGAGCTGCCGAAGGCCGAGCCTCCTCCGCCGGCGCTGCTGCTGCCAAAGGCCGAGCTCCCAAAGGCACCGCCGCCCATGAGCGCGGCTTCGCCTTTGCCCTCGAGCCCGGCCGGGTGCTCGTTCCTGCAGTTGCCGCCAAACGTCTGAAGGAGGAGGAAGAGGGTCCGAAGGAGAGGCAGGCAAGGGTCAGCCGCAGGCGCGTGTCGACGAGCTCAGGCGAACGTTGGACGCACGCAGCGGCCCTGGAGGTAGAATTTGCAGACGGCCTGGAGCACAAGAGCAGAGTAGATGATCAGCAGTGAACAGGGTTCAGACTCAGCTCGATAGGGTCGCACCATGGCGCGGAGGGGGGG
>Ga0308160_10001842_pt1 | contig 27730 bp, 34 predicted proteins | sample PhyFR1_FD_201036 | JGI IMG/M metagenome (GOLD analysis project Ga0308160, IMG submission 201036) | Phyllosphere microbial communities from UC Gill Tract Community Farm, Albany, California, United States - DLSLF.R1 | ecosystem: Host-associated > Plants > Phyllosphere > Unclassified | place: USA... | reverse complement strand
TGTCCCGCACACTCACGTACGTTCTCACCACTCGCTACCTGGTATAACACTGACTCTTAGACCTCAAGTACGGAGACAAGTGTGAATGTGATGTAAGTCTCCTTAGTCATTTACCCAGTATATCCGCTGACGCTTAGCACGGATTCAACCCAGTCAAGGACAAGCACGGTAAACTTACTGCTTGTATCCCATGCCCCCCTACCCCATCCAACAAGTACAACCACCCCCGAGCTCTCGAGACTTCTGCCCCTGCTCCTGTCGAATTCAGTTCCGTCGAGGACGCTCTTGGATGTTTGAAGAACGAGATTGCTTGCCAGATCGGTGTCACTTGGACTTGTTTCGAGTGAGTCCATTAAACCTGAGTAGACATGTTCTGATGATAGTTCTTCTTCCAACCTCGCTTCATGTGGTGGTTGTCCCGGACAGGGAGTTGGTAAGTACCCTATCTTAGTCTAAAGATGGGCTGATGGTTAGACTGCTCTTCCATCGAGAAGGTTGACGAGGTTCGATGTGCCAAGGGAAAATGTGTCGTTGGTGAGTCCCACTCCCTCTGTTTGCTGTACCGTCGCTAACACTCAGACTCATGCCTCAAGGGCTACTCCGTTGACTCGACCGCTGGTACTTGTGTTGCCCGAGGTCAATTCTGGTCTAACCTCCGAATCCAGGAGAGGAAGTAGGGATCTAGAGGATGCTATGATAAGATGGACAATAGAGACAGGGAATATCGCTGCCTGCTGAGCGGTATGTATCGTAAACTGTAGATAGATAGATTCGTAGATCAACACTCTTTTGCATCAGCTGTCTACCGACTACTGCATACTACACACTATATACTATTCACTCCCCCTGTTTAGTCACCTAACTGAAAACTCCGTGTGACCCGATTGATTCCGAGTTGTGGCTCATTCAACTAGCTGCCAATCCCATTCCATCTAAATCATAGTTACACCTAACTCCCTCACTACACCTAGCCTACAATGTCGAACAACCTCAACGCACAGGACTCAGAGTCCTCGAGCCCTTCTTTCTTTTCATCCTTCGTTTCTTTCTTAATCCCAACGTAAGTCAGCCCAGAATAGCGAGGTAGATCACCGATGGACCAATATACGCATATCGACACCACTTGATCCGATCTATCGACTTGGACATGTGCTGATAAACAGGGCTCACGCCGAGGAGAAGCAGGAGGACAAGGAAGCCGAGTCAACAGGAGAGGACAAGGAGGAATCCGAGGAGCCAGAGGCAGAGTCCGGTGAAGCAGAGGAAGAAGAGGAGGAGGAGGAAGAGGAAGAGCCAGAGGACGTATGTCTTTTCACTTGTTCCTCATTCATAAACTAGCTGGGACCGATGATGGACAAAGCTAACAAATCAGCCAGCACCAGCAATCCGAAAAGACTGTGAAGCAAACGAATGTGCCGAGCCCGCCAAACATTTCAAGCACTGTAGTGAAAAGGTTGAAGCTGGAAAAGGATGGCATGGAGAGGATTGCGTCGAGGAATTATTCCACATGATGCACTGTGTTGATGTGAGTCTCTCTCCCGTCTCACACAATCGAGACATATACTCTTGAATGGAAAAGCTGACAAATAGGCATGTGCGGCTCCCAAGCTATTCAAGAAGCTCGTATAGACGTCTTCTCGCACAAATACGATCAAAAACATTCGACGTTGTGTTCTTGATATTCACGTAGAACATCCTCATACATACGAAAATACAAACCTTCATATGCAAAATCACTAGCCCACTGTATTGATGTGTCGGGATAGATTGTTGGGTTTTGTTGAATCGGAAGAGGGCTGATACACATGGACATGTGTTTGACTGACTTTACTTTTAGCTCGAAAGGTACTTGGAGAATTACTGGCGTGAATGGATCGGGCCTAAGATACTCAGGGCATGAATGGAGTCCTTTCGTGATCAGATGAATGGAAGCCGATCGCAGTCTGGCGCAGCGGATGAGCTTGTTTGGTCCTTGTGACCGCTCTTGACACACATTATGACAATCCTATGGAACCGAAGTCTTCACACTCTGACTAGATTGTGAGAGATTCGCCCTTTGTTGAGTTCGGTGATCGTTCAATGCATAGCAGAAATGCGTGAAAGAAATACAACTATTCAACAGGCATCGACTTTAACCTCTCCCCCAATTCCTCCCAGACAGCACTAACGACCTTCTGACCATCTTCAACATCCTTCACCCACCCCCTCCATCCCAGAGTAGTCTGCGCAGCCTGCCTTGAATGAAATACAACACCCAACTCGTGCCACATACACGCCCTTACGAATATCCTTCGTGAGAGGGAATTAGTAATGGTTGTATTATCCGATTCGTTCCCTGCTGCTAATTTATCTGCTTCGAATTCCCAATTGGTTTTCTGAGATGCGCGGAGTTGTTCAATCTTTTTGATTCTGCCTTCTACTTTTTTGCGCAGGGCGTCGACTGTATCTTTTGATAGCCCTTTTATTAGTTACAATAAAAAAGTAAGGGGAATGGGTGACATACGATCGTGTCGGATAAAGAGATCTCGGAAAGATAGGTACAGGTCTCGCTGTGTCTTCAAGTTCTCGATATGGACCAGCATCGTCGCTTTTGCCTACATAATCAGCTTGTCTCAACCAAAATCGTTGGTCGACTGACCTGTCTCTCATTCTCCTCGGCAACCCGACTCCAATGCTCACCCACAACACTCAATCCCTGCGCAACACCATGACACAACGAACAACTAGTCCCACCCGGTACACACAAATAGCAAGCCTTTGGCATCCCTTCCGCAACAGTCTCCAAACTCAATGCTAAACGAGAAGCATCCGCCGAAGAAGCTTGTAACCTCGCCAATCCCCTTTCCGCAATAATAACCAATTTCTGATAACTAGCCAACATGGCCGGTAAATGATCCCTCAAGTTCCCCAGTTTCTCATCAAGGTCGGAAGGAATCGCCATTTCTTGCGCTTTCGTTAATACTTTGGAAGCTGATTCTTCATCTGTAGAGACTTTTGTTCGTTTTCGCCAGGCTTCGAATCCCGTTTCGGTAAGGAACACGTTTAGTGCTCCGTCGTCTTTCATGACGGGGTGGTTGACTATCATATTGATGAATCGCTGTAGGGCTTTCCGGCGTTGTTCAAGGAAATGGGCGTCGGCTGCGATGTCAGCTCGTTACCTGGTCCGACAGGGCCGAAGAGCTTACGACCAATCTTCTTTGGCGGTAGAGCTGGGAGTAAACGGAATGGCTAGGTGTCAGTTGTTGCTCACGCCTTTTAGGCGATGAAGGACCTACGTATCGCTTGATGAGACAATCCAATAACCAGACAAAGTCGGAATACCGTCTCGATACAGCTCCAGCACCTCGTTTCTGTTGATCAGCCCGGCTCAGCGGTTGGTGTGCGAGCGTCGCGTTCTCCACCCTCATCAGGAATACCAGTAGGCTCTTATAGTTCTCCACTGTGCTGGACCCTCTTCTCGCCCTTTTGACTGCCGCCGCTATCGTCCAATTTCTAGAATTGATAGTCCTCTTCCCGAGACAGACTACCTGCCGAAGCAACAGACTCTCCCTCGTTCCAATGACATCCCTTTCGGTCGGCTTATGTCCAGTCATTCTCTTTGACCCTCAAAGCCAAGGCCTTGTCTCCTACCAATGCGGAGATGCCAAATCCACAGATCCATCGTATCCCAAGCACCGTACCAACCAGAGAAAGGACTTACATCTGATTCGACCTTATACTTCTGCAAGAACCACCCTTCCCTCTCAGCCAGTAACCCGACTTCAACAGTCTCAAGCCTCTTCCAATACCCCCGTTCAGATCCTGAACTAAACGCTTCAGGCCTCTCATCCCCATTGGTAGTAGTTGTAATATCACTAGGTTCCACATAATGACCCCCTAGATTCCCGTTGGTTCGGGGGGTAGTATCCCAAGGAGAAGTAACTTCGGTAGAAGGTGATTCCAAGAATCCGGAGGGAGAGGGGGAGGGGACTGTTATTTGTGGGAGGGGGAGGTTTGGGAGGGTATTTGATAGTTCTTCAATCGAGAGGTCTTGGGCTGATGATTGAGCGAGAGCGACTAATGCTAGGGAACAGAATAGTTCTTGTCGACTTAAGTGGGATTTATCGCGTGCTGTTAAGTTGATTATCTGTCATTAGCTCGTGCTCTATACGACGTAAAGGGGCGTACCTTCTCTATGGTAGCTGCTGGTAGCTTTGAAGTGGAGAGGACTCGGTGGGCAGCAGAGAGAGATACAGTGCCAGTTGAAGATGGATCCATTTGATCCAGAATACTCAAATACAGTGGGGGCGGATCACCTATTATCAGCCCCGCCTCTTATATGAATCATTTAACATACTGAAGAAAGCATTCAATCCCTCCCTACCTCCACCTAGTACTGAACCGGTATTAACGACTTCCTGACTTTCTCTCCTTGGTGTCCCGGACCGAGCGGGAGAGGGAACAGCAGACCAAGGATCTACCTCTCCATAACTCGGATTAGGCGTTGACTGTGCCAAGGGGTCGATATAATTCGAGCCCGATGAGGGGGAAATGAATGCTGAGGAGGAGAGGTGGTTGCCTGTGGGTCGTCGCGGTGCGTTGAACATGTTGCTTGATTATGAATATGTGTATAAAGAGCGATAGAGATAACCTATACAAGACACGTCGAGTTCAAGACCAAGCCGGTGACGCCGGTGACGTTATCCGATCGACTTCTTGTTCATTTCTGCCTTCTTACATTTCTACTTTCCACTATCATGTCTGCTATAACTAAGGAGAATGGAAAGGGGAATGTGAAGGAGAGTGATCCTAATGATAGAGCAGAAGCATTATTGGACCTCTCTATATCACTGATCGACCAAGCACTCGATATACTCAATCGACACTTGAAGGAGGATCGTCAAATGACACACCCAAGTAAACTGATGCCAGGGGGTAGTGTAGGGAAACACTTCAGGCATGCAAGTCCATTCTACATCTTCCTCTTCGAAATATAGTAACAGACAGGTGATGGAGATGTTCCGTGCCCTCCTCGTTCCCCTCCAGCCAAATTCGCCTTCGATCCCTTCCGGAGTCCTTCAAGTGAATTACGATGCTATCCTCCCCTCTTCCCGCCGCCCACTCGCCAGATCAATCACATCATGTAGGAAAGCAATGCAAGGAATAAGGGACGATCTACAAGCTTGGAAGACTAGGGGTAGTGGAGGTAGTGGCGTTGGTGAGGGCGTAGCTGGGGAAGTTGGTTTAGGGGGGTTGATAGGTGATATGCAGAGGGAGGTACTTCTTATTGCGGTCACTCCAACTGAGCAGGAGATGAGGAGTAGTGTTGGGCGCGAGGTACGTTTTCTTGCTCCTGCGTCGACTGTGCTGATGTATAGTTGTGGTTCTGCGCCTTACATGCTATACATCATTTCTCAATGTTGAGGACTATAGCTGTACATGAGCTTGTGAGTGTTTCAGCTAGGCACTCAAAGGTCAAGCTGATAAGTAGGGCTTGAAGCTACCGGTTGAGTTTGGCACTGCGCCATCGACGTTGTTGTGAGTACCAACCGGCTTGTCACTGGACCTGGCTGACCTGTAGGTATCGGGCTAAAGGGTTCAGTCAGAATCCAAAGAAGGACGCTATGCCCAAGTCCAAGTTATAACAAAGCCATAAGCTGTGTATCCTGTAGCCGATAATGACTGTCCATATTATTCTGTCTTGTTATCATAATACCACTCCCACCATGTATATTATCGTGCATGTAAGGCCTAGTGAGACTCTCTCTCAACGCCATAAACCTCTTTACCAACTTTCCACCACCCTCCATTCTCACCACCAACACACCATCTCCCCGCAAACTCCAATTCCATAGGATGCAACCTCTTGCCCACAATCACGACCGAATGAAGTGGATCTCCAAATTCCTCTTCAGGTAAGGAAGCAAGTTCTTCCAGAGTTCCAGCGATGATCTTTTGCGTAGGTGTTCCAATTCGAGACAAGGATAAAGCGAGTGTCTTGGATGGAGGGAGGAGGGATTCGGTAGGTGGTGGTGGGGCTGGTTCGTCGTCGTCGAGAGCTTTCTTTGCGGCTGCTGCTGCTGCTTCTGCTGAGGGATGTCGTTGGGATTCTGTCAATAAGATCTGCTTGAATGCGGTGTAGGGTGACATGTATCTTGGTGGTTCGTAGACTAGTCGTCCCCTTGATTATCAGCTACTGACATTGGGAATGGAGATATTACTGACCTTGCCATATTCTCTTCGCTCTGCTCCCTGACCTTGATATCCACCAGTATGAGGGTATGCATCCCAATCCTCAAATTCTCTTCCAGACGATCATACCAACTCTGCGGTGTCCAAGTTTCAGTATAAAATACCAAGGATAAAGTCTGTCCGAAATTGTACATCTGTAATCCAGTTGATCCGAGGGCGGTAAGGATAGAAGCATTGTGGATTGTCGTAGTAGGGATATTGAGCTGAGAACATCGGAGTAAAAGGTCGGTATGTGTTGTTGCTCCTAGTGGATCACCGACTACTAGGAAGGCGACATCAACGGTATCCGCGTTTCTGACCATTTCGTCTGATTCGAGCTCGACCATCTCCCGAGTTGCCGTGATTACTTCTCGTCCATAGAATGCTTCTAACTTCTCCTTGGAAATCATGAGGATTGAGGTGTAGGATTCGAGGTATACTCTCTCACATCTCTTGACCGCCTGACTATCAGCTCTACCCATATATCGCAAGGAGGTTGAGCTGACCTCAAGCCCCTTGACGGTGATATCCTTCTCATCGCTCAGCCCCAGACCAATAACGTAGAACATTGTTAGTTGTATAGTATAAAACTCTGCTGGTAATTGTTGGAATCAAGATGCATGAAATTTACGGCAGAGGTGGAGGTGCCTGTTTGATTGGTAGCAGTTATAATCTTCAAGCCAAGGTTCATGCATGGTAGACATCGGTGGATATAAGTTACCCATCTTCGGCTGATACTGAAACTCTAACTGCGAGATGCATACTGGAACCCAAGCCTCTCCTTCCCTCGTTGCCAAGGTAACCTTAAGAGTACTAGGCTACTAGGCAATACCGGGCAGCCGGGGAAACTCCCCATGTAACCCGTATGGTCATGTGACTTATGTAAGCGACCCTCGGTCTCGTTCGACTTTTTTATATCAGGGAACAGGGGAGGGCCGAGGGTTTCGTAAACATTCATTTGAAGAATTCCTATAGACGCGATTCCTATCCTATCATTTATTAGATATCACATACATCAACTTCATTCATACACGAGAAGGGACCTGGGATATATCATAGAATCATATACACTGTAAGTCAGTGTGTCCTCCTTTGACCCCTCTTACCCCCATCAAAACAAGCACCGTTCCTGAGACGATCCATCGTCCCACCATATGTACATAATCATACCGGCTCATTTCACAAATCGATCAAGGGAGATGCATCGGACCTTGATTTCATCACGTTTCCGTTACTTTATCATACGATATACTCTATATAGCATAAGCTAACACACAGCCATCGACGACCTTATCCTACCATACCCTACCCCGCCGATAAAGCACAGACCCAAACATGCAGGGACTACCAGCATCCCACGCTATCCCCCTCCCATCCTCTGTCGACCTTCAGTCAATCAAGGCATGGGGTTTGCACGCACTCAGCAAGCCTCGATTCACTTTCGACACGTACGTCCCCCACTCACCCTGCGCGAGAAAGGCTGACGATTAGTAAAACTACAACAGCAACCATTCTGACGGCGATCATCTCGCTTCTGATCCTCGAGCAGGTTGTGTACAGGAGCAAGAAGGCTCATTTGCCTGGAGATAAATGGACGATCCCTGTTATTGGGAAATTCACCGATTCCCTCAACCCTTCTTTGACAAATTACAAGCGACAATGGTATTCTGGTGCTCTATCTGCTGTTTCCGTCTTCAACATGTAAGCAGATGGCCTGACTGAGCTTCAGGGATCGGGATGCTGATTCTTAGCTTCATCGTTCTCGGATCAACCAATGAAATGGCTAGGAAGATCTTCAACTCGCCTAACCACGCTGAACCATGTCTTGTTTACTCTGCCGCCAAGGTCTTGTTGAAGGAGAACTGGGTATTCCTGCACGGAAAGGCTCACGCCGATTACCGAAAGGCCTTGAACGTCTTGTTCACCAAGAGGGCTTTGTCGTAAGCTGTCTCACTCGATGCATTGGATCATCAGCTTATGTACAGCCTATACCTCCCCCTTCAGGAGACTCTATACCGACAGTACTTCAAGGAATGGATGTCGGACCCTGCCCCTGCCCAGGTCTATATGATGAAGATGCGAGATCTCAACATGGAGACTTCTTTGGCTGTATTCCTTGGCCCATACGTCACCCCCGCCCAGCGACAGGAAATCAACGATCGATATTGGCTCATCACCAAGGCTCTCGAACTTGTCAACTTCCCATTCGCTTTCCCCGGTACTAAAATCTACAATGCCATCAACGCTCGAAAGCTAGTCATGAAATACTTGATGGCCGCTTCCGCTGAATCTAAGCGACGAATGGCCGACATGTCGCGTGAACCCGAATGTTTACTTGACGAATGGACCCGAGCAATGGTCATGTCCCGAAAGACTGGCGAGGAGGGAGATGAACAGGCACGATTACTATCTCGAGAATATTCCGACAAGGAAATTGGATTGGTCCTCTTGTCTTTCCTCTTCGCATCCCAGGATGCCATGAGTTCAGCGATCACTTTCGCATTCCAGTACGCTGCCGATTTCCCCGATGTCCTCGCCAAGATCAGGGAGGAACAATACAGGATCCGAGGAAACGATCTTGAAGCTCCCCTCACTTTGGATATGGTCGATGATATGGTCTACACTAGGGCTTTCGTCAAGGAAGTCATGCGAATTCGACCTCCAGTCATCATGGTTCCTTACAAGACTACCAAGCCTTTCCCTATCGCTAAAGATTACACTGTACCCAAGGGATCAATGGTTATTCCAGTCATGTGGAACTCGCTACACGATGAGGCAGTCTTCCCTGAACCAGATCAGCTCAAGCCTGAGCGATGGTTGAAGAATGAGGATGGATCAGAGCCTTTGGCAGAGAGCAAACCCCAGAACTACCTCGTATGGGGAAGTGGTCCTCACAAAGTATGTCGCCATTTACTACACCATGACATAAGCTAATGACCAGTGTATCGGTACTCAATACGCATCAATGCACTTGGCAGCTACCCTCGGAACAGCATCAGTCCTAATGGACTGGGAGCACGAACGAACACCAGACAGCGACGAGATTCAGGTTATCGCTGGGTATGTCCCTATTCTCCTATTTCAGGTCATATAGCTGACAAGTAGTATTTTCCCCAAGGATGGTCTAAGGCTAAAATTCACACCACGAGCACCACCCGCATAATCCTTTCCGATTCCATTCGATATTCTTTAATTAGTTCTAAATCCTCGAACTCCGCTAGATGTGATGTACGAGGTAGAAAAGGACTGTAGGTGATTTGAAGAGGGACGAGATGGATGACTAGGGACGTGGGACGCGATGTAGATTCCAGTTGGCTTGTTTATGGGTTTTCAGTTTCTTCTTATGCAATGCATATCCTTCCAATCCATGTCCTTGCTCAGTAGTCCCAGCTCATCTGCTACGTATGTCGCCCAACCAAGATATAAATACAGATGATCACCCTTTGCCAAACATTAGAAGCGCGCACGTCCGCGTACCTGAGTATCGTTGACCGCGTTCCCGTCAATAACTAGATCATATTCTCAACAACATCAACCTTTGTACCATACATAAGATACTATACCCTCATACAAGGGAGCATAGCATCTGGTGCTGGACACTCGAATCCCATCAAGCATCAGAAGTCGGAAAGGGATCAGCAAACGACAGATCGACCGGGATTGATTCGCCATTTAAAAGGACTTGAATTCAAATTCAGTGTATCCTCTCTTCGAATCTACATCCAATACTACGGAACATGGGACGAATCTTATAGGTTGAAAGCTCTATAAGAGCATAGTACGAACATCGCTAAAGGGCTTGCCGAGTTTGGAATAGAAAGGACCGTCAACTGGACTACTAGGATAGGCAAGATGGAGGATGATACTACCAATCGACGTTCTGTACTTTCTGCTTTAGGTGTACCAAGGCGTTCACGTTCTCGTGGAAGTAACAGTAAGTCTCAGCTCTTTGATACTTGACACTGAAGGAGACAAAGCTGATGAGGTAGGATCCTCAACGTCCGCATCGCCGAGTATGAACCATCAACAGCAACACCTCTTACCCCCTCCAAATGAGGATAACAATTATGGGTACTCTGATCCCCACCGGACCCCATCCCCAACGTTTAATAATGAAGAAGGACATTTTAGGAGAGGTCCCTCAACACCTGGAGTCAGGATATCTAGGATGTTAATGGGTAAACCTGGTGGTCCGCCTCCTCCTCCTGGTCCTCCTCGTACGTACTTCACCTTGTTTGGAGGTCCAACTGAGATGTAGCTCTGGGCCCACCACCATTACCTCCACATTCAACTCATCCATATGCTCAGCCGGTTCTACCTTCTCAGCGATCTTCTTCCCTCTTACCCCCACTTCCTGCTGGTCCGAGCCAGCATGCTCAACCAAGGGTGTCGATGATAAATATAAATCCAAATAGAGCTTCTCGACTCCCACCTCCAGCTCCACCACCTACTACCAGCCTACCACCCACACCTCAGGGGGGACATCGTCGCCAGACTTCAATTGCCTCGTCTACATCTTCGACTGGATCTAGGCATCGACAAATATCAGCTCGATCCTCCAATTCTGGTCATCCACCCATATCCCCTAGATCTTCATCATTACTCTCACCGGCATATGCAATACAAGCCCGTCACGCTTCTTCAATGGCTTCGACCTCAGCATCAACATCCACAGCGGGACATACACCCGCTGCGCCCTCTCGCTTGCCCCCTCCACGACCCAAAGCCAATTCTGGCCGTACACCTTCAAGGGAATTATTACAGGGTGCATTGGATTTGGCGCAGACTGCAGTCAAGATGGACAGACAGAATGATGTAGATGGAGCATTGCAAGCGTATTACGATGCTGTTGAGAAATTAAAGGAAGTCATGGAAAGGGTAGGGAGTGGACCACCCAGGGCCGGGGATCAAGCTGAATCAGCTGCTAAAGCCGAACAGGAGGGGAGGACATTACGTGGGATCGTAAGTCGCACTGATTACATAGAGGCTAAGCTGATATGCAGCACGACGCGTATTTGGCACGCATAGCCTTGCTCAAATCATACGACAGACCGATCCCTGATTATGGAGGTTCGATGGGGTCAGCTTCCACGATGAGCGAAGAAGAACAAGAGGTCAGGGAGGAACGTAATGGTGGTGAACGTACACCGACCAGGTCATCACTTGATGAAACGGCGCATGTTGGCATTGGGAATATGATGCTAGACGACGATCACTCATCTACCACAACTCCATCCCGGGACTGGGTGCATGAAGGTCCACGTACGCCAAACCGCCAGCCAGAAGAGTCATCACCCACACCACCTCCTTCTAGATTACCGCCCACTTCACCTCCCAATCTCACTATCCCATTGGAATCATCCAACTCTGGGTCATTCCAACTAGCTCTGGACAATGCTGCCGATAACGCTATCGAAGCGACAGCTCCAGCTGGACCATCAAGGCCCGGATCACATTCCCAATTGGGATTGGGTCATCCTAGTACTTCTCCCCGGGCGGTTATTGGTGCTGCGCCACCTCCTGCTGTAGATCGATCAAGTATCAGTGGTCCTTCAACATCAACCATGACACCATCGAAGAAACGGGATTTACTAAGGGCGAAACTAGCGTCGGAGCAAGCGATCTTCATGGGTTCAGAGGACTATGAGGAAGGAATGACCGGATCGCGATCACGGTCGAGTTTGGGTCTCATCTCGAACGAGGCTGCGTCGCCTCGGATGGCTACGACTGAATCGGCGGGTACGGATCTTACTCGGATCAGCTCGGCGTCAACCTCTGGGCAGGGCGCCACCCTCTCGCCACCAATGGAACGGGGAGCATCACACGGTTCCGAGAATGATGATTTGACACCTTCAAAGAAGAGAGATTTGTTGAGGCAGAGGGCGGCTGGATATATCGAAATGATGAATACTGGGAATTACGATGAAGAGATGTTAGGGATGAATCATTCTCGACAAGCTTCTATCGCCGAGTCGAGTCGAAGTATTGAAAATAAATCGTTACCGGCCATACCCCATCAACCTCCGACATCTTCACCTAGGCAATCGACACTCATGCAGCCTCGGATTGATGGGTTGCTGGTCAGTCCCACCACCAATGCTGGTCGGATTGCTCAACGCCGTTTATCCCGCCAACCTGGTCAACCTGGTCATTCTTCTATATCATCCATGACTGAGATCGGTCCGGGGTCCGCAATTTTCCCCTCTGGCCCCTCTGGTCGATCAATATCCACAGCGGCCTCTTCGCCCCGATCACATTCGCATACTCTGAGGACGAGGTCGAAATCACAGCCAGGTACTCGACCAGACCTGTTTAGGAATATCACTGAGAATGCTCCTCCCTTACCTGCTATCCCTCGGAAGGTATCTGCCCAATATCCTTCGAGGATACATACAAACGGTCTCGCTCCTCCCCAATCGATATCGACTGGAACTTCATCCCGGTCCAACGCTCGATCGACTTCTTCTTCCTTAATGTCGCCTGTTCCTGAACCTCAACCTGCTGAATCCATACATCGCCCATTCCACCTATTAAGGATCCTGTCGTCGTCCATGGACCCAAATGGTCCAGGAGCGTACTTGACAGGCGCAATTCATATCTCACCACATATCTGGCAAACTTCGATACATACCCGCGGTCAAACATCCAAATCTCAATTCAGGATCCTAGCTCAGGATACAAAAGTAAGATGTATGGAATCCTTGATCATCAATCTGGAGATAGTGAGGGCAACTGGAATACCATTATTAGATGGACCGAGGGAATTGAAATATGGAGCACCACTTACCCATGTCCCGCCACCTAGGGCGGGTGATGGTCTGGGCAGGATAGCGGAGGATTTCGCTCAGGCTTTAGATGCGCTGGAGGATGAGATGGATCAGAGTTATAAATTGTTGTTTAAAGCTGGAGTCGCAGTCAACGGGTGGAAAGGCAAGAAATCTGGTCTAGTAAGTTTTCTCGTTCGCTATCCTTTTGCAAGACTGAACTGATTACAGAATTCAAAAAGCTGGGGATCACGCCTGACTCGCTCAATGGATAAAATGACCAATTCCAAAGCGTACGTCCTACACCGTATGCCGAATGCTGATATCAGGATCGACTCATCAGATAAATACGTTCAACTCCTCCATCATTTCTGCGCCTCGATCCAAGGTTTAGAAGAACACCTCTATAATTTCACTGGACCCTGTGCGCCTTCCTACCATTATTTGGACCAGCGGACGCGGAGTGCGATAGAGGCTAGAGTGTTGAAAGCTGCTGAGTTTGCTAGTGCGGTGGTTGTACCTTTTGTTTTGGATGATTTTAAACAGTTTTTCGTATGTCACTTCTTCTTTGTATTTGGGATCAAGAGCTAATGATATAGTCTCGGTATCTAAAGGGCGGAGTCAAGTATCTTGAAGATTAGACTTTATCCCCATCATGCTTATATCTCATATCTTGTATAATCTGTCCCCTCACTATGGTGTGCACTTGCACCAGGGTGAAATGCACATCGTTCATTGTGGATCAAAGCCGTGTATACAATTATATTACTCGATATTACTGAAGTGAATGTCGTAACGATTCCCTCATTGCGCATCAGGGTTTCTGGTTCGTAATTGGTCGTATCGTGGGGGCAGATCACTGGGACGTCAGCGACTCATAGAAAATCAAGAAGAAGACATACACAATCGGTCCTTCATCTTTATGCTGAACAAACCTCATTCCCTCCTCGCTGCTACCATTGCCCTCGCCTTCAGCAGCTGCAATATCATCAACTCCCCTCCTGGGAGCACTGACATTGGGACTAGGCGGTACACCACCCGTTTTCCTTGTACTCGCTCCCCTCTGAACTCCGTGGCCGATAGTCGCCTCGTCTGTTCGTCCTGCTTGACTTCCGACTCCGGTACCAGTTACGCTACTAGCAGTGTGTTGAGGTGTATCATAGGTCCGAGTGGTATTTCCCGAATCGTGACTTCGTCTCGATTCCGCTTCTTTCGATACCGGCATAACAGGGAAACTCGTCGGTGGGGTAGTATTCGTACCCGTAGATGAGCCAGGTGGTGGTGATGGATACCTGAATGGAACAGGTTGATATTCTTGACCTGCAACCCTCGCTTCCGCGTCTGACCCAGATCTACCCAGTCCACCATCCCTGTTGGACTTGCCTCCGGCGAGTATGTCGAATCGATTTCGTTTCTCGGTACCGGAAGACATGCCGTAGTTCTTGATGAGGTTTGAATCATGTGATTCCCTCCTCTCCCTCCTTCTTCGCTTGAGGCAGAAGAATAGGAGGATTCCGAGTAGGACGATAAAAGCAACTCCGCCTACGGTACCTCCTACTATCGCTCCTATGGGAGTCTTGCTTCCACCACCTCCATCTTCGTTCCCTTGATTATTGCTTCCTTGGCCTGATCCTCCTCCAGAAGTACCCCCGACACCATTGACTCCTGGTGCTCCGGGATTAGCGGCAGTTCCAGTTCCAGTTCCAGCCCCACTGGCTGAGGGAGATGTGTCATTCATACATCCTGTATTCCCCTGTCCGACCTCCAAGAGAGAAGTAGAACCACCAGTCTGGACCGTACTACCGTCCGACATCATCAGGATGACATCAGTTCCTTGAGCGATATTGGCCGTCCAATCGACTGATGTTTCAGAAGGAGATTGGGCGATTGGGACTTGGAAAGCGGTTCCGCCGGGGATGAGACCGTAGAGTGAAACGGGGAGGGTGACGTTAGATGGCCAAGTGATGGTCATGGGTTGACATTGAGATGGAGTGGCCGGGTCGGTGTAGAAGTAAAATGCGTATTGAAGGTCACTGATCATCAGCTAAGAGTATAAGAGTAGAAAGGGACACGTACGAGCTGATACAAGTGTTGTTATCGGATGAGCCGACAGCTATTCATCAGCTCCGACCATTGATTGATGACATACTGAGAACAGGGGTGGTACCGCCCGTACCCCATCCGGCAGAATCGTACATAGTAGCCAAGAAATCTAATCCAGCAGGCTCGGAGAGGGGGAAAGTATAACTAGACGTCGCTGTATCCGGGATCGAGATATTGAGTATACGACCACCAGTCACTGTTGTTGCCTGTCTATCAGCTTTGTCACCTGGTATGGCAAGGTACGTACGGGAACCAGGACGAGGTGGTAAGGTGGACTACCCCCGTCCCTACACCATCAGCTCTTTCTCTGCTGACTTTCTTTTGAAGGGAGCTTACCATTGAACCGTGAAATCCTCACATTGGGTCGGGACGGACGTGTTGAATGTGAACCCAGCCACAGCCCGAAGAAGGGTAAGGCTAAGCAGCCATGGTAGTAGCCTACTCATTGCTATGATTTAGAAATATCTAAGATCAGGTGATGAACAAAATCAGTAGTAAAGGTGGAGCTGTCAGCACGACCCGAAGTTTGGGTTTGAATTGACTAAAATGACGCTCCCTTGAAACAAAGGAAGAAATAGGGAGGCACACAGTGACATCACACGAGTGATTATCACTCACTATAGCAATTAGGAGCAAGTCACATTGATTAAGCTTATATCTATGTGACTCTACCCATCTTACCCAGCTGGTGCCTCTCCCGTTTGTAACTCAGCATCAGAGCGCCGGAGAGAAGATACGGGTAATATTCAGTTTTTGGGTTGATCCAACGTCATTGACACCCCAGCCAGACCCTGAATTTCAATTTGGAGCGATCATTAGGAAATCAGGATAATCCATTAGGGGACTCAGGAGAGCTCATTAGGATAAGGGCACCTCGATTAGAAGATACTACTAATGCTCGGGAGGATTGCAAAACCTCCGCTAATCCAGGCTGTCATCACGGGATCTACTCTACTCTACTCTTACCCCTACTTCAGCTCAACGGCCACCATCCTTCTTCACGGGTTCCGACGCGCCGGTAATACCAGTATTTAGGTACTGCCATTTCGGGTCGTTGAGGGCCTATACCATTAGCAAGTAACTACCTGCTTAGGCTAAACATACTTCTCGCAAGGATTTGCTGTTGCGGCTTACTTCCCCAGCTGTTGTGTAATGAATCATCACATATACGCTACATACACAGGCTTGCTGGATGGTCAGCCCAGCTGTGTGGCCAGGAACAAAGCTTACCATGACCATCAGAAGTTGGTATGCGACTGAATTGGCAGACAAGAAACACCATCCGACAATCGCCCTGTTCATCAGTTCGGATTTCAAGAATCCGCAGACGACATACCAATCCCAGTTCTCAAGACTCATGTCTGGTCCTTCTAGTTCGACTATGGTCAACTCAACCCAACAACAGTGACCTACAGATCATAGCGGAATAGACGGCACCGCCTGCAATAAAGCCACAAGCTAATGCACCAACCACCAATACTATCCAATTAGTACATTACTTGGTAGTCCACTTACATGACTTGGAGTTGCTGGATCCTATGAAAGCTCCGAGACCGGTCTTCCAATCTACGATCAGCACGGGCTTCTCATCGACAGGACTCACGATCCTCTGCCAAGCCGGCACGTTTGTCCTTCCGCAATTTCCTCACAATAGGACCCATGGGTCGCCCGATGGTGGAGTCTGGGTCGTCCAGGGTATTGCCGGATTTGACCAACCTTTGGATGGTGCCTCTTGCCCCTTCCTAATAAGTCAGTACGGCTCAGCACGAGTCGCCGTTTGGCTTACATGATTTTGCTCAAACTTGTTAAGGGCTAGAGAGGTCAGTACTGCAAGTCATGAGTGGAGTTCAACGTACCAATTGCAATTCTGTAGAATAGTGTGTCAGTCATAGTGCCATTGCAGTACGTTGATCGGTACTCACCCAACGACTGATCATTAGCGAAGTTGCGCCGGACAGACGTATATGGCACCCACATTCATTAAGCTTTTCCAATACACCACCTAACCATCCCAGGTACCAGCTCAACTACCATTAAGTCATGGATAACATGGGCAGCTCAAAACTCACAAGGCTGGCCAGCTTGTTATTGATCCAAGGGACTAGTCGTTAGTCATACATTCACACCCCGGCTAGACCTACTCTTATCCAACACACTCAGTGGCCAGATGAGCGCTTCAATAGTGTCGGAGAAGAATGCGTTCTGAGCCAGAGATCCTAAAGATCTGAAGCCTGCATTCTTGAGGCTGCCGCCTATTGACTGTCTTGTACCTTCCATGCCCCCTATACGTGAGTGAGTACCCGCCACTTGATAGCAGGAGCGAGACTAACCAGCAAATCCGCTGGCTGTGACGGTAGCGTTCAGGATCTCCCGGAGCGTCTACCTTATAAGTAGGACATATCATGGAAAATGGAAGAGCCTACGGCTGCTAGCCATATCTGACCGACTAAAATACCACAAATGATCGCAGACACCCAACCCCACCCACAGATCGATCCTGTACATGCTATCAATCAGCTGGATGTCCCATATGGTCAGATAGCCGTTGACTCACATTGCGATCCCGGTTGGAAGCGGATAATAGTAGCGGCGACACTTAGAGTGCACCACAACTCCAAGGCAGCTTGGAGAATCGTCCCTGTGAGTCAATGTTGTTCATCGGAGTTGTGCTAGAGTCAGACATACAAGCAATGATGACCCAAAAGATTTGTTGCCTCTTGTCCGAGAGCTCTCTGAATGTTTTGAACATCTTGACGGTAGCAGGGACTCCCTCGGCTCGCATGGCCCAGAATGTAATTCCACCTAGGGTGATCGTCCCGAGCACGAGCATGCCAGTGTGATACATTTGCGCACCGACCGAGACTACGAGTGTCAGCTCCGTGATACTTGGGAGATGCGAGCCGCTTACAGGTTTTCCACACCGTCACTTAGGTGTCAGTGTTTTCGGTCGTGAGTTGTCAAATCACTCACATCCTAGAGGACCACCGCTTGCGGTCAAGAGAGCACCAACAACCGCCAAAAAGTACCACCTGGGCGCAAACACAACAATCTTCCCGTCAGTCTCAGAACTCAGTTCAGTCAAAGTGGTGCTTACAGCAAAAGCCACAAACGCAGCTCCGAGTCCAATGATCGCAGCTCCACACAGCATGATCAACTCACCACTGGCATAAGCAAGACCCGTGGTCAAGACTTACATATCAATTGGACCTAAGTTACTGTCTTCGGTGATTGGCTGTTTGTCGTTTGTGATGGTGGTGTAGTTTATGTACCCGCTCACACCGAGATAGGCGATCGTATGTAATAGGAATGTGTAGAGCCATAATTTATCGTGAACGACAACAGAAGGCCCTGCTGAAGCGGTATTGGCTTTCTTGGTTGCCTGTGGGGCAGCTGGGGTCTCTGACATCCTGCCGACTGCAGGCTCTTGAGGGCTCGGTTGCGAGATAGCTTCGCGGAATTTAGTCTTGCGGAATTGCGGTGAGCGTTGAGAAGGGGCCACAAATTTCGGTAAATCCTTTTGTTGTTCCATTTCGTCGAACAATATGCTTATATGAAGCAGAGTAATGTCTTTAAAGAGCTCTGTGCCAGTACAGACTTACTCTGCGATGATCGACAGGGAGGTGTGTGAAGGGAAGGATGCGACCTTGAAGACCGATCTTGTCCTTTGAAAAGATCGTCATATCCCTTCACTCCTGATTTTTGGCAAGGGGTATCGCTTCGAGCTCATCGAGGAGGGCGACAAAAGATGGCCTCGATGGTGATCTGTAATGCGACTGATATAGCGTCTGGGGGCTGTAGATACCATGCACTGGAGCAACCTCGATCTGGCTTACTTCGAAATGGGCTTTGTGCGACTTCACATACATTTGGGATACTTGACTTCATACTACAGTACAACACAGACGTTCGTACAGATAGTCATAATTTGTCTAAACGTTTGACATGGGAGCTAAATCCCACTCAAGGCGAGTGCTATTGAAACGAATGGTCGAATCAAGAAGCTACCTCATCAGCTTCGGAGGCTTCCAGACACAAAATTGTCCTACCCGTTTCAGTGGGGGTAAATTGCCCTTAACGATGTCGGCTGATGATTCTTGTATCATCAGATATATGCTAGACACGGAGGCGTCCTGTCTGGTCAGTCCACTCGAGTACTTGATACGTACAATGACCATCAAGAGATGGTAGGCAATCGTATATGCGGACACAAAGCTCCATCCGACGATGGCCCTATCACATCAGCTCTTGCGAATCATCGGCGACACTTAGAACTAACCAATCCCAAGCGCTGAAACTGACATCCGGCCCGACTGATCCGACTGGGGTCAGTGTCTGATCTGGCTGTTGACTTACAGATCATGGCGGAGTAGACGGCGCTGCCGGCGAGTAGTCCCGAAACGACTGCACCAGCCGCTAGCACTGCCTAGTCAGCCCCAATATACTTAGCGCACAGATCACCTACGGGATTTGGAAATATGGGAGCCCATAAAAGCGCCTAGACCATCGTTGAACCCTGCCATCAGTGCCATCCTAGCGGGAGGCATAGTCAGAAGAGTTACACTCTCCGTTGAGCGGGTCGCCTGAGACCCGGAATCTCAAGATCCTGGAGATATCACTCATGGGTCGGCCAATGGTGTTCTTCTTTTCGCCACGCAGCTCCTCTCTTCCATTACCTCGTTTGACCAGACTGTAAGCAAAGCTTCTGGCTCCTTTCTGCCCTTGTCAGCACCCATTGTATCCTTTGATATAATCACCCACATGGTCTGCTGTGAAACTCTTCATAGCTGGGGTGTCAGCAGAATACGATGGAGATCACAGTATCTTGGACAACGTACCGATCGTCACCCTGTAACAGCAAGTGTCAGCTTAGCAAGTCTGGATCTGATTTGCCGGACTCACCCAATGACTGGTCATCAGCAAAATACCATCGGATTCATGGAGCTTACACTTGTTATACCTCTCCAGAACGCCGCAGAGCCATTTGAGGTACCAACTCATCTACCGGTCAGTTAATCACTGGCTGAGGAACGGTTCTCTCACGACATTTGCCACTGCTTTGTTGACAATGGGAACTGATAGTCAGTCGCAGTTTCGTCAGAGTCGACTCTGGACTCACTCTTGTCCAGGATCTCCAGAGGCCACACAAGGAACTCGACAGTATTCGAGAAAAAGGCGTTACGAGCCAAAGATCCGAGTGATCGATATCCTGCACATTTGAGGCTCTCGCTGAGAGACATGATCGGGGGTGCCCTTTTGGTCTGATCCTCGAGTCTGATAGTCTGATTCTCGAGACTGATACCCTGTTTTGATGCTTCTAGTGGATGAGCAGATCCCCCGCTCCACCCGTCGCCATTGATGGTAGTACTTACTGGAGAAAACTCCAGCTGCAAGAGTGGCATTCAGGACTTCGGACAATGTCTACACTGCGTTAGGTTAAAAAGGGTTCAGAAGCAGATCAGGCTTACACTTGCCAGCCATACTTGGGCCCAGATCAGTCCACTGGCGATAGCGGATACCATGCCCCAGCCACAGAACCAATCAGCGCTTGTGCAACCTGTGAAATCAGCAATGTGTCTGGCCATGAATCAACTGTAATCTACCTCCTGCGCCTGGTTGAAAGCGGATGACAACGGCAGCGATACTAAGGGTACACCACAGCTGGAGGGCGGCTTGAAGGATCGTCCCTGTGGCGGGTCAATATCGACCAAATGTCTGGAATCGTGACTCACAAGCGACAATCAGCCAGTACGCCTTGTCACTCTCTTTCAAGAGGTACCGAAAGCATTTCAGCATTTCGAGTGTTTTCACCTTCCGACGAGGATGCATGACCGCAAGGAAAGCTCCAATGAGAGCGATCGTTCCGAAAACGGCCAATCCTATGTAGTAGATCTCACCACCAGTAGATTCTACCGATGTCAGTTCTGTCAATTGGATGCTCTAAATGGAGACACTTACTAGCTTTCCAGATTGTGACAGTCACACATCAGTGCCTGCCCTATCACCTGCCTTCAATAAATGACCTACCCGCAAAGGGCACACAGCTGGTGAGCAAGGTGGCACCGATCATGGACCAGTAATACCAGCCGATGGCGAATACGACCATCTGAAGGTAAGCAATTTACCCTTGTTCACAATTTAGACTTACTCCAAATGCCACGAAACCAGCAATGAGTCCGATAGCATGGGCCGCACATAGCCTGATTATAGCCTGGCTATTTGTCAGTCCGTCAGTCACTGTAGGAGTACGTATCAATTGGGCCTAAAGTCCCTTTTGTGATGGGCAGCTTATCATTCTTGATAGCAGCGTAGTTGATGAAGGCGCTTGTCCCTAGGTAGCCAAGTGTGTGGACTAGGAAAGCCGCTAACCACCATTTGTCATGTATTACGAATCTCTCGGTTGTACCAGCCTTCTCGTCCATGTAGACGCTGTGGTCAATCTGAAGTGGGGAGCCTGGATGTTGTTGCGTCAGAGTCATTTTGTTCGCTTGTTTGCCTCTCTTGGGTTTGATTTCCTTCTTTGTGTTCCCAGACTTCTTCGATGGGGTCGGGTTCTGGCGGGTTCTTCCCGTTGCTATATTGTAGTACAGTGGCTGGTTTGATGTGATGGAGATCCTCGTTATTTACCTTGCAGGCGAAGACCGCCAAACGATCACATACCCCTGTAGATCGACAGGGGCAGGTTGGAAAGGAAACGCCCGATACGACTTTTGACCGAGATAATCCTTTCATTCGATGGGCGGATCCTTTCGGATTCCGTCCCTGTCATGGAAACCGATTGGCACACTGAGACAGGACGCAGTCGACCGAGGCGAACCATCTCGGAACAAAGCGGCGCCTCCGCCGATCTTTGGGTGAGGGCCACAGACCACTCACCCGGGTCGTGGTTCCCACATGGTTGCGAGTAATCGACCTGTGACCTAGGTTGAACATGAACATGCCTTCTACCTCTCAAGAACATGTCCGACTTACGAGATTTACCAGTTTTGCCAGTCCCATACAGCCAAGATGCCGCCTTGGCTCATGTACGAGACTACCTGGAGCGAGCAACCGATTCGTCACCGTATGGCGCCATCGATCATGAGACTTACATGACTGTTTTGGCATGGTGTGATAAAGCGTGAGTTACCCCAGCCAATTACTTGACCTAGGATACGTACATATCTGATGGAATTAGGGATAAGCGAGCGATCGTCCAACAGGTGCTTGCGGGCAGGCTCAGCCTCAGCGGACCACCAGCAGATAAGGTCACCATCTCAGATCTCACCAGTGTCGAGCTAACAAGACAGGCTATCATCCTCTCGCAAACTCTTCACGCGACCTACCTCGGACTTCTTCTCGCGGGTCTCAAGACCCAGCTCGAAAACCCTCATCCCTTCCTAGCGGCTATCGCTGCTCAGCAACATACCGCCGGCCAAGGACACAAAGATACCGAAGCCGAAAGCTCGACCAAGGCATCGGATCAATTCAAGTGGGACACCTGGACCGAAACTTGTGGGAAAAGTCAGGCACCTTGGAGACCGGCTCCGAAGCAGGGAGATATGGGATGGGGATGGTGGGTTGCGCAAGATATCGGAGTTGAGGAATGGTGGACCGTCCCGAAGGCCGAGGAGAAGGATTCGTGATCTCCGCCAGGTCCGATAGCTGGATTGTAAATTCGGGATGCATACATTGAGGCGTCTTCGAGAGCGATAAGCCTATGCTGGAATAATCTTTGCTGATAGCTGGGCCAGACGTGCCTCACTTTAGGCTTGACTAGTCACCGGGTCCTTTGATGTGCGACGTCTTGATCAGGCGTCGAAGTCCTATTCTTATCATGTATCAAGTCAGCTTCTGTCATAATTCCCAAATTCCCAAGCGAGGGCAGACGATCCCCCGATGAACCTCCGTAGGAACCTCCGCCGCGGCTTGAGGTCACGCGACAAATTCAACCAATCACGTTGCCCTTTCCCCCTTATCTTGCGCCACATCATTTCAGGTCCAAGCCTAGATCTGGCAATTATTCGTAATTCTGCCAATAGGCCAAAGAGGAGAGATCACGGGGCCAAGCATAGGTATACCGGGAATCAAAATGATTGGTGTCCTACTTGTGATAGGCGTTTGGGAATACTTAGCGTCAAGTGGAGTTGAGATAGAGATAATCGGATGCTATATAAGGCTGACGGGGTCGAATGGTACTGCCCGGCTTAACAAATTAACTGCTTGACTAATCAACAATATGGGCAAAGCAACAACCTTTTTGAGGAAGCTAGAGGCTCCTCACCCAGAGGGCCTTTCGGGACGACAACTCTTTCTGACCAACGAGGATTTGCTTCCCGTCCGACCCGAACATAAGACATGGAACCACTGGAATTTCGTACGTCCACCTCCAAATTAAGGTCGCAAGTTAGTCACTGACATGACAGGTATCCTTCTGGATTGCCGATAGTTTCAACTTGAACACCTTCGTCATTGCTTCTTCCATGATCAGTGCGGGTTTGACTTGGTGGCAGGCATTCTTATGTGTCATCATCGGCTACTCGCTTGTCGGACCTATTCTCGTCCTCAATGCTCGACCAGGAGCTGTTTTCGGACTCATCTTCCCTTCGGTCAACCGAACGACTTTCGGTATCTTTGGTTCCCTTTGGCCAGTCTTCAATCGTACGTTCTTTATGTCGGAGAAGTGGCGGACAAAGCTAATGATCAGGTGCTGGTATGGCATGTATTTGGTGGGGTGTTCAAGCATGGCTAGGAGGACAATGTGTCTACGTCTTCCTCCGATGTCTCTTCCCCTCAATTGCCAACATCCCCAACAAGATGCCAGCATACACCGAGACTACCTCCGCCTACATCCTCTGCTTCGTCATCTACTGGCTTCTCTCCCTACCCACCATCTGGGTCCCCATCCACAAGCTGAGGTGGTGGTTCCTCGCTAAAGCCGTCATTGCCCCTATCATCGGTTTCGCCTTGTTCGGATGGTCCATCACTCGAGCCGGAGGTGTCGGACCCGTCTTTGGTCAACCATCCGCTCTCAAGGGAAGCGCCCTCACTTGGCAGATGTTGATCTCCATCTCGTCCTGCTTCAACAACATGTTCACTCTGAGTATGTTCATTGAATCCTACAGGCGTTCAACGCTGACAAGATAGTCACCAACGCACCTGATTTCGCTTCCCGCGCCAAGACACCCGGTGCCGCCGTCTGGCCACAAATCATTGCTCTACCTATGGGCTTCATCATTACCTCTTTCCTCGGTATTGGTATCGCATCCGCATCCGCTCCTCAGTTTGGCGAGCAGATCTGGGATGTCGTGCATATCATGGATCGAATGCTAGATGTTGATCCGTCCCCCAAAACTCGAGCAGGACTCGCCTTCGTAAGTCTCTTCTCTTTGCTCCACCTGCACGCTACCCTCCTTCTCCTTCCTCTCTGTTCAGTAAGCTGACGTACCCAGATCAGCGGAGGCTTCATCTACGTTCAACTGTTCCTCAACGTCGCTGCCAACTCGATCTCTGCTGGATGTGACTTGACCGCTCTTTTCCCCCGATACATCAACATCCGACGAGGTGGTTACGTCGCCGCCGTTGTCGGTATCTGCATGAACCCCTGGTTGCTTTACACATCGTCCGCCACCTTCACCAACTACCTCGGTGCCTACGGTGTCTTGCTCAGTTGTATCGCCGGGCCTATGATTACCGATTACTGGCTCGTCAGGCGAGGTCACATCCGGGTCAATGATCTCTACTCGCTTGATAAGGCTGGATGGTACCATTACACCTACGGTGTCAACTGGAGGGCTTATGCCGCTTATCTCACGTAAGTGGTTTGGATAATCAGATTGAATCGCACTAATCATGTAGTGGATTTGCGGTCAATGCTCCCGGTTTCCTACACAACTTGAACGAGAACATCGTCGTCCCAATTGGATTTGTCCGAGTATACAACTTGGTATGTCTATTCCTCCCGTTGATTCTGCCAGCGCTGACCATTAGTCCTGGTTGACCGGTCTCGGTATCTCGTCTCTCGTCTACTACCTCGCATGTGTCGCCTCTCCTCCACCAGGCATGAACAAACACTTCGAGGAGATCGACGTTTCTGAGGGTGAATCTCGATTCGGCGAGGAGCCAACATCTGCTACCGGATTGGAGAGGTACGAATCAGGCGACTTCAAAGAGGATGGCGAGGGATTGTCCAAGAGAAAGGTCAACACCGATGTGGTTATTCAGGATGTTTAGGGGTTTTACATATAGTTTATGAGACGTTCTTTGTACTTTCCTCATTGTAGGCTAGATTATGGTTATGCACATAGAGTCATGATACCTACCCAAATAATCATGCTTGCACACATCTTTCTGTCGAGTCCGGCCTGTGTCCGGGCCGACAGATTCCCGTGATGTCATTTCTCACATTTCGCCTTCTTTTATTTCTTTCCCATACGATCCCTTGTGCAACGGTCGACGAGCTGGTCTCAAGCTCTGATTCAGTCACACAGACCTTCAACATATCTTCTACAACATGTGTGGAATTATTGCAGTATTCGACAGCCAGGCAGGCAGTAGCTTCAAGCCAGACAAACTATCATCTCAGATCAAGGACAGTCTCGGCTACATTGCTCACCGAGGACCTGATGCCAGTGCTGTCTGGGTCAACGAGGATGCCTCCTGTGGTAAGCTCATATCCACAGAAGCAAACATAGCTAATCATTAGGTCTGGGCCACTGCCGACTTGCGATCAACGATCTCACGCCAGATGGTGAACAACCTCTACACTCCCCAGACGGGCTCGTTCACGCAGTAGTAAACGGCGAGATCTATGACTACGACACCATCCGGGCTGAAATCACTTCAGTATCATCATACCCTTTCAAAGGTCATTCCGACTCCGAGCTGGTCGTAGCTCTATACCTGATATACGGTCGATCATTCCTGCAGCACCTTCGAGGAGAATTCTCGCTAGTCATCCACGATCAGCGAACCAACACATTCTTGGCTGCTAGGGACAGATATGGTATCAAGCCATTGTTTTGGAGGAGAGAGGAGGGGAGAGTGATGATAGCTGCGGAGATCAAGGCGTTCTTGAGAATGGGATGGAAGGCAGAGTGGGATGTCGGGGCGATTGTCGATGGTGGATGGGGACAGGATACTAGGACAGTGTTCAAGGGTGTCCAGAAGGTGAGCCAATACTCAGAAGCGAAATACTGATGACTAGTTGCGACCAGGTCACTACCTGACTATACAGCCCGGAGGCGAGCCCGAGATAAGAAAGTACTGGGACGCAGAGTACCCCGATAAGGTAAGCGCATCGCAGCCGGAACATGGTCATTGATTAGTAGAACACTTTAGAAACTCGATCAGAAGCCGAAATGATAGCCCATACCAGAAGACTACTGCTCGAAGCGGTTCGAATCCGATTACGAGCGGATGTACCGGTCGGAATCTATCTGTCAGGAGGGATAGACTCGTCAGCAGTCGCTGGAATGGCAGCTCATCTAGTCAAAGAAGAAGGGGTCTCGATGGGGAAAAGCGAAGGAGAGACTGCGGACAAGGTCTGCTGCTTCACTATCGGGTTCGACGAGACAAGTGGATTCGACGAGAGTGGTGAGTACACCCCTGGAGATGTAGCTGACCAATAAGTGATTGCGGAGCGAACTGCTGAATTCCTGGGCGTCAAGTTCCTCAAGAAACACATGGACGAAAGTACTCTGGCCGACAATTTTGAAGATGCTGTATACCATACCGAGCACCACAATAACGACTTGAATTTCGTTGGGAAATATGCCTTGTCCGAACTACCGCGACAACATGGGTACAAGGTTGTCCTGACTGGAGAAGGTGCCGATGAACATTTCGCGGGATATCCACTCTACCTACCAGATTACTTGCGAGAAGAGGATAGGACGATGGAAGGTGGGCTGTCGATGACTCCTGGACATCGCCAGGAGGTAGTCTCGAAGCAAGACCAGATCATCAAGGATATGTACGAGGGAATCGGGGGTAGTAGCCAATACTTTGTGGAGAAAACACATAGGAACCAACTCAATGGTATATCGACACCGGCATCGATGATGTCTTTCACACCTCCATTGTCTATGTTTTCGTCATCCGTACAGCAGCAGTACTGTGCTATCGATATCCTGTCGACAGTGTCAAACAACGTCGACGAATACACGAAATCCAAGATCCAAACACAATGGCACCCGCTACATTCCGCTCTTTACACTTGGGGCAAAGGACATCTCACCAACCAATTCTTATCGTGCTTAGGGGATCGAGTGGAGATGGCTCATTCGGTCGAGGCCCGAACGCCATTTCTCGATCACAAGTTGACCGAATACGTCAATGGTCTGCCGCCCAGTATGAAACTCCGCTACTCTCCCACTGAGGGCCATAGTCCCGAAAATCTCAAAGCCGACTTTATCGAAAAACATATTCTCCGCGAGGCAACCAAAGAGTTCATCACGTCTGAGATATACACTCGTCGGAAACACCCATACACCGCACCGACCACTTATCCCGTTGATGGGCCAGTTCACAAGCTCCTAGTCCGGCTAGTCACCAAGGAGAATGTGGCAAGATTGGGATTCCTAGATTGGCACGCCGTCAGCAGACTACTTGCACAGGCGTTCGGAGATGGATCCGACCAAGAGAGAACCAAGGGCTTTAGGTTGTGTTTATGTGTA